>Ga0137425_1000012_pt1 | contig 62327 bp, 52 predicted proteins | sample EasRivERMZT640_2_FD_102318 | JGI IMG/M metagenome (GOLD analysis project Ga0137425, IMG submission 102318) | Soil microbial communities from meander-bound floodplain in the East River, Colorado, USA - East River MetaG ERMZT640_2 | ecosystem: Environmental > Terrestrial > Soil > Floodplain ...
AGGACGAGGTGCGCGATTCTCCGCCTGGAAGACGGATCGGCCTGGGCGCCGATTCGACGGAGCGCCTCTTTCTCGCCGATTCCGTCACGGGATCTCAACCTGTGAATCTGCGTGGCCGCGTCACATTCGGTCAGGACGATTCGGTCGAAGCGGCCGAATGCCCCTGCCTCCGCCAGCAGCGCCGCCTGGGTTACCGCGATTCCCCCCGGGTTCTGCTGGGCGAAGCGCGCCACCCGCTGCTCTGCCTCGGCGAGGATCCGGGGATGGAGAATGGCGTTCAGCTGAAGCCTCGCCCGCTCGTCGCTGAAAACCCGGTCACCCAGCTCTTTCCTGTCGATCCGGCCGGCAGAATCCAGGATTCCATCGCCGAACTTCTCCAGAATCTCCCGGTAGGCGGGCGTCCCCGGCTCCATCAGTTCATGGCCCAGGGTGTCCGCATCCAGGACGAATGCCCCCCCCGCCCGAAACACCTCCGCCACGACCGACTTTCCGGTGGCGATGCCTCCCGTGAGGCCCACCCGGAAGACGAGCGGGCTGCGGATCGGCTCTCCGTCGCCACTCATCTTTGGGCCGGCAGTCCGCGATGGACCCGGGCCGCCTGCAGGGTGTTCTTGAGCAGGCAGGCGATGGTGAGGGGCCCCACGCCGCCCGGAACCGGAGAGAGGGCGCCGGCTCTTGGCCTGACGCGCCGTGGGTGCACATCGCCCACCAGAACGCTCTTGCCGGATTTCAGCGCCGCCAATTGCCGGGAGCCAATGCCGAAAAAGTCCTCCGCCTGTCCCGTGGTCGCGATCCGGTGAATACCCACGTCCACCACCGTCGCCCCGGGCTTGACGAACTCCTCGGTGAGAAACGCGGGCTTCCCCACGGCCACCACCAGCAGTTCGGCGCTCCGCGCCAGGTGCGGAAGGTCGCGGGTTTTGGAATGGCAAATCGTCACGGTGGCGTTGGCATGCAGGAGCAGGATGGACATCGGCTTCCCCACGATGTTGCTGCGGCCCACGACCACAGCATGGGTCCCTTCCAGGGCGATGCCGGAGCGCTGCAACAGCTCCATGATGCCGCTCGGGGTGCAGGGGCGCAGACCTTCCGCTCCTTCCACCAGTTTGCCCACATTCTCCGGATGGAGGCCATCCACGTCCTTCCCCGGATCCAGAGAGTGGAGGATGCGGGGTTCATCGGCGTCCTCGGGAAGCGGAAGCTGCACAAGAATCCCGTCTACGTCCGACCGGTCGTTGAGGCTCCGGACCGTGGAAAGAGTCCGCCCGGCATCCACATTGCCCTCCAGGCGCACCAGCTCGGAATCGATTCCCACCTGCTCGCAGGCCTTGATCTTGTTGCGGACGTACACTTGGGAAGCGAGGTTCTCGCCGGAGAGGACGACCACCAGCCTCGGACGGGGCTTCCCGCGCGCCAGCAGGTCCGCAACCCCGGCCGCCACTTCCTGGCGAATGGTATGAGCCACCGCCTCGCCATCCAGAACCCTGGCTCCCACCCTACTTCACCTTTTCGAAGTGCCACGCCATACTGGCTTGAAACGTCTCGGTACCGACCTGAAAGTTCGAGATTAGGAGCCCCAGGGACTTGCGCTTCTTGCTGGGCGGCATCTCGCGAAAGAAAAGGAGCCGCTCCACGGGTTGCCCGGCATCGAGAATCATGCCGCTGTCGAAGAAATCGTCGCGCATCGGGTCGAGGTCCTCCCCCGGCTTGCCGATTCCCTGAAGGTACTGATACAGATCGGTGTAATCCAGAATGTGATCTTCCTCGTGCGGGCCGCCCAGACGCACGACGTTTCCCGGCTGGAACCGTACCAGCTCCTTGTTGCGGTTGTCTATGGTCAGAAGAAAAACCTGAAAGGGCGCCGGGTGTCCGCCCGGGCCTCGAAAAACCCCTCCACTGCCAGGGGTGCGTTTCTGAATCCATCCTTCCCATTCCTGCACCGACAGGGGGCGGGCGGTGAAGTCCACGCTGTGGCTGGAAGCTTTTGCCAGATCCGTTTTCGGCTCACCCTCGATACAGGCCGGCCCCGCCACGATTCGGACCGGCACCGGCTCCGCGGCGAACTCCCGGGCGGAAAACAGCAGACTCAGAGAGAGAAGCATGATTCGGGGGACGGAAGTGACCGGGACCCGAAGGTGGGACTGGAGCATGGGGCATCCTCGAGAGAACGCGGAAAGATAGGCTGAATCAGGAGATCTGTCAAGAAAGTGAAAGGTGGGATCAGCGTAGCAGAAATGCGGTCACGCTTCCTCGAGCGGGCCGGTCTTCAGGCGCTGCCTGGTCAGACACGATCCCCGGCTGGGGAAATCAGTGGTCGGTCTTCAGCATCTGGGGAGTTGCTTTGATGATGAACACCTCTTCACTGCCGTCCGGATTGGTCTTGATGACCCGGTGCAGGACCACCCGCTGATTGTTCTTGGTGGCCACCATGGTTTCGACCCGGATGTCCTCGGCGAGGGGTCCGTCAGTCTCGTTCCATCCCCTGGGGACGGTGGGCTTAACGTTCCAACCCTGAATTTTCATCCGAATCCTCCTGTTTGACGAGGGGCCCGCATCTTCGGGGAGAAGATGCGGGCCCGACTCTCCACTACCCCCCCAGATAGGGAGAGCTAAAAACCATCCGGCATTTCCGCTGAGCGGCCTCTTCGCCGCTTCACAAGGAAGATATACCCAACGATCCGCCCCCTGTCAACCTGAAAAAGTCGACCTAAATGCTTGACACGCCCGCCGAAGGGCCTGCGGCGCCCGAGGTCCGGTCTCCTGAAACGGGCCATTGATGCGTCGACCCGGGGACGGTTATAATTCCCTGCCAGCGAATCTCTTATCCCCAAGGAGGTCAGATCCATGGCAAAAGCCCTTATCGCAGGCGCCGTCCGGACGCCCATCGGCCGTTTTCTCGGGGGCCTGAAGGCGTTTTCGGCCCCCCAATTGGGTGCCTGTGCGGTAGCCGAAACCCTTCGACGCACAGGAATTCCCCCGGACGCCGTGGGGGAGGTCATCATGGGAAATGTGGTCCAGGCGGGACTGGGGCAGAATCCCGCCCGCCAGGCCGCCCTCAAGGGAGGCCTCCCGAGCGGTGTCGCCGCCATGACTATTAATAAGGTTTGCGGCTCCGGGTTGAAATCGGTGGTCCTGGCCTCGCAGGCGGTGCTCCTGGGGGACCAGGAGGTTGTGGTGGCCGGTGGAATGGAGAGCATGAGTAACGCCCCTTACCTCCTGACCGGCGCCCGGGAGGGGTACCGGATGGGCCACAACCAGATTGTCGATTCGATGATCCGGGACGGGCTTTGGGACGTGTACGAGGATTATCACATGGGCTGCACCGGGGAAAACGTGGCGCAGAAATACGACATCTCCCGGCGCATGCAGGATGAATACGCCACGCAGAGTCATCGCAAGGCCATCACGGCGATGGATGCGGGAAAATTCAAGGCGGAAATCGTCGGGGTACAGGTGCCACAGAAAAAGGGTGAGTCGCTGCTGTTCGACACCGACGAAGGCCCTCGTCGTGACACTTCGGTGGAAACCCTGGCCAAGCTGAAGCCCGCCTTCAAGAGCGACGGAACGGTGACGGCGGGCAATGCGCCCGGGGTGAATGACGGCGCTTCCGCCATGCTGGTGCTTTCCGAAGCTGCGGCCGCAAAATTCCGCGTGACCCCACAGGCGGAAGTGGTGGCCTATGCCACCTCCGGAGTCGAGCCCAAGTGGGTGATGATGGCGCCCCTGGCAGCCGTGGAAGCCGTGCTCAAGAAAACTGGTTGGAAGCGCGAGGAAGTGGATCTCTACGAGCTCAACGAAGCGTTTTCCGTTCAGGCCGTCGCCTTGGTGAAGGAATTGAAGCTCCCGGCGGAGCGCGTGAACGTGAATGGGGGAGCGGTGGCGCTGGGGCATCCCATCGGAGCCAGCGGCGCACGCATCCTCACCACGCTCATCTACGCCTTGAAGGATCGAGGCGGCCGGCGAGGCATCGCGGCCTTGTGCCTGGGAGGCGGGAACGCCGTGGCCATGGCGATCCAGGTCGTCTGATCGCGGGTCGCGGGCTGACCATGCTCGCCCACCGCACGGACTAGAATCGGCGCAAGCTTCGAGCGAGGCGGCGTTTCACCGTATCCCGAGACTGATGGGGAGGCATCCGTGGAAATTCGGGCCGTGGGAGTCGTGGGTGGCGGCACCATGGGCAATGGCATCGCACATGTGGCCGCCGCAGCCGGGCATCCCGTCTTTCTGATCGACCGCTCCGAAGAGCTTCTCAAGCGGGCTCTGGCCACCATCGACAAGAACCTTCAACGGAGCGTCGACAAGGGAACCCTAACCGCGGCCGACAAGGCAGCGGTGCAGGGACGGATCACCACCAGCGAGACGCTTGAGAAACTGTCGACTGCGGATTTCGTCATCGAGGCGGTCAACGAAGATCTCGACCTGAAGCGCCGGATCTTCGGGGATCTGGATCGAATCTGCCGGCCGGGTGTCATCCTGGCTACCAATACCTCCTCCATCTCGGTCACCAAGATTGCGGCCGTCACGAAGCGCCCCGGCCAGGTCATCGGGATGCACTTCATGAACCCGGTGCCGGTCATGAAGCTGGTCGAGGTGATTCGCGGCCACGCCACTTCCGACGAGACCTGGGAGGCGACCCGGGTGCTCTCGGAGAAGTGGGGGAAGGTCCCCGTGGAGGTTCACGACTACCCCGGCTTCGTCTCCAACCGGGTGCTCATGCCCATGATCAACGAGGCGATCTGCGCCCTGCACGAGGGGGTGGGTTCCCGGGAGGCCATTGACACGGTGATGAAGCTCGGAATGAACCACCCCATGGGTCCCCTGACGCTGGCGGATTTCATCGGGCTGGACACGTGCCTGGCCATCCTGCAGGTTCTCCACGAAGGCTTCGGAGATCCCAAGTACCGGCCGTGTCCTCTGCTCAGGAAGATGGTGGACGCGGGGCATCTGGGGAGGAAGTCAGGGCGCGGGTTTTACGACTACGAACGCACCTGACCGCGATGATCGAGTTTGTCCGCGCGCTTTCCGCTTCCCGGGACTTCGGTCCCGACCTGGTGCAAGTGCGGTCCTTCCCGGCCGCGGCGGCGCGCTACGCGGAGCTCTCCGAGGGCTTGTCCCCCGCCCTCTCCGACGCGCTGCATCGCCAGGGAATCTCGCGCCTCTACTCCCACCAGGCCGAAGCCATCGATCGAGTACGCCGTGACGAGAACGTCCTGGTGGTCACTCCCACGGCTTCCGGAAAGAGCCTCATCTATATCCTGCCCACGTTCGAGAGGGTGATCCGGGAGCCGGGGGCGCGTGCGCTGTACCTCTTCCCCTACAAGGCTCTTGAGCAGGATCAGCTCAAGGCGATTCTCGCCTTGGGGGGGGATTTGGGCGGCGGGAGGGGGATCCGAGCGGAGATCTATGATGGCGACACCCCCGCATCCCGGCGCAAGGCGATCAAGGCCGATCCACCCGATATCCTGATCACCAACCCGGACATGCTCCACCTGGGTCTGTTGGCCTACCACGATGATTGGCGAGAGTTTTTCTCCCATCTCAGGTTGGTCGTGCTGGACGAGCTGCACGTCTACAAAGGGATCTTCGGGAGCCACCTCCACCATATTCTGGTGCGTCTCCATCGGGTTGCGGAGCACCACGGGGCCAAGCCAAGATTCGTGGCCTCCTCGGCCACCATCGCCAATCCCGCCGAGCTGGGCACCGCTCTGACGGGAGAGGAATTCGCGCTCGTGGACGACAACGGGGCGCCCCGGGCGGCCAAACACATCGCCTTCCTGAATCCGGCGGTCAGCGCTTACACCTCGGCCACCAAGCTCATCGCGAAATCGCTCTCCTCGGGATACCGCACTATCGCGTTTACCAAGGCACGCAAAATCACCGAGCTGATCCACTCGTGGCTGGTCCAGCAGGATCCCAAGCTTAGGGAGCGCATCTCCTCGTACCGGGCCGGCTATCTCCCCGAGGAGCGCCGGGAGATCGAGCGACGTCTGGTGAAGGGGGACCTGTGGGGAGTGATTTCCACAAGCGCCCTGGAGCTGGGAGTGGACATCGGCGGCCTGGATGTCTGCGTGCTGGTGGGCTATCCGGGCTCCATCGTCTCCTCCTGGCAGAGGATCGGCCGGGTGGGGCGCGAAGACCGGGAGTCGCTCACCTGTCTCGTGGGGATGCCCGACGCGCTGGATCAGTATTTCATGCGAGAGCCGGAGGAGTTTTTCCGCCGGGGCTTTGAACGCGTGGTGTTCGATCCCGCCAACCGGGTGATCGCCGCGGACCATCTAGTGTGCGCCGGAGCGGAGATTCCCCTCACTCGAAAGGAGGACGAGCCGCGCTACGCAAAGGGGATGTTCGAGGTGGTTCAGGATCTGGAGCGTCAGGGTGGGCTGGTCCGGGACGCCGAGGTCGAGCGCTGGTATTCGTTCCGCCGCAATCCTCAGCGAGGCGTGAATCTCAGGGGCATCGGAAACACCTACACCATCCTCAAGGGGGACAACGGCGATCACGCTGCCAGGGTCATCGGAACCGTGGACGCCATCCGTGCCTTCCATGAGTGTCACGAGGGCGCCATCTACCTCCACCTGGGACAGCAATTCCTGGTCCGCGGCATGGATGTGGAGAATCGAAAAGTTCGAGTGGCGGCCGTGAATTCTGACTATTACACCGAGGTCAAGGCTGAAAAGCAGACGGAGATCCTGGAGACCTTCGCTTCCCGGGAACTGGGGCCGGCCCGGATTCACCTGGGGAGGCTGAAGGTGACTGAGGAGATCCTCGGCTATGAGAAGCGGCGGCTGCATGGCCGCGACCGGATCTCCTCCCATGACCTGGAGCTTCCCCCCATCGTGTTCGAGACCGTGGGCCTGTGGATAGAGCTGCCGGAGGATCTGCGCGGCATGGTGGTTGCGCGGGAGGGACATTTCATGGGCGGCATCCACGCGACGGAGCATGCCGCCATATCCCTGTTTCCTCTTCTGGCCATTTGCGACCGCAACGACATTGGTGGCATCTCGTATCCGCTCCATCCGCAGCTGGGCCGGTCGGCCATCTTCATCTATGACGGGTATCCGGGAGGCGTCGGCCTGGCGGCCAAGGGTTACGAGGGGCTCGAAGATTTGCTGGAGCGGACTCGCAGCCTCATCGAAGGATGTCCTTGCGAAAAAGGGTGCCCCTCCTGCATCCATTCCCCCAAGTGCGGAAACGGCAACCAGCCTCTGGACAAGGAAGCGGCTCTCTTGATCCTTCGGGTTCTGACCGGTGTGCTGCCGCTTGAGAAGTCGATGCAGGAGTCGCCGGCTCCGGCGAACGAGCTCGTGGCGACCCCGCTGGAGGTCCGGCGGGAGAAGGCGACCCACGATGAAAAAGTTCTTTACTTCGATATGGAGACCCTGCGCAGCGCCGAAGAAGTCGGAGGATGGGGGAACACGGCGAAGATGGGAATGTCGGTGGCCGTGGTGTTCGAAGAGGGGAAAGGGGAGTATCGGACCTACCGCGAGGCCGACGTGGAGCGCCTCCTGCTGGATCTGGTGACCGCGGATCGGGTCATCGGCTTCAACATCGAACGGTTCGACCTGTCGGTGCTCTCCGGCTACACCGCCTGGGACCTGGGAAAAATCCGGACCTTCGACATGCTGGGTTACATCTATGCGAAGCTCGGATTCCGGCTCAAGCTCGACGCCTTGGCGGATGCGACTCTGGGAGAGAGAAAATCCGCCGATGGGCTGCAGGCACTGGCCTGGGTCAAGGAAGGCCGGTTCGACCTCATCGAGGAGTACTGTCGGAAAGACGTGGAAGTGACCCGCAGCCTGCACCGCTTCGGCGTCACGAACCGATTCCTGCTCTACCAGGATCGAGAAGGTCGCAAAGTGCGGCTCCCAGTCGAGTGGAACTGAGCGAGGGGGCAACGAAGCGATGGAGTCAAAGTCTCTGGACGCGCTGCTGTCGCAGTACCGGATCGAGGTGCTGGGCGAGACAAGTCGGGACGCACGGGAGATGGCGCGATTCCGCGAATTCCTGGTTAGCCACGGAGGCCTGCGCAAGCTGCAGCAGCCCGGGCAGGAGGACCGGCTCATGGCCCAATCCGTGGCGCTGCGCTGCTTCCACTTCTCCCAGTACCTGGACTGGTACCTGACCGAGAAGGTGGGGGCCTCGGGCCGCGAGGTGGAAGACGCGCGGCTGGGACTCGGGCGTTTCAATGAGTGGCTCCTGGGGCAGCAGGCCATTCCGCGGGAAGCTTTCGAGGAGAACCGGGAGTCGATTCTGGGCGGTGAGGCCGGGCCCGCGGTTTATGAGGACGTGTCCAGCCCCGACATGGAGGACGAGGTGGATGGTATCGCCGCCGTCCGGGAAGAAAAAGATTTCTACGTTCCCGGCGAATACTCCGCCACCTTGACCGGCGAGTTCATCCTCACCAAGGTGCAGGAAGGAATTCTCTACGGCAAGCTTCCGGACGGCGGAAAGGAAATCGGCCCCATCCTCGTGGATCGAGCCGTCAGCAGCAGTCACCGGGTGGGCGATCGAATCCACCTTTCGCTGGGCAGGGCCGGCGATCACTGGAATCTGCTGCATGAGGGTCAAAGGCGGAGCTAATCGGCTCGACAAGAGTCGTTCCCTGCACAATGAATTGTTCGCGAGGCTTGATTCCACAGGGGGAAAGTGATAAAAACCGGCACGTTTGAGCCATGACGGCTCCAATTGGAGGAACTGAAGCGTGAGCAAAATGACCCGCACGGACCTGATCGAGGCCATCGCCAAGGAAGCCGGCACCGAGAAGAAGGCCGCCAAGACCTTCCTGGAGGCTTTCACCAGCATCGTCGAGAAGACGATGAAGAAGGGCGGAGAGATTCCTTTGGCTGGCCTGGGCAAGTTCAAGGTCGTGAAGCGCAAGGCCCGCATGGGGCGCAACCCGGCCACAGGCCAGGCCATCAAGATTCCCGCCAAGACCGTGGCGAAGTTCTCTGTGGCCAAGAACCTCAAGGACATGGTGAAGAAGGCTTAACCGCCTCACTCACGACGTGACCGAAAAAGCCCGCCGACCCCGAAAGGGGTGGCGGGCTTTTGTCTGGAGCGCACGGACCGGCGATGCCGGCGGGTTCCCGGCTCAAGGGCTCAGGGCAGCGGATCGGAGAATTTTTCCAGCTTCTGCAGGCTGCTCTCGGCCTCCTTCAGGTAGCCGAACTCCGGGTGACCCATCTTGATCACCCGCTGGTAGTAGTTTCGAGCATGGGCGGTCAGGCGGGCCTCATCGAGCGTCAGCGCCAATCCAAAGAGCGCACCCTGATGTCCCTCGGAGCTGTAGAATGGCTTCTTCGAGTCGAACAGATCCACGGCACACAGATAGTGGTAGATGGATTCGGGATAGCGCTGGTATCGCTCCACCTCCAGCCGCCCCCGCTCGGCAAAGGCCGCGGCGCGCCCGTTCTGATAGAAATCGCGGTTCTCCAGGCAGCGGTCGAGCCACCGTAAAGCCTCCTCGGCGCGCCGCTGGAAGCTGTAACAGTAGGCGATCTGCAGGGACGCCACGCCCTGCTCGGGTGGATCGCTTCCCAGCTCGCTCAATCCCGCCAAATAGTATTTCAGCGCCTCCTGATACTTCTCCTTGTCGTAGTGCCAGTCCCCGAGGTCCAGGAGGAAGTACCCGAGCAGCTCCGCGGCGCCCGAGCGCCGAGCCAGCTCGCGGTACTCGGGCTCCATCCGGATTGCCTCCTGAAGCTCCACCGCCTCCAGATGGGCCAGCATCCGCTGGTCCAGCCGACGGCGCTCCATCTCCACCTGACGACGCGTTGGGTTTTTGGCCAAGGGAAACCTCGGATCGTCTCAGCAGGGAATGGCGGATACCCGGGCCGGAGTAACCTCGGTGATGCGCGCCTTCACGAGCCGATTCACGCAATCCTCCGGGCGCGCCAGCAAAGCCATGTCGATGAAATTGCCCGACAGGGCGCGGACCCGCCCATCGGGGAGGCAATCTCGCAGCCCCAGCACTTCCAGATCGCGGCCCACAAACGACGTCCGGAAGCGGTGCGAGAGGTCGTTGCCCAAGGCCCTCAGCGCCGCACTGCGCTCCTTGATGACGTCACCTCGGACCCGGTCTGTCGCCTCGGCGGCGGGCGTTCCGGGGCGCGAAGTGAAGCTGAAGACGTGAAGGTAATTCAGCTGGGAAGAGGCGATGAACTCCAGGGTCTCGAGGAATTCTTCCTGGGATTCGCCGGGGTAGCCCACGATGACGTCCGCCCCCAGGCCCACTTCGGGAATTCTCTCCCGAAGCGTCTCCAGCGATTGGCGGTAGTGGCGGGTCCGGTAGGGGCGGCGCATTCTCCCGAGCACCTCGTCGGAACCGCTCTGCAAGGGAATCTGCAGGTGGGGTGCGAGCCGTGACGAGCTGGCGAGCGTTTCCACCAGCTCATCGGTCACGCAGCGCGGCTCCACCGAATTGAGTCGGATCCGCCCCACGGAAGGTATCTCCGAGGCGCGCCTGAGCAGGGCTGCGAGCGTCGTAGCGGGAGTCAGATCCTTGCCGTAATCCCCCGTATTGACTCCCGTGAAGACGATTTCCTGAAACCCGGCTTCCGCCAGCAGGGTCACTTTCTTCAGGACCGTCTCCGGATCGACGCTTCGACTGGCGCCGCGAACCGAGGGAATAATGCAATAGGAGCATCGCAGGTCGCACCCTTCCTGGATCTTCAGAAAAGCCCGGGTCTGGTCCGAGAACAGGGGCAGGGGATCGTCGGCCGACTCGAGACAGGCCATCTGCACGGGGATGTCGGGAAGGAGTTTCACCACCAGATGCTTCAGCCCTTTCTGGCCTGCGAGCCCCACCACGGCGTCCACGCCCGGAATCGCCTCCAAAGATTTCGGATCGCGCTGGGCATAACAGCCGGTGACCACCAGGGTGCTCTGGGGATTGGCGCGCCTCAGCTTGCGAATCAGCTGCCGGGATTGAGCATCGGCGGCGGAGGTGACGGTGCAGGTGTTGACCAGAATGAGCCGGGCGGCCGCCGGGTCTGCCGTGGCCGACATCCCCAGCGCCACCAGATCCGCTTCCATGGCGGCGGAATCGAACTGGTTGAGCTTACAGCCCAACGTGGCGACATGGTAAAGGGTGGGGCGATTCACGGGCGGTTCCGGATTTCCTCGGAGCGGCGGGCGATTTTCTCGGCCATCTCTTGCTTGTACTGGTGAATCGCCTGCCGCAATCGGGGATCTCCGGTGGCGAGAATCTGCACCGCCAGGATGGCTGCGTTGATCGCGCCGGCCTCCCCGATGCTGACGGTGGCCACCGGCACGCCCCCGGGCATCTGGACGGTCGAGAGCAGGGAGTCGAGCCCTTGAAGCGGAGAGGTATTCAGGGGCACGCCGATCACGGGAAGCGACGTGTGGGCGGCCAGGGCGCCGGCCAGGTGGTTCGCGAAGCCGGCGGCGCCGATCAGCACCTGAATCCCACGGCCCTCGGCTTCTCGGGCATAGCGGGCCGTCATCTCCGGCGCCCGGTGGGCGGAGGAGAGTTGCACTTCCACCTCGACCCCGAATTTCTTAAGAAGCTCCACCCCTTTGGTCATCATGGGAAGATCGCTCTCGCTCCCCAGGACGATACCCACCAACGGCCGCGCTCCCTGGCTCATGATTCCGCCCCTCTCTCCCGCGTGGCAGCAGGACTGCGCACGTGGGCCTTATGCTCGAAGGCCACCGCCTCCTCGGCGATGTCCTTGCGAAAGTACCGGTTGGAGAAATGGATGGCTTCCACGGCACGGTAGGCGGCCGCGCGGGCATGATCGAATGTGGCGGATAGGGCGGTGACGCCCAGCACGCGCCCCCCGGCACTGAGAATGGAGCCCTGCTCGGATCGCTTCGTTCCGGCGTGAAACACCTGCACGCCGGGGATGGTCCCCGCCTTGTCCAGCCCGTCGATGGGACGATCGGTCTGATAGGTCTCGGGATAGCCTTCGGACGCCATGACCACGCAGACCGCGCGGTCACGGTGCCAGAGAACGTCGATCTTGTCCAGGCGCTTCTCCACGGTGGCCAGGAGCAGCTCCGCAAGATCCGACTTGAGCCGGGAGAGCAGCACCTGCGCCTCGGGATCGCCAAAGCGCGCGTTGAACTCCAGAACTTTGGGTCCCTCCTCGGTCAGCATGATCCCGGCGTACAAGATACCCCGGTAGGTCCGTCCCTCCCGGTCCATGCCGCGGATGGCCGGGACGAAGACTTCCGCGGTCACCTGCTCGAAGGCCTCCTGCGAGACGTGCACTGAAGGTGAGAAAGCTCCCATGCCGCCGGTGTTCGGACCGCGGTTGGCATCCCCGATCCGCTTGTAATCCTGGCAAGTGACCAGCGGATACACGAATTCCCCGTCGGAGAGCGCGAAGAAGGAGACTTCCCGGCCGCGCAGGTAATCCTCGACGATGAGACGGTCGCCGGCGGTGCCGAACTTGCGCCGCTTCATGATGTCGGCCACCGCGCCTTCGGCGTCGGCGGCGCTGTCGGCGATCACCACGCCTTTGCCGGCCGCCAGTCCATCGGCCTTAAGCACCACCGGGTAGTCGCTTTTTTTGCGCCGCTTCAGGGCTGCCACCGCGTCTTCGGGGGAGGCGCAGCTCGTGAACGGGGCCGTTGGGATCCCGTGGCGCGCCATGAATTCCTTGGCAAACACCTTGCTGGATTCGATCTCCGATGCCGCCTGGGAGGCGGCGAATATCTTGAGTCCGCGCTTCTCGAACTCGTCGGAAATTCCCAGAGTGAGAGGAATCTCCGGGCCCACCACCGTCAGGTCCATGCGGATCTTCTCGGCGAAATCAGCCAGCTCCACGGTGCTGGAGGAATCGATGGGGAGGCAGTCGGCGATCGCCGCGATGCCGGCATTGCCAGGTGCCGCGTACAACTCGGAGACGACGGGACTCTGGCGCAGCTTCCAGGCCAGAGCGTGCTCTCGCCCGCCGCCGCCCACCACCAGGACCTTCATCGCGATGGATCCTTCAGCCATGAATGAATCGTCGTGAGGAGGCCAGATTCTTTCATAGCGCCAAGAAAAGTGTCAAGACGAACTGCCGATGCCGGCTGCGCGGCGGTTGACAGCCTGGGGGAGCTTTGCCTAGACTCGGTGCCATCCGGAGATCCTGACTTGCGAAAAGCCCCTCTACTCCTGTTGCTCATGCCGACGCTCCTGTTCGCGGACGACGTAGTCCTCAAAGGTGGCGCCAAATTTTCGGGCCGCATTGTGGAGCAGACCGACACGATGGTCTCCATCGATATCGGCGATGGCGTCGTGGGCGTCGCCATGTCGCGCGTGGACCGGATCGTCAAGGGGCGCTCGCCTCTGGATGATTACGATCAGAAAGCGGCCCAGCTGGGCCCGGAGGACGTAAAGGGCTGGAAGGCTCTCGGTCGCTGGGCCGCACAGGAAGGCCTGTCAGCCCAATCTCGCACGGCCTACCAGAAGGTTCTTTCCCTTGCGACCGACGACGCGGAGGCCCGGGAGGCATTGGGGTATGTCCAGTTCGACGGGCGCTGGATGACCGAAGAAGAGAGTTATGGGGCACGCGGTTTCGTAAAGTATGACGGCGAGTGGATGACTCCCGAGCAGGCGCAACAGGCCCAGCAGTTCGCCTTGGCGCAGCAGGCGCAACAGGAGGCCTACCAGGCTGCGAAGGATCAGGAAATCGCTCAACTGCAGGCGGACGCACAAGCAGCCAAGGCAGAGAAGGAAGCCGAATGGGAGCGCAGCACCCAGAACTGGGATTTTCCGGCCGGTTGGGGCGGGTGGGGGTACGGCGTGACGGCCTGGCCGTCGACGGGAACCGGGAGCTCGTGGCTGAAGCAGTGGCCAGCGAGGCCTTCAACTGGAGGCGCCCGATGAGCCGAGGCCGAGGGATTCCCGGCAGGCTCTTCCCGACCTGCGTGGCGGCGCTCCTCGCAACAACCCTCGCGGCTCCCGTCACCCAGTCGCTGACGGTTGACGAAATCGTGGCGCGCTACGTCTCGGCGTGCGGCGGACTCAAGAAAATCCGCTCGATCCAGACGCTGCGGGAAAAAGGGCGCATCACCGCGGGAGCGAACCGCCAGGCCGTGGTGACCCGCGAGCTCAAGCGCCCGAACCGCACCCGCTTCACCTTCACCCTTCAGGGGGTCACCGGGGTCTTCGTCTCCGACGGACAGCGCGGCTGGAGAATGGCTCCGTTCGAGGGAGACGTTGCCCCGACGCCGCTTGCCGACGATGTCGTCCAGGAGGCCGCCGAGCAGGGCGACATCGAGGGACCGCTGGTGGATTGGCAGGCCAAGGGCCACCAGCTCGAGCTGGTCGGTCGCGAGGTAGTGGGAGACCGCGAAGCTTACAAGCTCAAGCTGACTCTCAAGAGCGGCGCGGTGCGTTACGAATACCTGGACGTGAAGTCGCTGCATCGGCTCCGGACCGACACGACGCGGGAGGTGCGTGGACGGCCGGTCCAGCTCCAGGTCAGCTTCGGCAATTACAAGAAAAGCGGCGGCGTGCTGTTTCCCCGCCTCATCGAAGTGACCGCCATTGGGCGTCCCCAGCAGCTGAGCATCGTGGTGGACAGTGTCGAGATCAACCCGCCCCTGAGCGACGCGCTCTTCGAGACCACGGCTCTCGCCACACCCTGACGTTTCCGCCAGCCAGCAGGATGAGCAGCCGCGACCCCGGCGGTGCGGACCTGCATCGGGAAGCGAGCCTGGCGGTATAATGTCCGCCTCATGAATACACCGGATCAGCTCTGCAGCAGAATTCTCCGCACGCTCTGGCGCCACGCACCGGTGAACGCCACGTACCTGGGGATCCACGATCACGATCAGCAGCTGCGCGCCTTCGATCCGGAAGCACTGGACAGCCAGGCCGCGGAGCTGGGAGGGCACCTTGCGGAAATCCGGGCCTGCCGCGCGGTGTTTCCGGATTTGAACCGCAACCAGCGCCTCGACCTGGACCTGCTGGAAGGGGAGCTCGGGACGCAATTGAGGAGCCAGCAGGAAATACGCTCCCCATTCCGGAATCCGGGAACCTACCTGGAAGAAATTACCTTCGGTGTCTACATCCTGATGATGCGCGAATTCGCCACTCCGGAAGACCGCGCCCGGAGCATGCTCGCCCGGCTCCGGGAGGTGCCGAGAGTGCTTTTCGAAGCCAGGCGGAACCTGGGGCAGCCGCAGGAAGTTCCCCTCCTCTGGTCGGAAATGGCGGTTGATTTGGGAGCCACGACCTTGGAGTTTCTTTCCGAGGCATCCATCTGGGCGACCCGGTGCGCGCCGGCGCTGGCGGGGGAGGTCGGAGCGGCGGTGAAATTGGCGCGGCAAGAGATCGAGTCTTTCGTGGTGTTCCTGGAGTCGGCGATCCTTCCCAAGGCTCGAGGCAGCTTCGCGACGGGCCGCGACTTGTTCGAATTCCTGCTGCGGGAAGCCCATGGGGTCCGCGACAGCGCTTCCGAGCTGGAGGATTTTGGACGGGAGGAGATTCTCAAAACGCAATGGCAATTGCAGGAGGCGGCGCGAGAGGCGTCGGGAGCCAGCTGGGAATCGCAGGTGGAGGAGTCCAAGCGAGACGTTCCGCGTGAGGAGGATCTCATTACTGCCTATCGGGCGGAAATTACCCGAGCCCGGCAATTTGTCCTGGAAAAGGGGCTCCTGGACATTCCCGCCGGGGAGCGCCTGGAAGTGGTCGAAACGCCTGTCTTCGAGAGGAAAACCACTCCCTTCGCCGCGTACGTCCCTCCCGCGCCCTTCGAAGAGATCCAGAAGGGGTATTTCTGGGTGACTCCTCCCGATGCGGCGCTTTCCGAGGAAGATCGCCATCAGCACATGCAGGAGCACATGCTCGCCTCCATCCCGATCACCTGCGTGCACGAAGGCTATCCCGGCCACCATCTCCAACTTTCCCTGGCCAATCGCGCCGGCTCGCCGGTCCAGCGGCAGGTCGGAACCCCGGTGCTGATGGAGGGGTGGGCGCTTTATTGCGAAGAGATGATGGGGGCGGAGGGCTTCTACACCGACCCGCGAACCCGCCTGCTGCAGCTCAAGGATTATCTCTGGCGGTGCAGCCGGGTGGTCATCGATGTGGGACTTCACACCGGTCACCTCACCTTCGAAGAGGCCGTCCGGATCCTCGTGGAGGTCGCCAAGATCAATCCCGCGAGCGCCCGGGGCGAGGTCAAGCGCTACTCCAAGACCCCCACGCAGCCGCTGTCCTACGCTGTGGGAAAGCGGGAGATTGTGCGCCTGCGGGACGAAGTGCGCCGCCGGGAAGGCGAACGCTTCTCACTCAAGGAATTTCACCGCCAACTGCTGCAATTCGGATCGATCCCTCCCCGACGGATTCGGGAACAAATCCTCCCATCTACTCAGGCGTAGTAGCTCAGCAACGCGTCCACGAAGGCGTCGGCAATCTTCTGCCGGAAGGCGGGATCCGTCAGAGTGCGGGCATCGGCCGGGTTGTTGATGTTGCAGACTTCCAGAAGGATCTGAACGGAGACCTCATTGCAGCGCAGCACTGCCGGGACCCACGGACGGGTTCGGCGGATGATCCGGTCCCGAACCGGCTGGTAGGGGTGGATGCGGGCTCCGCGCTGCTTCAGGGCCTTCAGCAGGTGGGCGGCGAACTCGCGTGAGAGCCCCTCGGATTTCTGTCTCTGCTCACGCGTGAAGGAGACGTGGCTCTTCTCCCGCACCTCCTTGCGCGCCCGGTAGGCGGCGCCATTGAATCCGTAGGTCTTGCCCCGGTACTTCTCGCCGGGGACGTAGATCATCGTTCCCCGCAGGCTGGGGTGGAGGGAGTCGGCGTGCAGGGAGGCGAAGACGATCTTGTCAGGGTCGACCCCCTTCTTTCGCAGACTTCGCTGATAGGAGTTGGAGAGGTACCAGCGCAGGTTGACTCCGACATCGTTGGGCGCGGAGGAAGCCAGCCGCAGGGGAGGCGTGGTGAGGATCGACTCGGATTGGTTCAGCGGGAGACCGTGGGTCTCGAAAACGCGGAAGCCGTACTGCGTGTCGCGGATCGTCGTGAGAACTTGGGCCGCGGTGTTCTTCTCCAGCCGGGCCTTGATCCGGCAGAGCACATCGTAGACGTAATCGCTCTCCCAGACCCCGTTGCGCGAGGCGCCGATGTCCCGCCCGCCATGGCCGGCGTCCAGAATGACCGTCACTCCTTCCAGGTCGCGGCTGATCGCCTGGTTCTTGAAGCGCTCAACCTCACGCCGGCTCAGCTCGAATTCGATGCGCCGGAGATCTCCGGGCGGCAGGAACTCCGGCAGGATGGAATCCCGCGGGATCTTTACCTGGTATCCCACCGCCAGGCTGCTCACGTCCTCGATGCCGCTGCGCCGCGCCACCAGGCTCGCCATCTGGTTGACGTCGTCGGGATCCAGTAATCCCGTGAACCGGACCACCACCGAAGAGTAGATCGCCTCTCCCTTTTTGAGCCGGTAGGCTCCGTACTCTCCCTGCCCGTCCCGGCCGAAGCTCAAGTCCCCGGCCTCGGTGGGCGGCACGGAGGCGAAGATCGGCAACAGCAGGGAACGATGGATTTTCAGGACCTGCCCGGAAACGGGAGTGAGGTCCCTCAGGCCGTTCATTTCGGCGATGGCCTGAAAATTCTTTCCCTCCCCCGTGAACCAGAGGGCCAGGTGCCAGAGGCTCTCGGCGGCCATGGGAATTCTCCCTCGGCCCACCGGGTGCAGCCAGTATTCTCCCTCCAGCCGATCCTCCGGAAAGAGGCGGGCCATGGTGAGGTACCGGTAGGCCTCCCGAAGATCCTCATAGGGAACCACCACGTACCGCTTTCCCGGGGATTTGGGGGACTCGGGGTTGAAGGCCCTGATGGCTTCCCAGCGGGCCGGATCCCGCAGAACCCGGCGCGCGACTTGCTCGTCAGTATCGGAATCATGGCGGAGCACTTCCAGGAAGAGCGCGTTCTCTTCGCTCAGAAAAATCCGAATCTCCGGGCTCACCTCAAAAGTCCGCATGCTCTCGGGGAGCTGAAGCGAAGGCGTGGCCTGGGAGGATTTCGGCTCTGCGGGGCGCAGTATCTGGGGCGCCGCCATCAGAACCGCCAGGACGGCGAAGCGGAGGCGACGGAGCATCAACGCTTCAGGCGTCCAGGGCCGCAGGCCGATGGCGGGAGCGAAAGTCCAGCTCCGACTCCAGAGCCGCGGCTACCTGGAACAGGCGGGCCTCGGAGAAGGCGGGGCCGATGATCTGCGCGCCAATGGGAAGGCCGTTCGTGGCGATCCCGCAGGGAAGCGAAAGGGCGGGGATACCCACGAGATTGATGGTTGCGGTGAATATGTCCGACAGGTACATCTGCAGGGGATCGTCGGTCTTCTCGCCGAAGCGGAAGGCCGTGGAAGGGGTGGTGGGTGTGACGATCAGGTCCGCCTTCTTGAAGGCTTCGTCGAAATCGTTCTTCAAGAGGGTGCGCACTTTCTGGGCCTTGAGGTAATAGGCATCGTAATAGCCTGAGCTGAGCACATAGGTTCCCAGCATGATCCGCCGTTTCACTTCCCCGCCAAATCCCTCCGAGCGGCTCCTCCGGTACATCTCGCCCAAATCCTTGGCCCCCTTGGCGCGGTAACCGTAGCGGACGCCATCATACCGGGCCAGGTTGGAGGAGGCCTCCGCCGTGGCCAGGATGTAATAGGTGGGAATGCTGTAGTCGGTGTGTGGCAGGGAAATCTCGACGACCCGGGCGCCCAAGCCCTCGGCCCGGGTCAGCAAGGTGCGCACGGCCCCGCCAATTTCCGCATCCAGCCCCGAGGGAAAGTATTCCCTCGGCACACCCAGGCGAATCGATCTCAAAGGAGAGGAAAGTTGTCCGGCGTATTCCGGCACGGGCACGCCGGCCGAGGTGGAGTCGCGCGGATCCTGCCCGGAGATGACCGAGAGCACGCGCGCCAGATCCTCCACGGTCTTGCCGAAAGGGCCGACCTGATCCAGGGAGGAGGCAAAAGCGACGAGACCGAAGCGGGAGACCCGGCCGTAGGTGGGCTTGAGTCCGGGAATGCCGCAGAAGGCGGCGGGCTGACGGATGGAGCCCCCGGTATCGGAGCCCAGAGACACCGGCACCATGTCGGCGGCAACGGCCGCGGCCGATCCTCCGCTGGATCCGCCGGGAACCCTGTCGAGATCCCACGGATTGCGGGTCTTCTCGAATGCCGAGTTCTCCGTGGAGGATCCCATGGCGAATTCGTCCATGTTCGTTTTGCCGAGAATGACCGCCCCCGCCTCCTTGAGGCGCCGGATCACCGTGGCATCGTAAGGAGGGATGAAATTCTCGAGAATTTTCGAGCCGCAGGTCGTGGGGTGGCCCGCCAGGCAGAGAACATCTTTCAGGGCGACGGGAAGACCCGCCAGAGGGCCCGGATCCTCGCCCCGGGCCAGAGCCGCGTCGATGGCCCCGGCAGCGGTGAGCGCTTCCGCTTCAAGGATGCAGCGAAACGCCCGCACCTTTTCTTCGACGATCTCCATTCTCGCCAAGGAGGCCCGCGTGGCCTCTTGCGCGGAGATCTCCCGGCTTCGGATTCGGGTGAGAATTTCGGAGCCGGAAAGGCGGGAGAGTTGTTGCATGACGCGGGGTGCTCCGTCTGGAGAACAGAAGCTTCTAGCTGATGACTTTGGGAACCGTGAAGTGATGGTCCTTCGATTCGGGAGCGTTCGCCAACGCCTGAGTCACACTCAGGGATTCGGCCGCGCGGTCCTCCCGCAGGGTCTGCTCAATACGCGTCACATGGGAGGTGGGCTCGATCCGGGCGGTTTCCAGCTCGTTGAGCTTGTCGATGTAACCCAGGATCGAATCGAGCTGGCGGGTGAACAGTTCCAGCTCCTGATCGGAAAAATCGATGTTGGCCAGGCGCGCTACGTGACGGACGGTCTCGATCCCGATGTTCATGAAGCGCCGCTCTCCCCGGTGGATTCGCGCGCTGCGCGCGGCCGGAAGCATAGAGGAAGGGGCATGAGAATTCAAGAACGCCGCGGCATGCGCGAATCCCCTTGACGTCACGGGTGCCGGCGAGCAGAATCTGAAGCCGTGCAGCCTCCCTGGGTTCGAATCCTTCCCATCCTGCTCGCCTTCTCCTGCTTCCCCCCTCTGCAGCTCGGCGCCGAGGAGGGAGGGATCTCCCCGACCACGCCGGTCGACCTCACCGTGGAGGTTTTCAAAGTAGGGCCGGGAGGCACCGAAACCCTCGCCACGGACGAGGCGAGGGTCTTCCTGGGAAAGGGGGCGCTGCTGGCCCGGGACGTCACCCTCTCGGGAAAAAATTCCTTGAAGCAGCCCCTGACCGAAAAGCTCCGATTGCGCGCCGAGCTCCGGCCCGCGGGAGTTACACCGTCCGGCCTGGCTCTGGCTCTCAAATCCAAGGTCCAGGTCCTGGCAATGAGCGGCAGCGGCCAGCTTCCCCGCGGGGACATCACCCGATCCGTCAGCCTGGAGATCGCCCGCGGCGCCTCCGAGCTCATCACCGTCTACGAATCTCCGTCTCTGGACACGAAGGTGGTGCTCCACCTCAGGTGGAGCCTGGCTGACGAGCAGGAGGCCGCGGCGCTCGATGCGACGCCGATGGATCTCGTCGCCCGGGTTTTTGAAGTAGGCAAAGCGGGAGAAACCCTGGTGGCCGATAACCGCTTGGTGGCCGTCCTGGGGCACCCCGCCTCGGCAACCATCGACCGGCTCGTGCCGCTTTCAGGAGGAGAGCCCAAGAGGGCGCGCCAGGACCGCATGGAAATCACCCTGATTCCCCGGACCCTGTCAGGCAGGAACCTGAGCGTCGCTTTGGAGATAAGCGGCGAAATCGTCACTCATTCCCCGGACGGTAACCAGTCCCACCCCCTGGCTCATCAGGGCAACTATCTCCTGTCTTCCGGAGTGCCGGCGGGAACGGAAGTTGAGGTCCGCTCCGATTCTGCCGCCAAGGAAGGGTGGGACCAGATCCGATTCCGGATAGAGATCACCGCGGTTTTCTGAGTCCCTTACCACCGATCCAAACTCCTGGACAGTTTGACTTAGCTTGCTGACTCAAATAAGGTAAGCGCTCGTTCGGGGTGCCGAGACCTTTCGATTTTGTTCACGGTCATTCGAGAGGTTCCAACCTGCGCAAAGTCTTCCGACTCCTGGGACTCATCACCCTTTTTCCGGCGGTTTTGCTGCACCCGTTGAGAGTATCGGCGGCACAGGCTGAGGTGCCGCTCCTTCGACTCGGCGTCGTGCAGGACAGCGTCGGTCGTGGTCTTCCCGGTGTGGAAATCCTGGTTTACTCCCTCGGCGCGAGTGCCGGCGCTCCTCTCGCCGTTCTCCTGACGGACGATCGCGGGCGCTTCAGCCTCGAAGACATCGGCCCGGGGAGTTTCCTTCTCGCCTTGAACAAGCCCGGCTACCCCATCCGGCTGGCGCAGGCCAACAGCCGCCTTCTATCGTTGCTGCAGATTCGCCTTAGACCCGAAACGCAGGCGGCGCCGGAGGCGGGAACCCCAAGCGACTCGATGGACTGGGTCCTTCGCCTGCCGCGCACCGACATCTTGAAGGAGGAGGAGCCACAGATTCCGGAGGCATTGGCAGCGTCTGGCGGGGAGACCGTCAGAGCCGGATTCGCCGGTTCCGGAAGCTCGTCCGCCGTGCCCGGTCCCGGCAGGCTTCCGGTGAGCGGGGAGGTCAATCAATGGTATACGTCGAGCCTTGCCGGCATCGGAGGGAGCGCTGAAGCGCCGGAATCCAGTGGACGCGCGACCACGGTCCAGGTCAGCGGAGATCTCTTGGGGAGGGGCGACTGGGAGGTCCGCGGCCTGGCGGAGAGCCTGAATACCGAAGGAGCGGGAGTCGGCTCGGGAGGATTGGGAGGGGATCAGGGGGCCAATCGTTTGCGGGTGGCCATGCGCTACAGCGTCTCTCCGGAGGACTCCGTCCAGGTCCAGGCTCGCTTCGACCGCGACAGCTATCGATCCGACCCAGAGGCCGCGGACTTTGTCCCTGCCAATCAAGCGGTGCGGACCCTGGGTTACCAGGTCAACTGGACGCGCAGCATGGGGAAGGCGAAGGGCCTGCAAATCACCACGGGCTTTGTGCACGGCCAAGCGCGCGTTCCCGGGGAAATTGAAGCGGGGGCCGAGGCCGGTGCGCCGGCGGGAGACGAGCTACGGGACTGGCACTGGAATGCCCAGGCGGGCTATCACCTGCAGCTTCCGCGGGAACATCACCTCTCCTTGGCGGCCCGGACTCGAATCTACAACTACGATCAGCATGACGCCGGATGGATCCTGACCCCCATCCGCTCGGATCTCACCATGCTGGACTCGGGCCCGCGCGGATGGGCACTTTCCCTGTCGGGAGAGGATTCCTGGCAATTGTCGCGCCCGCTGAGCCTAATCCTGGGCCTCGACACCCACGTCACCGAGGGGATCGATCGCAGTGTGATTGTCGTCCCGAGGGTAGGGGCCCGTAAGGAGGGAGAACAATCCACCCTTCAGGGGTGGATTCTCGTCCGAACGGATAACCTTGGAAGCGTCGCATCACGCCAGGGTGGCTCCGATGAGCGTGGCGGTCACGAATCCGAGACGCTGGGATTCCGGGCGGAAATTCTCCAGAAATTCCAGGGCGACTGGGTGTTGAGCGGGCACATCGAGCGCAATCCGCTGGGCGCCTCCGCTCTCCTGGGCCTGCCAGGGACGGCGGATTCCTCCCCGCAGGAGCTGATGCTCGTCACCGATCCGTCCACCTGGTCCCAGGAGGCCGGTATCTCCGTAACCAAGAGCTTGAAAGGAGTGGAAGGGAGTCTTGAGTCGGATCACGGCCGGGTGATGGGCAAGATGGCGGGAGGTCTGACGGACGCCCCGGTGGCGGTCCTGGAGGATGGGGGCGTTCGATACCTGGCCCTCAAGGTCACGGCCAACGTCCTGAAAACCGATACCCGCGTGCGCCTGGATTACACCCGCCTTGCCGGGGAGCAGGTGGACCCGGCCGCGGGAGTATCGCTGAGCGCTTCACGAGTCGATCTGTTGATTCTGCAGCCCATTCCCTTCGTGTCGAATCGAGGAGCAGGCTCGTGGAAGATTCTCCTGGGGTTTCAGTCGGTCTCCAGGGACCCGGGGTCGAGGACCGAGATCCCTGAGGAGGGGCTGCTGGAAAAGATCCATCGATTCAGCGGCGGGGTGGGGGTGACATTCTGATGAAACTTGGGCGGATTGGAGCCCTGATCCCTGCGCTTCTCCTGGCGCTGCTGGGGTTGTTGAGTTTCCTGAACCGGGCCTCCTCCCTGCACGCTGAGGATGGAGTAGCTTGGGTGAAACGAGGAGAGCTGCTGGAGGCCGCGTCCATTCAGGAGGAAGGTCCCGGGGATCTGGCTGACATCCGGAGGGGAGATCAGCTACTCAGCGTTTCCGGCGTTGCCCCATCTGCCACTCGAAGCGTCCGCGAGTTGCTCTGGGGGCGTGAGGGGCAGCCGACACGCTATCGGCTCCAGAGGGGAAACCAGAGGGTTGACGCCGAGGTTCTCCCGCGACCTGATAGTGAGGAGAATCGCATCTACTACTTCCTCTTGATTGTGGGGTCGTCCGCTCTCGCCGCCGGAAGCCTGGCGCTGGTGAAGCTCCCCTTCGAACCCGCCTCCCGTGTCCTCTATGGCCTCTGCCTCACTTTTTTTGCCGTGCTGGCACTTTCTCCAGGGGGGAATGCCCCAGCTCTCGACTGGATACTCTATTGGGGCGATTTGGCGGGGCGGCTTCTGCTACCTCCGCTCATCGTTCATTTCATCCTGCGGCTTTCGGAGTCGGAACCAGCCTCCCACGCCGGTCGCCGCCGGCGGCTCTGGCTCTATGCTCCGGCTCTATGCGTGTTGGCTCTGTCCATTTACCTGATCCCGCTCAGGGGAGCCCTCGCCTTCGCCGAGCCGACGCGTGCGATTCGCTTGAAAGACCGCCTGGAGCTCCTCTACCTGAGCGGTTACGCCGTATTTGCTCTATCAATCCTTTGTGCCCGGCTGTGGAGTTGTACCCGGGCCGCGACTCGATGGAAGCTCCAATGGCTGGCAGCCTCGACAGCGGCCGGCCTGCTCCCGTTTTGCCTGCTGTACCTGCTACCGGTCGCGCTGGGGGTCCCGGTCGGTGCGCTGGGCGAGCTGGCGGTGCTCCCGCTGGCCATCGTGCCTCTGGGTTTCACGGCAACGCTGTTCCAGGAGCGGGCCGTGGACCTGGATCGTTCTCTTCGAGCGGCGGTGCGCTGGGTGCTGGCCGCGACCGTCTTTCTGGCCGGAGGCGCAGCCTGCTCCTGGCTCCTGTCGTCGCTTTCGGGTGGTCCGCTGTCGGGGGGCATGCTGGCCGAAGTCCTTCTCCCCTTGTTGATCTCCGCCACGCTGGCGGTCCTGTTCTACCGCTTCCTGAGCGGCAAGGTGGATCGCCTCCTGGGAAGGCGGCCGGCAGGGATTTCCCGCCTGCTTCTCGAGCTGGGTGAGGACCTCAACGGCGAGGTTCACCTCGGGCAGCTCGCCAGGAAGCTGGTCGCGCGGTTGGAATCCCAGTTCGGCGTCCATCCCATATCGCTGTTGGTGGAAGGGGCGGGCTGGGGGATCTTCCTGCCGGCGCAAGGGTCGAGCCTCCCCCCCCGTCAGTCGGAGCCTTGGAGCTTTTCCGAAGAAGAAATCCATGAATGGACGTCGAAGGAAGTGCTGCTCCTCGGAGTCGACGGGGCGGAGCCTCGACCGGGAGTGCGGGAGGCACTGCGAAAAGCCGGATTTCGATACCTCTTTCCGATGGTTGTTCAGGGCCGCATGCGAGCGCTTCTGCTGTGTGGCCCACGTCGCGACGGGTCCGCGCTGGAAGGTGAGGATCTGGACTCCCTGGCGGCCCTGGCGTCCCAGGCGGCCAAGGGGGTCGAAGCGGCGCGACTGTATCGGGAAATCGAGGAGCGCAGCCGCCGGGAAGAGCAGCTCCGCCGGCAAACCGAGGCGATCCTGCAATCCAGCCGGATTGGTATCTTACTGTGTGACGCCGCCGGGAAAATCACGGCGGCGAACCTCGCCGCAGCCAAGATCCTCGGTCACACCGCGCCGCTCGGCGCCGCGGTCGAGGAGATGCTTCCCAAAGGGCTGCTGATGCGGTTGGATCGCGCCGGCCGTGAGGTTCGCAGGAGCGGCTCGGGGGAGCGCGTCTTCCGCTTCTCGCTGGGTGGAGCAGACGGAAAGCTCCGGGTGATCAACGCGAGCCGCTCCTACCTGGACGGAGACCCCTCGTCCGGCAGGGTCTACACGCTGGATGATGTTTCCGAGGAGGTCCGGCGGGAGGAGAGCATGGTTCGCCACGATCATCTGGCGGAGCTTGGGCTGCTGGCTTCACAAGTGGCCCACGAAGTGAACACGCCGTTGGCTGGCATCGCCAGCTACGCCCAGTTGCTGATGGCGCGGATGAAATCTCGGATTCCCGAGATGGAGCTGCTGAAGAAAATCGAGACTCAGGCCTTTCGAGCCGCGGGCATCGCCGGGTCGGTGCTCAATTTTGCCAGAAGGAAAGAGGAAGAGCCCATGCAGGAATTCGACCCAGGTGCGGTCCTCGGCGAGAGCCTGGCCCTGTTCGAGCCCCAGCTCAAGGGGAAGCGCATCCGGCTCACCATGGAACGGGCGCCCTCTCTGCCGATGATCCGTGGGCATCGAGGGAAGATCCAGCAGATCCTCCTGAATCTCTTAATGAACGCCGCCCAGGCGCTACCCACCGGCGGGGAGATTCGGCTGGCGCTGGAGCGGGACGGGGAGTCGGTGCGTATTCGCGTCTCCGACAACGGCGTCGGGATTCCCGCCGTGAACCTTCCCAGGATTTTCGAGCCGTTCTTCACGGCTCGCACCGACGGCAGGGGAACCGGATTGGGACTGTCGGTGGTGCAGCGCATCGTCTTGCAGCACGGCGGCACGATTCAGGTTGAGAGCGTCGAAGGGGCCGGTAGCACCTTTACCGTCTCGCTTCCCTCGGTTCAGAATCTCATGGGCGAGGTCGCTCGTGGAGCCTAGGAGTCTCGCGCTCATCGTCCTGCTGGCTGCAGCGCCGGGTGCCCAGTGCGAAGCTGCCAGCCTCGATCGTGCCGATGAGCTGGCGGGGCCGGCGCCTGGAGGAGTCACCGGTAAGGTGATGAATGCGCAGGGCGGGCCGCTAACGGGGGCCAAGGTGGTTCTGCGGCGTGGTGAATTCTCCACCACGACTCGCACCGACGATCAGGGTGATTATTGCTTCTGCCGGGTCAAGGCCGCCCGGGACTATGTTTTCGAAATCGAATTGGATGGATTCGCCGGATTCATCGAGAGGGACTTCATGGTGACGCGGGCGAAGCTTTCGATCCGCAATGTGATCCTCGAGCCACTCTCGAGTTTCCCCCGCCTGCCGGTCGTGGAAGAATCGCCATGAGCGGATCGACCCCTTCACCCTCCAGCCACCGCGCCAGAATCCTGGTGGTGGAGGACGAGGAGATTTTTCAGGAAGTCTTGTCCGGGCTCCTCCAGGAGGCGGGATACCAGTCGATGGTGGCCGGCTCGGCGGAAGCGGCCCTTGGCCTGCTGGATCGAGACAGTTTTGATCTCCTGATCATCGACCTGATGCTCCCCGGCACAGGGGGGCTGGAGCTTCTGCGGACGGTCAAGAGTCGCGACCCAGAGCAGATGGCCGTGATGATTACCGCCTTTGGCTCGGTGGAATCGGCGGTCCAGGCCATGAAGGAAGGAGCTTTCCATTACCTGACCAAGCCTTTCCGTCACGAAGAGGTGCTTCTCACGGTCCGTAACGCCTTGAGCCAGCGAAGCCTCCTCTCGGAAAACCGGGCTTTGCGCAGGGCGCTCTCCTGGCGAGCCCGGGACAACGAGCTGGTGGGAAAAAGCCGCCCCGTCCAGGAGTTGCAGAGCATGCTGGACCGGATAGCTCCCACCCGAAGCACGGTGCTCATTCAGGGGGAAAGCGGCACGGGGAAGGAGCTGGTGGCGCACGCGATCCACCATCGCAGTTCCCGTTCCCACCGCCCCTTCGTGGTAGTGAACAGCGGGAGCGTGCCGGCAGACCTTCTGGAGAGCAATCTCTTCGGCCACCGGAAAGGGGCCTTTACCGGAGCGGTGGCCACCAAGAAAGGGCTGTTTGAGGTCGCCGACGGCGGGTCGCTGTTTTTCGACGAAATCAGCTCCATCCACCCGGAGGTGCAAGCGAAGCTCCTGAGGGTCATCCAGGAGCGGGAATTCCTTCCTCTCGGGGCGGTGGAAAGCGTTCGGGTGGATGTGCGGATCATCGCCGCTACGAACATCAATCTGAAGGATCTGGTGGATAGGGGGCAGTTTCGCGAAGACCTCTTCTATCGCCTGAACGTCATCGTGGTGGATCTACCCCCGTTGCGGGAGCGGCGGGAGGACATCCCTCTCCTTGCGGACCATTTCCTGAGGCGCTTTGCCGAAGAGAATGGCAGGGCCGTCCCCGAAATCAGGCCGGAGGCGATGGCGGCGCTGACCCGCCACCCATGGCCGGGAAACGTGCGTGAGCTGGAAAATCTCCTGGAACGAGCGGTGGTACTAGGTAATGGGAACCCCATCGGGCTGGAGCTGCTTCCTGAAGAGCCTCATGCCGCGGAGGTTGCCTCGTCCGACCTCCCTGAGCGCGAGCTGCTCTCCGGCGAGTTTTCCTATGCTCAAACGGTCGCCAGCTTTGAGCGGGAGCTGATTGAGCAAACCCTCCACAGGGCCCATGGAGTGCAGCGCCGGGCGGCGAGGTTGTTGGGAATCAAGCCCACGACGCTTAATGAGAAGATCAAGAGGCTGGGAATCCGTCCCCCCCGGCTCCCCTAGCCCCTCTGCTGCGTCTGCTCCGCACCGTAAAATATACAATTCCTTGACATCACCCCGTATGGACGTAATATAACTTCAGGTGGTGGGAGTAATAATTTGCGCTATCCCGTAACTTGCTGTCGCTGTTTCTCTTATTGGGAATTGACAGGCGCAGGTCCGGGCCGATAAAATGCCAATTCTCAAATAATACTTAATGATGCAGGCAGGAGAGTCCGCCGGGGGGATGGCCTCTTCAGCAGGGACGCGGGAACTGTCCCCATCCATTTCGTGAAGTCCGGAGGAAATCTCATGGTCAGCGGCAGGGCCAAACATCTCGCGGGTTTCGTTTCCGTAATCCTTCTCATCTCCTCTCTTTCCGCTTTCGCCCAGACCTCGCCGGGTACCGTGAAGGGAGTCGTGGTCGACAAGGAGGGAAGCCCGCTCCCGGGCGCTACGGTCACCCTGGAAAACAAGGGCATGGGCGTGGTCGGTCTGGGCGGCGTCACGAACGCGCAGGGCGAGTTCAGGATTACCCCGGTCCCCCCCGGGAAGAATTACGACATGACGGTGAAGATGCCAGGCCACCAGCAGATCAAATTCACCATCGAAGTCTACGCCGGTAAAACCGTCGTGCAGAACGTGACGCTGCGCGAGCAAGTCACGGAGCGAATCAAGGTAGAGGGCAAATCGGATGTGGTCGACACCGAAACCACCACAATCAGCACCACCATCACCTCCGAGTTCATTTCAGGTCTCCCGGTTCTGGGAACTGATTATCAGGATATTCTGACCCTGGCTCCGGGCGTCACCGACGTCAACAACACCGGAAATCCCAACATCCACGGCGCGCGGGACACCGATGTGGTGACCCTGGTCGACGGTGTGAGCACCACCGATCCGTTCAGTGGAGGTTTCGGGCAGAACCTGAACACCGAATCGATCGAAGAAATCGAGGTCATCACCTCCGGCGCCGGCGCCCAATTCAGCCGGGCCCAGGGCGGTTTCGTGAATATCGTCACCAAGTCCGGAGGAAACGAATTCAAAGGAACGTTCACCTTCGCCATGCGCACCAACAAGCTGGATGGCGACGGCGCAGGAGTGGACCCGGCGGAGTTGCGCGGGGGCATTGGCGAGGAAGACGGATTCCGGGATCTGAGGTTCACGGATCTTTACCCCTATCTGTCGGTCTCCGGAGCCTTCGTGAAGGACCATCTCTGGTATATCTTCTCCCCCGAATACATCCAAGAGGAATTCCCGATCAATACGGGAACCCAGGCCTACGTTCAGCGCCTCACGGACGTGCGGGTCAACGCCAAAGTGACCTGGCAGGTCAGCTCCAGCAACAAGTTGGCGCTCAGCACCATTTTCGACAAACAGGAATTCAACAACCAGGGATTGAACAGCCGGATCGATCCGGAATCGGGCTTCATTTTTCAGCGAGGCGGGCCGACCATCACTCTGCAGGACACGGCCATCTTCTCGCCGACCTTCTCGCTGGAATCCACCATCTCCCGCTTCGACCAGACGTTCAAGGCGCTGCCGACTTCCTCCCCCGACTCCAACGGGAACGGTATTCTGACGATTGACTCGAACCTGGCGTTGGGCGGCAACAACGATGGCTTCGTCCAGCTCCGGGAGGCCGTGGACCCGGGCAGTGATGATCTCGACCGGGACCGCAAATGGGACGTGTTCGAGGACTTCATCTTGGGTGACAAGAAGCTCAATTGCAATACGCCCGATCCGATCACCGGTGAGGTCTTCTGTCCTGAGGACCTCGACTTCGATGGACGGCTCACAAGCCCGCTCGGATGCGATGGGCAAAATCGGGAGGACATCAACTGCAATGGACTCCTGAATAGAGAGTTCGACGAAGATCAGGATGGAGTGGTGGACACCAATGAAGACATTGGGCTTCCCTGCAACAACGCTTCACTTTGCGTCCCAGATGCCCTAGGGAACCTCTGGCAGAAAGATAGCGATGGAAACAGCACCAGGGGAAACGGCAAGATAGACACCGAGGACAGGAACGGGAACGGTGAAATCGACGACACCCCGTTTCCGAACTGGGTCGATGCCAACGGCAACGGTAGGCCCGAGCTGGGCGAGTACACGGCGCCTGAGTTGGCGGATGAGCCCTATATCCTGGATTTCAACAGCCTCCGAATCACTGGCCCGTACTTCCTCACCTACGCCGACAGCCGGACCCGGAACAGCCTCCGGGAGGATATGTCCTATTACATCGACGACCTCTTCGGCAGCCACGACTTGAGGATGGGGATGTCGCTGGAGCGCGAAGGGTATGAGGCGCAGTTTGATCGACGCACCTTCTGGCAGGTGGATCGGAGCACCGTGGCCAATGCCGCGGGCGAGGTTGGCGGGATCATCTCCGGGTTTCTGCCGACGGCGACAACGGCCACCAATTATGCCTCCAGCGACAATATCGGGGTTTACTTCAACGATACCTTCAAGCCCCTTCCCAACCTGACCCTGGGTCTCGGGATCCGCTTCGATCGGGAGCAGGTGGGCTCCTTCGGCTACACCTACTTCGAGCCGGCGGCGGAGCGGCGGCAGTACGACAATCTGCTGAACATCGGCGGCCAGGAAGGCGGTTCGGTCAATAAGGACCTGGACAATAACGGCATCAGGACTCAGGGTCTGAGCGATAGGGATCCCCTCTATGCAGGCAACGGCGTGATTCCGCTGAATGTCAATCGAGTGAATACGCTGTCCACTGACCTGAGCTACGCCGCAGGCGGCCGCCTGACCATGCACAATGTCGAGAGCGAAATCTCAAGCAGCTTCATCGCCAACTCAGACATCCTTAGTCTGGGCCACCCGCGGACCCAAGAGGACATCACCATCACCAACAATAACCTGGCGCCTCGCATCAGCTTGTCCTGGGATCCCTGGGCTGACGGCAAGAGCAAGGCCACGGCCACTTGGGGACGCTTCTACGACAAGCTCTTTCTGCAGACCGTTGTCCAAGAGGAAGGTCCCGATTTCATGACTGTGTACTACCGTTTGGACATCGACGGTGTGGATCGGGATGGGAAGCCGGACAACTTCGTCGGGACGCCCATTTCCCAGGCACCACCCTCGGCAGACCAGGTGAACCGCGCCCTGAGAACTCCCTACACCGATGAATTCACCATCGGCTTTCAGAGGGAGATTGCCCCGGAGATGAGTGTTTCGATCAACTACATCCAGCGAAAATTCCAGGATCAGCTCCAGGACATCGACGCCAATCACACGGCCCGTAAGCCCGGAGAGAACGGTGCCATTTGCACCAATGTAACGGTTTCCGGCTATTGCGACGAGTTTGGAAGGACCATCGCCTTCCCGGTCAATGGGAGCGGCGGTGAAGCGGGAAAGGGGAGGGCGGAAGAGCGTGCCCCCGATGGCTACCCGGATCTCTATATCGACAATCTCAATTTCAACCAGATTTTCCGCGTGGGCAATTACAACGTCCAGGACTACAACGCCATCGAGCTGCAGTTCGTGCGCCGGTTGAGCCGCAAATGGCAGATGGACGCGAGCTACGTCTTCTCGAAAGCCATGGGGCAGGCGGACTCGTTCAATGCGGAAAGCGGCGACGATCCGGCGCTCACTGAATTGCGCTCCGGGTATCTCGAGTTCGACCAGCGCCACGTCGCGAAGTTCTTCGCCACGGCCTTCCTGCCGGGTGATTGGAGAGTGGGCGGAGGCATCACCTGGGCCTCCGGGCTTCCGTTCTCCATGGTGAATCGATTCAATGCCAGCGACAATGTGGACTTCGCCCAGACACGGCGTGTCTACGGCTACAAGGATGAGAACACCGGACTTTTCTATGATGAGGATCGGAACAGCCACCGCAACCCCGCCGCCTACAGCATCGATGTCCGGACCGAGAAGCAGTTCGTGATGGGGAAGGTGTCCTCGGGAGCGTTCTTCGAGATCTTCAACCTACTCAATACCGATGATATCCGGGTGTTTGAAATCGACAATCGCGCCAACACGCTGCAAGCCCTCGAGACCCGGGACTTCGGGCGGCGGTTCCAGTTCGGCATCAAGATGAATTTCTAGCCCTAGTCCGATGAGCGTGGAAAGGGGGGGGAGAGATCCCTCCTTTTTTTTGCCTCCCCAGCCAGCATTGACACCGTAGAACTGCAAAGGTAGACTCACTCGTCTCTGCACCCACCTCAATGGCACGGGTTCTGACGTCGGGACCCCCGGCTCCGAGATGACCGCTTGATTCGCTTCCACAACACCTATTCCCGCCGCAAGGAGGAATTCAGGCCGCTGGACGCCGGCGCAGTCCGCATGTACACGTGCGGTCCCACGGTCTACGATTTCGCCCATATCGGCAATTTCCGCGCCTATGTTTGGGAGGATCTGCTGCGCCGCTTCCTGAAGTCGAGGGGGTTCCAGGTGACGCAGGTCATGAACATCACCGACGTGGACGACAAGACCATCCGGGGAGCCGCGGCCGCGGGCACCAGTCTGGACGATTACACCCACCGGTTCATCCAGGCCTTCTTCGAGGATCTGGGTGCGCTCGCAGTGGAGCGCGCCGAGCATTACCCGCGGGCGACACGCCACATCCCCGAGATGGTAGCCCTGATCCAGAAACTCGTGGAGAAAGGACACGCTTACGACAGCAAGGGCTCCTTCTACTTCAAGCTGGACTCCTTTCCGGCCTACGGCAGGCTGGCCGGCCTTGACCGCGAGGGTCTCATCGCGAATTTTCGGGTGGATTCGGATGAATACGAAAAATCCGATGTGAGAGATTTCGTCTTATGGAAGGCTACCAAGGAAGGAGAGCCATTCTGGGACACTCCGCTGGGTCGCGGCCGGCCTGGATGGCACATCGAATGTTCCGCCATGAGCATGAAGTACCTGGGAGAATCTTTCGACATTCACACCGGCGGTGCCGACAATGTCTTTCCCCACCATGAGAACGAGATTGCCCAGAGCGAGGCCGCAACGGGAAAGCCCTTCGTGCACACCTGGATGCACTGTGCCCACCTGGTCGTGAACGGCGAGAAGATGTCCAAGTCCCTTGGGAATTTCTACACTCTCCGGGACCTGCTGGCAAAAGGTCACGACGCCGGTGCCATCCGCTACCTGCTGGTCTCACAGCACTACCGCAAACCCATCAATTTCACCTTGGAAGGTATCTCTTGGGCGGGTGCGAATCTCCACCGCCTCGGGGACTGTGTGCGGCGCCTGGAAGCCCCGTCGGGGCCGGGAGAGAATTCTCGACTCACGGAATTCACGACACAGATGATTCAATCGTTCAACGATTCGATGGACGACGACCTGAATAGCGCAGCCGCCATGGGGTTCGTTTTCGAGCTGGTCCGGGAGGTGAACTCGGCCGCCGATCGATCGGAGCTGCCGGCCAGCAACGCGGGGGAGCTGAAACGGTTCTTCGGCGAAATTTCATCCATCTTTGGATTTGATTTGGGCGCCCAGCTGACTCTGGATCAGGAACTGGAAAAGCTGGTGGCCAAGCGGGAAGACTTTCGCAAGTCGCGCAAATTCGCCGAAGCCGACGCTATTCGCGACGAGCTTCTGCGACGAGGAATTCTCCTGGAGGACACCCCTTCGGGGGTTCGCTGGAAAAAGAAGACTTAGACACGATCCGCCCGGTGCGGGTTGCGCCCATGGAGGAGAGCATGCCACCGACCCTTCCCAAACTCGTCACCCCCTTGCCCGGACCCAAGGCAAGGGCCTGGATCGACCGCGACGCCTCCCGGGTTTCCCCTTCGTATACGCGGGCCTACCCCCTCGTGGTGGAGCGGGGTGAGGGGGCGGCCATCCTGGACGTGGACGGTAATTGGTTCCTCGATTTCACCGCGGGAATTGCCGTGACGGCCACGGGACACAGCCATCCGGAGGTAGTGAAATCGATCGCCGAACAGGCCGGCAAGCTGATTCACATGTCCGGGACCGACTTCTACTATGGACCCCAGATCCGGCTCGCCGAGGAAATCTCCGCTCTGGTACCCATCGAGGGTCCGGTCAAGGTCTTCTTCGGGAATTCGGGCGCAGAGGCCAACGAGGCGGCCATCAAGCTGGTCCGCTACCACACGGGTCGGCCGCGAATTCTGGCATTTTTCGGCTCCTTTCATGGTCGGACCATGGGGGCCCTGTCTCTCACTTCCAGCCGCTCGGTGCAGAAGCGCGGATTTTTCCCTCTGGTTCCAGGGGTGGAACACGTCCCCTACGCGTACTGCTTCCGATGTCCCGTCAACCGGCGGGTGGAAACCTGTGATGTGGAGTGCTTCTCCTTCGCGACAGACTTTCTCTTTCCCAGGACAGTGCCTCCGGATGAAGTGGCTGCCATCGTCATCGAGGTGGTGCAGGGGGAGGGAGGCTATGTGGTGCCGCCTCCGAAGTTCCTGGCTCGAGTCCAGCAGGTCGCCCGAGATCATGGAATCCTGATCATCGCAGACGAGGTCCAGTCAGGGGTGGGACGCACGGGAAAAATGTTCGCTTCGGAGCATTTCGACTTTCATCCCGATATCATCACCATCGCCAAAGGAATTGCATCAGGCCTTCCCCTGGGACTGTGCGTGGCCAAGGAATCCATCATGAAATGGACTCCCGGCTCACATGCCAGCACCTTTGGGGGGAATCCGGTGGCATGTGCCGCGGCTCTCACCACCCTGCGGTTGTTGAAAGACCAGTATCTTGAGAATTGCCGAGTGCAGGGAGAAAGACTCATGGGCGGTGTGCAGGGAGTCATGTCGCGGCACCGGATCATCGGCGATGTGCGCGGGCTGGGCTTGATGGTGGGGGCCGAGATTGTCGTCCCTGATACCCCCGATCTCCGGAAAGACCCGCAGCGTCGGGACGCCATCGTCGAGAAAGCGTTTCAGCGCGGACTCTTGCTGCTCGGCTGCGGCGATAATACCGTTCGGTTTTGCCCGCCCCTGGTAGTGACGGCCGAAGAAGTCGACACCTGCCTGCGCCTCTTTGAAGAGGCGGTTGCCGAGGTTGAAGCAGGGTTCCAGGCTCCCTGAGGGCGCACCCCGGCCCTGACCGGATTCCCCCCGGCGTCATGAGCTTGACGGCGTCCTCGACCCCCTCCGAGGAGACTGGGTGGTTCAACCATTCGATGCGTTCCGGGGTCGAATGCCGTGTGGGGGCCCACCAGGATGACGCCGACGCCGGACCCGAATCAGCGGGACCTGGAACTTGTCCGGCGTTTTCAGGCCGGGGAGGAGGGCGCCTTTGATCACCTCGTGGAAGCCCACCGGCGCGAAATCTATCGCCTGGCCTATCGGCTCCTGGGAAACCATGCCGATGCTGACGATCTGGCCCAGGAGGCCTTTTTGAGGGTTTACCGCTCCCTGGGCCGCTTCAGGGGGGAGGCCTCCTTTAGAACCTGGACAACCCGAATCGTGCTGAACCTCGTTACCGATCGTCGTCGCGAGCTGGCCTCTCATCGACCTTCATCCCTGGAAGATCTGGCTCCCGCCGAGCACCCCTCTGAAGCGGGGAAGCAGGATGGATTCATCCAGGCGGAGATTCTACGAAGAGCCGTGGGAAGTCTTCCCAAGCGGCAAAGGGAGACACTGATCCTGAGGGTGTTCCAGGAAATGAAATTCCATGAAATTGCAGCGGTGATGGGCTGCACCGTAGGTACCGCAAAGGCCAATTTCTTCCACGCCCTCAGGGGCCTCAAGCATCGGGTTGGGAGTTGAGCCGGAAATGCCGATGATGCCGACAAAGTGCACGAACATGCAGCGGGAGCTTGCCTGGCTCATCGTCGAGGAGGACAGGACGGGCACTCCATTGGGAATCTCGGAGCACCTCCTGGAGTGCCCGCGGTGCGCTCTGGAGGCTCAGCGTCTCCGAGCCCTGGTGGGGAGGCTCAGCCCAGGGGCCGTCCCGGAGCCGCCGGCCGCCTACTGGCAGTCCTTCACTCCTCGCCTGCGAATCAAGCTGGCTGCGCAGGGGATGGCCGGCCGCGCCCGGACCGCGTGGATTTGGGCGATGGCCAGCGCGGCAGCCTCTTTCCTGCTGGCAGCACTGGCCGTCGGCAGGTGGGAAACTCCCCCTGAGACACGTGCCCGACTTCGACTCGAGCAGGTGGCGCAGCGGCTCGATCCCGATTCGCTGCAGGTGGCGCTGGACACCCTACTTCCGGAAACGGATCCCGGAGTACCGCCTGGGAGCAGAGATGAGACGACTGCCCAGGCGGCCGATATGGCGCAGGCATTAGAGGAGGTCTTTCCGGAGTATGAATCGGGCTTCAATGGCGCCGTGCGCGAATCGGCCCAGGAGCCTCGAGACACGCAATCTCCCGACCCTGGGTGGGTCTAAGGGAGTTGGAGGATGGTCATGAGATGGTACGTGCGAACCCTATGGGCCGGCAGGGCACGCCGCCCCTGGCTGACAACCCTGCTGCTGGCCACGGTGGTTGCTCCCCTGATGGCGGCGCCGAGCTCGACGCCGCTGCCAGACCTGCCTCCCGGGAATGCGAGCGAGGTACGAGAATCGCTGCAGAACTTGATGATTGCCTCCATGAAAAAAGCCCTGGATCTGACCCGGGAGCAGCAAGTGGCAGTGATTCCCAGAGTGGAGCAGGTGTTTGAAGAGCGCGAGAGCTATGCAAAGCAGCGCCGGGAAGCTCTTCGCCAGCTACAGGCAAAGCTCTTGGAAGAGTCGGTCCCCGAGAAGGACTATCGCGATCAGGTGACGCACCTGGACGACCTGGAACGCACCCATCGCGATCGGGAGCTCCGGCTGAGGGCCGATATTGATCGCTCACTGAGTCCGCGCCAGCGGGCGCAGCTCAGAGTGTTCGTCCCGCGATTCCGTCGAGAGATGCAGATGCGAATCGATGAAGCGCGGAGCACGCACCCGCGCCGCGTGCAGCCGCCCCGGCCCGCAGCTCCCCCCACCCCCCAGGATTGGGACTCGGATGACGAGGAATTCTAGAGAGCCGGGTCCTCGAGCGCCCATGGTTTCGGACCCGCGTCGGCGGACGGGAAATCTGGGCGAACGGGCGGCGGAGAAGTACCTTCGTGATGCAGGCATGGGAATCGTCGACAGGGGATACCGCTTTCGGGGGGGAGAGATCGATCTCATCGTTCGTGACGGTACAGAATTGGTGTTCGTAGAGGTGAAGACCCGGACCTCTCAGGAGTTCGGCAATCCGGCGGAAGCGGTGACACGTGCCAAGCGGCGCAAGCTCCTCCTGGCTGCTTCGAGCTACCTGCAGTCCCGCGGCATGATGCAGCACCCTTGTCGCTTTGATGTCATCTCGATCCTGCTGGGAAGTGATGGCAGTTCGAGGCTGGAGCACCTGCAGGACGCCTTTCGATCAGAAAATTGATTCTTGGCGATTCTTGACAGGAACTGGCCTGTCTGCTATATCTTACCGGTCTTCACCAGGACTCTACCCCCTTGCACGACTGGGCGGGAATAACTCAGTGGTAGAGTGCAACCTTGCCAAGGTTGAAGTCGCGGGTTCGAATCCCGTTTCCCGCTCCATTCCAGCTTCCCGACACCCCATTTCCAGTTCATGGGGCGGCTTGCTCCGAACCGCTGGCCTCTCCTATAATAACTGGTCCATCCCAACCGGGACCCAATGACGGATTCACCTTCGGCGGCGTAGCCAAGCGGTAAGGCAGAGGTCTGCAAAACCTCCATACATCGGTTCAATTCCGATCGCCGCCTCCACCTCCCTTAGCACCTCGTTGCGGGCCAAAGACAGCGGCAGCTTTCCTGCCGGGCCAATCCCACGTTGCTGACCGGCCGGTCGCGGCCTATAATTAGGGCCTCTCTCGGGATTGACCGCCTACAACCCCTGCTAGGGGAGAAGTTCCATGCATCGGCGCGCGGGCAGTCTCTGCTTCGTGCTGCTCTCCGGTTGTTTGAGTGTCCGCCAGGTCCTTGGCGGAGATTCCACCGATCTCAAAGGAAAAGTCATGGATCGCCTGGGAAACCCACTTCCCGGGGCGACCGTAGTGGTCAAGAACGACTCCCTGGCGGTCGGGGAAACGGGGGCCGTTTCGGACGTCGAAGGGAATTATCGTATTCCACGCCTGCCGCCTGGCCCTCACTACCGGGTGCGAGTCGCCTTGTCCACCTACGGCCCGGTGGAATTCTCCGACATCGAGCTGGTGGCGGGAAAGACCTACACGCTCGACGTCACCCTGAGCCCGGCCTCCGAAATGAAGGAAGTCCTTCGGGTGCAAGGGCACGCGGACCTCGTGGACACCGAAAGTGTCGTCACCTCCACGACCTTTTCATCGGAATTCATCAGCGGACTGCCGGTCTTGGGTCGCGATTATCAGGACGTCCTCAGCTTGGCGCCGGGTGTCACGGACGTGGAAGGCACCGGCAATCCCAACGTGCATGGGGCCCGCGACACCGACATGATCACGCTGGTGGATGGTGTAAACACCACGGACCCCTTCTCGGGCTATTTCGGGCAGCAGCTCAATATCGAGTCCATCGAGCAGATTGAAGTGATCACCTCCGGCGCCACGGCGGAATTTGGACGGGCGCAGGGGGGATTTGCCAACATCATCACCAAGTCAGGAGGCAATGAATTCCAGGGCAGCTTCAAATTCTTCATGCGGACGGATCGGCTCGATGGAGACGGCGCGGGCATCGACCCTCCGGAACTTCGAGCCGGAGTCGGGCAGGTAGAAGGGTTTAGCGACCTGAGCTTCAGCGACTACTATCCATTCCTGTCCTTGTCGGGCCCGATTGTCCGCGACAAGGTGTGGTACTACGTGGCGGGCGAGTTCATCCAGGTGGAGACTCCCATCAACGCCGTGTCCCAGGCGTTCGTGACGCGAACTCGAGGATATCGCAACTTTCTGAAGGGCACTTGGCAGATCAATCAAGGGAACAAGCTGGTGCTCTCCATCTCGGTCGATAGAACCAAGGATGAGAACCAGGGCCTGGACAGCTTCACCGCGGTGGAAGCAGGGTATCTGTTCGAGCGAGGAGGGCCCACCTACACCCTCAAGGAGACGGCGGTGTTCAGCCCGACCTATCTCCTGGAGTCCTCACTTTCATGGTTCGACAACTCGTTTCAGCGGGCTCCGGCACTGGATCCGGACACCAATGGCAACGGAGTTCTGTTCATCGATGATCGGCCGGAATTGGGGGGGAACCAGGATGGATTCTTCCAGGCCAGGGAGCGGGATCCCGGTGAGGACTATGATCGAGATCTGTCCTTCGACCTGTTCGAGGACTTCAATCACAACGGACGCCTGGATACCCTGCTCGGGGAAGATCGCGACAAGGACGGCCGGTTGACGCCACGCGGGGGATGCGAAGGCGACTCCAACGAGGATGTCAACTGCAACGGGTTCCTGGATCAGGAATTCGACCTCAACGAGAACGGCAGCGTGGACCCCGACGAGGATCGCGGCCTGCAGGGCATTCCAGGAACCGCGGGAAATGGCCGCTTCGATTCGGAGGACGTCAACCGGAACAACCTGCTGGACACCTTGAGGAACTCCGGTCCCACCTCCTTCCCATTCTGGTCCGATAAGAACGGGAATCGCCGGGTCGATACCGGTGAGTATGAGGCACCGCTGTTCCCGGATCGAGATCACACCCGGTTTCAACCTGGCGGGATCGTCAACGGACCGAATCCCTTCGAATATGAGGACAGCCGGAACCGTCTGACGCTGAGGGAGGATCTTTCCATCTACGTCGATGGGTACGGGGGAACCCACGATCTCAAGGTCGGGATGCTCTACGAAAACGAGGGTTTTGATCGGCAGACTGAGAAGCGGCCGATCATGGATGTCTCGATTGGGTTTGGCACCTCCAAGGACAACACACGGCAGGCCGGAGGCACCCTTACGGCGCACCTCCCCACGCTTCCCAGCGTGAACAACACCGCGACCGGGAACAATCTGGGTCTTTACATCCAGGACACCTTCAAGCCTCTGCCCAACCTGACGATTGGGCTGGGCGTTCGTCTGGATCTGGAGCACCTGACCTCTTTCGGTCACACCGTGTTCAACCCCGCCGCGGAGCGGCGTGAGTACGACGCCCTATTGAGCATCACCGACGTGGAGTTCAAGGCCAACACCGAGATGGACTTCGACGGAGTCCGCGACAGGGGTCTGCAGTACTCGGATCCCCTGTACCAGAGTGAGGGCGGGGACATGCTCCACTTGGCCCAGATCACGGGCACGCTGCTAAGCATGGCACCCCGGCGTTTCACAGGCCATGAAGTACAGGTCCCGATCGAATCCGCCTACCTCGCGAATCTCCTGGGGCGTGAGCCCACTCCGGCCGATCTCCTGCGCAACGGTTTCAATGTTCGTCAGGACGAGGACATAGAGATTCAGAACGCCAACGTGGCCCCCCGTCTGAGCATTTCCTGGGATCCCTGGGCAGACGGAAAATCCAAGGCCTTCGCTTCCTGGAATCGGTTCTACGACAAGCTCTTTCTTAACACGATGGTGCTCGAAGAGGGTCCGGACGAAGTGGTTCGGTATTACTCCTTCGACGCCAACGGGGTAGATTTCCAGGGCAGGCCGAACAATCAGGTGGGATCGCCGAGGACCCAGGCCCCCCCTTCGGCGTTTCAGATAGACAGAAACATCTCGACCCCCTACACCGACGAGCTGACGCTGGGTTTCGAGCGGGAGCTGGCACCCGAGCTCTCCCTCTCGGTGACCTACATCCAAAGGGATTTTCGACAGCAGCTGCAGGATGTGGATCTGAACCACAACACCCGGATTGATCCGAAAACCGGCCGCCTCGCCGATAACTTCGGCATCGAGATTACCGGTGGCGGCTTCGGCGAGGAGGACACCGGGCGTGCCGAGCGGCAGGCGGACGGGAAGCCCGATCTCTACATCCAGAATTTCCTGTTCAACCGCGTCTTGCGTCTTGGCAACTACAACGATCAATCGTATCGCGGACTGGAGCTGGAAGTGGTGCGTCGCCTCAGCCGGAAGTGGCAGATGAACGGGAGCTACACCTACTCCCGGAGCCAGGGGGATGCGGAGAGCTTCCTGTCGGACACTGGAGACGATCCGACCTTGACGGAATTCGAATCCGGATTCCTGAACTACGATCAGCGTCACGTGGTGAAGCTCAACGCCACGGCCTACCTTCCCGGGGACTGGCAGATCGGGGGTACCGCGCAATGGGCCTCGGGCCTGCCATACTCTTTCATCCAGGACTTCAATGCGCAGGACAACGTGGGGTATGTCCAGAGCCGCAAGCGCTTCGGATACACCGACAAATTTGGCGTGTTCCAGTCGGAAAATCGCAACGATCACCGAAACCACGCGGTCTACGTTCTCAACGCCCGGGCCCGGAAGAGTTTCGTGATGGGCAAAGCCTCCGCCGGGGCTTTTTTCGAGGTCTTCAACATTCTCAACAGCGACGATCTGAGGGTCTACACCATCAATCCCATCGTCGAGACGATCCTTCCTGCCCGCTCCGTTAGCAACAAGCAGGGAAACACCGCCCTCCAGGTGGACGAGGTCCGGCAGTTCGGCCGCCGTTTTCAATTCGGGATCCAAATCGACTTCTGATCACCTCGGCCCGCCCGCCGATTTCAAAGAGATCTCACCTGCCCAGCCCCGGCGAGCCTTGACACCGCTTTCATCGATACTCCAAGATGAGGGCCGTGCCGGGATGGCGAAACTGGTAGACGCAAGGGACTTAAAATCCCTCGGGGCGCGAGCCCCATGTCGGTTCGAGTCCGACTCCCGGCACCAGTGCGCTCCCGCCGATTCGCGTCAAAGGGGGACCGGGAAAGGCTCCCTTCCCGAGCTGGTCTGGTAAGATGCACCCGCCGGAGGACGATTCCCGCCCGGCCGTCACGGCACGTTCCGAAGGAGCGTCCGCTTGCCCATCCGGACCCTCTGCGACATCGTAAGCCGGCTCGAACGGGAGCCAGTCAAGCCCGATTTTCTCCGCTTCAAGTCCAAGGGAGAGTGGCGGGACATCACGTCGGCGGAATTCGTCTCGACGGTGCGCTCGCTGACTCTGGGTCTGCAAGCCCTGGGGATCAATCCGGGGGAGAAGGTGGCGCTGCTTTCCGAGAACCGTCCCGAGTGGGCGGCTTTCGATCAAGCCTTGCTGAACCTTGGAGCGGTGGTCGTCCCGCTTTACCCCTCGCTCCTCACCCAGCAAATCCGCTTCATCCTGGACCACAGTGGTTGCCGCGCCCTGGTCCTTTCCAATGAATTCCAGCTTTCGAAGGTCCTCCCTGCCTTGGGCTCCCTGCCCGGTCTGTCCCGCCTGATCCTGCTCGACCCGCCCCCAGAGATGCCCACCCAGGCGCTGGCATGGACAGCGCTGGTGAGTGAAGGGGAGGCGGTGCATCGCAGCGACCCATCCCGCTTTGACTCCTTGAAGGCCGGTGTGTCGCCCGAGGATCTGGCCAGCATCCTGTACACCTCGGGAACCACCGCGGACCCGAAAGGGGTGATGCTCACCCATGGCAACTTCGCGGCCAACATCAACAGCACGCTGGAAGCCATCCCGATCACCGGGGAAAGCGTGGTCCTTTCGTTCCTGCCCCTGAGCCACGCCTTCGAGCGTCTGGTCCACTTCGCCTGCCTGACGGCCGGGGCCAGCGTTGCCTATGCCGAATCCATCGAGGCGGTGGGACAAAACCTGCAGGAGGTTCACCCGACTCTGGTGGCCACCGTGCCCCGGCTTCTGGAAAAGATTCATGGAAAGGTCGAGGATGCGCTGCGCAGCGCCTCACCCGTCCGACGGGCCATTTTTCATTTCGCTCTGGCTGTCGGGCGCCGGAGAACCCGGGCAAGGATTTCCAGCGGCCGCGTGCCGATCTGGATCCGCTTCCTCTCCATCGAGGCGGAGCGCCTGGTGCACGGGCCGCTGCGGCGAAAGACTTTCGGCCGGAGAATTCAGTTCGTCGTCTCCGGGGCGGCGCCACTGCCGCGGGAAGTGAACGAGTTCTTCCAGGCCATAGGCATCCAGATCCTGGAAGGGTACGGGCTGACCGAAGCCTCGCCAGTCGTTTCGGTGAACACGCCTCTTCGAATGAGGATCGGAACCGTTGGCCCGCCCCTCCCAGGGGTGGAGGTTCGCCTGACGGAGGACGAGGAGATCCTGGTGAAGGGAGGCAATGTCATGCAGGGGTATTTCCGCGACGAGGCCGCCACCCGGGATGTCATCCGGGATGGATGGCTCCACACCGGTGACGTGGGACGGCTGGAAGACGGCTTCCTGGCCATCACCGACCGGAAGAAGGAGATACTCAAGACCTCGGGAGGCAAGATGATCGCGCCGCAGCCGTTGGAAAATCTGCTGAAGAGCGACCCGTCGGTGTCGCAGGCGGTGCTGCTGGGCGACAAGCGGAAATTCGTGTCGGCCCTGCTGGTGCCGGACTTCGGATGGCTGGCCTCCTATGCCCGTCGTGAGCGCATTCCGTTCAGCCAGCCTTCGGATCTGATCAAGGAGCCGCGGGTCGTGGATCACTACCGGCGCTTGGTGGAATCCAAAATGGCGGGCCTTCCCTCCTATGAAACGGTGAAGAAATTCCGGCTGCTTCCCTCCGAGCTAACCATGGAAGAAGGCGAGCTCACACCGACGATGAAGGTGAAGCGCCGAATCATCGAGGCGAAGTACTCCGATCTCATCGCCTCGATGTACAACGAGTGATGAAAAAAAATGATCAGTTCTTCTGAAAATCGTTGACACATGATCGGGTGCGTGGTATAAAAACCGCGGATCGTGATCAAAGTGATTCGATCGCGCCGGTGCGACAGAAACGATGAACGATGTCGCGAGAGAGTTTCAGGATACCGGCGGAGCGATCGGGCGAACAACGCGGTGAAAACGATCACGGATGTCAGAAACCTCTTGGAACCTCCAAACGTACCTCAGCGCCGTTTCCTCCTTCCCGCGCCTTCATACTTCCTTTTTTCCCATTTCGACGTCTTCATTTGCGAGCTGCTTCATAACGCCTCCGGAGTTCCCGCATTTCGTCTTTGACGGGTGCCCGGCGGGTCGACGAAGACACAAGCACCATCATCCGGGGAAGGAGGTGAGTGACCATAGCCGCCAAGAAGAAGGCTAAGAAGACTGCGAAGAAGAAGGCCACCAAGAAAAAGAGATAGAGGCCTGAAGCGAAGTTACGTTTCACTTGAAGGGGTGAGCAATCACCCCTCTTTTTTTGGCGGGTGCGAAGCGGGTGGCGGGAGAGGCGGGGGCTGTGCTAGCCTCCAACTCCATTGCAATAATAAGAGGTAGGGGAAGGAGCCGAGGATGCCCAATAGTTCTCAAACCTGCAAGATCGGGGAAACTGCCCTGATGTCAGGAACTTACGAGTGCCTGATTTGCAAGTATGCCGGCACCGTCACCGAAATTCCGGTCGAGAAGGGCAAGATTCTCCCGATGTGTGCGACCTGCAAAGATCAGGACACGACCTGGCACGTCAAGAAGTCCTCTTAGCGATCGATTTCCTCCTGACTTCCCACTCTTCCAGCCTGCGCACGACCTCCTTCTCGTACCCCTCCTGCCCCGGGTGGTAGAAACGCACACCTCGAAGATCCTCCGGCAAACATTCCATATCGGTGATTCCAGCTTCAAAGTCGTGGGCATATTGGTAACCGCGCCCGTACCCCATCTCTGCCATGAGGCTGGTCTCCGCATTGCGCAGATGGAGGGGCACATTGCGAACGTGGCCGCTGTGGATCTTCTCAGCGGCCTCTCCATGCGCCCGCGTGACGGCGTTGCTCTTGGGGGCGACGGCAAGATAGATGGCGGCCTGGGTCAAGGCGAGCGCCCCTTCGGGCATTCCCAGAAAAGTGATTGCCTGGTGCGCAGAGATGGCCAGGGTCAAAGCCTGCGGGTCCGCAAGTCCCACATCCTCGCTGGCGAACCGGATCAGCCGCCTGGCAACGTACCTTGGGTCTTCTCCCGCCTCGAGCATCCTCACGAGCCAGTAGACCCCGGCATCCGGGTCGGAGTTTCTCAGGCTCTTGTGCAGTGCGGAGATCAGGTTGTAGTGCTCCTCCCCGCCCTTGTCGTAGACCAACGGCTCCCGATCCAAGGCGCGGCGAATGGTCTCCAGGTCGGGGTGCGGAATCCCTCCGGAGCCGGCCGGGGCCATTTGAGCCACCAGCTCGAGCGTGTTTAGGGCGCGGCGGGCGTCCCCGGATGACAAGGAGGCGATCAACTCGATCTCGGCGTCCCCCAGGAGGATCCCATTGGCCAGGCCTTGAGGATGCGCGATCGCGCGCCGCAGAATGCCCTGGAGAGCCTCCCGTGTGAGGGGTTGGAGCAGATAGACCTTCAAGCGTGAGAGGAGCGCGGAGTTGATTGCAAAGGAAGGGTTCTCGGTGGTGGCTCCCACGAGGATGATGGCGCCGGACTCCACGAAGGGGAGAAAGGCGTCCTGCTGGGCACGGTTGAAACGGTGAATTTCGTCCACGAAAACCAGCGTGCGCTTTCCAGTGGCTTTCAGATGCCGCTGGGACGCCGCCATGACTTCCCGGACTTCCTTGATGCCGGAAAGGACCGCCGAAAACGGAACGAACGGAGCCCCAGTCGCCTGCGCAAGGACCCTGGCGAGCGTCGTCTTTCCGGATCCGGGGGGGCCCCACAGGATGTGCGAGTGAAGCTCGCCTCCGTCGACGATCACTCTCAGCGGACGTCCCTCACCCAGCAATGCTTCCTGCCCCAGCACCTCTCCGAGGCGCGTGGGGCGAAGCCGGTCGGCCATGGGGGCACGAACTCGTCTGGAGGGAGGATCCTGGGAAGTGAAGAGATCCATCGATGAATCGCCGGCCCGACGAACCAGAGGCTAGGAGATTTCCTTCTGGACTTTCAAGGGTGGACGTCCCTGGTCTTCGCCACCCTGGGGCTCGGAGGGTTCCGAGGACGCGGCTGAGGTCAGGTTGTCGAATTCCCTGGTCTTGCCTTCCGCCAGCGTTTCCACTACCGAGTCATGGACCGCCAGGGCGGCCGCAAGGGCCTTTCGGGTCAAGGAATCGAAATCGCGCAAAGCCCGTGCGATCTCCTGAACGTCAAGCTCGCCGGGACTCTTGGCGGCGCGTGCCCTTACCTTCTCGCCGGCATTCTCCAGAAGCTCCAGCGCCGATATCAGGGTCTGCCGCTGCTCCCGGGTGAACGTGTGGAAGCGCGCCGCCAGATGGAAAATCTCCTCCGGGATTCTCTCCCGCTCTTCCGAGCCCTGCTCCCAGTGACGCCCGGTCAGAATCCACTCCATGCTGGTGTTCCCCACCCGCGCCAATTCCAGCAGGCGTTTGACCTCCGGCAGGATGCCATTCTCGTACTTGTGGATCGCCGGCTGCGTGGCCCCGAGAATGTCCGCCATCTGCCACTGTTTCAGGCCCTTTTCTTTGCGCAAGCGCTTGATCCGCTTGCCAATCTCCTTCTTGTTCAGGGGATCCATCCGGAGCACTCCTCCCTGGGAATTGCGCATCTCTCCGTGGGTTTCAAGGAGGGATAGGCCACATTTTAACGCACTGGGGCCGCCCACTACAAGGGAACCACGGCATTTATAGCGGGCTCGGCGAGTTATGGCTTGAAGATCTGATCACGCAGGAAGGAGCGGAGCCGTTCCTTCAGCTCGGAGGGCATCTGCTCCAATAGGCTCTCCCGGCAAAGGGAACGCGCCGCTTCAAAGGTCTTCAGGAACTCCTCGCAAGGTGGACAGGCACCCAGGTGACGTGCCAGGGACTCCCGATCGTCCACGGAAAGCTCGCCGTCCACGAACTCGCTGAGGAGTTCGAAGACTTGCCGGCAGGTGGGCTCCGAGGGACCATGCTGATGGCTCATGCCGCGTCTCCTTGGAGGTATTTGGAGAGCCGTTGCCGAAGAAAAAGCCGGGCCCGGTGCAAGCGGGTCTTGGTAGCGGCCAGGCTCAGTCCCAGGATGTCGGCGACCTCCTGGTTGGAAAGATCTTCCACCTCACGAAGCGTGAAAATGGCTCGATACTCCTCGGGGAGGGCTTCCACCGCCTCCCGGAGCTTGAGCGAGAGCTCCTTTCGAAGCAGCTCGTTGTCGGCGCGCGCGCTCCAGCCGGCGGGGGGCATGAGGATTCGGGTCTTGGCTGGGTCCAGGAGCTTTTCCAGGACTTCCAGCGGCTCGGTCTGCTCGTGTCGAGAGCGGGAACGAAGCTTCATGTAGACCGAGTTCAGGGAAATCTTGTAAAGCCATGTGGAGAACGACGACTCTCCCCTGAAGGTGTCGATCTTCCGATAGACGTTCAGAAAGGCGTCCTGCACCGCATCCAGCGCATCTTCACGGTTCTTCATCATTCCCACGGCCAGCCGGAAGACCCTGTCTTCATAGCGATGCATCAGGACCTCAAAGGCAGACTTGTCGCCGGCGCGGACCCGCTCTACGAGGGTGTCGTCCAGCTCCGTGACCGGCAAGTTTGCACCCCTTGAGATGCTGGAAGTGTTGGGACGATTCATGGGCAAATCTAGCACAGGCCTGCGTTCTGCCGCAAAAAGTCACCTTCCGTCGATACCCGATCACCACAGGGACCGGGGGCGGCGAGTCAAGGCAGATTCAGCGGGTGAGCCAGGAGTTGTTCTTGAAGGTGATGACGGCGTAGGGAACGGTCCACATCAAGAAAAAGACGTGGAGGAAGGAATAAAGGACTCCGTAGAGGAAGTCGGTGTTCTTTTCGAAGTGGATGTAAAACATCATGTAAATGGACCCCATGATGACAATGAGGGCCAGGAACCGCAGGACGAGGATGGGGTCCACGAAGATATGGTACAGGGAATAGAGCGTAATGTAGAACTGGAAGGGGATGAGCACCACCGTCAGGAGAAAATCGAACACCGCCGGAACCCGATGGCGATCGCGATACCGAGTGAGCATGAACGTGGAGAATATGAAGCTCTCCCGGATGAAGCTCTTGTGCCAGCGGGTGAGCATCCGCGCCAGCTTCGACAGGCTGGCCGGAGCCAGGGTCTGGACCTCGGCGGTGCGCTGATAGACCGTGTCGTACCCCTCTCGGAGGACGAAATTGGTCAAGGCCCGATCATCACCATAGGTGCAGACTTGCCCCAGGAATTCCTGGCCCAGCCAGCGCTCCTGAAACTTGTCCACCACCGAGTGCCGGTAGGCGGAGAGGACGCCGGAGCAGCACATGACGGTTCTGAAAACCGACGTGGAGGCTCGAAAGAACTCAAAAGCCATGATGTAGCGCACGGCCAGCATCCGGGTGAGAAAGTTCTGGTGCTTGTTGTAAACCCGGACCTTGGCCGTCGTGGCACCGATCCGCGGATCGGCGAAGGGTGCGACCAGATTCCTCAGCCCGTCGCGGGCGATGACGCTGTCGGAATCCATGGTGACCAGAATTTCCCCTCGGGCGCGATTGAATCCGCTCGCCAGGGCATGGCGTTTTCCACGGTTTCGACCATGACGCACGGTCTGCACCAGGCCCGGATGGCGGGCTGCCGCCCGCTGGATGTAGTCCCAGGTGTCATCATTGGACCCGTCATCCACACAGAGAATCTCCAGCTTTTCCAGGGGGTAGTCGGAAAGCGCGCTGGACTCGATGGCCTTCTCCACCATGGCCCCCTCGTTGAAGGCGGGGATGACGACGCTGACCGTGGGGAGCTCCTTGCTCAGCGGGTAGGGTTTGTACAGGAAGCAGAGAATCGCACGGTACGGAAGGTGGATCAACATCAGGACGCTGTAGGCAAGCAGCGGCAGGGAGAGGAAGCGGGTCACAAAGCTCAGGCTGTACCAGTAGTGGACCCGCTCGAACGATCCGCTGACGAAAGCTGAGAAGACGATGAGGGTGAACGCCAGGAAAATGACGATCTTGGATATTCTTTCAGCGTTCGCGGAGGCCTGAAATACCTCGCCAGGCGCGAGCATCCCCTCCTGGGGGGGAAATCGATCCAGCATGGAAGACGAAGGCCTCAGAATGACGGAGAGTGCACCGGCGAGCATTCCATCCGATCTCGCGCCGCGCCCGAAAGGTTGGGCGAACCCTGCAACTGCCGAAAAAGGCGGGAGTTTGTACCATGTTTTCCAAGGGAGTGTCAATGATGCTCCGCGGTTCCCCTCCGAAGCGCAGCGGGTGTTCGAATCGATCTCCCACATCGACACGGACTGAAGGGGTCAGTGGGCGTAAAAGGTCCGGATGGCTCCCACGACTTCACGCTGCTGGGCCTCCGTCAGCTCGGGATAGACGGGCAGCGCCAGCGTGGTGGTTGAGGCCGTCTCGGAGACAGGAAAGTCGCCGCGGTGGTGTCGCAGAGAGGCGAAGCATCGCTGCAGGTGCAGCGGAATCGGATAGTAGACGGCGCAGCCGATTCCCGCCGCCCTCAGAGCCGCCAGGAGGTCATCACGCCGGTGCGCGCGGATGACGTACTGGTGAAACGTGTGCCGCGCCCCGGTGCGGGCGCAGGGGAGTGCCACAGGGCCATCTTCCCTCAGGAGGCCTGCTTCTTCGAAAAGCTTCCCGTAGCGCTCTGCGTTGGCTTCCCGGGTGGCGTTCCAGGAATCAAGGTGCGGGAGCTTGATTCGCAGAACGGCGGCCTGCAGGGCGTCCAGGCGGCTGTTGAGACCCACCCGCGCATGAACATAGGTGGATTCCTCTCCGTGCCTCCTCAGCAGCCGGATGCGCTCGGAAAGCTCCCCATCGCGTGTGGTGACCAGTCCGCCGTCGCCAGCCCCGCCAAGGTTTTTCGTCGGAAAAAAGGAGAAGCAGCCGAACGTGCCCAAGGTCCCGGCCTGGGTTGGGCTTCCGCCCACCAGCGCCGAGGCGCCGATGGCCTGGGCCGCATCCTCGATGACGGCCAGCCCGCGCTTGCTGGAGAGGTCCAGGATGGGATCCATGTCGGCCATCTGTCCGAACAGGTGCACCGGAAGGATGGCCCGAGTGCGCGAGGTCACGGCCCGGGAAACCAGTTCGGGCCGAATCAGGTACGTCTCCGGATCGATGTCCACGAACACCGGCCGGGCGCCGGCGCGGTGGATGGCCCCCGCGGTGGCAAAGAAGGAGTAAGGCGTCGTGATCACCTCATCGCCGTCGCCGATTTCCAGGGCCATCAGGGCCAGGAGGAGCGCGTCGGTGCCGGAGGCGACTCCGATGGCCTCCCAGCCCCCGAGGTATCGGCTGAGCTCCTTTTCCAGGGCCGCGACTTCCTCTCCCAGAACGAACTGCTGTGACGCGAAGACGCGGCAGACCGCCTCCTGGATTTGCGGTTCCAGGGAGCGGTATTGGGCTTTCAGATCTAGGAGTGGGACAGCCATGGGACGGATTCTATCAAAAGAAAAACCCCCGGGACGATTCAGCGCGGGGAGGCTTGCGGAGTGGGGCGGGGGAGCCTCTCGACGCTCTGACGGATACTGGCGGCCGGCGGCACGGCAACCGCAGGAGGAAGCCCACGTCGGTCCACGAGGCGGTAGAGCGTGTCCCGCTGGCGGGGGTGATACCCGGCTTCGTGGATGAGTCTTTCCAGCTCGTCCCGAGTGGTGCAGAAGGTGTTGCCCGCGGAGCGGACCACGTTTTCCTCGATCATCACCGAGCCCATGTCGTTGGCCCCGAACTTGAGCGCGATCTGCCCGATCTCGGTCCCCTGGGTGACCCAGGATGACTGAAGATTCAGGATGTTGTCCACGAACAGCCGGGCGATGGCCTGGGTGCGCAGGTAATCGGCGGAAGTGGTCTCGCGACCTCCCATTTCGGTATGCCCTGGCTTGTAGGTCCATGCGATGAAGGCGGTGAACCCCCCCGACTTGTCCTGCTGGTCCCGCACTTTGGCGAGGTGCTCCACCCGATCGTCCAGCGACTCGACATGCCCGAACATCATGGTGATCGTCGAGGGGATTCCCAGGCGGTGGGCACAATCCATCACCGCCAGCCAGTCTTCCGAGCGCAGCTTGAGAGGGGCGATCTTGTCTCGAACCGCATCGACCAGGATTTCGGCGCCGCCCCCCGGGATGGAGCCCAGGCCGGATTTCTTCAGTCGCTCCAGAACCTCTTCCAGAGGGCGCTTGCTCACGTGCACCAGGTGCTGGATCTCCGGGGGGGAAAAGGCGTGGAGGTGCACACTGGGGTAACGCTGCCGGAAGGAGGCGAGCAAATCCTCGTACCACTCCAGTGGGAGCGTGGGGTGGTGGCCGCCCTGCAGCAGAATTCCGGTCCCTCCCAGCTCCAGAGTCTCGTCGATTTTCTGGTAAAGGACCTCTTTGGGATGCAGGTACCCTTCCACCGTGTCTCCAGGGAGGCGGTAGAAGGCACAGAAGGAGCACTTGGTGACGCAGAAGTTGGTGTAGTTGATGTTCCGATCGACGATGTAGGTCACCATGGGATCGGGATGCAGCCGCCGGCACGCGGCATCGGCGGCGAGCCCCAGGTCAATCAGGCTGGCCTCATCGAACAGGAACCGGGCCTCATCTGGAGCTATGCGGACTCCCTCGGCAGCATGCTGCAGGATGGCTCGGGCCCGCGGCGTGGTGGCGCTCATCGGGCTCCTGCCCATTCCGCGCCCCCCGCGGTGCGCAGCCCCGATTCGTGCAGTGCCAGCTCCCGAGCGCTGTCCACCAGCGCCGATTCCCGCGCCAGTCGGTAGAACAGCCAGAGTGCCTTGATCTCTTCCTCCCCCAAATCGTAGTGAATGTTCGTCTGCAGATAGTCCCCCAAATCGGAGGCGGCGAGTCTTAGCTCCGAAGCCGCCTCCTGCGCGATGCGCTCCCGCTGCGCCAGCCCCTGCATCTTTGAATCCAGGAAGAGCTGCGTCAACTGGGGAAGATCGGTCCCGGGTCGCACGGCCCAGAAGGCGAAGACGAACGGAAGGCCCGTCATGGCATGCCACTCGGCTGCCAGGTCGTAAACCTTCAACCCGGAGGTTTGCGCCACCAATGCCGCGTCTCCGATCAGCAGGGCGGCATCGCGGGCTTCCAGCATCCGGTGCAGATTCGGCTCCATTTCGTGGTAACTCACTCGATGCCGGGAGCGCCGCTGTAGGAGAATTTTCAGAAGCGCGGCCGAAGTGCGGGAAGAAGCGTCCAGGGCCACCGACCGGATTTCGGCCGCGGCCACCCGGGAAACGAGCAGTACGGATCGCGCCTGCCGCCGGGAGGCGATGGCCATTCCGGGCAGGACCGTGAGGCCGGGGATTCGCAGGTATTCGATGCTGGGGATCAGGGCTACGTCGACCTCCCCAGCCTGCAGGCTCTGGGCGCAGCGGCTGGGAGTTGCATGCACGAGGCTCACCTCTCCGGCACGGGATCCGTGCGTGAAGCCCCACACCAGCGGGCGGGCATTGAGGTATTCCACCGTGGCAACTCGAGGGGTCGACATTCAGGATTCCGCCATGAAAGGAGGCTCATTCTAGCAGTTGGCAAAGGCCTGTCAACGAGACAGGTGAGCCTCGAAGGCGGTTTTGCGGCCCCTGGAACGAGGGTGCTATGATGAGCCCTCCCGGTGCAACAACGTGAACAGGAGCTGCGGCAGGGGTTTCCCTCGAGCCAGACATTTCTCCCATGAAGGATCGGCTGCGATCGCTGGTGTATCTTTTCTACCTCTTCGAGGTGGGAATCTTCCTGCTTCTGGTTCCCTGGTCTCCTTTCTGGGAAAACAATTACTTCATCGCCCGGCTGGGCATCCTGCAGGGCCTACTCCTGAATCCGTACGCGCGTGGCATGATGTCGGGCCTGGGTGTCCTGCACCTGCTGGTGGGCGCCGTGGATTCCCTGGCGTTCATCCGGCTCGAGCGTGGTTAGCGGGAGACGCCGTGGAAGCCTACCTGGTCACCGATCGCCACCTCGCCTCCGACGAATTCCTGATGCGCCTGATTCATCGCGCCTGTGAGGCCGGAATCGACAGGATTCAGATTCGCGAGAAGGATCTGGGCGGAGAGGCGCTGACGCGTCTGGTACGGCAGGCGATGCAAGCGGTGGAGGGAAAGCGGGCGACACTCCTGGTCAACGAGCGTCTGGACGTGGCCCTCTCGGCTTCGGCGCATGGCGTCCACCTGGGAAGGGAAGCCATTCCGGCCGACGTGGCCCGGCGCATCGCCGGCGATGAGCTGATCATCGGGGCTTCCGCACACTCCCTGGAAGAAGCGCTGGAGGCCCAGGAGCGGGGCGCCGACTACCTGTTCATCGGTCCGGTCTTCCCCACGCCCTCCAAGGCCGCGTTCGGGGAGCCGCTGGGAGTCCCGAAGCTGGAGTCGATTCTGCGGCGGGTCAAGATTCCCGCTTACGCCATCGGAGGCGTCACTCCCGAGCGGCTGCCGACTCTCAGGAACCTTCCGCTGACGGGAGTGGCGATGATTTCCGCCTTCGTCCGGACCCCTTCGGTACCGGATCTCATTCAGCGGATCCACCAGCGCCGCTGGAATTGACAAAAAAAGCCCCTCCGGTACCTTGGAGGGGCTTGGGCTCGGGCTATTCCAGGCTCAGGCCAGCTTGTTTCCGGGCTTTCTGGGAGGGTCGTTGCTGGGCCGGGGAGTCACCGGCGGATTTCCCTTGAAGAGGGGAGTGAGATCCGCGTTGATCTTGGCGTAGGCAGGATCCTCTTCAGGGGTCTCGACGATCGCCTCGATGGGGCATTCGGGCAGGCAGGCGCCGCAATCGATGCACACGACCGGGTCGATGACCATGAATTCCTGCCCCTCGTAATCCCCCGGGTAGATGCAATCCACGGGGCAGACGGACACGCAGGTCGCGTACCGCTCTCCCAGGCACTTCTCGATAATCACGTAAGCCATTGCTATCTCCTCAAAGGCGGAACCGGCCCCCGATGGGTGCTCCGTGGATTCGCCAAAATGTGGGCTAGATCTTTGCCAGAAATGCCATCCGCTGTCAACCGCACAAAACCGAGCCGCCGTTGATGTTCAGAATCTCACCGCAGCAGTAATCCGCGAGTGGCGAAGCGAAAAAGAGAATGCCCGCGGCGATCTCCTCGGGGGTGCCGGGGCGGCCCATGGGAATGGTGGCGAGGATGCGCTCCCGGTCGGGCCCGACGAGAGCCTCGGCGCTCATGTCGGTGTCCACCCATCCTGGAGCCACGCAATTCACCAGGATCCCGTGACCGCACAGCTCGGGGCCCAGGCTCTTGGTGAAGGAGATGATGGCTCCTTTCGAGGCGGCGTAGTGGGAATGAAGCGCCTCGCCCCGCTGACCGGCGGTGGAGGCGATATTGATGATTCGCCCGCGACCCTGGCGCTTCATCACCGGAAGCGCCGCCTGCGTGCAGAGAAAGACCCCTTTCAGGTTGACGTCCAGCGTTTCGTCCCATTCGGCCTCGCTCATGGAGTCGATGGGGCCGTCTTTCCAGATGCCGTGATTGTTGACGAGAATGTCCAGGCGCCCGAGCGTTTCGGTCGCTTTGGTCACCAGTAGCTGGGCGTCTTTGGCACGCGAGACATCCCCTGGGATGGCGAGTCCCCTGCGGCCGGTCCGGCGGATTTCTGAGAGGACCTGCTCCGCAGCGGGCTGGTTGAGACGATAGCCCAGGGCGATGTCCGCTCCGGCCTTGGCCAGCAGCAGACAGGCCGCCCGTCCGATGCCCCGCGAGCCCCCGGTCACCACCGCCACCTGCCCTTTCAGGTCGATCATCGCTGCTCCTCAGGCGACGGAGATCGGATGCTCCAGAGTCGCCGGATCCAGAATGGCCAGCTGGCCGCAGGCGGCCGAGATGTCCGCGCCCCGGCGCCGGCGAATCGAGGCGGGGATCTTCCGGTCCAGCAGGGCATCCCGGAACGCACGCGCCGACTCCAGCGGAGTGGCGGCATAGCCCTCACGCCAGGCCTCGTTGTAAGGGATCAGATTCACTTTGAGGGGGAGCTTCCCTGCCAGGGAGGCGAGCCGGTGAGCATCCTCCCGGCGGTCATTCATGCCGCGCAGCAGGACGTACTCGAGAGTCACCTTCTCCCTGGGAGCCAGCGGCATCTCGCGCAACGCAGCGAAGAGCTCCGATAGCGGGTAGGCCCGGTTGATCGGCATCAGCTCGTTTCTCAAAGCATCGGTGGTGGCGGAGAGTGACACCGCCAATCGCGGGCGGGGATTCTCCCGGGCCAGCCGTCGAATGCCGGGAACGACCCCGGCCGTGGAGAGGGTGAGGTGCTTCGCGGCGATGCCGAGGCCTTCCGGGTCGATGAGCAAGTGAAACGCGGCGAGCACCTGGTCGTAGTTGTTCAGAGGCTCTCCCATCCCCATGAAGACCAGGTTGTAGCCGTTCGGCGCCAGCTGATGCTCGCCCGCCAGCACCGCCACCTGGCCCGCGATCTCCCCCGCCGTGAGATTTCTGACCAATCCCATCTTTGCCGTGAGGCAGAAGGTGCAGCCCAGCGGGCAGCCGATTTGGGAGGAGATGCACAAGGTAATGCGGGTCTTTTCCGGAATATAAACTGCCTCCACCGCCTTGCCGTCCTCCAGCCGGAGCAGGTACTTCACCGTGCCGTCGCGCGAAGTCTGGCGCATCTCCACTCGGGGAAGCGCGATGCAGTACCGCTCGGAGAGGGCGGTGCGCAAGGGGCGGGGGAGATTGGACATTCTCGAAAAATCGGTCTCGGCGCGGGCGTAGATCCAGGAATAAAGTTGTCTGGCGTGGAACGGCTTATCGCTGAGCTCCGACACGACTTCCGCCAGAGACTGTCGGCTTTTCCCGTAAAGGTTCCTGGTCATGGAACTCTATTGTAGCCGAACCCGCGGGTCCACCAGCGCATAGCACAGGTCCACAGCCAGGTTGACCAGCACGAAGGCCAGGCACAAGCAGAGCACTCCCCCCTCCACCACGGGCAGATCCCGGTCGGCAATTCCGTGCACGATGGTCTTCCCGAGTCCGGGCCAGGCGAACACGAATTCGGTGGCCACCGCGCCCCCCAGGAGGGCGGCGAAGTCGATTCCCAGGACGGTGACCACCGGGATGAGGGCGTTGCGCAGCGCCGCACGCAAGTGGATCGACATCGGGTGCACGCCGCGCGCCGTCGAGCTGAGAATGTAGCGCTGGTGCAGCGCTTCCAGAAGGCTGGCCCGTGTGACCCGGCAGATGGCGCCCAGGGAGAACAGGGCGAGGGTCAGAGTGGGAAGCGCCAGATGATTCAGCTCCGGTAGCCGGATCCGGGTCGCGGGAATTATCAGCCCGTCCATCCCGTAGCCCAACACCGGGAGCCACCCCAGTCGTGAAGCGAAGAGCAGGATCAGCATCATGCCGAGCCAGAAAACCGGGAGAGAGATCAGCCCCAGGCAGACGAACGAGATCAGGTCGTCGGGCCACCGTTTTTCCCAGATCGCCGACATCAATCCCAGCGCCACGCCGGCGAGCGAGGCCAGCAGCATCGAGGAAAGGGCGAGGATGGCCGTAGCCGGAAAGGTTTCCGCGAGGATTCTGGACACGGGACGGCGCTGCAGGTACGAAGTGCCGAGATTCCCGCTGGCCAGCCGGGTCAGATACGTCAGGTACTGCGCCGCAGGGGATTCATTCAGGCCCCATTCTTGCCGCACTCTTTCCAGCACCTGCGGGTCGGAGCGCAAGCCGCCGGAGAGCATCGCCGCCGGGTCGCCCGGGAGCGCGAACAGAAGGATCCAGACGAGGGTCGCCACGGCCCATAGCACCGGCAGGAGACCGAGGCACCGCCGCAGGAGGTAGCTGGTCACGGGGTGGATTTTCCAGCCGCCGAATGCGGCTCGATCGAGAGACGATCCAGCGGAATCCTCATGGAGCCCAGGGGTGAGAGCACCACGCCTTGAACATACGGCTTGATCAGAATTCTCTGTGTGTAGTCGGCCAGAAACAGCCAGGCGGCGTCCTCCTCCACAGCGATCTGCTCGGCCTGCTGATACAGCGGGATCCGCTCCTCCATGGCGCTCATGCTGCGGGCCTGATCGAGCAGCTCATCCACCTTGGGATTCGAGTAGCGCCCGATGTTTCCCGCCGGGCCGATGTTGCGCGAGTGCAGGAGCCAGTAGAGGAACGCATCCGGGTCCGGATAGTCCGCATTCCATCCATACCGGTAGAACAGGGCATCGCCCGGTGTCTGTGGCGTTCCCTGCAGCGACTGCAGAAACGTGGCGAAATCCACCGCCTTGATTCGAACGTTGATTCCCACCGATTTCAGATCCGCCTGAACTTTCTGGGCCGCCTCGAGCAGTTTCTGGTTGTTGTTGACCCAGAGATCGAGGGCCGGGAGCCCCTTCCCGCCCGGGTAGCCGGCCTTGACCAGATACTCGCGGGCCAGCTCGGGATTGAATTCGTATCCCTTCAATTGGGGGTTGAAGCCCGGCGTGCCGGGTGTGAGGATTCCGTGGGAGGGCATCAGGGTCCCTTCAAACGTCTGGTCACAGAGGGCCTGGCGGTTGACGGCGTAGTTGAATGCTTTGCGCAGGTTCGCATTTCCCTTGAAAGGAGGCCTGCCAAGGTTGAACCCGAAATAGAAGCTCGCCAGAAGCGGGGCTTTCCGGTAGTCCTGGGGAAGCTCCCGGGCAATCGTGCTTTCGCTCCCCACCATCTCGTCCATGTAGTCGAGTCCGCCGCGGCGGTACTCTTCCATGGCGCTGGCCGGGCTTTCGATGAAGCGGACGAGCACCTGATCCAGCTTGGGCCGCCCCTGGTAGTAATCGCCGAAGGCCTCCAGCTCCATGAAGTTGGATCGCTCCCAACGGGCCACCTTGAAAGGGCCGCATCCGACGGGCTGGGCGAGGTAGGCCCTTTGCGGATCGTCATAAACCTCGCGCGGCACGATGGCGGCGGCCGGCGTCGCGAGCAGCTGCAGGAAGTAGGGCATGGGCTTGTCCAGCGTGATGACGAAGCTCTTGGGGTCCGGGGCCGAAAATCCCACCACCGTCGCGGCCTGGCCCCGTCCGAAGGCCTCCGCTCCCTTCACCCCTGCGAGGATCTCCCGGCGCTTGGAATTGACCTTGGGATCGAGGATGCGCGTGAAGGAGTAGAGAACGTCCTCGGAGGTCATGACTCTGCCATTGTGGAAGCGCACTCCGGGGCGCAGCCGGAAGGTGTAGGTCAGACCGTCTTTGGAAATCTCCCACGATTCGGCCACTGCCGGAACGATGGCGAGGGACTTCGGCTCGAAATCCACCAGTCCGTCGTGGACCGCGAGGTTGATCCGATCCGAGAGCGAGTCCGCCGATTGGGCCGGGTCGGTGTCGGGTGGATTCTCCCGCATTCTCATCCGCAGAACTTGCTCGACCTTCGGCTTGGCAGGCTCGGGAGCGGAACACCCGTCGACAATCGGCAGCAGGAGGGCCAGCGTCGAGATCGCCAGGGCCCGGCGGGTCGCGGTCATGGAATTTCTCCTCATCAAGGTGAGCCTGAGATTGGCATTAGCGCCTCGGGGCAGAGTGCGGGTCCATTCGTTCACGCAGCCCATCTCCTAGGAGGTTGAGCCCGAGAACGGCCGAGAAGAGCGCCAGCCCGGGGTAAATGCAGACCCAGGGATGGCTTGTCAGGTAGTTCTGTCCCTCGGTGATCATGACTCCCCACGAGGGCAGTGGTGGATGCGCGCCGACTCCCAGAAACGAGAGCCAGGCTTCGGCCAGGATGTTCCCGGCCACTCCGACGGTCGCCACGGCGATCAAGGGAGCCAGGGCATTGGGAAGCAGGTGACGAAGCAGCAACCGCCCGCTCCGCGCTCCCAGGGCTGTGGCTGCCGCTGCATAATCCATCTCCCTCAACACCAGAATCTGCGCGCGCACCAGGCGTGCGATGCCGGCCCAGCCGACGAATCCCAGAACCAGCAGGACCACCGCGAGGCTCGGCTCGGGGAGCCGGCTCAGGTAGGGAAGTGTCGCAGGGTCGGGCAATGCTGCCGTCACCGCCAGGGCGAGCAGAGGGGCGGGTAGCGAAAAGAAGATGTCGGTCAACCGCATGAGGAGATCGTCGATCCATCCGCCATAGAATCCGGCGATTCCTCCGACGAGCAGTCCGAGCACCAGCGCCAGGCCTTCCGCCAGGACCCCGACGGCGAGAGAAATCCGCGCGCCATACAAAAGCCTGGCGAGCAGATCCCGGCCGAGGGAATCGGTGCCGAGCGGATGCGTGGGTTCCGGTGCCGTGGGAGGGATTACCCCGGATGGCACCACGGGCTCATAGGGGTTCTGGCCCCACAGATGGGTGAGAGCCGGCGCGAAGATCGCCGCCAGGGCGAAGCAGATCACGATGGCCAACCCGATGCGGCTCGCGCGGGTAGGGAGAGTCATCGGCGCTCTCTATACCACAGGGGTTCGCGTCCGGCAACACTCTCTGCTGTCTTGACTTGCGGGAAACTGCATGCTAGCTTCACGCCTCCTCTGCGAGAAGCCAGTGCGGGGACACGAGGCCGATGAATCGGGAAAATGCCAGTTTTCTTTTGGGTGGGATCTTCTTCGGATTCCTGGCAGGCTTCAGTGTCTCCTACTTCGTCTACCGTGCGGCCCCGGGGACGGGGATGCCCACGGCCTCCATGCAGGCTCCGGTAAACGCGTCGGACCCGATGGGCTCCGGAATGGACGGTGGGCCTCCGGCGGGCATGCCGGGAGCGGGCGGGGGTGACCCGGCTCAGTCTAACGCGCAGGCCATGCAGCGGGTGCAGCAGGAGATTGCCGCATTGCGCCAGGCGCTCGAGCGGAACCCGAAGGATGCCAGGGCCCAGGGAAGGCTCGGAGACCTCTTTTATGACGCCGGCATGTTCGACAAGGCGAGGGACTATTACACCCAGTCCCTGCAGAACGAGCCCAACAATCCCAACATCAGCACCGACCTGGGAATCTGCTACCAGCGCCTCGGCCAGCCCGACGAAGCGATCCGGCAATTCCGCAGTTCCATCGCGATCGATCCGAGGCACTGGCAGTCCTGGCTCAACCTGGGGATCGTCTCGCTCTTCGACAAGCATGACGTGAAGACGGCCGAGGAGGCCCTCGCGAAGGTCCAGGAGCTGAACCCCGGTTACCAGGGTCTCCCGCAAATTCAACAGGACCTGCAGAAGATCAAGGCGGGCGGCAGATAAAAGGGCCCCGCCTGAGCCTCTCGCAGTCCGCCCCGATGCAGTCTCAGTCCTTGCCGTCCTGGTGAATCGCGCGGTATAGTCCAGCCAAAATCAGGGGGGTGCCATGAGCAATCCGGGAATCGAGCGCATCGGGCAGATCGCGCTGGTCGTGCACGACCTGCCGAGGGCTGTGGATTTCTATCGCGACACGCTGGGGCTGCAGCTGCTCTTTCAGGTGCCCCCCAAGCTGGCTTTCTTCGACTGTGGGGGCGTGAGACTCATGCTCTCGCTTCCGGAAAAAGCGGAATTCGACCATCCCTCCTCCATCCTCTACTTCAAGGTGCCGGACATCCAGCACGCCTACCGCATGATGACGGACCGGGGTGCGGCCTTCGAAGGTGAGCCACACCTCGTGGCCAAGCTGGAGACTCACGATCTCTGGCTCGCTTTCTTCAAGGATTCGGACCTCAACCTGCTGGCGCTCATGAGCGAGGTCCGCAGGACCTGAATGGGATCGATCACACCATGGGTGCTCGAATTCCGAGCCGGTCGCCGGTGAAGGTCTCAGCAGACCCGCTCCGGAAGCGGCGGCCGCCGTGCAGCACCGGAGTCGCGAGGCGGCTACGATGAGCTGGCAAACCTGGAGCCTGTTCATGGTCACGGAAACGGCCCTCTGTCTGACGCCGGGTCCCGCGGTCCTGTTTGTCGTCTCCCAGGCCCTGAGCCACGGCACGGCGCCCTCCCTGTGGGCCAACCTGGGAATTCTCACCGCCAATACTTTCTACTTCATTCTTTCCGCGTTGGGGCTGGGAGCGGTGCTGCTGGCTTCCCATGAAGTATTCCTGGTCCTTCGCTGGGCCGGAGCCGCCTACCTGATCTACCTGGGACTGATGACCTTCATCGGGAAGGGAAACACCGTGGTGAAAACGGCGGACACGGCGGTGGAGACGAAGCTGGGCTGGCGGCTCTTGAGCCGCGGCGTCGTCCTGCAGGCCGCCAATCCCAAGTCGTTGATCTTCTTCACCGCGCTGCTGCCGCAATTCATCGATCCCAAGAGCCCGGTGGGGTGGCAAATCCTGATTCTTGGCGTCAGTTCGGTCATCGTGGAGTTCTTCGTGTTGTGCGGTTATGGCTTATTCGCCGGCCGCGCCGCCCATCTGGCCCGCCAGCCGCGTTATGCGCGCCTGACCAACCAGGTGGCGGGGGTCTGCCTCATCGCCGCGGGAACTGGAGTGGCCCTAGCCGGGAACGAATAGTCGCGGAGAAAACGTGGCGCGCATCGTGAGGTGGTAAGTGGGTGAGACTCGCGTTGATCTGCTGCACCTTCTCGAAGACCTTCGGGATGCCTACACGAGCCCGCTGGAGGAGACGATTCTAACCGAGCTGGTGGCGAATTCCCTCGATTCCGGAGCGACTCTCATCACGCTTTCCATCGATCTAAATCAGGCCACGCTCACCCTTGCGGACAACGGCTCGGGAATGAAAGGGCCGGAGCTCACGCGGTTCCATGACATCGCCGCGAGCACCAAGGTCAAGGGCGAGGGAATCGGGTTCGCGGGGGTGGGAGTCAAGCTCGCCTTGCTGGCCTGCGAGGAGGTGCTCACCGAGACCCGCCGCGGAAAGTCCCACGTGGCCACCACCTGGCACTTGGCCTCGCGGCACCGAGCTCCCTGGAAGCGCCTGCCCCCTCCCGGCTTGGCCAGTGAGCGCGGCACCGCCGTGCGTCTCAAACTCAAGAACCCGCTTTCCCCCTTGCTGGACGGTGGCTTCGCGGAATCAGTGCTGGAGCACCACTATTCACCGCTTTTTGATCCGGCTTTCGCCGAGATTCTCAAGGCTCGCTATCCGTCAGGCGTCCAGGTTCAGATCGACGGGCGAGCCGTCCGCTCTCGCGTTGCGCCAGGGGAGCGCTCTCCCATCTCCGTCCGCATGCGGCGGAAACGAAAGCCGGAAGGATGGGGGTACCTGGTCCGATCCGGATCGCTTCCGGAGGATCAAAGAGGACTTGCGATCAGCACCCTCGGCAAAGTGATCAAGCGGGGCTGGGAATGGCTGGGACTGGCGCCATCGGTTCCGTCCGAAGTCGGGGGCATCATCGAGGTTCCTGCCCTGGCATCGTGTCTGGCTCTGAGCAAGACCGAGTTCATTCGCAGCGGTGCCCGCGGGGCGGTCTTCCTGCAGTATCGCAAAGCGATTCAGGAAGCGGTGTCTTCCCAGCTCCAGGTGTGGGGCGAGGCGCGTGACGGGGCGGAAGAGGAGCAGCGGAGGCGCGTGCGCCCGCTGGAGCGCGATCTGGAGAAGGTGCTGATCGATTTGGCGGACGAATTTCCGCTGCTTTCGTCTCTGGTCGAACGACAGGCGGGAGGACAACGCCGGCTACCCGTGCAGAATGGCAGCGACGCGATTCGACCCGGTTCTCGTCCGTCAGTCGCGGGGTCCGAAGATGGCGTGGACGTTTCAGCCGTCTCGCCGGAACCCGGGCATGAGGAGCCATCGTCCCCAGGCGATAGCACTGTCACCCCACCCGTTCCCGCAACTCCTGAGGAATCCGTTGCGCCCGAACCCGAGTCGGGCAAGATTCCGGAAGGCCTGCTGCAATCCGCGGCTCGGCGCAGGAAACAGCCCGCCCACTACGCCCTTGGGATCGAACTGGAAAGCCGCCCCGACGACCCCCAGCTTGGCAGGCTGGTGG
>Ga0137425_1000013_pt1 | contig 62322 bp, 42 predicted proteins | sample EasRivERMZT640_2_FD_102318 | JGI IMG/M metagenome (GOLD analysis project Ga0137425, IMG submission 102318) | Soil microbial communities from meander-bound floodplain in the East River, Colorado, USA - East River MetaG ERMZT640_2 | ecosystem: Environmental > Terrestrial > Soil > Floodplain ...
CCGAACGGCTCACCCCGCACGAAGTGCGCCTGCTGAAGCTGCTCTCCGAAGGGCACAGCTACCTATCGGCCGGAGGCGAGCTGGGCATCACCATCAATACGGTGCGCAACTACATCCGCAGCATTTACGAGAAGCTGCACGTCCACTCCAAATCCGAGGCGGTCTCCAAGGCCCTGAAAAGCCGCCTGATCTCCTGAATCGCCCGATCCGCGACGGCCTTCCATCCACCCTTCCCGCTGTGAATTGCATCAGGCTAATGCTCCGTGCCCTGGACCGCGCGCGGAAGGTGTCGCGTCCCCCGCGCGCGGTCCTGGAACAAGGAGCTCTGCTCTCTTCGAGCGCGGGAGCTAGCCAGCCGAACCACCGACAATCTCAATGTAAAGAGCGGGAAATCAGCTAGAATGACAAACTTCAACAATTTGCCAGGCCAAGCGAGCGGGCGAAAGGATCATGCTGCTCACCATCACAAGCGAAGCAACACCGGCCACGGACTTGGGCTACTTGCTGCACAAGAACCCGGGACGGGTGCACACTTTCGACCTGGCATTCGGGAAGGCAACGGTTTTCTACCCGGAAGCCTCGGATAAGAAGTGTACCGCGGCACTGTTACTCTCCATTGACCCCATCGATCTTGTCCGGGGCCGCAAGGGCGTCGAGGCGAGTTTCGCCCTGGAACAGTACGTCAACGACCGGCCCTATGCCGCAACTTCGTTCCTGAGCGTTGCCATTGCGCGAGTTTACGGCACTGCCCTGGGAGGAAGATGCACCCAACGGCCGGAGCTCCCGGAACGTCACCTTCCCCTGGAGGCGAAGCTCGTGGCGCTGCCTTCCCGAGGCGGACCCGCTCTTCTGAATCGACTCTTCGAACCGCTCGGCTACAAGGTCGAGGCGGCTCGCCATCCTCTGGATGAGACGTTTCCGGAATGGGGAGAAAGCTCCTATTACGATGTCCGGATCTCGGCCGAAGTCCGCCTCCAAGATCTGCTCTCCCATCTGTACGTGCTCATCCCGGTGCTGGACGACGACAAGCATTATTGGGTTGGGGAAGCGGAAGTCGAAAAGCTGCTCAAGCACGGGGAGCGATGGCTTGCGGCACATCCTGAGCGTACGCTGATAGCACAGCGTTACCTCAAGCATCGCCGCAGTCTGTTTGACGCAGCGTTGTCGAGGTTGCTCGACGACGGAGCAGGAGACTCCGATGAGACTCGCGAGTCACGGGACAAGGAGGAGGAGACGGTCGAGCAGCCGCTGCGCCTGAATGAGGTGCGGTTGGCGGCGGTAGCATCGGCTCTGACGAGTTCCGGTGCGAAACGGGTCCTCGACCTGGGGTGCGGCGAGGGGAAGCTCCTTCGAGTGCTCCTGGCGGAGCGGAGTTTCGAGGAAATCGTGGGAATCGACGTATCGCACCGGGCGCTGGAGATTGCCGAGCGGCGTTTGGACCTCGATCACATGCCGGAGCGGCAGCGGCAACGCATCCGCCTGCTCCACGGGTCGCTGACCTACCGTGACCGCCGTCTGGAGGGGTACGATGCTGCGGCGCTCGTCGAGGTGATCGAGCATTTCGATTCTTCGCGTCTCCGATCCTTCGAGCGCGCCGTCTTCGAATTTGCAAAGCCGGGCAGCGTCGTCATGACGACCCCGAATCGCGACTACAACGTGAAGTTTGAGAGCCTTCCGGCGGGTCGATTCCGGCATCGCGACCACCGCTTCGAATGGGGCCGCACGGAGTTCCAGAACTGGGCAACTGACGTGGCGGAGCGCTTCGGCTACTCTGTGCGCTTTGCCCCAGTGGGTCCGGAGGATTCAGAGCTGGGGGCCCCGACCCAGATGGGAGTATTCCGGCGATGAAGCTCACCATTCCCGAATTCTCCCTGGTCGTCCTGGTGGGCGCCTCCGGAAGCGGCAAGTCCCACTTTGCCAAAAAACACTTCAAACCGACGGAGGTGCTCTCCTCGGACGCCTGTCGCGGCATGGTCTCGGACGATCCGAACGACCAGTCCGCGACCAAGGATGCGTTCGATGTGCTTCAGTACGTCGGAGCGAAACGTCTTGCCAACGCCCGGCTGACGGTTATCGACGCGACCAACGTGCAATCGGAGGCGAGGGTGCACCTGATGGCGCTGGCCCGGAAATTCCATTGCATGCCGGTTGCCATCGTTTTCGACCTTCCGGAGAGTTTGTGCGTGGAACGAAATCACCAGCGCCCGGATCGAAATTTCGGCCGCCGGGTCGTGGCTCAGCAGCGCAGCCAGCTTCGCAGGTCTCTTCGTGGGCTGAAGCGCGAGGGTTTTCGATACATCTATCAGCTCAATTCTCCCGAGGAAGTCGAGGCGGTTGAAATTGTGCGCGTGCCGCTTTGGACGAACCGCCGGCATGAAAGCGGGCCATTCGACATCGTGGGGGACGTGCACGGGTGCGCCGATGAGCTGGAGACGCTCTTGGACAGATTGGGATACGGGCGATCCGACGGCTCGCAATCCTACTCGCATGCCGGAGGGAGGCGGGCCATCTTCCTTGGCGACATCGTGGACCGCGGACCCCGGGTCCTGGATAGCTACCGCATCGTCAAGTCCATGGTGGACGCGGGAAGCGCATTCTGTGTTCCCGGCAATCATGACGTGAAGCTGCTCCGGAAACTCAGAGGCCGGGAAGTGAAGATCGCACACGGCCTGGAGAAGTCTCTTGGAGAACTGGAAATTCTGCCAGAGCCAGAACGGGCTGTGTTGTCCATGGAGATGGCAGACTTTTTCGATTCCCTGGTGAGCCACTTCGTCCTCGACCAGGGCAAGCTCGTGGTCGCCCACGCCGGAATGAAGGAGGAGCTTCAGGGGCGTGCCTCTGGCAGCGTCCGGGATTTCGCGCTCTACGGGGAGACGACGGGTGAGACGGATGAGTTTGGCCTGCCGGTCCGCTACAACTGGGCCGCCGATTATCGCGGCAATGCCACGGTGGTGTACGGCCATACACCCGTGCCCGTGACCGAATGGTTGAACCGGACCATCAATATCGACACGGGCTGCGTCTTCGGAGGCAAGCTCACGGCATTGCGCTATCCCGAGCTGGAGCTGGTGTCGGTGGACGCGGTTCGGACCTATTGCGAGCCCGCCAGGCCATTCTCCGCATCGGGCGTCTCCGGACTGACTGCGCAACAGGAACACGACGATCTCCTGGATATGGAGGACGTGTTGGGAAAGCGGATCATCAGCACCCGGCTGCGATTCAACATCACGATTCGGGAGGAAAACGCCGCCGCTGCGCTGGAGGCGATGAGCCGGTTCGCGGTGGATCCGAAGTGGTTAATCTATCTGCCCCCCACGATGTCCCCGTCCGAGACCAGCCGACGGCCGGATCTTCTCGAGCATCCCGAAGAAGCCTTCGTGCATTTCGAGAAGCGCGGGGTTGAGCGGATCGTCTGCCAGGAAAAGCACATGGGGTCCAGGGCGGTGGTTGTCCTGTGCCGGGATCCGGAAACCACAAGGAAGCGCTTCGGAATCGCCAATGGAGCATTGGAGACCGCCGGAGTCTGTTATACGCGAACGGGTCGCCGATTCTTCGACGATTCGGTCCTGGAGCATCAGTTCCTGAATCGACTGAGACAGGCAATCGAGCGTTCAGGCCTCTGGGAAGAGCTTCAGACCTCATGGATGTGTCTCGACTGCGAGCTGATGCCATGGTCGGCCAAGGCCCAGGAGCTGCTCAAACAACAATATGCCGCGGTCGGCGCGGCCGCGGCCGCCTCTACCGCCGAGGCGCTCCAGGTGCTGGAACAAGCCCGATCCCGGGGTGCTGAAATCGACGACCTACTGGTGCAGCAAGAGGAGCGTCGGAAAATGGTCCATGACTACCGTTTGGCCTATCGGCGCTACTGCTGGAAAGTGGATGGGCTTGCAGACCTAAAGCTCGCGCCGTTCCATCTCCTGGCCTCAGAGGGAACCGTCCACGTGGATAAGGACCATTTATGGCATATGGCAATGGCGCAGAGGCTTTGCCGGGAAGACGAGGCGTTGCTGCGTGCCACAACTCACAAGGTCGTGGAACTGAGGGATCCGGGAAGCCGCGAGGATGGGATCGGGTGGTGGGAGGATCTCACGTCAAAGGGCGGCGAGGGAATGGTGGTCAAGCCTTTCGACTTCGTGGGAAAGGGGAAGGAGGATCTCGTGCAGCCAGCCCTCAAGTGCCGAGGCCGCGAATACCTGCGAATCATTTATGGGCCCGAGTACACGGCGACTCATAATCTTGAGCGGCTTAAGGAGCGGGGACTATCGCGTAAGCGATCCCTTGCGATTCGGGAGTTTGCGCTGGGAATCGAGGCCCTAGAGCGTTTTGTCCAACGGGAGCCGTTGCGCCGAGTCCATGAGTGCGTCTTCGGCGTGCTCGCCATGGAGAGTGAACCGATCGACCCAAGGCTGTGAGGCGCCAGTCTCCATCACTCCAGACTTGTGTGTTGGTACGGACAACAGTTCAGGACTTCTGCTTTTCGTCCAGCACGGCCCAGCGGGCGTAGAGCCGGTCCACTTGAACCCGGAGCTCTTCGAGCTCCGTGAGGCGCTTGTGCAGCATGCCTGCGTCGGTGGCGATCGCAGGGTCCTCAGCGCGTCCCCGTGCCTCGGCGAGCCGTGCCTCGGCTTCGAGCACGGCAGCCTCCATTCCTTCCCATTCGCGCTGCTCGAGGTAGCTGAGCCGCCGGCTTCCGGACGGTGGCGTCTTGGACGGCGCCGGGCGCGGCGGGCTCTTCTTGGGCTCGGGTTGCGGAGTTCGGTTCATCTCCCACTGGTCATAATCGGCGAAATGCTGCGCCCCGCCACGACCATCGAGCGCCAAGACCTGGGTCGACACCCGATCCAAAAGATATCGGTCATGGCTGACCAGCACCAGGGCGCCGGGGAAATCGAGCAGCGCCTCCTCCAGGACCTCGAGCGCCGGAATGTCGAGGTCGTTGGTGGGCTCGTCGAGAACGAGCAGGTCGGCCGGCTGCAGCATCATCCTGGCGAGGACGATTCTGGCGCGCTCGCCTCCCGAGAGGCGCGACACCTGCGTTTCGAGCTGCGCCGGCTTGAATAGGAAGCGCTTCGCCCATGCTGCGACGTGCAGCTCTCGCTCCCGGTAGATGACGTTGTCCCCCTCGGGCGCCAGCGCACGCTTGAGCGTCAGCGCCGGGTCGAGAGAGTCGCGGTTCTGGTCGAAATAGACGACCCGCAGCCCCTCGGCGTGCTGGATCGTCCCCGCCGCGGGCTCTACCTCCCCCACGATCGTCCGCAGCAGCGTCGTCTTTCCTGAGCCGTTGGGGCCAAGCACACCGCAGCGCATCCCCGGCATAAGCAGCAGGTCGAGGTGCGAGAGGATCGTTTTCCCGCCGATGGCGATGCGCAATCCCTCGCCGGACCAGAGCCGCTTGGTCTTGCGTCCGGACGCGGCGAATTCGAGCTCCACGGTCGGTGCGGCGCTGCGCGCCCGAGCCTCCCCGAGCTCTTCGATGCTGCGCTCGGCCGACTTGATGCGCGCCTTGGACTTGGAGGTCCGCGCCTTGGCGCCACGGCGCAGCCAGGCCACCTCGCGGCGCACGAGACCGGCCAAGGTGTCGCGGTACGCCGCCTGGTTACTCAGCTCCGCATCGCGCGCCTCGAGGAAATCGGCGTAGGTTCCGGCCACCTGAAACAGGCCCGAGTCATGCAGCCGATTGATCTCCAGCATGCGCCGCGCCACCCTCTCGAGGAAGTAGCGATCGTGGCTGACCACGACAAACGCGCCGGCCTCGTTGCGCAGCAGTGATTCGAGCCAGAGAATCGAATCGATGTCGAGCTGGTTCGTCGGTTCATCGAGCAGCAGAAGATCAGGCATGCGGGCGATTTCGCGCGCGATGGCGAGCCGGGCGCGCCAGCCGCCTGAGAGGGTGTCGGTCGACACTCCGGGATCGGAGAACCCGGCTTTTCCCAGGGCCAGGCTGACGCAGCGCTGGCGTTCGTGATCATCGAGCTGGTGATCGGTTGCGACCGCCTCCGCGACGACTTCCTCCGCTGTCTTCCCGATTGCGAAGACCGGCGTCTGCGGCACATAGCCGATGCGCAGGCCCTTGCGGCGGGTGCACGTCCCCGAATCCGGCGTCTCGACGCCGCCGAGGATCTTCAGCAGCGTTGACTTGCCCGCCCCATTGGGGCCGACGAGCCCAAGATGATCCCCTTCCTGCAGGGCGAACGACAACCCCTCGAACAGCGGTGGGCCGCCGAACGCCTTGGTGATGTTGTCGCAGCTGAGAATTGCCGGACGGGGCATGCAAGACGCAGTATACCTTGCCTTCGCCCCACCTCGCGGCAGACACGGCTGAACCAGCGCTCTTAAATGATAAACGCTCACCCTCAGCCGGAGTGAGCCATGACCAGATTCCGCTCACCCAGCCGCGACATGGCCGTCGGGTTTTTGCCATGGGATCGCCTTGCGGTGGCCGCGCGGGCTTCCTGGAATCGCGCGGCAGCGATTTGCCGGCTTTTCAGGCTTTCGAATTGCCCGGCGACGGCTCCTACCTATATTTAAGGTCATGGCGAAGATCGGCAGGTACGAGATCGTGAAGGAGCTGGGCCGGGGTGCGATGGGGGTGGTCTACCTGGCCCGTGACCCCCACTTGCACCGGCAGGTGGCGGTTAAGACCTATTCCCTCCCTGATGGAATCTCCCCGGAGCTGGAGAAGGAGTTTCACGAGCGGTTCCTGCGCGAGGCCCGGGCCGCCGCATCGCTTTCGCATGCCGGACTGGTCACCGTCTATGATGCCGGCGAAGATCCGGAGCGCGGCCTCCCTTACATCGCCATGGAATTCATTCAGGGTCAAAGCCTGAAACAGCGTCTCGAAAAAGGGGAGCGGCTGGACCCTGCCTGGGTCCTGTCGATTGGCGCGGTGCTCGCCGATGCTCTGCACGTGGCCCACAAAGCAGGGATCATCCATCGCGACATCAAGCCGGCCAACATCCTGATCCGCTCCGAAGACGGGGCCGCGAAACTCGCCGATTTCGGCGTCGCCCGCCTCAAGTCGTCAGATCTCACCCAGTCGGGGGCCGCGCTTGGATCGCCGGGCTACATGTCTCCCGAGCAGGTCCGAGGCGGCGGCCTCGACGGGCGCAGCGACCTCTTCTCCCTCGCGGTCGTCCTGTATGAGGCGTTTTGCGGCAAGCGCCCCTTCCAGGGGGAGGATCTCGTCTCGCTGGCCTATTCCATCGCCCACGACACGCAGGTGCCGCTCACCCGGCATCTAAAGGACTGCCCGCCGGGCCTGAACAACTTTTTCGACAAGGCCTTGTCCAAAGATCCTGCCAAGCGCTTTCCCGACGGCCCGGCTTTCCGGCAGGCGTTTCTGGGTGCCGGCAAGCAGCTCCCGGCGGACCGGATGGAGCAGACCGTCGTGGACGCGAAAACGGTCAAGCTGGCTCCTCCGGCCTACCAAACGGTTCGCGCCGATCTCAAGAGCCAACACGCCGAAACCTCTCCCGTGCCGGGCCAAGGCAGGCGTGGGCAATTCCTCGGCCTTGCCTTCGCCATTCTGGCGCTGCTCACGATCGGTGCGGCGGCCGCGGCCTATCTGCACCTGGGCAGGCCGTCGCCCCTGATGGCTGACAACCGCTTCGCCCCCGTCAACCGCCAAGAGGCAGCCGGTGCCGGGCGCCCAGCGACTCCAACGAAGCCGCCGGTGCGTAGCGAAGAAGTCTTGCATCCGGAGCGAGCCGCACCGTCCCAGGCAGGAGCCGTATCCAGCGGCCAGGCCGTGCGTCAACCATCGACTCTGTTTCGCGATGAGGCGTTGCGGCAGGAAAAATCGGCACCTCGGAAGCCGGCCGCCCGGGTGGAGAGCGAGTCAATCCAAACGCTCCCGCCGATGCCCCGGAAATTGCAGCTGACGGTTCCTGCCGGAACGGAACTCCGCCTCAGCCTGAATTCGCCGCTCGGCTCGTCCTCGAGCCACGCGGGGGATACCTTCACGGCCCGGATCACCCAGGCAGTGGTATCCGGCGACCGGGTGGTGCTCCCAGCGGGAAGCATCGTTCACGGTCTGGTGAGCGAGGCGATTCCCGCCAGGAAGGGTCTCAGCAACAAGGCGGGAAGCCTGAGCCTGGCGTTCGACAGAGTCGCGACGCCGGACGGAAACGGGGCGCCGATGGCCGCGGCATTGACCCGTGCCGGGGCCAAGTCAGGAAAGAAGACCGCAGGGATCATCGGAGGAAGCGCCGCCGGTGGCGCGCTCCTCGGGAAAGTCCTGGGCGGCAACACGAAAGATGCTGCCATCGGCTCGGTGCTCGGCGGTGCGATTGGCACCGGCGTCGCCGCCGGCACGCGCGGCGAGGACGTGGAAATCCCCGCCGGCTCGCCCCTGACCATCAATCTCGATCAGTCCCTCACCCTCTCCATCAACCCCTGATTGCGAAGGTTCTAACAGGCCCCATCGAGCGCGAATTCGACTCTCGGCGCGGCGGAGTCATGGATGCTGAGGCTGGCCGGCGGGCCGCCCGGTACGGACGTGCCCACAGAGAAGGCCGTACCGCTGCGTGCACACAGCGCCATGGGGGTGTTGTGGATGTTCCGGACGGCCGCGAAGCCGAAGTCGAGGTGGGCCTCGGAATGCACGCGGATTCCCCATCTCAAGACATCACTCTCTCCGCAGGCGGCGGCACCTGGGCCACTGACGGTCAACCGTGACATCGAGACTTTGGCGCCCCCGTAGACCTCGACGATGGAGGGCGAGCCAAGCGTATTGGGAACGAGCTCCGCGGGCGCCTTGATAATCGTGGTATCCATCCCGGCGCCGATAATCGTCAGGTCCTTCGAGATGGAGATCTGCTCGGTGTAGGTGCCGGCCAGCACCTGCACGGTGCGCCCCGGCCTGGCCGCGTCGATGGCGGCCTGGATCGCCGGGTAGTCGGTCGGGACCACGAGGGTCTGTGGTCCGGCGCTCTGGGGCTGGGCCATGGCGCTGGGAGAAACGGCGAACAGGAAAACTGCGGAGGCGGCGACTGCGGCGAACTTGAGCGGAGCGTGGATCATGGAACACCTCCCGCTCAAAACGTGACGAAGGTCTTGAACCCGCCCCAGAACATGCGCTTTCCGTCGAACGGCAAGGTCTTGGGATCCATCATGTCGCTCAGGCGAGGATCCTTCATCGCCTTGGCATTGACGCGATCACGCTGCTCGCGCGACTTGTAGACGATGTAGGAGAACACCACCGTCTCGCTGGGCTTGAGCTTGACGCTGCGCGGGAACGAGGTGACCTTGCCCTTCTTCACGTCATCAGCGACGCACTCGATATACTCCAGCGCGCCATGCTCGCGCCATACCTTGCCGCAACGCTGCGACATTTTGCGGTAATCCGCGAGCTTCTTCTTCGGAACCGGAACGACGAATCCATCAATGTACCGAGCCATGGCGTCCTCCTGGCATGTGGATAAGAAAGGTCCGGGAGAATTGTATTCCCATGCGGGGCAATTCGGCCAGCGGGCACGGAAGATTTTTCGATAGTGCAGGGCCGGCGGTCAGCAGACTCCGGGTGGGCAGGCGAGGGCCCCGTCGTCTCCTCTCAGTGGGAGGCGGCGCGGACAGGGCCGCCCTCCGCCACGACTGAGACGAGGTTGTCGTCGGGATCGCGATCGATCAGCTTGTTGAACGGATCGATGCCGGCCTTGCGGGGCTCCTGGTCCACCACCACCTCGAAGGTTGCGGAGGAGCCGTCGACGTGGCGCTTCTCCAGGGCCAGCAGCTTCCCCTCGGAAGGCCCTTTGGGATCTTTTTCACCGAACACCCCGATGTCGATCCAGTCGTCCACCGCCACCTTGGTCTCCTTCCCCTTGCCGTCGGCGCGGAACTTCGCAGTGTCGGCCGACAGGCGCACGACGTACTTGCCGTCGTCCCGCTTCGACCAGGTCGCGCTGACAGCCTTGTTCGAGTACAGGGTGATGTTGCGGAAAAGGTCGTCGAGGATCGCCCGCCGGGACTCCGGCACCGCCCGCTGGACGAAGTCCAGAAACTCGATCGAGGTGGTGTATGGTGGCTCCTGGAACGCCACGGCCTTCACGTACTGCGACAGCGCCTGGTTGAGCGGCTGCTCGCCGACGTAGTCCTTGAGGGCGTACATCACCAGGCTCCCCTTGCGATAGTGAATGTACGGCTGGTTCTCGACGAGGTACGATGGCAGCTCCTCGACCCGCTCCCCACCGCGTCCCTGGAGGTACCGGTCCAGCTCGTACTTCAAGAAGCGCCGCATCTTGTCCTGCCCGACCATGCGCTCCATGACCATCAGCGCCGAATACTGCGACATCGTCTCGGACATCAGGGTGGCGCCCTGCACGTTGCCGCCCATCACCTGGTGCGCCCACCACTGGTGCGCCACTTCGTGGGCCGTGACATAGGTGACGTAATCGATGGCGTCCGGGCGATCGTCGAGCCGGGCGATGAAGCCGATGCTCTCCGAGAACGGGATCGTGTTGGGGAAGGACTGGGCGAAGGTCGCGTAGCGCGGAAACTCCACGATGCGGACCTGGCGGTGCTGGTAGGGGCCGAAATGGGTCGTAAAGTAGTCCAGAGACTGCTTGACCGCTTCGATCATCCGGTCCACGTTGTAGGGGTGGTCGGGGTGGTAGTCGATCTCGATGGCGACGTCGTTCCAGGTATCGCGTTTGACTGCGTAGCGGGCAGACAGGAAGGCGAAGAAGTCGAAGATGGGGGAGTCCATCTCGTAACGGAAATAGCGCCGGCCGTTGGCAGTCCACTCGCGCTTCAAGTAGCCCGGAGCGATGGCGATCTGATCCGGGCTGGTGCTGACGGTGGCGGCAAAGTTCACCCAGTCCGCCTCGGAGGAGATGTAGTTGTCACCGCGCGCTGCCACGTCGTCGATCTTGGGAAAGCGCTGTACCGGCGGCAGGTCGCGCCGGCGGCGCTCGTTGGGGTCGTCCAGCTCGCCACTCTTCGAGTAGCCGACGTGCGGAAAGTAATTCCCGCTGTCGAAGAAAGTGCCGTTGGCGACGAACTGATTGCGGCTGCCGTTGTTCACGAAGCCAGGGTTTTCGATCGCCAGATCGTAGTCGATTCGCATCTCGCCGCCCGGGGCGAGCGGTGGTTCGAGGCGGTAAATCCGATACCCAAAGTCTTTGTCTTCCGTGTCGATTTGCGCGCTCGAAGGCTCGAGCTTGTGCACGACGACGTCCGGATTCAGCACCAGATGCAGGTGATCGATGGGAGAGGCGGTCTTGTTTTTCAGCATGTAGTGACCGCGAATCGCTACCGAGCGAGATTCCGGATAAATGTCGACGTCGGCCTCGACGTCAGTCACCCGCGGCTGTGGCAGGCGGAGATACTGCCGATACTTCTTCTCGTACTCGGCCTGGCGATCGAACATCATCTTGGTCGGACGATAATGATTGAGGATGTTGGTGTTGTAGAAGATGAAGGCGCCAATGGCGGCGGCGCCGGCAACGGCGGTCAGGAGGGTCGCGGCGGCGGGGCGGGTCAGGCGCTGGCGGGCCAGGCGCAGCCTTAGCATGAAGGAGGATTCCGAACCCCGCACCCAGAGCAGGTGCGCCACCACCACGAGCGCGGCGCAGATCAGCGCCCAGTAGAGGTAAAACCAGAAGAGGGGCTGGACGAAATGGCCGTAACCGTTCATGTCGGAGTAGGGGGACTCGGGCGCCGTACCGAAGCGGTACAGGTGGTGCTCGAGCCGCAGGGCGGGGAGGATGAACCCGGCGATGTAGAACAGGCTCGACACCAGCCATCCCAGGAACTTGTTGTTGACCATGACCTGCACGAACAGGCAGAGCGCGGCGTAGAACAGGAACAGCGGCAGTGCGACCAGGAACAGTCCCTTGAGATAGAGGGGCAGCTCGAAGTTGAAGTAGCCGTTGAAGGCCTGGAAGCCGATGCAGGTCAGCATCACGGCAACCAGCATGGCCACGAGGATTCCGCCCAGGGCGCACAGTTTGGAGGCCCACCCGACCCAGGTCGGGACCGGCAGGGCGTCGAGCATGTCCGACATGCGCAGATTGCGCTCGCGCCACACCATTTCACCGCTGTAAAACGTCATGACGAGAAACATGAAGAGCCCGAACGCGCCGAGGATGGCCCGCAGCATCAGGTTGGTGACCGGGTAGATCTTGGTGCCGTACAGGTCGTCGAAGCTGTACATCGACCCAAAAACGTTGAACAGGCCGGCGTACAGCATGATCTGGAACGGAACCCCGCGAATCGCCCCCATCGTCTCGATGCGCGCCTGGCGCAGGAACTGCTTCCAGGATGCCGATCGGCCGAACTGCCGCGCGACGGCCGGCAGCGCCGCCGCCGGCGCGGACCAGGCGGTGAGGTCGGCCGCCGCGGCTGGGCTATCCGCCCGCCGCGCACTTTTCCGACGCCTGCCACCGCTGGCGACCGTGGTGAAGCGGAAGCGCGCCCAGGTGAAGACCATGCAAACCGCCGCGACCCCCAGCCACAGGATGCGGTTCTCCAGCAGGATTCCGCGCAACGGCATCGCCCCGGTGTTTTTCTCAATCACCGTCCAGTAGCGCGTCACCAGCTCGAATGCCCCGAAGCCGTAGGGATCAACAAGGGCGGCGAGGTTGCGATTCTCCAGATCTCCGAGGAAGATCCCCGAGATGGCATAGCCGACGAAGAAGACCACCACCCCCGCGTAGGTATAGAGAAGGCTGCGGGTCAGCGTCGCTATGGCGAAGAAGATCGACCCAGTGATGATCACGTTGGGCAGAACGAAGGCGAGCATCGAAAAAAGGTAGGGAGCCAGCTGGAACGCTCCGATGCGCTCGGGCTCCAGCCAGGGCATGAAGCCCCCGATGGCGACGGCAAGCAGAACGGCGATGTAGACCAGCCAGGACACGGCCAGGGCGCCGGAGAGTCGGCCGAACAGGTATTCGGCTTTGCGCATCGGTAGCGAGAAGAAGATGGCGTCTGCCTGACTCTCGAAATCGCGGTACACGCTGCCCGCGGCGAAGGCGGTGGTCAGGAACGTGCCGATGAGGGTCATGACCAGGAGCATCTGCATCAGCACGAACGGAGCGTTGCGGTTGACGCTGCCGATGGCTCCTCCCACCTGGATGACGTCGGTGGTGACCGCGCCGAAGGTCAGCAGGAAAAAGAGGGCCGCGGCGATCCAGAAGAGGGGCTGCCGCAGCTGATAGCGGACTTCGAAGGCGAAGATGCGGGCCAGCATGGGCGTCAAGCCGCCTTCTGGTTGGCGTCGCGCAGGGTTGAGAAGTACACGTCCTCGAGATTGACCGGGACTTCCTCGAACGACGAGTCGGGACGGGCCGGCGCCAGCACGTGCAGCGCCGTGCGCCCGGCGACCAGGTGCGTTGAGATGACCGCCATCTCGCGCTCGTAGTTGGCAATCTGCTCGCGTGGCACGATCTTTTTCCAGACCCGGCCGCGCAAGGCTTCGATGGCGGCCTGGGGCTCACCGCTCACCAGGACGCGCCCCGCCGCGATGATGGCCATGCGGCTGCACAGATCGCTCACGTCCTCGACGATGTGCGTCGACAGGATGACCACGACATTTTCGCCAATCTCGCTCAGCATGTTGTGGAAGCGCAGGCGCTCCGCCGGGTCGAGCCCCGCAGTCGGCTCGTCCACGATCATCAGCCGGGGGCTGCCCAGGAGCGCCTGGGCGATGCCGAAGCGCTGCTTCATCCCGCCGGAGAAGGTGCCGAGCTTTCGCTTGCGCACGTCCCACAGATTGGTGCGGCGCATGACCGTCTGGACCATCTCCATCCGAGTCCTCCGATCCAGGACTCCCTTGAGAACCGCGAAATGATCGAGCAGCTCCAGCGCCGAGACCCGAGGATAGAGCCCGAACTCCTGGGGCAGGTAGCCGAGGGTGCGGCGCACGGCGTCCTTCTGCTTGAGCACGTCGATATCGCCGAAGCTGATGGAGCCGGTGTCCGGCTCCTGCAGGGTCGCAATGGTGCGCATCAGGGTGGACTTGCCGGCTCCATTGGGCCCCAGCAAGCCGAACATCCCCGCGGGGATGCGCAGGGAGACTCCCTTCAGAGCCTGTACGCCGTTGGAATAGGTCTTCGAGATGTTGTCGATGACGAGCTCGGGGGTCATGGCTCCTCCAGCACGGATGTCAGGGTAATCACTTCCTAATACGCACAAAGCCCCGCCAGGGTTCCCGGTAACCGATTCAAATCAGCGGTCTAGCCTGTCCTTAGGTCGGCGTTGGCGCGGTCGAGATCGAGCTGCAGCCCCTGGTGGACCCGGTCGTTGACCACCCCCTGGTCGCGCAATGCCAGGAGCGCCTTGGTTTGCGCCTGATAGACGGCGCGGCGGACATCCTCGGCCACGGCCAGCCGCTGCACTGCCTTGGCACGCACCATCTCATCCTCAGCCTGCAGTGACGCCAGCTGATCCGACATGCCGTCGCGCAGGCGGTAGACGGCGATCGGGCAGCTCTCCTGCGTGCAAAAGGCGTCCAGCCGCGCGATGCCGGCAGCAAGCATCGCTTCGCGGGCGCGGCGCACTTCGGCCTCGGTCAGATCGGCATCGGACAGGCCGAGCCAGCGCACCAGCGGCACCAGCGTCACCCCCTGGCCGATCAGCGTCACCAGGATCACGACCAGGGTGCAGGCGACGATCTCCGAGCGGCCGGGAAAGGGGGTCCCGTTCGCCAGGGTCAGTGGAATCGACAGGGCGGCTGCCAGCGAAACCGCGCCGCGCACCGCGCACCAGGAGGCGAGGACCACGGCGCGGATGCTGGGATAGCCGCCTTCGTGGCGCCGCAGCCGGGGTGAAAGCCATAGCGGCAGATAGGCATTGGGAAAGATCCAGACCAGGCGCGCCAGAACGACCGCCACGCTGATCGCGAAGGCACTCCCGAGGATTCCCGGCATCGTCTCGATCGCCTCCTTGAGGCGGCCCGGCGCTTCCAGCCCCACATACAGGAACATCATCGAGTTGAGCAGGAACGCCAGCTGCTCCCACGAGGAGTAGAGGGCCACGCGGCTCTCGGGGGCGATGTAATGCAATCGCCACGAGGCGACGAATCCGGCGATCACCACCGCCAGCACGCCGGAGGCGCCACTGTGCTCGGCCAGCCAAAAGGCGGCGTACGGCGCGAGCAGCGAGAAGACGAACAGCACCTGGGTACCGCGCACGAGGTAATTCACGGTGGCGGCAGCCAGACCGACCGCGATTCCGATGGCAATGCCGAAACCCGCGATGTGCGCGAAGTTCAATCCGACCTGACCCGCCTCGAAAACTCCGGTCAGGACCACGGCCGCGGCCAGCCCCGCGCCCAGCAGCCCGGTGGCATCGTTGATCAGGCTCTCGCCGCCGAGAATCGCGGTGGCACGCCGCGGCACGCGCAGCCGCTCGAGGATGGCGTGCACGGCGACGGTATCGGTGGGCGAGACGATGGCCCCCAGCAGAAAACAGGCGGCCCACGGCAGCCCGGGCAACACCCAGTGGGCGATCAGCCCGACCACCAGGATCGTGAAGGCCACCAGGCCGATGGCCAGCTGCAGGATGGGTCGCAGCCAGCGCCGGAAATCGATCCACGATGCCTCCCAGGCATCGGCATAGAGCAGCGGGGGGAGAAAGATCCCCAGCACCACGTCCGGCGCGATTCTCGTGGTGGGAAACCACGGAGAGAGCGACCAGGCAATGCCGGCGACCGCCAGCAACACGGGCGCCGGGATGGCGACCCGAGGTGCCAGGAAGGCGGCAATTCCGATGACGGCGAGCATCAGGATGACGGTCGTAAGCATCGGCATGCGGGGAGTATCGCACAGGTCGGCCAACGATTAATCCGCCCAGCCTCCCACGCTCCGTAATCACCGTCCCGCCCCTACGGACCTTCCGGATTGCCTATACGGGTTTTACCCCATAGCCTGCGGATTCCGGTTCCGCTACGGTAGATGCATGCCTATTGGGCATGTCGTTACGCAAACAGTGCGGGAGGACTCCCATGAAGAAAAAGCAGAATGCCATCCCATTCTTAGTTCTAGCGGCAATCGTTTCACTGGTCGTTGGGTGCGCGAAGACCACCGATACCGGGATCACGGGCTTGGTCAAAACCAAGCTCGCCGCTGACAGCAAGGTGAGCGCTGCTGAGCTCAATGTGGATACGACGGACGGGGTCGTGACGCTTACGGGAAACATAGATAGCCAGGAGGCCAAGGACCAGGCCCTGAAGCTGGCGAAAGAGACGAGCGGCGTGCGGGAGGTGAAGGACATGATCTCGGTGAGGACCGGCTCGCACTCGGCCGATGCTCCCGATCCAAACCTCACCGTCGGCGAGCACATCGACGATGCGGGGATCACGATGCGGGTGAAGTCGCGGCTCCTGGACGATCCTGTCGTGAAGGGTCTGAAAATCGATGTTGACACCCGGGATGGAGTGGTGTTTTTGACAGGTTCGGTGACCGGTGATGCCGAGAGGAAGCAGGCGATCGAGCTCGCCAGGACGACCGAGGGCGTCAAAGACGTCCAGGCGAACTTCCTATAAGCCCAAGGTCGCCACAGAACACGGCTGTCCCGCGTCGTCCGTGTTCCTGCCTGGCGATGATATCTGAGAATTCCCGGTGCCCATGACGGGCGCAGGAGCATGACGCCCTGCCCAAGGCAGAGGTGTTCAGAAAGGAGCGACCATGAACCAGCTGACATTCAAGGGCGAATGGAACGAAGTGAAGGGGAAGCTCAAGCAGAAGTACGCGCTGCTCACCGACGACGACCTTACCTATGCGGTGGGCAAGGAGGATGAGCTGCTCGGCCGCTTGCAGAAGAAGCTGGGCAAGCAGAAGGACGAAATCATAAAGCTCATCAGCGATATCTAAGACCCACGGGGGGCCTCCCCTGAACTCGCGTCCCTGCGATGTAAGTGCGTGAAGTGCTTCAGCGAAAGTGGAAGTTGGTTTTGGGGAGGCCTGGGGACCCGGAATAGGCCAATCTTGGGGCGCTACTGGGGTTGAGAACGATCTTCTAATTCGGCCACAAGAAGCACGTTGCCGGGAAAAAACCGGCTCGCCAGCTCACTCTCGGTGACCTGAAATCCGAGCTTGACGAGAGTGCCGCGTAGCTCCGAAATGGGCCGGAATCGCACCACCGGGCCGCGGTTCCAACCCAATCGAGTCGCGCACCGCTCGACGATTCGCGTCCAGCGTGCCCCGCCAGAGCGTGCGCCGTCGCCCTCCCGCAGGAGCAGGCGACCGCCCGGCCTGAGCGCCGCCCGGCACCGTTTGAGCAGCGCCTCTTGCTTGTCCGCCTCGTAGTAGTGGAGCACGTCTACCAAGGTGATGACGTCGCAGGCGGGAATCGGGAAGGCATGCAGGTCGCCCTTGACCACCTCCACGCCGGGAAGCCCGCGGGCCGCATGCTGCGCGCAGCGCATCCGCTCCTGATCCCATTCGATGCCGAGCACGCGTCGCCGCTCCCCAAGCTCCCCGAGCAGCACCGGCAGCATTCCGAGGCCGGTCCCCAGATCCACGGTGAGGGAGTCCTTGCTGACGCGCTGGCCTATCGCGCGGTAGCACGGGTCCATCCGGTACTTCAGGAGCGCGTACCAGCGGAATTGTGGCTGGGCTCCGACATACCGCGCCGCCGCTGCCCTCAGCGCCTGCTCGACGGGATCGCGCCGCCTGCTGGAGTTTCCGCTCAAGCATTCACCCTGTCATGCCCGATTTCCTGAAACTGGCCGGAATTCCATCAGGGAATCCGCCTCGCTCCCGACGAGCGAGATTATGCTGCGCGCCGTGGGGCGAAAGCAAAAGGAAGCTGGGCTTGTCCCCGGGGCGGATTCCGCCGCGTGGCTCTGGAAGAGCGCCTGCTTTCCGCCAGGAGAATGCTACAATGCGCCATTCACAGATTGCGAAATCCATCGACTTCGGGCCCAGTGCCCGAGTGGAGAGGTGCCATGCACAAGACGAAGAATGATCTGCCGGAGAAGGTCCGAGTTCAGATGATCGCTCTGTTGCAGGAGCGCCTCGCTGAAGCACTGGACCTCGGGTCCCAAGCCAAGCAGGCCCACTGGAACGTCAAAGGACCGAGCTTCATCGCCCTGCACGAGCTGTTCGACGAAGTCTACGAGCACGTGGATGACCACGTCGACATGCTCGCCGAGAGAATCATTCAATTCGGAGGGATCGCGGAGGGGACGATCCGCGTGGCGGCAAAGCGCTCCCAGCTTCCCGAGTACTCCCTGACCCTCGCCAGCGGCAAGGAGCACGTGGAAGCGCTGTCCCGCAGCCTGGCTTATTTCGGCGAGACCATCCGCAAAGCCATCAGCCAGGCCGATGAAATCGGCGACAAGGGGACCGCCGATCTGTTCACCGAGATTTCCCGCAGCCTCGACAAGGACCTCTGGTTCGTGGAAGCGCACGCCCAGTCCGAGCGCTGAGGCTGGCTGAAATCATCTCCACTTCACTGGCACGATGAGGCGGCAGCCTCGAGGAGAATCCTGCATGCGCCTACGGCAAGGACTGCTCTCACTGCTCCTGCTCGGCATCGCCACCCCCGGCATGGCGATGACGGCCGATGAGCTGATCGCCAAGAACATCCAGGCCAAGGGTGGGCTGGACAAGATCAAGGCGATTGACACCTCCAAGTCCACCGGCAAGATGGAATTCACAGGGGACTCCGGATTTCAGCTCGCCCTTTTGCAGACCGTGACCCGCAAAGGAGAGGTCCGGCAGGAGGCCTCCCTGCAGGGCCTCACCCAGGTCCAGGCCTGGGATGGCCACATCGCCTGGCAGATCCAGCCCTTCGGGGGGCGCAAGGATCCCGAGAAGCTGTCGGCGGACGACGCCAAGGGCCTGGTGGAAGATGCCGATATCGACGGGCCGCTGGTCGACTACCGGGCCAAGGGCAACAAGGTGGAGTACCTGGGAACCGAGGATGTGGACGGGACCGAGGCTTACAAGCTCAAAGTGACGATGAAATCCGGAGACGTGAAGTATTTCTATTTTGATCCCGACTTCTTCCTCGAGATCCGGATCACCACCCGTCGGATGATCCGTGGCACGGAGCAGGAGTACGAGACCGACCTGGGCAATTACGAGCAGGTTGCCGGCGTCTACATGCCATTCTCCATGGAGACGGGACCGAAAGGCGGCCCGAAAGGCCAGAAGGTGACGATCGAGAAGGTCGAAGTGAACATACCGGTCGACGACGCGATCTTCGCGTTTCCGGCGACTCCAGCCAACTAATCGAGGAGACGAGGATGAAGCGTCGTAACTTTATCGCCGCCGTGGTGGCGGTCGCATCGTGGATCGGGATCGTCTCAGCGGCGGAAGCGCCGGCGGTTCGTTTTGATTCGGCCACGATCTCCGGCCTGGGAGCCCGCAACATCGGCTCGGCTGTCATGAGCGGACGAATCGCCGCGGTGGACGCCGTGACATTGGACGGCAAAATCACCCTCTACGTCGGCGCCGCCAGCGGCGGCGTCTGGAAATCCAGCGACTCCGCCACCACCTTCAAACCTGTTTTCGACAAGCAGCCGGTGCAATCGATCGGCGCCATCACCATCGACCCGAAGGATCCGCTCACGGTATGGGTGGGCACGGGCGAGTCCTGGACCCGCAACAGCGTCTCGGTGGGCAACGGGATCTACAAGACGACCGACGGCGGCGACACCTGGCAGTATCTCGGCCTGCCGGAATCCGAGCGCATCTCGAAGATTCTCGTGCATCCCGAAAAGTCCAACATCGTCTACGTCTGCGTTCCCGGCAAGCTCTGGAGCGATTCTCCGAACCGCGGCCTCTACAAGACCGTCGATGGCGGCAAAACGTGGCAGCTGATCCTGAAGGGCGCCAACCAGTCCACCGGATGCGGCGATGTCTCCCTGGACCCGGGCCATCCCGATCATCTGATCGCTTCGACGTGGGATTTCCGGAGAAAGGGCTGGACCTTCCGCTCCGGAGGATCCGGGCCCGACAAGCCGTCCGGCTCGAGTCTGTACGTCACCGTCAATGGGGGGATCTCCTGGTCCAACCTGGATGCGGCGACGGCCAAGGGCCTGCCGCCCAAGCCCTGGGGCCGCATCGCCGTGGAGATGGCACCCTCGAGCCCGAACATCATCTACGCCGCCATCGAGGGGAGGCGCAGCGCGCTTTTCCGATCGGGCGACGGGGGAAGGACCTGGGAGGAGCGGGACCGCAGCCAGATGATGGTCTGGAGGCCCTTCTATTTCTCGCGCCTGGAAGTCGATCCGCAAAATCCCGACAAGATCTTCAAGCACGACCTGCAGCTCATCGTCTCGATGGACGGCGGGAAGAGCTTCTCGGGGGCAGCGGGAGGCTCGCACGGCGACTGGCACGATCTCTGGATCGATCCCAAGAACCCCAACACCATCCTGGGCGGGGACGACGGAGGGCTGTGGCTCTCCTACGACGGTGGGAACCGCTGGTGGAAGGGCAACAACCTGCCTATTTCACAGTTCTATCACGTCAGCGCGGACGGCCGGGATCCTTACCAGGTCTACGGCGGCTTGCAGGACAACTCCTCGTGGATGGGCGACTCCTACTATCCGGGCGGCATCACCGCCCAACGATGGGAAAACATGTTCGTCGGCGACGGGTTCTGGACCTTTTCCGATCCGGCCAACCCCGAACTCGTCTACGCCGAGGCCCAGGGAGGGTTCATGGGCTGGGTCAACCGGAAAACGCGGCAGATCCGCCTCATCCAGCCCCAGTCCGATACGTCGGAGAAGCTGCGCTGGAACTGGAACACGCCGATTCACCTCTCGGCGACGAACAAGGGCACGGTTTACATCGGCTCTCAATACCTGTTCCGTTCCAGCGACGCCGGCCAGAGCTGGCAGCGAATCTCCCCCGACTTGACCACCAACGACAAGGAGAAGCAGAAGCAGGAGGAGTCGGGCGGCATCACGGTGGACAATTCCGCGGCCGAGATGCACACCACGATTTATTCCATCAGCGAGTCGCCGGTGGACGCCAACGTGATCTGGGTGGGGACCGATGACGGAAATCTTCAAGTCAGCAGAGATGGCGGGAAAACGTGGAGCAACAAGATCCGGAACGTCAAGGGCATGCCGCCCAATTCCTGGGTGAGCTGGGTGGAGGCGAGCCGCCACAACGCTTCCACGGCCTATGCCACCTTCGATCGTCACACCTTCGGCGACATGGATCCGCACGTGTTCAAGACCACCGATTACGGCCAATCCTGGACTCGTATCGCCGGCAAGAGCCAGGGATTGCGCGGTTACGCCCACGTGATTCGCGAGGAATTGGTTTCCCCGGGCATCCTGTTCGTGGGCACCGAGTTTGGATTGTGGATGAGCATCGACGGGGGAGGGCACTGGGCGCAGTTCAAGGGTGGGAATTTCCCGAACGTGGCGGTGCGCGACATGGTGGTGCAGGGCCAGGACAACGACCTGGTCATCGCGACACATGGCCGGGGGATCTGGATCATCGACGACATCACTCCTCTGAGGAGCCTGAATCTCAAACTGCTTCAGGAGGAGGCGGCGTTCGTGTCGCAGCGCCCGACCCGTCAGCGAATTCTCGGAATGGGGGGCTGGCCGGAAGGTGACGCGAGCTATACGGGGGAGAATCCGACCGGCGGAGCCGTGATCACCTACTACCAGAGTACGCGCCATCTGTTCGGAGATTTGAAAATCGAGGTCCTTGACTCAAGCGGCAAGGTCCTGGACACGGTCCCGGCAAGCAAGCGCCGTGGCCTGAACCGGGTGACCTGGTCGATGCGGGCCAAGCCGCCGGTGGTGCCCCCCGCGGCATCCGTGGCGGGCTTCGCGACCCAGGGGCCACGCATGGTGCCCGGGATCTACACAGTGCGGATGACCAAGAACAAGAAGGTCTACGAAACCAAGCTCGTGGTGGATCTGGATCGCCGCGCCGACTACACCGTCCAGGACCGCCGTGCGCAGTTCGACGCCGCCCAGCGGGTTTCGGGAATGTTCGGGCGGATTTCCGGCCTGATGATGCGGATCAACGCGACGCGCAGCAGCGCCGAGGCCTTGATGGACCAGGCCAAGGGCGATGCCAAGCTCACGGGCCAGCTCAAGGCCCTGAGCGACAAAGCCGACGAGATTCGCAAGAAGATTGTCGCGACCAAGGAGGGTGGCGACATCACCGGGGAGGAGCGGATTCGCGAGCATCTGGACAGCCTGTTCGGCATGTTGATCTTCTACGAAGGAAAGCCGAGCGAGAACGTCCTGGGGCGGGCCGACGAGCTGCAGCGGCAGATCGATGCCGCATCGAAGGAATTCGAGGTGCTCGCGGCCAAGGACGTTCCCGCCGTGAACCAGCTGCTCCGCGGGAAAGATTTGCCTCCGATCGAGGTGTCGCCGGCGGGGCCGCTCTCCGAAAACCCCCTGTCGTCTGGCGAGGCGGAGCGGATCCTGGGGAGCGCGCTCACGGGAATGCGGCCGCGCTGATTGCCGGTCGGCAGCCCGGCGGAATCGCCTGGACCGAAAGGCCGGTGGAAAGCCTGGCCGGGATCAGGAGCGTGGGCGTCCCCGGTTCCTCCGAAGGCATGCGCGCCGAATCGAATTTCGGTTTCGGTATCGTAATAGCGGGGCCGAAATCGGCTGGATCCCACGCAGCGCATCGCCTTACCGGAGATCGGCTCTTGACAGAGCCGCTTCCGGCCCCAACATTAGGGGCATGGATTCGCGAGGCGGCGCAGCGGAGCTCGAAAGCAGGACAGCAGACCTACGGAAGCGGGAGGCCCCTTTCGGGGCGCCTTATTTCTTCGCTCTGCTGGTCATCGAAGGGGATGATCCTTCCCTCATTCACCGCATCATCCGCTCGGAGACTCTCGTCGGTCGCGGTGAGGAATCCCACTTCACGATCGAAGACGAGCAGGTGAGCAAGGTGCACTGCAGGATCCGGGTGGATGGGCCGGTTTGCACCATCGTGGATTCCGGCAGCCGGAACGGGACGTCCGTGAACGGTCGCCGACTCGCCGCGAACGTGGCGCAGCGCCTGCGAAATCTCGACGAGATTGAAATCGGCAGCCACCGCCTGCTTCTGCTCTCCGGCCGTTCGCGCGGCCAGCTGAAAGCTGGTTAACTCCAGCACCGCGCGCCTCGAAAATCGATTTACTCCCGTCTGGAAAGACTCAGCCCCCAGCTCGCCGGCAACGGCTCATTCCGGCACTCCGGCGCAGCCGGAAGCGCGCCAGCAGTTTCCCTGGCGAACCAGCACCGAGAGCTCCTGAAGCAGGTCGCCCACACTGACGGAGCCGCAATTTCCCTCATCGCCCCCGACCGGGCAGCTCGTTTGAAGATGGCCGGCGCAGACGTTCATGACAAGCGTCATGAGCTTCCTGACCGCGCGTTGTTCGCAACTGCGGGGGGGATCGGAAAGCAGAGCTTCACAAGGGTTGATCTCCGGCAAGTCCAGATCGCTCAGGATCCACCGGGTGCAGGGAAGAATCCAATCGGCAAATCGAGGCTCGGCGTGGCCGATTTCCGCAGGCTCCGGCAGCAGTGCCTCGCCGTCACCGAGCAGATCCGAGCACTGGTGCGTCCAGGTGCCCGGACCGAGGGGGCTGGGAGAGCAGGGAGGGATGTACTCGACGTAGAGAAGCGGGCGATTCGCTTCATCGGGACTTTCCCGAGAGTCGAAGCGCTTCACGGTCGTGGGATGACTTTCGTCTCCCACCAGGATCCAGCCGTGGGCGCTTTCGGGGCTGTCCAGCCATGCCTGGACGTCGGCGACCATCTCCGCCGTCGAGCCCCAGGAGTAAGGCCCGGGCTGATCGACCAGAGTCACCGCCAGTGGAGTCGAATCAAAATCGCCGCCTGGTTGGCTCCAGAACAGATTGTCGTAGAAGCGATGGATCCAGGTGGAATCCTCACGTGTCGTGGTCGCTCCGCCCCCGCCTGACGAAATCGAAGCTCCTTCTCCCCAGTCGGCGAGAACCCGGTGCAGACGCACCGAAGCGGCTCCGCCATTCGTGGCAGTCAGGTTCAGCGTGAGAACTGCACTGGTCACGATGGAGCCCTGCGGAATCGCCGCGGATACATCGAAGGCCAGGAGCGCACGGCGCAAATTATCTGATGTCGAGCTGTTTCTCCCCGCAAAAAATGCGGGGCCGGAGCCGTTGGCAAGCGTGCCGCCGGCATTCTCGATGAGAGTGGAATCCTTCTTCGGGTGGAGTAGGGCAAATTCGGCTATAGCGGGACTCGCTCCGGCCAGCACCATATAGATGAAAGAGAAGCTGAACGCAATCAGTCGGAAAACACCGCCAAGTCTTCGGCTTGGATGCATCATCGGATTCCCTCCTTTGCCGGCTTCCTTCCCGCCAACTCGGCCTGCGCACCCAACGAAATCGCCGGGCGGGAGCGCCGATCAATACAGAACTCAGCCAGATAGACAGCAATGCACTTTCCATGCCGCGTGGCACCCATCTTGCTGTCCGGAGTTACAGGGGCGAGGCTCTCACCGGGATCGACGCTATCCGCACCGATTCTAGCGTGGCACCTCCGGAATCCGAAAAACGCATGAGCCCCGGGTCGTGGAAGCGTGGCCGTGTCGCGCCTCCGATCCGGGAGCAGGAGGGGACGATGAGAATGGCGAGAGGAAGCCGCAGGGTAGTTTTGACTCTGGTCGCAAGCCTGTTGATCTCGATGCCGGCTCTGGCAAACACCTCGACGCTCCAACCCGTGAAGGACAACACCCTTTACGAGCCGATCCTGCAGGACGCATTCGCGGATCGAAGCGACGGTGCCGGTCCGACGATGTTCGTGGGTAAGGTCAAGGATGCCGATGCCGACCCGGGGCCGGGAACACGACCGGCGGTGCGACGTGGAGTTCTCTCCTTCGACATCGCCGGAGCCATCCCGGCCGGTGCCACGATCAACAGCGTCCAGCTCACGATGTACGTCGACAAGGTCGGTCTGACCACCGCCTTCAACGTCAGCCTGAACCGGCTCCTCTCCGGCTGGGGAGAGGGCACTTCGAACACGGGCAACTCGCAGCAGGGAAGAGGTGAGCCGCCGACGACCAACGACGCCACCTGGCACCACACGTTTTATCCCGGCCAGTTCTGGTCGGTTCCGGGCGGTGATTACACGCTGACCGCCAGCGCCGTGCGCAGCATCGGAAATACCGGCTTCTACACGATCGGCTCGACCTCCGGGCTGGTCGCCGACGTCCAGTCCTGGCTGAACAACCCTGCCCAGAACTTCGGCTGGATCATGATCGGGAACGAGCTGACCATCCAGACCACCAAGCGGTTTGCCACGCGGGAGAGCACCGGCCAGACGGGGGGCGTCTCGTGGAAGCCGACCCTGGTGGTCGACTACACGCCGCTGGCGATCAGCGGAGGCTGCTGCCAGGGAAGCACCTGCACGATCCAGACCCCAGCCACTTGCCTGACTCTGGCGGGCATCTATCAGGGCGACGGAACTTCCTGCTCCCCCAATCCGTGCTTCGTGGCGACCGGCGCCTGCTGCGCGACCAACGGAACCTGCTCCGTCGTCACCCAGAGCGCCTGCACGGGAGGCGGCGGCACCTACCAAGGAAACGACTCCATCTGCAGCGAGCTGTACTGTCCAATTCAGCTCACTCCTTATATGGATCCCCTGCCGATCCCGCCGATTGCCACGCCCATCTCCGGAACCATCGGAGGAGCAGCGACCTACACCCTCACCATGCGCGAGTTCGAGCAGCAGCTGCACAGCCAATTGCCGAACCCCACCCGGGTCTGGGGCTATCACGACGGTGTCGCACCGATGTGGACCCCCGGCCCGATCATCGTGGCCCGCACCGGCCAGCCGGTGACCGTCAACTGGGTCAACGACATCCGCAATCTCGACACGGGAGTTCCGCGGACGAACGATCACTACCTGGACGTGGACACCCAGACCGACAGCGAGGGGATGGTCTGCATCCACGGGGCCGAGGACAAAGCCAAGACTGTCGTTCACCTGCACGGCGGCCACGTCCCGCAGTCGGCGGACGGATACCCGGAGGACACGTTCCTTCCCGGAGATCCCCCCGTGCCCTACACCTATCCGAACGATCAGCAGGCGGCCTATGTCTGGTTCCATGACCACGCTCTCGGGATCACTCGCCTGAACGTCTACATGGGCCTGGCTGGAGCCTACGTCGTGCGCGATTCAGTGGAGGATGCGATCAACCTGCCAGGTGGCCCCTACGAGGTTCCGCTGGTTATCCAGGACAAGAAGCTCAATCCGGATGGGTCGCTGGAATATCCCAGCATGTGGATGGATCACTTCTTCGGCGACAAGGTCATGGTCAACGGAAAGATCTGGCCCTACTTCGATGTGGCGAAGGGCAAGTATCGCTTCAAGCTGCTCAATGGCTCAACGTCGCGGACCTACACTCTGACGCTCGCGCCGCCCACGGGGACGTTGAACTTCACCGTCATCGGAACGGAGGGGGGGTTGCTGGAAGCGCCGGCCCACGGGGTGGGGGCACTCACGATGGGTCCCGGTGAGCGCTACGAGGTGGTCGTGGATTTCGCCGGATTCAACACAGGCGACGAGATCCTCCTGCAGAACAGCGCCGGAGCCCCTTTTCCCAATGGGGCGGTGGACGTGACGCAGGTGATGAAGTTCCGGGTCATCAACCAGGCTGGCGACACGGATCCGGTGCCGGGTTCGCTGCGCACGATCCAGTGGATCAATCCCGCGCAGGCGGTCAAGACGCGGGATTTCCGGCTGAAGCAGTCGGGAACCGATGGATGCGGGCGCTCCATGTGGGCCATCAATGAGCTTGGCTGGCACGACATCACCGAGTATCCGGAGCTGGGCACCACCGAGATTTGGAGATACATCAATGATTCGGGCGTCTCCCATCCAATGCACATGCACCTGGTGATGTTCCAGGTTCTGGATCGCGACGGATTCACCAAGGGGCCCAACGGCGAGATCATCCCCAACGGCACCCCGCAGGCTCCTCCGGCCGAGGAGAAGGGCTGGAAGGATACCGCCATGGTGGCGCCGAACCAGATCCTGCGGGTGATTGCGCGGTTCGAGGGCTACAAGGGGAAATACGCCTACCACTGCCATATCCTCGAGCACGAGGAGCACGAGATGATGCGGCAATTCCAGACCGTATCCTGCGGCGATGGGGAGCTGGATCCCACCGAGCAATGCGACTACGGGAACACCGTGCCCTGGGACGGCTGCTCCGCGGGGTGCGATTTCGAGCAATATGTGGAGCTGGCCGGACTGGCGATCGGAGGCGGAGCCCAGCTGACCATCGCCGGGGTCGTCATCGGCGTGCCCACCACCCCGGGGCAGACTCCGGCACAAATCGCCGCGGCGCTGGCCGCCGCCATCAACGCCAATCCGACCCTTCAGGCTCTGGGGATCACCGCCGTTGCGGTCGGCGGCCGGGTCTACGTGAACGGGTCGATCACCGGTATCGTCCTGGGCGATGCGGGCTTGACCAGCCCGTTCAATCTCACGGTGCAGCCCACGGTGCTCTGGTGGTCAACGGTCTCCGCCGCGACGAGTTATGACCTGGTGCGCGGCGACCTCCTGCTCCTGCAGTCCTCCGCCGGCAACTTCACCACGGCAACTCAGGCATGTCTCGCCAATAACAGCATCCCGACTTCTGTGCCCTTCACATCTACCCCGGCGATTGGCCAGGCATGGTGGTTCGCTCTCCGGGCCGCCACGGCGGGCGGACCGGGGACTTACAATGATGGCTCCGCGTCGCAGGTGGGATTGCGCGACGCCGAGATCGATGCCGCCGCTGCATCGTGTCCCTGAGGCTGACGGCTGCAAATCCGCGGCGGCGAGCTTGTTTCGTGGAACGAATGGTTGGAACGGCTGGCTGCCCGGGCGAGCAAGTGGCCGCGGCGCCGGGACCTTCCCCGGCGCCGCGGCTTGAAGTCAATAGCAGAGGGCGTTTTCGCCGGAGTTCTCATCGCCTCCGGAGCTCTTGTTCTCACAGACTCCGAAGGAGGGGTACATCAGCGACGAAGGGTTGTTGGTGTGGCAGAGCCCGATGACATGGCCGAACTCATGCTCGGCCACGCCATTCAGGTAAAAGGCGGAGCCGGCGGCGCATGGGCACTGTCCGCCGCCGCTCGTCCAACGATACGTGGTAGTGATTCGCACGTCCGCCTCGTACAGGTTCGCGAACAGATTGCCGGAGCACGACACCGTGCGCTGGCGGTCGTACTTGAGCAGGTTGGTGACCCCGAGGGTCTGCCCTCCCAGGTTGGCCCAACCCACGACGTTCTCCCCGTCCCGCTTGTTGGCCGCCTTGGTCGTGGTCCCGGCATAGTGGATGGCCCGCCAGGGTGAGATGCCTCCCGTGACGGCGTTGTCCAGCTGCGAAGCACTGATGCACTGGCCCGACGTGACCTTGCCGTTAGGGTTGTAACGGACATCGGCTGTGGAGGGCCAGCGCACGCCGATGAGGCAATAGGCGGCGGCGCCGGAAGTGGCGAGGAGGCAGCAGGCCAGTGCGGCCAGCGTTAAGGTCTTGGCTGAATGAAGCTTTCGGCTCATCGATTCACCCCCCCCTTACCGATTTGATCGCGCAGCGCCTGGTTGTCGAAGTGGGGATTCCTCGCGGCGTAGCGCACCCGCGACCTCATGTCCTCGTAGGTGAACGGGCCGTATTGCACGGCCTTCTCGCCCACGATGGACAGCCCGTCCTGGATGGCCCGGGTGAAAAGGGTGTCGCCTGACGCGTCCTCGTGCTGCTTCCAGACCCCCATCGAAAGACCCAGGTTGTAGAGTCTTCCATCCACCGATTCGATGAACACAAGCACTTTTTCACCGCTGTGGAAGACGGCTTCGCCGATCGCCTCGGAGATTTCTCCGTCCAGCTCGCCCCCGCGCGTGTGAAAGGTCACAGCCTGACCCGGCCGCACACTGCCCTTCAGGACGTCGGTAATCTTGAGGGTGACGGCGGTCTCCAGGCCGTCGGCTCCGTGGTTTACGCCCTTCTGGCCCAGCACTTCTCCCACCACCACCATGTGGGACAACCTCGTCTGGTCCTCCACGGACAAGCCGATGACGGTGCTTGCCGAGGCGACCCCGGTTACCAGGGCGAGGGTCAGTCCGACCGCGCATTTCCATCTCATCCTCTTCCCTCCTTAGCAAAAGGGTTCACCACAGAGGGCCCTTATACTCCATCGGCTCGGATGGGGACAAGACCCTTCGTAGCGGGAACAAAAGTCGTCTTAGATCCCTGAAACTGGGCTTATAATGCGCATCCAACACCCGATGGCGCCGCCGCCTTTGGCAGCCTCAGGCTGCATGGGGAGGCTTTCTAGGTTTATCGGCGAGCGCCCATGGCCAGGAGGCATGGACAATGAGCAGATTTCTCAGAATCGGCGTGAGTTGTGTCGCGCTGATCGCCGCCGGGATGGTCTCGGATGGCATCGCCAAACAGAAGAGCGCACCCGCGAAGGTCGCGCCTGCAACGGGGACGGTGATGGCAAATCCACTGCTAGCGAAATGGACGGGGCCTTACACCGGAGTACCGCCGTTCGATAAGGTGAAAGTCGAGCTGTTCACTCCCGCCCTGGAGTCAGCCATGGCGGAAAACCTCGCGGAAATCGACGTCATCGCCGCCAACCCGGCCCCCCCCAACTTCGACAACACGATCGCTGCCCTCGAGCGGGCCGGGCGCACCCTGAACCGGGTCCTCAACATCTATGGCGTCTACAGCTCGACCATGAGCACTCCGGAGTTCCAGGCGGTGGAGCGCGAGATGGCGCCCAAGCTGGCGGCGTTCCAGGACAAAATCAACCAGAACGAGAAGCTCTTCAAGCGCGTCGAGGCCGTGTATCAGACGCGGGAGTCGTCGAAGCTCACGCCCGAGCAGCAGCGCCTGGTCTGGCTGGACTACACCGGTTTCGTGCGCTCGGGCGCCAAGCTCGACGCCACGGCCAAGAAGCGGGTGGCCGAAATCAACGAGCGCCTGGCGGCCTTGTTCACGAGCTTCCAGCAAAAGATCCTGGCCGAGGAGGGTGGCTACGTTACGTTCCTGGAAAAGGAAGCCGATCTGGCCGGCCTGCCCCCTTCGCTCGTCTCGGGGGCGGCTGCGGCCGCCGAGTCCCGCGGCAAGAAGGGACAGTGGGCCATCCTCAATACCCGCTCGAGCATGGAGCCGTTCCTGACCTACTCCAGCCGGCGCGACCTGCGCGAGAAGGTCTGGCGCAACTTCTACAGCCGCGGAGAGCATGGCGACGAGAACGACACGAAAAAGGACATCACGGAAATCTTGAAGCTGAGGGCGGAGCGCGCCAGGCTCCTGGGCTATCAGACCCATGCCCATTGGAGGCTGGAGAACGCCATGGCCAAGAACCCGGAAAACGCCATGGCCCTCATGCAGGCGGTCTGGCAGCCAGCAGTGGCACGGGTCCGTGAAGAGGTCGCGGACATGCAGGCGATCGCCGATCAAGAGAAGGCGGGGATTCAGATCGCTCCCTGGGATTACCGTTACTACGCGGAGAAGGTGCGAAAGTCGAAATACGATCTGGATGAGGATCAGATCAAGCCGTATCTCCAGATGGAGAATCTCCGCGAAGGGATGTTTTACGTCGCCGGTCAGCTCTTTGGCTTTCAATTCACGCCGGTGAGCAACATCCCGGTGATTCTCCCGGACATTCGCGTGTGGGAGGTGAAGGACGCCTCCGGAAAGCACGTCGGCCTCTGGTACTTCGATCCTTACGCCCGCACCAGCAAGCGTTCCGGCGCCTGGATGAACGAGTATCGCACGCAGGAGCGCTTCGACGGGGAGATCCCGGTCATCGTCTCCAACAACACGAATTTCGTGAAGGGCAAGGCCGGCGAGCCGATCCTGGTGAGCTGGAACGACGCCCGGACGCTGTTCCACGAGTTCGGCCATGCCCTGCACGGTTTGAATTCCAAGGTGAATTACCCCTCCCTGGCGGGGACCAGCGTGGCGCGGGATTACGTGGAGTTCCCGTCCCAGATCCTGGAGCACTGGCTGGAGACTCCCGAGGTTCTCAACAAGTTCGCGGTCAACGTGGAAGGGAAGCCCATTCCGGCGGATCTGGTGACCAAGATCCAGAACGCTTCCAAGTTCAACCAGGGTTTCATCACAGTGGAGTACCTGTCCGCGGCGCTGGTGGACATGAAGCTGCACCTGGCCGCCGACAAGGTGACGGACCCTGCCGCTTTCGAGCGCGATACGCTGAAGGAGCTGGGCATGCCGCAGGAAATCGTGATGCGGCATCGCACGCCGCAGTTCAGCCATATCTTCGCGGGGGACGGCTACTCGGCGGGGTACTACAGCTACCTCTGGTCGGACACCTTGAGCGCCGATGCGTGGGAAGCATTCACTCAGGCCGGCGGCCCGTACGACAAAACGGTGGCGAAGCGGCTGCATGACTTCGTGTTTTCGCTGGGCAACACCGTCGATCCGGCGGAAGCCTATCGGAACTTCCGTGGCCGCGATGCTGGGATCGCGGCGCTCATGCGCAACCGCGGTTTTCCGGTGCCCGCAGCAACGGCGGCTGGGGCGGCTGCGCCGGCCAAGACTTCCACACCCTGAAGATCTGAAAGAGAGGAAACTCGCTCACCTGAATTTCATCAGGAAAAAATATTCTGCAGGGATACGATTGTCCTCGGGAGGACACCGTGTCCACCCCCGAGGTGCATCCATACTACCCGCCTGCGCGCCCGCGAACTGACCGACTTCACAGTACTTGCGCCTGACTCCTGCAGGCTGGCACCGTGATTGCAGGAGTTGTCATCACCCGGTAATGACATCCCAAAGAAGAAAGCTGATGAGTTCAGCAAGAAATCCCGGAGCTCCGCACAGAGAGTTCCTGAACAGAGGTGTCATCATGGTGATGAGATACGTCAAGGCAGCCCTGTTGGGAATCGCGATCGTGATCCTCTCGGCTGCCTGGTCAAAGCCTGCTCGAGCAGCCGATGTCAGCTTCGATTTCTTCTACTCAAATCTGAGTCCGCATGGCTCCTGGATGGTCTCATCCGAGTACGGGCAGGTCTGGCAGCCACGCATTTACGCCGTGGATTGGAACCCCTACTACGACGGCCACTGGGTCTACACCGACCTGGGATGGACCTGGGTTTCGGACTACTCGTGGGGGAGCGTCCCTTATCACTATGGAACCTGGGCGCTTGATCCCGATTATGGATGGGTGTGGGTCCCCGGATACGTCTGGGCGCCGGCCTGGGTCGTCTTTCGGACCGGACCCGACTACATCGGCTGGGCCCCGGTGTCGCCGCGGTACTCGCTGAGCGTCTCCAAGAGCTTCGGCCAACCCACTTCGGGCCCGTTCGTATTCGTTTCAGCCCGGGACTTCGTGGCCCCGCGCGTCCGAACCTATATCCTCCCCCAGAGACAGACGACAGTGCTCGTTCAGAACACGCGAATCGTGAACGGCCTCACCATTGAAAACGGTGTCGTGGTCAACCGCGGCCCGAATCCTAAGCTGATCGAGCGGGCATCCGGTCGGCCGATACCCGAGACGCGGATCGAGCAGGTTCGCGGTGTGGCCCTGGAGCCGCACATCGACCGCGCCAAACTCCGGGTCGACCCGCAGAGAATGAGGGAGGGCCTGCGCGTGGCCGAGCCGACTCGCGGAGAGAACCGTCACCTGCGGGTCCCGCAGCTTGAATACCGGCAGGACGACGGGGATCGATCCAGCCGTCCGGATGGGATGGACCGCCGCTCGCGCCCGGATGCGCGGTCTGGCGAATCCGTGGCCCCAAAAGCCAACCCGCGCGGGCAACCTCACGATTCCGTGACAACGCGGCCCGAGGCTCAGGGAAAGTCCCGCGACTCCGTGAACCCTTCCCAGAAATCCGGTAAGCCACAGCCCCAAGTCTCCGGTAAACCTCAGCCTCAGAAGGGATCGGTCAACAAGCCGGATAACAAGAAGCCTCCCAAAAAGAAGGAGCCACCGAAGAAGGACGCGGGGCAAGAATCAGGGCAGTGATCCTGTTCCGGCGCCCGTGCGTCGACTCAGGCACTCTTCGTGCGGACCGCCAACGAACACTCGCGTCGCGCTTCGTAGACTATGACAGCGGGGCGGGACTGCCGGCAAAGTCCTTGAACGGCCGGCGGGCTCGCCCCGCTTTTTTCATCCCTCTCCTTCGTCGTTGCCCACACGGGAAGCTCCGCCAATTCCGTCTCCGGCTAGAATAAAGTTGGTGCTTCGACCGGCTGCAGCGTTCCAGCGAATGGCGGGATGCTGAAATCTCTCCAGGATTGCCGTTGTCACAGGCCCCGCCCATGAGGTATCGTGTGCCGCCCCCCAAAAAGGCATGCGGACCGGGAAACGTGGCACGACTCAGGAGTCTGGCAGACGCGAGGGTAGTCGCTTCCAGCAAGCGCCGGATGTTCGCGGCGCTCTTGCTGATCGCCGGCTCCGCCATGGCCACGCGAAGCTTCGCGCAGACGGATACCACCCCCCCGACCCTGATCGGATTCTCCTTCGCGCCGGTCTCCATCGACACCACCGACTCAGCGCAGACCGTATTGGTCACTTTTCATGCGACCGACAACCTTTCCGGCGTCGCTTCGGTACGGGCTACCTTCTCCAACCGGGATGTTCCCTCCGATCCGCTCGGGTGTGAAAGCACGGTGCCGATCAGCGGCACGGCGCTGGATGGGGTATACAGCTGCGCGGTGAATTTTCCACGATTTTCCCCCGCGGGGACCTGGCAGGTGTTCGTGGTGGAGCTGGTGGATGTCGCCTCGAACCAGGCGCTGTTGCAGACCTCAGCCCTCTCCGGGGCCGGATTTCCCACCGATCTTCAAGTATGGACCGCTCCCGACACGACGCCCCCGGCTCTCGCCGGCTTCAACTTCGTTCCACGGGCTTTGAATACGGTGCCTGGGCCGGGCAGCGTCCAGGTGACGTTTCACGCGACCGACGACCGATCGGGAGTCGCCTGGGCCAAGGTTAACTTCATGGGACCGGGGGGAGTCATCCTGGGGTGCACGGCTCTCACGGTGTCGCAGGGGGAGGAGCCTGTCCTGGATGTGGCAATCTCTTGTGATGCCGTTTTTCCCCAGCTCTCAGCGGAAGGAGTCTGGACGGTGTTCGGCGTGGAAATCCAGGATGTGGCCGGCAACAATCATCAGACCTCGACGGCGGAGCTGCCGGGCCTCGGCTTTCCTTCCCAGATGAGCCTCACTCAGGCGCCCGACAACACAGCGCCAAACCTGCTCAGTTTCTCTTTCGCCCCGGCCGCCATCGACACGCATGCAAGTCAGGCGAACGTGCAGGTTGGCTTCACCGCCAGTGACGACCTGACCGGCGTGGCGTCGGTGCGTGCCAGGCTCGACTCTCCGGGCCAGCAGCCCCCGGCTCAGGAATGCCTGAGCGCGTTTCCGGACAGCAGCCCGGCACTCACCGGCACCTACCATTGCATCCTCTCCTTCCCGGCGCATTCTCTCGAGGGGATTTGGAAAGTCTCTGAGGTGGAAGTGCTCGACGCAGCCAACCACAGTCACCTCTACACGATGACCGAGCTGGCTCAATCGGGCTTTCCGGTGAATCTCCAGGTCGGATTCGCGCCCGGCCCTCCACGTGCCGCGCTGAGGTCTCTCCTGGACGGCAGCTCGATTCACGGTGACAGCTTCACCGTGGAAGCCGAGCTGATCCAGGGAGCTCCCTCGTCCATTTCACCTACCTTGGGGGTGATCCTGGAATACCGCGCGCTGCCCTTCGGAAGCTTCACGCCCGTCACGGCCAGGGACGCCTTCCAGCCGAATCCCGACACGACCTACCCGTATTTCACCCATTGGGATCTCACCGGACTGCCAAGCGGCGACTACGAGCTGCGGGCCGTGGCTCGCGATGCCTCCGGGGCGCCCGACCCGGCGCCTGGAACGATCACGGTTCACGTCGATAGCGCTTCCGCCGCGCTGGTTGAGTCGGTGAATGCCCAGGGGCGGCAGGAGTGCCGGGTCCTGGTGGCAGAATCGGAAGCTGGAATCGCGGTCTCCGGGGATCGGGCGTCGAAAGGCGAGCTGGCTCGATGGGAGATCCCGGCGGGCTCCCTGGATCTGCCCGGCGATACGATGACGGTTCTCTTCCCCGATTCGGCCGGCGAGCTGCCTCGTTTGGAGCAGCCGGAGCAGAGCCTCGATGTCTTCGTGGATCTTTCGCTTCTGAGCGGACAGAGCAGCTTCCCGGCCGGGCTTCCCGCCGAGCTGGAAATCGGCTACTCCGATGCCAACCAGGATGGTGTCGTGGATGGCCGGGGCATCCGTGAGGAGGACCTGGAATTGCTGCGCCTGGATCCCGCCAGCGACAGCTACGTGAGGATGCCGACCTGGGTCGTGCTCGCCGAGCACAATCGGATTCACGCTCCAACCACGGTGACCGGACGCTTCGCTCTGACCGGCCCGGCGGAGGCAAAAATCCACTTCCTGTCCGACGCTGCGACCCTCACCTGGGATCCCCTGGCGGAGGCGCTGAGCTACCACGTTTATCGGGGGAGCCTCTCCCTGCTGCGCGACACCAATGCCGATGGCCTTCCGGACGCCGGGTTTGGAGATTGCCGGGATTTCCTCGATCCTCTCCTCACGGACACGCAATTCATCGATGCCGAGGCTCCCGTGGGAGCGGGGAGCGGCTTCTTCTACCTGGTGACGCTGCAGACTCCCGCAGGTGAGAGGGGATTGGGGACCACCAGCCAGGGACTGCACCGCATCCAGTCCACGCCTTGCCCCTGATTCAGGCGGCTTAGAAGACAAAGAGGGCGCGGAGGCCAAGCTCCGCGCCCTCTTATCGTGCCGCGCAGGGTTCAGTGAAGGACGTTGCCGTCGACGCTGACCCTCAGCTCGTACTTGTCTTCGATCGAGTTCACAGTCGAACCGAACAGCAGGACCTGCCAGACTCCCGGCTTCGGATTGTTGATGACGACGCGCTCCGGATCGCTCAGGGTCGCGCCGGCAATGTTGAAGGCGCCGTCCGGATCCACCAGCACCATGTCGATGTCGTTGGACGGGAAGTGGGAGTATCCCTCTTTCCAGAGCGCTCGGAACTCCGCGACGGAGGCCCCCGCCGCGATGGTCACGTTGCGCGAGAGCACGTCACCCTGCTGAATTTTCCCCTGGTCCGTCAACTGCGGAGTCGGATCCACGATGGCGACGATGGAGACATCGGCGCTCACGTCCCCGGCGTTGGTGGAGTCGCCGTTGAGAGTGACCCGAATCAAGCCGAATTCCGGATTGTTGAGCACAAACTGCCCGCCGGTGGTGAAAGTCCGGACGAAATAGCCGCTGCTGCCCGGCTGGCGGGAAGTCTTGGCGCTGTGGATCGTGAGGAAGATATCGTCCCCGAAGAAGACGTTCTGCTGGGCCGGTGGCAGGGAGGGAGTGAAGTTCGAGATCGTGACGATCACCTGCGATGTGTTCGGATTCACATCGTAGATGATTTCTCCCCTCTGTCCGGGCTTCAGCGGGCCAACCGATTGCAGTACCGAGCCATTGAGGACCGGCAGGCCGGCGATCGAGGTCACGTTGTTCTTGACGCTCTTGACCGGAGGGGTCGGCACGGGAAGGGCATCAGGCACGGTGCCGGTGGCCAACAGGGCTCTTGCCGCGGCGGCGTTCACGAAGCCGGAGCCCATGTCCTGGGGACCGGAGCCGTCACCCAGCAGGCCGGCATTGGCACTGCCGACGATCGCATTGATGACCTGTCGGGCCGTGGCGGTGGGGAAGGCCTGTCGCAGCACGGCCGCGATCCCGGCCACCGTGGGCGAGCTGAAGCTGGTGCCTCCCGCGAAGTTGACCTGGCCCGTCGTGCCAAAACCCTGGCCGTAATCCCAGTCGCCGTTGGCGGTGACCAGAGGGGCCTGCCGTCCATCCGCGAACGGGCCGCGGGAGCTGAAGGAGGCGGTCTGAACGTGGCTGGTGGGCCGGTAGAGGCCCCCGATGCCGAAGCCGAACTGCAGGTCCCGTACGATCCGCTCGTAGCCGGCGATGCTCGCGGCGCCCACCGAGATCGCCGAAAAGCCGCTCGCCGGGCTTCCGGAAGTCAGGCCCGACGGGCCCGCATTCCCGGCGGAGGTGGTCAGCACGATGTCATGGTCCACCAGGGCATCCGCCGCCGAATCGAAGATGTCATGCCCCGCGAACAAGGTGGGGCCTCCCAGGCTCATGTTGGCCACCCGGATGTTAACCCCGCCAGGTGTGCCGGCCTCGTACATGTCCCGCAAATCGATGGCGCGATCCATCGCCGCCAGGATCGCGGAGTTGGGGCAGCCGCCGTTGCAGACGCGCAGGGCGTAGATGCTGGAAAGCGGCGCCGATCCGATCATGGGGATGCGGTTCGGCGCGACGATGGCGCCCGGAAGATAAGCGTTGACGGCCCGGAAAAACAGGCTGGTGGTAGCGAAGGAGAAGTTCACGTTGGCCGAGATCATTCCCGCTACGAAAGTTCCATGCCCGTCGTTGGCGGCATTGGAGCAGCCGTTTCCGTCGCCGAGGAAATCCTCGCACCCGATCACCGAGCCGTCCAGCGAGAGGTGGGGGTATCCGGGGCGAATTCCGGAGTCGATCACCGCCACGACCATCCCCTGTCCGGCGAACCCGTCGGCATGCAGGGTATTGACCGTGGTCGCGGCGTTGTTGACCAGGTACGCATCCGGGTGCGATGCCGCAAATTCCTGGAAGTCGGCCGCCCCGATCACCTCGATGGATTCGGGCTCAATGCTGTTCAAGTCTGCTGACGGAACCATGCTGGTCGTTCGCAGGGAGTGCTTGTCCACCGGAGGAGCCAGCGGGAAAATGAGATCTTTGGTCACCGAGCCAGGAGGGGTGACAAAACTCAGGGCTTGAATGGCCGTCCGGGGAATCCTGGCAGCGATTCCATTGAAGTTCTTGTATTGGCGCGTGACGGTTCCCCCGGAACTCGTGATGGTGTCCACGACAGCGCCGTAAGGCTTCGCCACGTTGATCAGCACCGACTCCATCGTGGCAGGATCTCCGACCGGATTTCCGCCCCCCCCGCTGCCGCCGGAATCGGTGGGCTTGACCCTGACCGGAGTCTCACCGGCCCGCGACACCCCGATGGGGCCGGAGACGCCGACAGCGAGCAACAGCACGCAGACCCCGAGCACTAACACATTCCTGTGCGCAAGCCTCATGGAACCTCCTTGTGGGTTTTGAAGGAAAACGCGGATTGTCGGTCAGGGGAATTCGACGGTGCGTCTTGCTGTAAGGATGGACCACGTTCTCCGTGGCCCGAGGGGGGCCGAGGGGTGATCGAGGCGAGCAGGTGCTCGTACTCATATGTGTGACTCACCGCGCCGGGCATCCAGGCGCACCACAACGGCGCAATCCAAGAAGGACGTGGGTTTTTCGTGATTTTCACCAACGCATATATTCCATTTTCCGAAGGATTGTCAAGGATAAAAGTCGGCGGGTCGGGGACGGTTTCTTCGGCTCGAGATGTTACTCAGTGAAAAAACGGGGGGCGCTCCCCGGATGAAAGGAGCGCCCCCGTTGTCGCTGCCACTGCCGCCCGACCGGACATAGACGGTCCCTGGCTGGGGTGAGCGTCGTTGGCCCGGTCCTGGTGCAGCGGCGCTTGCGGCCGCGTTTCAGTAAATGCCGTTGCCGCAAATCCCGATGGTGTCGCCGTGACCGAGATGATCCGGAAGCCCCGCCGGGAATTCCACGTCGATGGTCTTCTGCTCCGAGTGATTGGCCGGGTTGGAATGGCAGAGGACCGCCTTCGGCATCTTCACGATCCAGCCGTGGAATCCAAACGGCGTCGAAGCGTACCCGCCTGCCGTCTTGGCGTCCCCCGAAATCCGGTAGGCATTGGCCAGCACCCAGTCCTGGGCATAGGTTCCCTGGACGTTGAGGAAGGTGGTGAAATCCATCATCCCCGTGTAAGGCGTCCAGAGGAATGCCGTCGGAAACCCGAAGAAGTCTGCCGGGTAAGCCAGGCCGCTGATCACGTTGGCGTCATTGCTCGTGTCGGTGGCCACGGTCCGCCTGCCGAAGTAATCCCCCAAACGCTCCACGCCGGGGCCGGGCGTCCAGCGCCAGGCTTCGGATGTGCAGTAGCGGAACTCCTCTCCGGAGAAGGGATCCACGTAGATCTGCTCGACCTGATACGACTCGCCCACCACCGCAGTGCCGAGGGCGTTGATCCCATTGGCCGATCCGACGTCGGTGGTGTATCCGGGGCACCACGAGTCGGCGGGGTTGCAGCAAAGGGCGGGTGATTGCTGGAACAGCGATTCCTTGCCGTTCACCCACTGCGCGCCCCGCCAGAATCCGGTCGGGTCCCTGTCCCAGCCGACGACGCGCGAGCCGTCGGCATTGACGTCATTGGCCCTGCTGCCGTCATAGAAGAAGCCCAGGCTCTTCATGCCAGTCTTCTTGTCCCACACGTAGGCGCTCACTTCCACGCAGTCGTTCCAGCCGAGGCCGACGACTTTCGCGTTGTCGGAAACGCCCCAGGCGCTGGACCAGTCGCCGTCGCCGCAGGGCTGCGAATTCGGCAGTCCGCCCAGCTCGAGCCAGCTCTTTCCACCCTGCCAGAGGCCGGCGATACCCAGCCCATCCGGGCGGAAGACCTCTCCCACGATGTTCTTGCCGTTTTCCGAGACATCCGGAGTGATGCTCCAGGGAGCGCCGCCGATGTCCTGGAACACGCCCGTGGCGGAGGTCCAGCGCCAGATCCCGTAAGCCGAGCCGCCGACCACCACGCTTCCATCGCCCGAGATTCCGGTGGTGTTGGAGTCGGGAAGCTGCACCGGGATGAACGTTGGCGCTCCCTTGACGCGGTTGAACTTCATATCGGCGACGCGCGCTGCGTTCACCGTGCCGGCAATGGGAGTGGCCTGGCAGCGCGGATCGGTGAGACCGTCATTGGACTCGGCGGTGTTGTAATACTCCTCGGGGCCGGGCAGGACGATCTGGACGGGGGTGCTGAAGGCCCCGGCCACGATTCCATCCAGGTAGAGGGCGTACTGCGCCCCTGGAGTGAGTCCATTGAAGGCACGAACTCGATGACGGTGATGCCCAGGACGCCGCCGGAGAAGCCGAAGAGCGACTCGAAAATGGATCCGTCGGCGTCATACACCACGTGAATGCCGCCACCGTTCCACTTTTCGAGAACATCCCAGATGTTGCTGGCATCGATGTCCGGCAGGCCGATGGAGGCGAAATCTCCGGCAATGGTGGCGTGAAACTTGGAATTCGGCACCTGGTTCCACTGGCCCCAGGAAAATGCGGTCATGGCGTCGGCCTCGCTGTTGCTGAGCGGGCCGAGGGTGCCGAGGTCGGTGTAGACGGTTGCCTGTCCCAGCGGCCAGGTGTAAGGCGTCCGAGTCGTCGGGTCGTAGACGTAGAGGGGTCCCCCGGCGAAAGCCGCCGAGGAGAAGCAGGCGCCGGCCAGGGCCAGCACCGCGAAGCCGATTCGTTTCAAGGCAATGGTTTTCATGGTTGGTTTCTCCTATTTCCACCAGTGCTTCCGCACGCCCTGGCGCACGAAGTCGATGAACGTGCCGGCGTGCACTCCGCCCTGGCGGGTGGCGAGCATCGCCTGCTGCTTCTCAGTGAGGGTCGCGCCGCCGGTGGGCACGTTCTTGAACAATCCGTTGTTCTGGAATGCATTGACGGCGTTGCCGGAGAGCACCGTGAACTTGCCCTGCTGCAGGCCGATGGTGGTCCGGAAGCCCAACGACGACGGCCGCCCCAGGAACAGGATCACGTTCTCGCCGACGGTGTACTGCGGCATGCTGGGAAGCTGGCCGATGAATCGTCGTCCGTTTTCAACAGGCTGCTTCGCCTGAACGCCGAATTGCCGGAACTTCAGCGAGCGGCCCGGAGTCCCGAGGATCGCCTCGGAGACGCTCACTTCGACCTCCAGGTACCGAAGGTTCCCCTGGCGCCCCTCGGTGATTCGGGTGACGTCGCCCACCACGATGTCCTGCGCCGACTTGGCCAGAGCCGCGAGGTTCTGGGGCGCCATTGTGGTCGCGAACCCGGGTGCCACCGCCAGACCCGTGAGGCCCATGGCGGCCATCAGTACCATGCATCGAATCCACGACTTGCTCATGATTTCCTCCTTCGTTTCATGATCTTTCTCCTTCCCTATCAATGGATTGTGATTGAGGACTGGATGTTGCCGACAAACGCAAACAGGCGCCGCCTCGTTGCAGGGAAAGCTCCCTGCAAGAGGCCGCGACTCTTCCGTGGGCCGCCAGGTGACAACCGGGATTGCCCGATTAAGTTGATTTCGTCCGACATGGTAGTACCCGACCCCCGGGTGAATTCAACTGAAAAAATGTGATTTTTTCAGGAGGGCGAGGATGGATTGGAGGATTCCCGATCGGTGGGGAGTGACTGGCCCGGACTCGATCGCTCCAGTCGTGTGCGGACAAGGTCGATGTGAGCCTTCAGGGTGTAGAGCATGGACATATAGGGGGAGGCAACTCGAACTCGCTGGGCGCGCGTCTCAAGATCCTTGAGCCGGGCCAGCAGGCGGTCCGTTGATTGGCCCGCGCCACGATCCACCAGCTCGCTCTCCAGCCAGCGAAGCTCCCCATAGATCATGAAGATCCGCCGGCGCATGCTCCAGGCATAAAGCGCCGACAGACCGTTCGCCAGCGGATACAGGATGCCGGCAACCGGGAGCGCCAGCACCAGCAGCTGCTCCCCCATGATGGCCAGCCAGAAGGGGAGATAGCGCTGCAGAAAGGGACGGCCCGACTTGTAGAAATGCAGCGCGTGGGAGCTGAGCGGCAAGTCCACCGACTCGGCCGCCGGAAACTCTCCCGGCTTCTGGAAAACCTCCGCTCTGGAATGGACCTGGGCGGCCTCGAGGAGAAGGTATTGCACGGCGGGGTGCAGGTCCTCGCGCACCACCAGGCTGCTGCGCGTGGCGAGGAGAGTCACATCGTGCGGCGGTCGATTCGTCGCCAGATCTCCCACTCCGGTGGGCACGATCACCTTGGTCAGATAGGGCTTGAGCGCGATGTAGGCATCGGCGCGCGGAAAGCTCATCAGCTCCGTGGAGCCCGAAATGATCAGACGCTGCACTGCCGGGGAGTCCCAGGAAGTCAGCATCGAGGCGGCATCGATTCGCCCCTGCAGCAGCTCCCCGGCAGCTTCCTCGGGGGGGAGCCCGAGCAGCTGAATGGAGCCGATGTCTTTGGTGTTGAGCTTGAGCAATTCCAACGACAGCACCCGGGTGGCGCTTCCTTCCGGGCCGATGGACAAGCGCTTGGCCTGAAGATCCGGCAATTCTTGAATTGCCGCGCCCGTCCGGGTGAACAGCCACAGCGGCTCGTAAGCGATGGCGCCCAGGGAACGCAGCTCCGGCGAGGCGGACGTTGAGGTAAGGCCTCCCGAAAGGAAGCCGATTTGGACCTCCGAGCGGGGGTCGCGCAGGCGGGCGAGGTTTTCCACGGCCCCGGCCGTGCTCACCAGCATCAGGTTGATGCCATCGTGAGCCAGGATCTCCCGGTAGCGCTTGCCATATTCCACGTAGGCGCTGCCCTGGGGGCCGGTGGCCATGGTGATCGTGCGCGGCGGCAGAGGATGCAGCCAGGCGATAAGACACACGATCCCGGCCACAATGATCAGGGAAGCGAGGATCGCCACCGCCGCCAGATCGCGACGGGGCGGTGCGGCGGCGCTTTCTTCCTCCGAGAGTTTTTCCATCGCTGATTTTCCTGCTCACTTCGTGGTGTGCCAACGGCTCCGATCGAGCGGAGCCTCAGCCCGATCCCGGGGGGAGTTTAGGACAGATTCTCCGAAGCGCGGCAATTTTTGTAACGCTCGTTGTCGATCCGCTTGGGCTCGACGAAGCGGGGCAGATGCGTGTCGTCCGGTGGATGGCTACGGACAGGCCGGGTAGCTGCGGGGAACACCGTTGGAGCTGGCTCCCAGGTTCCCGCCGCAGGCGTTCCTGGAGCGGACGAGGTAGAACAAGACCGGGGCGGGAGTGGTGGCATCCACCGCCGTGAGATCGGATCCCCCCGACTCGACGCAGGATCCGCCCGGGAACGCAGGCGAGGTGTCGCGCACCAGATCATAAAGCACCGTCGCGCCGCCGGGAGCGGTCGGGGCGGTCCAGCTCAGCACGGTCGCACCGGGCGCGTCCAATGCGAGATTGCGGGCCTCCGACGGGATGGACCAGAGCGAGGCGCTCTGCGGTGAGCAGTCGGAAATGTCGGGAATGCCGTCCGTATCGCTGTCGATGCACTGGTGCTGATCCGGCAGGAGCGCAGGGAAGGGAAGGTTCGTGAGGTTACTGAAGACGAGATTGTCGATTTCCCATCCCGGCGCGCCAGCGCTCGCATCCGAGCCGATGCGGAACCGCACACGGACACTCTGTCCCTGGAAGGCCGTTCCCAGGCTCACCGTCACGGTCGCGAATCCGGGGTAACCAGGGCTGGTCCCGGCATATGCGCTGCGGCCGCCCAGCGGATTGCCGCCGCCAGCCAGAACCCCCGTATATCCCGGTGAGGCGGAGGCGCCGACATCTGTCCAGCTGGCACCTCCGTTGTTACTGATCTCGATGACCCCGCCGTCGAATGGCGTCGCGTCGGCGAATTCAAACGAGTAGCGGTGGCTGAACGTGAAGCTGAAGCTGCCGGTGGCAGCTACGTTCAGGATTGGCGATGTCAGGAACTGGTCCGCCGGGGCGTTGGAATCGGGCCCGCGCCAGCGGTGATCGGAGGGGCTCACCGCCAGTCGCTGCCAGGGCTCGGAGGTGTCGAGAGCCGGGTTGTTTCCCGCTGTCCACTGCGGGCTGTTGCTTTCCACGTCGTCGGAGGCGGACTGGTTGGGGACATCGTCATAGTTGCCGCGTTGGGCCGAAGGGACGCTCACCATTCCGGGAATCGCCAACGAGGGGTCATGGAATGCGATGGTCAGCGGGAGGGCCTGCAATCCGGCTACGGAGCCAAGACTGATGCTCACGGTGGCAACCGTCGTCCCGAAGGGCTGGGAAGGCGGGAACGAAGCCGATCCCCCCCCGATCGTGACGGCGGGGTTGGACGAGCTGATCGTCGCGGTGGTGGCGCTCAACGCCGTGTTGCCGGTGTTCCGCAGGGTGATGGTCAGAGTGCCGGTCTCGCCGGCGTCCAGGACGCCGTCCCGATCGCAATAGACGGTGTCGTCATCCAGGGTGGCGCTCACGAAGCTGAGGTCGCCTCCCGCCACGAAGCTCTCCACCACTCCCTGCTGCGTCACGGAGTAACGATCGGGCGCCACAGCGCGAATCCCCGCTCCGCGGCGCGCGAACGCCTGGGAAAAGAGGAGATAGTCGGTGTTGTCCTGGGCGAAGGCCGCGGCTAGCAGGGCGTCACGGGCCTCCAGGAAAGTCGGTTGGTTTGGGGTCATCTTGTAGGCTGCCACCAGATAATCCCGCATTCGATCCCGGGCCTGGTCGAAGGTGAGCCGGGTTGTGTCCCTCAGGAGCGACGCGTAGCACTCCCACAGCATCGTGGCCCAGACCTCCCCGGTGCTGTGGACCTCGGAATTGACGGAGCCGTCGGCCCCGTAGGCAATCGGCGCCGAGCCCGGCAAAGGCACCCCATCGGAGATGTGCTGAAAGGTCAGGGGATCCTTGCTGAAGTCCGTGGAGTAGGGGACCCGCCGGATCCCGAAATAGTAGCCGTTGTTCGGCTGGCCTCCGTTGGTCCCGCCGCTTTCCACGTAACCCGCCATCGCGTAAACGCCGCTGAAATTGGGATTCGAGGGAACCAGGGCGTCGGCTTCCCGCACCACCATCAGCAACGCGTGGAAATCCGCCCACCCTTCTCCCATCCCGACCCCCTGCTGATTGGTCAGGCCGTTGGCGTTGCCGATGAGACGATTACTGATCGAGTGCCCCCACTCGTGGGCCACGATCGTGTTGTCGATGGTGCCGTCCCGATCCACCGCGGGGCCACGGAACAGGTTGGCGCTCACCCCCACCCCGAATTGCGCCCGCAGGGTGTTTCCGTCCGCTTGGGAGACGAACTGGCTCGGGATGGTGATGGTGGGATCGGTGCCGCTCATGTCCAGGATTCCGGTGCCGGAATTGTTGGCGATGATCGCACCGATGGCTCCGTTGAGCTGGGCGTTCTTCACCTTGACGATGAACGAGCAGTTGCCACGGTCCAGGAAGGCGATTTTTCCCGAGACGGCTGCCGCATTGACGAAGGGAGTCTCACAGGCGTCGGAGGTGGTGGCAGACCCGTCGTTCACCAGGATCAAGGTTTGGGTGAGATTGAAGGAGGTCGGCCCGAACTGGGCCACTCCCACCGCGTAGGCTCCGGCGATGGAAGCGGGGGAATTGACGTTCAGAGCGCGCACGCCGATGCCGTCGAAAACGTACATCTGCATCCGTGGGCGTGCGCCATCGGCGGGGGTGGACATGTTCGCGTTGTTCCTGCCGCTGAAATCCTGGGCCTCCGCCCGCATGCTGTCGTTCCCCAGGCCCCCGCGGCCGAAGTTGTTGGTCTGGGGGTTTCCCGCCGCCTCGTCGTAGCCCGAGTCGTAGTACCAGTCGTGGAAGAAATTCACGTCATAGAAAAGCTGGGTGATTGCCGCCATCCGCTGGTTCGAGCTGGACTGGGGGCTCAGGCTCGTGTCGTAGATGCGGTCGAAGGTGTTCGCCGAGGTGGTGGTGGCGCGCAGGTCGCCGGCGCTGAAGCCATCCGGCGCGGCGAGATCGGCATACGCCTCCACGTTGTTCCCCGTCGTCTGGGCGGATCCCGGCGGCAGCCACGGGTCGTTGGTGCTCAAAGGACCGTTCTGCAGGGTGAGCAGCGAGGGTGGGACGAAAGCCGCCTGGAATCCATCCGGCAATCCGGTGGGATGCGGCGTGGGGGAGATCCCCTGGGGGCCGTCCGCCGGCAGGAAGCTGGCGGCATCGGCCCAGACTCGATACGAGAAGGAGTCCCTCACCGTCAGGTTGTTCCGGAAGAGAAGTCCACCGTCATCCGCCGAGACCACGTACGAATAATAGTCGGAGTCGCTCGAGTCCCGGCCGCCGACATTCATCTCGATGTAGAAAGCGGGCTCGAGGCGGTTGGGCAAATGGAAGTAGACCTTCCGGAGGCGCGCCGGTTGGACCATCGGCCTCTCCAGAATCTGCTCGAGCGAATCGCGCAGCCTGTAGTAGTCGTAACCTCCGGAGGGTTTGCCGGAGAGCTGGAAATCAGCTGCCGGCAAACCTACCTCCGTCAGATCCTGATAAGCGCGCGCCAGCGCTTCACCGGGACCTGAGCGAAAAACGGGAGGGGAGCTGCGGGCTGCCCGCGCTGGAGTCCCCGCGAGATACCCGGAAATGGCCGTCAGGCCCAGATTGCGGTTCATGATCACTTTGATCTCGTCGCGAAAAACGTCGATGCCATTCACCCGCTGGCGAAAAGCGACGATGACGGCCCCTCGGCCGGTGTCGTGGATGGAGCCCAAAACCGCGGATTGGACCTCGCCGAGGTCCAGATCGTAGAGGGGGAAGTAACGGCCCAGGTGCTCGCGGGCTGCCTGCTCCGGACCCACGGCCATGCGGTGGGGCGCACGGGAATCCGGCTGCGGCGCATCGGCTGCCCAGAGGAAAGTCGGGACGCCCAGGGAGTCCTGAGTGTGCAGTGGCTTGTCCGCCCGCACCAGCTCCTGGAGCCGCGACTTCGGAAGCGGGAGCGAACGCCGGGCTCTCTCCTTGGACGACAGCGCATCCACGTTGGGGAGGTCGCGGGCGAAGCCGGCCGTTGATCCGGCGACTCCCAGGAGCAGGATGGAAAGGATCAGGCCCTGGGATGGAATCCAGGCGCGGGAGACCATGGACATTCATTCTCCGTCGGGGGGACGAGGAGAAATTCTAGCACGGTAAGACTGAGTCCGCCCGGATTGGCTCGAGGAGAGACCTCAGACCGCAATGGCTTGACGGGTAGCTCGCGGATGGGGCAGCATAGCCACCTTTCCTGACGAAGCAGAGGAGTCCGGACCGCGGGTGTCGGCGGACCCTCGTTTCCCCCGAAGCCGGTGCGGCCGGCGAGGAGTCGTGCGATGCAAAACCATTTCAAGGCGCGGAGGATGATGATCCTGGGACTTCTCTCTGCCTTGGGAGTCGTGGCCGTGCTGGCACAAGGCGCTCCCCCGGCGGTCGGCCCGGCCGTGAACCCCGCCGCCGTGCAGAAAAAAGCCGGAACGCCTCCCCCTGCGAATGCCACAAAGGCCAAGAGTGCCGGCGGGACGGCCGTCAAGGCCTCGACCGCCAACGCCGCCGCCGATGACGACAGCTTCTGGATCGAGGAAGTTGACATCGACGGCGACGGCAACGTCGACGCGACGAGCCTCATCTGGGACGACGAGGACAAGGTGCTCTTCAGCTATTCCGATGGGACTTTCACCTGCGCCAATGGCGGCACCGGCACCGGCGAGCTGCTGATCGCGACGTATGCCGCCGGCAACTCGGGGAAGCGCCCGGCGGGCTCAGGGTTCTGGGTGGCGGACCTGGACGCGGGCGAGTGCGCCGCGCAGGCGGAAGGGCTGTGGGGCTGCCGGTTCAACCCGGCGGGCAAGCCCACCGCGTGCGGCGTGGTGACCATCGACGACAAGGCTGACGACATCGTCATCGTTACCGCCAAAAAGTAGAGGAGCTGCTCGGCGACCTGCTCCGCGCGCGGCTTCCACGCGGCGTCGTGGGGCAGGTCCCTCACCTGCACCTAAGAGGGTTTCCCATGAATACACTGGTACGGATCGCACTGATACTGGCGCTCGCCGCTGTGGCTCCGGCCTCCTGGGCGGACAATCTCACGGGTGTCACTCGCTTTCTATGCTCCTCCGGGAACGTGACGGCTTGTGACGAGGATGGGGAATGTGAGTCGGGCCCAGCCTATTTTTACAACATCCCGATGTTCGTCGAGATCGATGTGGCTCAGAAGCGCATCGGCACCACCAAGGGCAGCGCAGAGAACCGGACGACCGAAATCAAGACTCAGCGCCGCGAGGACGGCGGCATACTCCTTCAAGGCTACGAGAAGGGCAATGCCTTCAGCTACGTCATCGACGAGAAGACCGGGATGCTTTCGGCCTCGGTGACGGGCAACGGCTTCAGCGTCGCATTCTTCGGCGTGTGCACGCCTCTGCCCAGGACGAAGTAGTTCCGGCGGATAGAAGGTAGGGTCTTTCAGAGCGCGAGATCAAGGGAGAAAAGGACAATGAGAAGAGCCATAGCTGCCACCCTTCTGGCATGCCTCATAGCACCCTCAATCACCATGGCCCAGATGCCCCCGGCCTCATCGGGACAAAAATCGCTGGCCGCGACGCTGAACGTGTATGTCTTTCCGACCCAGGGCCAGAGTGCGTCCCAGGAGTCCGAAGACGAGGCCTCCTGCTACCAGTGGGCCCAGCAGAACACTGGCGTGAATCCATTCGCGCTCCAGCAGCAGGAGCAACAGCAACAGCAGCAAGCGGCCCAGCAACAGCAGAAGATCCAGCAATCCGGTGCGGGGGCGGGAGCCGCCGGAGCGGTGGGTGGAGCCGCGGCGGGAGCTCTCATCGGGGGTATCTCGGGGCACAGCGCCAGTGCGGCGGCGGGATACGGCGCCGCGGCGGGATTCCTCTTCGCGCGGCGCCGGGCCCGGGAGAAGAAAGAACAAGCTTCACAGCAGGCCACCCAGCAGAGCCAGCAGGCCACCCAGGCTACTTCCGAGCAGATGGGCAATTTCAAAAAGGCGTTCAGCTGCTGCCTGAAAGCCAAGAACTACATGGTGGAGTACTAAGCCGCAGCTCCCTTCAGGATAGGAAGGGCCTTAGCCGCCGGCCTTCCGGTATCCAGAGTTGGTGATGTTGACGCCCAGCTCCTCGGCCTTGTCGTCGAGGACAATCTGGGACGCGTAACCGGTGCCATCCGGCAGAGTATCGATGCTCACATTCAGGGTGACAGCGTCCTTCTGGTCCTGCATGTAACTGTTCACCTTGATGCCCAGGAGACGGTTCGTCGCGGTGTCCATGGTGACCGAAAGGGAGTCTCCCGGCTTCTCGTAGTTTTTGAAGGTCAGCTGCACGCTGCTTCCGCCAGGCAGTGGAGTGATCGACATGTTCCCGGCATCCTTGCACGCCTGGATCTTTTCGGCGGACGGGGGGACATAGGTCTTCACCAGGGCTACAGCGGCTTTCATGCTGTCGGTGATCTCCTCCTTCTTGTGCTCCACGATCTTTCCCCTCAGACCCCTCTTGTCCTTTTCCTCCGGGGGCGCCGTGAGGGGGACCTTCTGCAGCGTGCCGTCCGCCCCGTAGTAGCACTGCTCCTCTTTGCTCGACTTCTGCTCGCCCTTGAGGCTGATGACGGTGGTCTGGATCCACTGGTACTGTTTCAGCTGCGCCTTGCTCTGACCCAGCCATTGTTTCAGGGCCGCGACGCGGTCCTGGGGCGGCTCCTGCGCCGAAGACGCGGGGCTCAGGACGGAAAGCAGGGCGAGGCCGAGGGCCGCGATGGTCAGTCTTGTCATTGAAGTTCTCATGCTTGTCCTTTGTTTGGTTAGAAAAGGAAGCCGAACCCGACGTACGGGCCGTACAACGTCAGGTCGTTCTTTACGTCGATGCCGTTCTCGGTGCTGTCGAGCTCGGTCTTGAAGTAGCGGTAACCGAACCTCAGATTGTATTTGCCCTTCTGATCACACAGGAAGCCGAAACTCACGATCCCGTTATAGGCAAGCTCGGTGCCCCCTGCGCCGATGTCGCCGCGGATGGCGTAATACCAGCGCTTGCCCATCGGAGCCGAGTAGCGAACCCCGATGATGCCATCGGTGTAAGTGTCGCCGGTGCTTCCATCGACCGTCGCCGAGATAGGAGGCGGCACGGTGATGGTCACGTCCTGCGAAAGATCGATCACGCGGATTCCGTAGAGGATGTCGAGGCCCGTCACCGCGTTTTTCAGGCGATAGAATCCGCCTGCTTCGTACATCCCGAGATCCATGTCCGCTTCGGTCTGGGTGCCGCCCGGGAGCGGAGGATTCGCCGAGTGGGTCTGCTCATCGGTGAGCGAGATGAAGATCGCATCGGTGAAGAAGCCGAACTTACCGTGGCGCCCCTCGAAGTGCACCATTCCGGCAAGGTCCACCTTGTCCACGAGATCCTTGAACTTGATGTCGGCCCCCAGGACGGGATCGGAGTCCAGCGAGAGGTCCGTCCGCACGCTGCTGGCCCACAGATAGGGAGTGATGTCCCATTCCCATTTTTCCGCCGCCTGTGCGTTCCGGGACGAGAGGAACACGAATCCTGCCATCGCCGCCAGGCCGGCAAGCCGGGCGAGACAGGGTTGCCGCATCGGTATCACTCCTTACTATCTTGGTGAGGCGGGCAAGCTCGCCTCACCGGTGAGTTGAACTCACCGGTGAGGTGCTGTGAGCTGGAGTGGTTTTCGGAAGGACTACTCGACGTCGTAGGTGCAGACCGTGGTCGAGATATCCACGTAGGCAGCCAGGGCCGCCGCGGAGGCGTCATCCACCGCATCGTTGGCCTCGGCCAGGGTCGCCTTCTTGGGGATCGCGTTGACGGCATCGCTCAGCTGCTTGGCCGTCTTGTTGAGTGCGTCATTCTGGGACTTGCTGAGCTTGTCCGTCGCCTTTGCGAGCTTGTTGTAGGACGCGTCGACCGCCTTCTGCGCATTCTGGTAATCGGCGAGGGTATTGGTGGCACTAAGATTGTAGAGATTGTTCACGGCCTTGGCATAGGCGGCCAGATCGGTGCAGAAAGCTGACGTCGCCTTGTCGAGACTCTTCGCCTGCAGCGGCGAGCCCGCGACCACCAAAGCCAGCACCACGATTCCCAAGGACACCCACCTGAAACTCGTGCTCTTCATTGCCATGACTCCCTTTCCCTGCTCATGCGCGAGAGGATTGACGCAGGAATGGAGGCGTGAATCCACACCCCAAGCCTATCGTCGTGATTTGGATGACGCCAAGAGTAGCCGATTCCCGGGAGATGTCAAGCGGGAGCTGGCGCTGCTCAGGCCAGCTCGCGGAACACCTGCTCCACCCGCTCGCAGGCCCACTCGAGATCGGCCCGCGTGATGACCAGCGGCGGAGCGAAGCGGATCGTGGTGGCGTGCGTTTCCTTGCAGAGCAAGCCCTTCTTCATGAGAGCTTCGCAGAAGCGCCGCGCTCCGCCGGCCTCGGGGTGCAGCTCGAGGCCGATCCACAGGCCCCGGCCTCGCACTTCCTTGATCCGGGAATCGCGAATCTGGCGCAGGCGGTCCAGGAACCACTCGCCCTGGCTCGCGGAGTTCTCCACCATCTTCTCCTCCACCAGGACCTTGAGGGCCTCACGGGCCACCGCGGCCGCCAGGGGATTCCCGCCGAACGTGGATCCGTGGTCTCCCGGGTGGAACACTCCCATCACTTCGTCATCCGCCAGGATGGCCGAAACCGGATAGAAGCCTCCGCCCAGCGCCTTGCCGATGATGACCACGTCGGGGCGCACCCCCTCGTGCTGGAAGGCGAAGAGCTTTCCGGTCCGACCCAGCCCGGATTGGATCTCGTCGGCCACGAACAGGGCGCGGTGCTGTTTGCAGAGCTCGGCGATCTCCTTGAGGTAGCCCTGCGGGGGGACGATGATGCCGCTCTCACCCTGGATCGGCTCCACCAGGATGGCGACCACGTTGGGGTTCATCGCCTTGCGGATCGCCGCGATGTCGCCGTAGGGAAGCAGGGTGAATCCCGGGGTGAAGGGGCCGAAGCCGTCGCGGTACTGCGCGTCGTCCGAGAAACCGACGATGGTGGTGGTGCGGCCGTGGAAGTTGCCGGTGAACACCAGGATCTCCGCCTTCCCCTCGGGCACGCCCTTGACCTTGTAGCCCCACTTACGGGCCGCCTTGATGGCGGTCTCCACCGCCTCCGCGCCGGAGTTCATCGGCAGCATCCGGCGGTAGCCGGTCATCTCCGAGACCTGGTGGTACAGCTCGCCGAGCTGGTCATTGCGGAAGGCCCGGGAGGTCAGCGTCACCTTAGCGCACTGCTCCACCATGGCTTTACGGACGCGGGGATGGCAGTGGCCCTGGTTGACCGCCGAGTAGGCGGCGAGAAAATCCAGGTAGCGGTTTCCCTCCACGTCCCAGACCCAGACGCCCTCGGCGCGCTGAATGACGACGTCGAGCGGGTGGTAATTGTGGGCGCCGAATTCCTCTTCAAGCCGGATGAACTCAGTGGTGGCGGTCTTGGTCATGGTCATGGCGTTCGATCAACTCCTTGATGGCTCGGGATTGGGTGGTTCCCGGTCGTGTTTGATAAGGGCGTTTGCAGGGCGCTATTCTACGCGAAAAGGCACCTTTTCGTCACGTCACACCTTGGATACAACTTTTTACCATCCATTCCGTGACCTTTTGATGGCGTTTGCGTAAACCTCAACGGCAAGCCCCGCCACGCAAGGCGCGCTGGCGGGAGCCGCCGGACAGCCGGGTTGCCCGCGTATGCGCCAGCTTTTCCACATCCGCCGCTCGTCAGGCAGGAGATGCATGATGAAACGATTCGCGATTCTGGCTTTGCTGGCAGCCTCCCTCTGCATCGCGCCGTTGCAGGCGCAATCCACTTTTCACGGCAACAATGCGCGCACCGGTGTTTACCCGGGAACCGGCCCCAAGACCCTGGGTGGAGTGAAGTGGGCCTTCAAAACGAGCGGGCCGATCGTCACCTCGCCCGCCGTGGCAGACGGGGTGGTCTATATCGCGAGTCTCGGCGGGCATCTTTACGCCGTCGATCAGGAGACGGGCGTGGAGAAGTGGAACTTCAAATCCAGGATGCCCATCGCCTCCTCTCCCGCCCTGTCCGGCGACACGCTCTACTTCGTCTCTTCGGCCGGCTCCCTGGTGGCAATCGACATCGCCACGGGCAAGCCGAAGTGGGTGTTCGCCGCCGAATTCGAGAAGAAGTTCGAGGCCAAGAACCTGCACGGCTATCCCTCCCCGGCCCAGACCATCCCCGATGCCTGGGACGTCTTCACGTCTTCTCCGGCGGTCGCCGAGGGCAAGGTGTATTTCGGAAGCGGCGATGGCAACGTCTATGCGGTGGATGCCAAGACCGGGCTGCTGCAGTGGAAGTTCCCAACCCAGGATGTCGTGCACTCCTCCCCGGCGGTGGTGAACCGCATCGTCTACATCGGCAGCTGGGACAGCCGGCTTTACGCCCTCGACGCCGAAACGGGCCAGGAGAAATGGTCGTTCAAAGCGGGGGAAGACCCGGCGATCCACAACCAAGTTGGATTCCAGTCCTCTCCGGCGGTGGTGGATGGCACGGTCTATGTGGGTTGCCGCGACGCCCACGTCTACGCGCTGGATGCCGCCACCGGCCGCAAGAGGTGGGACTATCCCACCAGCAAGTCCTGGGTGATCGGCACGCCCGCAGTGCGCGACGGCACGGTGTACGTGGGGACCTCCGACAGCGCTCGCTTCATGGCGCTGGATGCGAAGACGGGACGCCTGCGGTTCAATTTCGACGCCAAGGCCTACATGTTCTCCTCGGCGGCCCTCGCCGGGGACCTGGCGTACGTTGGGGATCACAACGGTAAGCTCTATGCGATTGAAACCAAGGGCGGCAAGCTGGCGTGGGAATTCCAGACCGAGGCGTCCAAGAAGGACCCGATGAAGGTGCTCAATGGGGACGGCAGCCTGAACCAGGAGGCCTTCGCGCCGGTGTTCGGAGATTTCGAGGACATGTACCTCGACTTCTACCGCTACATCTCGATCGGGGCCATCATGTCCTCCCCGGCGGTGGACCGCGGAACGGTCTACTTCGGCAGCATGGACGGCAATCTGTACGCGCTGCAGTAACGAGGCGGTCCGCCGGCGTCCGCCGGATCGCCCCGGTGCATGATATGGTCCATAATGGGGGCCCCAGTCGCACAGCCGCAGGAGGAATCGATGAAAGCAATGGTGGTTCGATCGGCGCGCTCACCGCTGGCTCCCGAAGAACGTGAGTTGCCGAAACCAGGTTATGGCCAGATCCGCATCAAGGTCCGGGCCTGCGGGATTTGCCACAGCGATCAGCTGGTGACGGACGGCCTGTGGCCGGGTCTGGCGCTCCCCAGGGTTCCGGGTCACGAAATTGCCGGGGTGGTTGATGCCCTGGGGGAGGGGGCGCAGCGCTTCCGGGTCGGTGCCCGGGTGGGGCTCGGCTGGCACGGTGGCCACGACGGGACCTGCGATCGCTGTCTGCGCGGTCGATTCATCAACTGTCGCAACGCGCGCATTACCGCGATATCGTTCGACGGAGGCTACCAGGAGTTCCTCGTCGCGCCGGAGGTTGCCGCCGCGCCCATCCCCGAAGGTCTCGACTTCGCCGAGGCGGCGCCGCTGATGTGCGCCGGTGTGACCACGTTCAACGCGCTGCGCAATTCTCCCGCGCGGCCCGGGGACCTGGTCGCCATCCAGGGCCTCGGCGGCCTTGGACATCTGGGCGTGCAATACGCCCGGGCCATGGGCTTCGAGGTCGTGGGCATCTCAAGGGGTATCGACAAGGAGGAATTTGCCCGCAAGCTCGGCGCGCACCATTACGTGGACTCGAATCGCAAGGACTTCGCCGAGGCGATGGCGAAGCTCGGTGGGGCGCGGGTGATCCTCGCGACCGCCCCGCACGCCCGATCGATCTCAGCGCTGGTCCAGGGGTTGGATGTCGAGGGTTGCCTGCTGGTCGTCGCGGCGGCCTTCGAACCGATGGAGATCAACGCCATCGACCTGCTCAGCCGCGTGGCGCGCGTGCAGGGTTGGGCCTCCGGCACCGCGGCGGACTCCGCCGATGCCATGGCCTTCGCGGTGCAGCATGGCGTGCGGCCCATGATTGAGCGCTTCCCACTTGCCGAGGCCTCGCGCGCCCTGGAGGCGATGCTGAAAGGGACGGTGCGCTTCCGCGCGGTATTGGATGTAGCGCCGCTCTGAAGCGCCCTGGTCCTGGCTCAGCTTCAGACCCCTGCCTTCCGGTTCCAAGGCTGCAGAGCCTTGCCCTGAATCCGGCCCTCTGACCCCACTCAAACCCTGAAGCCAAAAGGTGATCGGCTTACGCGGGCGGACCTCCCAATGCGGGCCACCCTTGCGACCCGCCCCGACCTCCTCCTGCAGCTCGCCCAGATTTCACGCAATACGCACACAGGCCTCGAATTGCCTACATCTCCCGGGCGTAACGTTTCGGCAGGATGGGAACGGAATCGACAACGGTAAGCCAACCTGGGAGGAGATGATGGTGACCTGGATGCGGAGCGGGCGAGCAATCGTAGGGGTGCTGCTGGTTCTGTGCGCGGCGGGCGAGGCCCGAAGCGAGGAGCGCTCGGAGAGGAGCCCCTCGCCTTACTTTCTCCTCCAGGGTGGAGAGGCATCCCTGGATCATTTCCCGCTCAAATCGACCCAGGTGGTGGCGAGCGTCAACGGGGTGATCGCCGATGTGCGGGTGACGCAGACCTACTCCAACGAGGGTTTGGCGCCCATCAACGCCCGCTACGTGTTTCCCGGCTCGACGAGCGCCTCGATTCACGGGATGAAGATCACCATCGGCGACCAGGTGGTGGTTGCCAAGATCAAGGAGCGGCAGCAGGCCAAGCAGGAGTTCGAGACCGCCAAAGCCCAGGGAAAAAGCGCCTCGCTGCTGGAACAGCACCGGCCCAACGTATTCAGCATGAACGTGGCCAACATCCTCCCTCGGGATGTGGTTGAGGTCGAGCTGCACTACACCGAGCTGCTGGTCCCCACCGATGGAACCTACCAATTCGTCTATCCGGCGGTGGTCGGTCCGCGCTACTCGAGCTATCCGGAATCGGATGCCCCGGCAACGGAGAAGTGGATGAGCAGCCCCTACCTGCACTCGGGTGAAGTTCCGACCGGCAGCTTCGCCATCCGCGTGTCCCTGTCGACCGGGATCCCCCTGCGGGAAGTCCATTGCTCGTCGCATGAGGTGAACCTGGCCTGGGTCAGCCAGTCGGTCGCCAGTGTGGACCTGGCCAATCCGAACGATTTCGGCGGGAACCGCGATTTCATCCTGAGCTACCGACTGGTCGGCAAGGAGATCCAAAGCGGCCTTCTGCTCTATGAGGGAGAAGGCGAGAACTTCTTCCTTCTGATGGTCCAGCCTCCAGAGCAGGTTCAACTCGCGGACATCCCGCCCCGGGAATACATCTTCGTGCTGGACGTCTCGGGCTCCATGGACGGGTTCCCCATCGAAACTGCCAAAGAGCTGATCCGCGATTTGATCGGGAAGCTGCGGGAAACCGACCGCTTCAATGTCGTTCTCTTTGCGGGAAGCTCGCGCGTCATGGCCCCTTCGTCCCAGGCAGCCACCGTCCAGAACGTGCAATCGGCGATTCGGCTGATCGAGCAGCAGGGCGCGGGGGGCGGCACCGAGCTCGTCCCGGCGCTGCAGGCGGCGCTGGCGCTTCCCCGGGATGAGCAATTCGCGCGCAGCGTCGTGGTCATCACCGACGGGTTCATCAGCGCGGAGGCGGAGACCTTCGAGCTCATCCAGAAGAACCTGAGCCGGACCAATTTCTTCTCCTTTGGAATCGGCTCCGGGGTCAACCGCTACCTGGTGGAGGGAATCGCCAAGGCGGGGATGGGCGAGCCGTTCGTGGTGACCAAGCCCGAGGAGGCACCGTCCACGGCCGGGCGTTTCCGTGAATATGTCGATTCCCCCGTCCTGACGAAGCTGCAGGTGAGCTACCAGGGATTCGATGCGTATGATGTCGAGCCGGCAGCCCTGCCCGATCTGCTCGGCCAGCGCCCGGTCGTCCTGTTCGGAAAGTGGCGTGGCAGCCGCAATGGCCAGATCGAGATTTCCGGAACGGGGGCGCGGGGAGCCTATAGCCGGCAGTTCCGGGCGGCCGACGCGCAGCCGCTGCAGGAGAATGAAGGGCTGCGGTATCTGTGGGCCCGGGCGCGAATCGCCCGGCTTTCCGATTTCAATTTCGGCAGGCCCAGCGAGGACGAAATTGGCCAGGTGACTTCCCTGGGATTGAACTACTCGCTCCTCACCCGGTACACCTCTTTCATTGCCGTTCTCGAGACGGTGCGGAATCCGGAGACGAAGGCCAAGGACGTCTGCCAGCCGCTGCCCCTCCCGCAGGGGATGAGCGATAGTGCCGCCTCCGATTACGCGGTCGGCCCGGAGCCGGAGCTCTGGGCTTTGCTCACGTTGTTCGCTCTGCTGATGGCGCTGGTTTCTCTCACGCGAAGATGGCGGCTCGCGGGAAGGCATTGAGGCGAAGGCCATGACCGCCATGTCGATCGCCGCGAAAGCCCGCCCGGGCACGAGGGCAGCGCTTGGATGGCTTCTCCTCTACGGAGCCGGTTGCCTCGTTGCCCTCGGCCTCAAGCTCTTCTACAGTCGCGCCGGCTCGGACGAGCTTGCCTGGATTCTCGCACCCACCTCCGTTCTGACCGAGCTCCTGACGGGCAGCCATTTTCAGCGGGAGGCGCGGACGGGATGGATCAGTCATTCCAGCCGGATGATCCTGGGGCCCGGCTGCGCGGGGGTGAACTTTCTGATCATCGCCTTCTCGGCCTTCTTCTTCTCGTTCGTCGGGAGGATCAAGACGGCCGCCGGCCGGTGCGGCTGGCTGGCGGCAAGCCTCGGGGGGGCCTATCTGCTTGCCGTCGTGACCAACGCGCTGCGGATCATCGCGGCCATCCACCTTCATGACGCTGACATCTACGACGGATGGATCACCCCCCTGAGGGTCCACCGAGCTGAAGGAACGCTGCTGTATCTGGCTTCGCTCCTCCTGGCCTATCTCGCGGTCGACCGCGCTTTCGGGCGCCCCGGCACCGCCCCGGCCCGGCGCCGAACGCCCGCCCCGCTGGTTCCGCTCGGCTGGTACGCGGCCATCGCGCTCGGCGTGCCGCTGCTGAATCGGGCCACTACCGGAGGCGCTGCCGGTCCGTTCCTGGAGCATGTGGCCCTCGTGCTCCTGGTCTGCCTGTCGCTGGCGCTCGTCTGTCTGGCGCCCCGCATCGGAGATCGAGGCGGGGCGCTCGCGGATGGGAGGGGCTCGAGGAGTGAAACTCCCCAGCCTAGGTGCTAAGATTCGCTTCCAGCCGCACCCGACCAGAAGACTGGGGGCCCGTGAAATCCCGGATACTCATCGTCGATGACGAGCCGGCCATCCTGGACAATATTCAATACGTCCTGGAGGCGGAGGGGCTTGAAACGGTGCGCCTTTCCGAGGGCCTCGCCGTTCCACCGCTTCTCTCGAAGGAGCGAATCGATCTGATACTGCTCGACATCGGCCTGCCGGACATCAGCGGGCTGGAGCTCTGCCGGGAGATTCGCAAGAGCCATTCCACGCCCATCATTTTTCTCACGGCGCGCACCGGCGAGATCGATCGAGTCGTCGGATTGGAGCTGGGCGGGGATGACTACATCTCAAAGCCCTTCAGCCCGAGGGAGCTTTCCGCCCGGGTGAAGGCGGTGCTCCGACGCGCCCACACTCCCGCGCCGCCGGCCGCCCCGCATGCCGCCTTTGAGGTCAATGAATCCAGACGCCAGATTTCCTACCACGGCCGGATGCTGGAGCTCTCCCGATACGAGTATGAAATCCTTTCCACGTTCATTCGGCGACCCGGGCACGTCTTCACCCGGGACCAGCTCAGGTCGCAAGTCTGGGAGCAGCCGGAGTCGAGCCTCGAGCGCAGCGTGGACGCCCACATCAAGAATCTGCGCGCCAAGCTGAAGGCCATCCGGCCGGACAAGGAACCCATCGTGACGCACCGGGGGATCGGCTATTCCCTGGACGAAGACCCATGAAGCTGGGCGGTCTGCTGTTCCTCGCCTACTTTCTCATTTTCACCCTCTGCTTCTCCTACCCCATCGCCCATTTCGCCAAAGGCTTGCGCACCCACTACCTGGAAAGTGTCGAGGAGCCTCTGGTCGACCAGGCCAACATCCTGGCGGAGCTGGTCGGCCGGGCGATGGAGACCTCCGGTTTCGGCCCCGACGATTGGTACGAGGTTTTCAACCGGGTCCATGCACGCAAGCTCTCGGCAAAAATCTATGAGATGAAGAAGCGGCAGGTGGATGTCCGGGTCTACCTCACTGACGCGGCCGGCCGGGTCATCTTCGACTCCGAGGATCCCGACAATTTAGGCGCCGACTATTCGCAGTGGCGCGATGTCAGCCTGACCTTGAAGGGAAAGTATGGGGCCCGCACGACACGCAAGGACCCCGAGGACCCGGCCACGTCGGTGCTCTACGTCGGCGCGCCGATTCGCCTGCGCGGGGAGACCGTTGGAGTCCTGACCGTGGGCAAGCCCATGACCAGCATCAATGCATTCTTGAAGTCGGCCCAGCCCGAAGTTCTCCGGATCGGGGCGCTCTCGGCACTCGTGGCGATTTCGCTGAGCCTGCTGGTCTCCTGGTGGGTCTCCCGGCAGATCCAGACGCTCATCGGGTACGCCAACGACATCCGGATGGGCAGGCGCGTCGACCTGCCGGACCTGGCACGAACCGAGCTGAAAGAGATGGGGGATGCCTTCCACAAGATGCGGGAGTCGCTGGAGGGGAAGAAGTACGTGGAGCAGTACGTTCAGACCCTCACCCACGAGATCAAGAGCCCCATCTCGGCCATCCGGGGGGCCGCCGAGCTCCTGGAGGAGGAGATGCCGCTCGAAAGCCGGAAGCAGTTCCTCTCCAACATCCGCAGCGAAGCGGAGCGCGTCCAGGATCTGGTGGAGCGCATGCTGAAGCTCTCGGAGCTGGAAACGAAGCAGTCCCTGGAGACGCTGGAGGTCGTCATCATGGCGCCACTCGTCCGGGCGGTGCTGGAGGGAAAGGGACCGATGTTGTCGCGCAAGCGGCTGGAGGTCGAAGCGCTTCTCGATGAGGCCCTGGCGGTCCAGGGCGATCCCTTCCTCCTGCATCAAGCGCTGGCTAATCTTATGCAGAACGCCATCGACTTCAGTCCGGCGGGGGGTCGCATCGTGGTACGCAGCGCAGCGAGCGGCTCGGGGATGAGCTTCACCGTGGAGGATCAAGGGCCGGGCATCCCTGCCTACGCGCAGGAGCGGATCTTTCAGAAGTTCTTTTCCCTCAAGCGACCCGACACGGGCAAGAAAAGCTCGGGGCTGGGCCTCAATTTCGTGCGCGAAGTGGCCTCACTCCACAAAGGTAGAATCCAGCTGGAGAATCTCCCTACGGTTGGCTTTCGAGCCTCTCTTTTCTTGCCGGTCTGCAAATAGACGCTGGTCTCGAAGTTGTCCATCGGCTGCTGGGCAGAATGCCTCGCAACCTGGGTTTGCCATAGCGCCCGAATGAGGGCGCGATGGCATGAACATGCTCTTTCAGCCCACCAAGTTAGCAAAGCCCTCCAGGTTCGTCTGATCTCCTGAGCGCCTCGTCCCCGAGTCCGCCGCCCCCGCGCAAAAAGCAGCATGTCCATGCTCTGCCGCCGACCCGCCTCGCAAAGTATCTTGACCCGAGCGAAGGCCGTTCCGACAAGTCTCACCCGAGGTCTCGAATCGCGGAGGCAGCATGAAGTTTCCAGCATTCCCAAGAGCGCAGTGGGTTGCGAGTCTGGCACTGGTTGTCGTCGTGTCGATCGCCGGCGGAGAGATTGGGGCGGCCGGCTCCGCGCCGCCAGCCAAGAAGGGACGGAAAGCCGAGAAGACGGCTGGCGTCGTGAGCGTGCGGATCGAAATCCTTCCCGGCCAGAAAGAAAAACTCATCGACGTTGCGCTGCCGGAGGCGATCCCCTTCGTGATCATGGGTCGACCCGGCCTGGACGTGCGTGATCTGGATCCGACCAGCCTCAGCCTGGCGGGAGCCTCGGTGGCGAAGAACGAGCAGGGCGAGGCGGCCGAATTCACTGATGTCGATGGCGATGGCCTGCCCGACCTGGTGGCACGAGTCTATTCAGGGCAGATGCGCATCGGGGAAGCGATCCGCCGCGTGTCGTTGAGCGGCCGGACCCGGGACGGCCGGGGCATCGAAGGGACGGCTGACTTGCGCACGGTGCAGCATCTCAGGGCCGAGCGGCGCCGTTCCTATCGCCCCGATCCGGCTTCCGAGAAGAGGCCTCCAATGACGGTGGGGATCGACATCCTTCCGGGCGACCCTGCCAATCGGATCGAGCTGGGAAACCGCGGCACCATTCCTGCCGCCGTTCTGAGCGCCGCGGACTTCGATGCGACCAGCCTCGATCCCGCCACTCTCACCCTGGCCGGATCACCGGCGACGCGCCGCGGGGGGAAGGGGGGAATGGGGTCCATCGAGGACGTCAATGGAGATGGTCTTCAGGATCTCGTGGTGGAGTTCCCCAAACGCTTCCTGCAGCTCCAGTTTGGAGATATCGAGGCGAGGCTTCTGGGAATCGCCCCCCGGGGCGGCTTCATTCAAGGGTCGGATCGGGTTCAACTCGGCGACAAGTCCACCATGACCTTCGACAGCTATCCCCCCGCCCCCCTCTCTCAGCCAGGGCCCGAGTTCATCCAGACGGCCGGAATCCTGCTCAATGACGCCGCGGTCGCCTCTCCTTATCCGTCGAGCATCACCGTGTCGGGAGTCCCAGGGGTCATCTCGAAGGTGCGGGTGTCGCTCAGGAACCTGACCCACGGTTATCCCGCCGATCTGGATATGCTCCTCGTCGGGCCCACGGGGCAGAGCCTCGTGCTGATGTCCGATGTGGGAGGGATCGCCCCGGGAGTCACGAATGTGTCGCTGAGCTTCGATGATGACTCGGCCTATCCGCTCGATCCGGTGGCCAATCCTTTCAGCACCACCTATCAGCCCACCAATGGCGTGGACGCCGATGTTTTCCCCGCTCCCGCCCCGACTCCGTCACCCGCGACCACGCTTTCCGTTTTCAACGGGACGAATCCCAACGGCGTCTGGAGCCTTTACATCCTGGACGATTCAGGCGGAGATGCCGGAATCATCACCGATGGATGGTCGATCGATTTCATCGTCGCCACCGAGGTCTGCAATCCGGGCGGGATTGCCATCTTCGACAATTCCGCCTCCGCGCCCTATCCCTCCCCCCTCAATGTGGCGGGAGTTCCGCCGGCGATCAGCAAAGTGACCCTCAAGCTGAAGGGTCTGAGTCACACCTATCCCGACGACATCGACATGCTGCTGGTGGGGCCCGGCGGTCAGAAGGCGCTGGTGCTGTCCGACGCGGGGGGAATCGGGCCGGGCGTCTCCAACGCGACGCTGGTGATCGATGACAACGCCGCCCTGATGTTCGACCTTTTCGCCAATCCTGTAAATGCGACCTACCAGCCGCTGGACCTGACGCCGGGGGACACTTTCCCCGGCCTGGCGCCACCCGGGCCCTATACAAGCGACCTGTTCCAGTTCGACGGCACCAACCCGAATGGATTCTGGTATCTCTATGTCCTCGATGACACGGGCGGCGACTCCGGCAGCATCGGCAGCTGGTGTCTCGATATCACCGCCATTACCCCGGTGGAGGGTAGCAATCCGGCCTTCAA
>Ga0137425_1000014_pt1 | contig 60095 bp, 49 predicted proteins | sample EasRivERMZT640_2_FD_102318 | JGI IMG/M metagenome (GOLD analysis project Ga0137425, IMG submission 102318) | Soil microbial communities from meander-bound floodplain in the East River, Colorado, USA - East River MetaG ERMZT640_2 | ecosystem: Environmental > Terrestrial > Soil > Floodplain ...
CCTCTCCTCCCAAGCCCCCGAAGGCGCAGCGCCCCCGGATCGACTGCTGGATGGCCCCCTTACCGTAGGCGGGGAAAATCATCTCCCGCATCTCTTCCAGATCCCGCGTCACTCCGTCGATGACCACTCCCGCCAGGCCCCGCCGCTGTGAGGTGAAGGCGGCGATTCCACCAAAGGAGTTCACGTCGAGCCTTCCTCCGTTGTCGATCACCAGCACGTCTCCCGGCTCGGCGGCCATGATGGCGCGCAGCGTTCCCTCCACGGCGGAATCCGACCCTTCCGGAAGCAGCTGTATGGTCATGGCCCTGCCGGCCGCTTTACCACAGCCGGCCCAGAGCGGCTGAAATCCTCGCGGCGTGCCCGACAACCCGAGAGCGTCCAGGGCGTCCGACAGATTGCTGGTGGAGAATTCCATCAGCCAGCGGATCATTTCTCCTTCGCTCAATTTCCTGCTCCTTTCGGTGTTTCTCGCAACAAGGTTCAGGGAGAGCTACTTCCCGCCGACCTGCGCGTGGCGGAAGCAGCTAACCAGGTGATCGTTCACCATCCCCACGGCCTGCATGAAAGCGTAGCAGATGGTGGGTCCCACGAAGCGGAATCCCCGCTGCCGCAGCTCACGGCTCATGGTATCCGATTGCGCGGTGGTGGCCGGAATCTGAGACATCGATCGCCACCGGTTCACTTTCGGACGATGGTCCACGAAGCGCCAGAGATAAGCATTCAGATTGCCGAATTCGTCCCGCACCCGCAAGGCGGCCTGCGCGTTGGCGATGGCCGCCTCGACCTTGAGGCGGTTGCGGATGATGCCGGGGTCGGCCAGCAGGGAGCGGATTTTCCGCCGATCATAGTGCGCCACTTTCTCCACATCGAAGCGGTCCATGGCCCGGCGATAATTCTCGCGCTTCTTCAGAATGGTCTCCCAGCTCAATCCCGCCTGGGCCCCTTCCAGAATCAGGAACTCGAACAGAGCCCGGTCATCGTGCAGCGGCAGGCCCCATTCGTGATCGTGGTAGTCCACGCTCAGATCGGTCTTCGCCCAGTGGCATCGGACCGGCTCACGCTTGACACTCATCTACGCTCCATCGCTGCGGCGCCCGCCGGCCGGCGGTGCCGATCGAACCAGGCCGCCCAGAGCAGGAAGAGTCCCAATCCGAGCGCGACCCAGGCCAGCACCGGCACGCTGGGAGGCGGCGGTCCCACGAGATTTGCCAGGTAAATCGCCACGAGCACCAGGACGAAGGAACGATAACCCCAGTTCCCGATCGCGTCGATGGGGCGGGTTCCGCGCTGGTACAGCACCAGAGCTGTCACGAACATCGCCGCTTCCACAACCAGAGTCCCTGGAATGGAATTCCACAAACCCAGGCCGACGCGCCCGCCTCCCCAGGGCAGCCAGGGCAGGTCGGGGCGGTGCGTGATCACATCCAGGATCCAGTGGCTCACCACCCCCAAAGCCAGCAACGCGGCGCCTCTCCCGTAGCCGGTGGCCGCCCGGTAGCAGCCTCCCACCAGCGCCGCCCAGACGCACACCATCATCAGACTGTGCGAGATGGGGTAGGCGACGAAATCGAGCGGCGTGAAGGCGGTGTTGCCGGGCGCGATGCGCACCTTTTCCAGACCGGTCAGCAACAGCAGCGGCCAGAGAAGATCGGGGAAACAGGCCGCCGCCAGGAGCCATCCCAGGGAAGTCTTGGGTGCCGCGCGCTTGGAGGCGAACCCAACGGCGAAGTGGCCCAGGAACATCAGCCTCACGACTCCGGCGTGGAATCGCCGGAATCCCCTTCCAGAGATCGCTGCGGGGATCGGTTGAACCGAAGGCTCAGGACATCCGGTCGCGCGAAGTGCCCGGTCACGTCCAGCAACTGGCGCTCCTGGGGGATCCGATCCAGATCCAGATCGGCGATGAGGATGCCTTCCTGGTTCCAAAGCGGCCCGGCCAGGAATTCTCCGTCGGGTCCGATGATGGCGCTGCCGCCGGTTCCCAACTCCTCCGAAAGGGGCGCCAGATCTTCCTTGAGCTCGAAATCGGCCGGATAGCGGCTCTTCCGAAGATAGGTGCCGGTGCAGACCACGAAGACCCGGCCCTCCGCGGCGGTGTTCCGTGCGTTCACCAGGAAGATCTCCCGATCGTCCGCGTTCGGAGCCAGGTGAATCTGCTCCCCCTGGGCGTAAAGGGCATAGCGGGCCAGGGGCATCCAGTTCTCCCAGCAAATCAGCCCGCCCACTCTCCCGACCGGCGTGTCGAAGACTCCCAGAGTGCTGCCGTCGCCCATTCCCCAGAGGAGCCGCTCGTGGTTGGTGGGCACCAGCTTGCGGTGCTTGCCGAGGTACGCCCCGTCGGGGCCCAGGAAAACCAGCGTGTTGAACAGGGTGTCGCGCCGGGCCTCCCTCTCGCTCACTCCGATCACCACCAGCGCCTTGGCCTCCCGGGCGGCCCGCGCGATTCTCTCGGTCACGGGGCCCGGCACCTCCACCGAGCTGCGGTGCATCCGGGCGAAGGCCCGTTTCGCTTCGGGCGCCCCAAAGCGCGACAGCCCCCGGCCCCACAGGCTGCCGTTGGGATAGACCGGGATGAAGCTCTCCGGAAAGACGATCAGACGGGCGCCCATCCCCGCCGCCTCGGCAATGAGACGGCAGGCCTTCTCCGCTCCGCCGTCCACATCGAGCACTGCCGATTCGGCTTGCACTGCCGCCGCTCGCACCAGGGCCGGTGGGGCCACTCGAGTCATCGCTACCGCCTTCCTGCCGGGTCGGCTCCGCTGCGGCACCGCGCCGGCGATCCGGCTCCGGGTCGCGCGCGTGAGACGACGTCCATGGCTGTTTCCAGCGACTTATAGCTCAGGGAGCTATCCACCGCAACCCCGGGCCTGCGATGCCGGTAAGGCTTGGGGGAGTGGCGCGATCATGCTAGGATTCGGGCGCTTTTGAAACATTTCAAGCCTGCAGATGCCGCCATTCCGGCCGGGAGTAGGAGCATGAAGCGCTCGCTGATTCTGTCGGGGCTCATCGCCTTCATGACGATGGGGCAGGCCCTGGCCGTGAGCGTCAAGGAGGACTACAACCCGGCGACCGATTTTTCCAGGTACAAGAGCTTCAGGCTCAAGGCCGGAAGGCCGGCCCCCAGCCCGCTCACGCAGCTCAAGATCGACAAGGCGATCACCGCCGAGCTGACCGCGAAAGGGTTGACCGCGGCCGGCGACCGGGCGCAGCTCATCATCTACACCCACGTCAGGCTCGCCGTCGAAAGGGCACTCGACGTCTCGTCCTACGGCTACGGCGGCTATTTCGGCTGGGGAGGCTGGGATGGAGATTTCGCGGGGACCAGGGTGAATGTCGTGGACGTTCCCACGGGCACGCTCATGGTGGACATGGTGGACAGCACCTCCGAACAGATGGTCTGGCGCGGCATTGCGTCGGGAACCGTCCCCGCCAAGACCACCGAAGAGAAAACCGACAAGCTGATCAACAAGGCGGTGGCGAAGCTGTTCAAGAAATTCCCGCCTCCGCCCAAGAAGCCATAGACGGGTTGCCTCCAATATTGAGCCCCGAGACCCCTTTCAACCCAAATTCCCCGGCCTCCCCGGATGATGTCCGCACCGGCTTGAGCGCGGAGCTCCTGACCCGGGCGCTGCTGGACAATCTGCGCTTCGTCCAGGGCAAGCTCCCGGAAGGCGCCACGCGCAACGACTGGTACATGGCCCTGGCCATGACCATCCGGGACCGTCTCCTGGATCACTGGATCCGCACGCGCCAGACCATCCGCAGAGAGGGCGTGCGGGTCGTGGGCTATCTTTCGGCGGAGTTTCTTCCCGGGCCCCAGCTGGCCAACAATCTGATCCATCTCGGAATCCTGTGCGAGGCCCGGGCGGCGGTGGCGAGCACGGGGCAGAACCTCGACACGCTGCTCGAGCATGAAGAGGAGCCGGGTCTGGGCAACGGCGGGCTGGGGAGGCTGGCGGCCTGCTTCCTGGATTCCCTCGCCAGCCTGGAAGTCCCCGCCATCGGCTACGGGATCCGCTACGAATTCGGCATCTTCTCCCAGCAGATCGTGGACGGCTGGCAGGTGGAATCCCCCGACAACTGGCTGCGCTCCGGCAATCCCTGGGAAATCCAGCGCCCCGAAATCACCTCCTCCGTGGGCCTCGGCGGCCACACGGAAAGCTACGCCGACGAGAGCGGCCGGTACCGGGTCCGCTGGATCCCGGGAAGAATCGTGGTCGGCATGGCGCACGACACGCCGGTGCCGGGCTACCGCGTGCGCACCACCAACTTCATGCGCCTGTGGAAAGCCGAGGCCAGCGAATCCTTCGACTTTCGCGCCTTCAACCTGGGGGATTACATCGGGGCGGTCCACGCCAAGGTCCTCTCGGAGAACATCACCAAGGTCCTCTATCCCAACGACAGCTCCCTGCAGGGCAAGCAGCTCCGTCTGGAGCAGCAGTATTTCTTCGTAGCCTGCTCGCTGAAAGACATGATCCGCATCCACCTGTCCTCGGGGCGAACGGTCGAATCGTTCCACGAGAAATTCACCGTCCAGCTCAACGACACCCATCCCGCCATTGCGGTGGCCGAGCTGATGCGCCTGCTGGTGGACGAGCACGGGCTGGAGTGGGCGAGAGCGTGGGAAATCACCCGGAGAACCTTCGCCTACACCAACCACACGCTGCTTCCCGAAGCGCTGGAAACGTGGCCGGTTCCCCTGCTGGCGCGGCTGCTGCCGCGCCACCTGGAAGTCATCTACGAGATCAACCGCCGCTTCCTGGAGGAGGTGAGGCTGAAGCTCCCGGATCAGGAGGAGCTGGCGGGAAGAGTCTCGCTGGTGGAGGAAAACGGCGAGCGGCGCATCCGCATGGCGAACCTGGCAGCCGCGGGAAGCCATGCCATCAACGGCGTCGCCGAGCTGCACACCAGGCTGCTGAAGCGCGAGGTGCTGGTGGATTTCGCACGGCTGGCGCCGGAGAAGTTTCACAGCATCACCAACGGCGTCTCGCCGCGCCGGTTTCTGCTGGTCAGCAATCCCCTCCTCTCCGAGCTGCTCACGGCGCAGCTGGGCGACGGCTGGCCCCTGCGGATGGAGGAACAGCTCCCGCGGCTGGAGCGCCTGACGGAGGACTCCCAATTTCGCGCGGCATGGCGCGGCGTCAAGGCCGCCAACAAGCGGCGCCTCGCGGCGTTCCTCCTCGATCGGACCGGCGTGGCGGTCGATCCCGATTCGCTGTGGGACGTCCAGGTGAAGCGACTGCACGAATACAAGCGCCAGCATCTCAATCTTCTGCACATCATCACCCTGTACCACCGGCTGAAGCGGGGCGAGGGGGCGGAAGATCCGTCTCGCACCTTCGTGTTCGGCGGCAAGGCGGCGCCGGGCTATTTTCTCGCCAAGCTGATCATCCGGCTGATCCACGGCGTGGCGGAGCGGGTCAACCTGGACCCGGATCTCAAGGATCGGCTGAAGGTGGTCTTCGTACCCGACTTCAACGTGAAGGTCGGCCAGCGCATCTACCCGACGGCAGACCTGTCGGAGCAGATCTCGACCGCCGGCACGGAAGCCTCGGGCACAGGCAACATGAAATTCACCCTCAACGGAGCCCTGACGATGGGCACCCTGGACGGCGCCAATGTCGAAATCCGCGAGGCGGTGGGAGAGGAGAACTTCTTTTCCTTCGGGCTCACCGCCGAGGAGGCGGCCGAGCTGCGCCGGCGAGGCTACCGCCCGCGGGAGGTCTACGAGTCCGACCAACGGCTGAGGGAAGCGGTGGACAGCATCGCCTCGGGCCTGTTCTCCCGCGGCGACCGGGATCTCTTCCGACCTCTGGTGGAGGCGCTCCTGAACCAGGATGAATTCCTGCTGCTGGCCGACTACGGAGCTTACGTGGGATGCCAGGAGCGCGCCGGCCGCGCCTACCAGGACACGGAGCAATGGACGAGAATGTCGATCCGAAACGTGGCGCGCGCGGGGCGCTTCTCCTCGGATCGGGCGGTTCGGGAGTACTGCGAGAAGATCTGGAAGGCGCGACCCGTCCCGGCGCTAACGGGCGGTTGAGCGCTGCACGAACCGTTTCCCCAGATCGATGCTGGGAACCTCGACGAAGCGGTAGTAGCCCCACGACAGAAGCATCACGGGCCCCCACGCTGCCATGCAGGAGGCATAGTACGCGAGCGGGTGAAGCTCGTGCCCGAACAGCAGCCGCTCGACGGACACCGGCACCAGCATGAGAATCGGCTGATGGATGAGGTAGATGCTGTAGCTGAACTTTCCCGCGACCCGAAGGTGACGGCCCAGCCATCCCAGGGAGAATCCGCCCGGGCGAGTCAGCAGAACGGCCATCAAGTTGGCGGTGGCGAGAGCCACCAAAAGAAAGCAGAGATCGAAGGCAGGCCGGATTAAATAGGAGACGGCGATGAGGAACGGCCAGATCCAGAGCGGGCAGCGGGCCATGAAGACCGGCCGCTTCTTGAGATAGTCCTCCGCGAGCCTGGCCCCCAGGGTCCAGCTGTACCAGTAGAACAGCGGATTGCCCGTCACCCAGCGCGTCAGCCATACTCCCCGATAGGCGTCCACGCCCCCCGACCAAAATCGCAGGAACAGCTCGAGCAAGCCGGTCACCCAAAGCGCGCCGCTCCATCCGGCCCGCCGGGTGAGCCACAGCAGGAGGGGGTAAAGAAGATACAGCTGTACCTCGATGGCGATGCTCCAGAAAGCCCCGTTGATGCCGAAGAAGTACTTCTCGTCGAAATTGTGAATCAGCAGGGCATGGGTGCCGAACTGGGCCGCGTCCTCGAGAAACCCGGACTTCAGCCGGGTCCAGGGGTAGACGAAGGCGAAGAACATCAGGGCCAGCAGGTAAGGGGGGTAGATGCGAAAGAAGCGCCGGATGAAGAAGACCTTGAAATCCTTGCTACGCGATCGCTCGTGACTGAGATGAATGCAGAATCCACTGACGACGAAGAAGATCGCGACCCCGCTCCACCCGAAACTCGCAGGCAGCAGCACCAGGAAGGAGCGCGGAACGGATGAGAAGTCCCGCAGCCATCCGCTCCAGGCAAGGTGGTCCACGCCAAAGCACACACTCAGGGAATGAAACGCGAATACCAGGGCAATGGCGATGCCCCGCAGCGTGTCAAGGAAGGTGATGTGCTCTTCCGGGCGCGGATTCAGGACCCCGTTCCTCCTCAGAGCTTCCAGCGGAAGTAGCTGGCCATCATGAGAAATGCCACGCGCCAGAGAAGGACCCACCCCACCATCGTGACCATCCCCAGTACCAGCAGCCCGAATTTCCGGTAGGCGACGAAATGAACGATGAGCAGGACGACCCAGAGGAGCGTGAGCCCCACCCCGATTACTTTCGCGATGCGGGCCGTGCGGTCGTCGATGCTCGAGTCCAGGAAGAACGTTTTCGACACAAGCTCTCGAAATCCTTCCATCCGATCTCTCCTCTTCGCCCGGATCGGTGCCGTTCCAGCCGCTGGCTTCCGCTTACGTTGCTCTGACCTGCCGCCGCTTTCGCGGGAATATACGCCGCGCCACTGAAGCGGCGCAAGGCACCGGGCCAAGAGGCCGCGCCTGCCTTGACGGAGCTTCGACGCTGCTGATAGATTCCGGACCCATGAAGCTGCATTTCCTGGGCGCCGCGCGCACCACCACGGGCTCCATGTACCTGCTGGAGATCCAAGGCAAACGGCTGCTTCTGGAGTGCGGCCTCTACCAGGGGCGGCGCGCCGAGTCGATCGCGCGCAACACGACTTTCCCCTTCGATCCCGCCGCCATCGACGCGGTGATCCTCAGTCACGCCCACATCGATCACTCGGGCAACCTCCCCAATCTGTGCAAGCGGGGATTCAACGGCGACATCTATTGCACCTTCGCCACGCGGGATCTGGCCAGCATCATGCTGGTGGACTCCGCTCACATCCAGGAATCAGACGCCCGCTTCCTCAACAAACGCCTCGCCGGGAAGGGGCAGCCGCCGGTCGAGCCGCTGTACACCGCCGCCGACGCCGACAAGGCGATCAAGCAGTTCATCGCCGCGGGCTACGACCGTCCGGTACGGGCCTGCGATGGAGTGACCGTCACGTTTCGCGATGCCGGGCACATCCTGGGATCGGCCCAGGTCGTCCTGGATCTGGAGGAGGCGGGGCGCAAGCTGCGCTTCCTATTCAGCGGCGACCTCGGGCGCGGCAACGATCCCATCCTGCGCGATCCGGTGCCGGTGGACGGCGTCGACATGCTGCAGATCGAGAGCACCTACGGCACGCGCGAGCACGAGGACAAGACCGCCGACAAGGGTAAGGCGCTGAAGCTCGTGCTGGAGACGGCGAAAAAGGGCGGCAAGGTGATCGTGCCGGCCTTCGCCATCGGCCGCACCCAGCAGTTCGTCTACGAGCTGCACAAGCTCCGGCTGGAGCAGAAGCTGCCACCGGTCCCGACCTACGTCGACAGCCCGCTGGCGGTGAATGCCACGGAGATCCACCGGCTGCATCCGGAGTGCTTCAACGAGGAGACCTACAAGTTCCTGCGGGAAGTCGCGAATCCCTTCGAGATGCAGAACCTCACCTACGTGCGCGACGCCATGGAATCCAAGAGGCTGAACGGATTGAACGGTCCCGCCATCATCATCAGCGCCTCGGGGATGGCCGAGGCCGGCAGGATCCTCCACCATCTCAGATTCGGGCTGGGCGATTCCCGCAACCTGATCCTGTTCATCGGGTATTGCGCCGAGAACACCCTGGGCGCGGCGCTGATGGCGGGAAAGAGCCCGGTGAACATCTTCGGCGAGCCGCACGAGGTGCGCGCCCGCATCGCCTCCGCCGACTACCTGTCGGGGCACGCCGATCGCAGCGAGCTGCTGGATCATGTTCGGGACCGCGTGACCGGGAATCTCCAGAAGATTTTCATCATCCACGGCGAGGAGAAGGAATCGCTGGGCCTCGCCTCCGATCTGCGCAAACTCCGGCCCAATGCCGAAGTGCTGGCGCCCGAGCGGGGCCAGAGCGTCGATCTCTGAGTCCCATGCCCCTTCACCCGCTGGCGGGAAAGCCCGCCCCACCCGAGCTGCTCATCGACCTCTCGCGTCTGGAGCGCGACTACTACGCTGCCATTCCGGACTCTGCCGATCCCCGCTTTCAGGTGAGCTTCGGCACCAGCGGCCACCGCGGCTCGCCGTTCGACGGCATGTTCACCGAATCGCACATCCTGGCGATCACCCAGGCGATCTGCGAGCAGCGCAAGCTCGCCGGTATCGCCGGCCCGCTGTATCTCGGCCGCGACACTCACGGGGTCTCGAGCGCCGCCCAGAGGACCGCGCTGGAAGTGCTCGCCGCCCACGGCGTCGAGGTGTTCATCGCCCGCGACGATGCCGCCACACCTACACCGGTCATCTCCCGCGCAATTCTGGCCTGGAACCGGGCGGGGCGCGGCAGTCTGGCCGATGGAATCATCATCACCCCCTCGCACAACCCTCCCGCCGACGGCGGCATCAAGTACAACCCGCCCGATGGCGGCCCCGCCGACACCCACGTGACCAACCGGATCCAGGATCGCGCCAACGAGCTGCTGCGCGCCGGCAGCCGTGACATCCAGCGCATTCCGTACGAGAAAGCGCTGCGCAGCGCGTCCATCCATCAGGAGGACTTGGTTGGGCCCTACGTGTGGGCCCTGGGTGAAGTCCTGGATATGGAATCGATCCAGGCCTCGGGCCTGCGACTCGGTGTGGATCCCCTGGGAGGATCGGCGCTCGATTATTGGGGCGCCATCGCCCGCCGCTTCGGCCTGGACATCAAGGTGGTCAATCCTTCCATCGATCCCACTTTCGCTTTCATGCCGGTGGACCACGACGGGAAGATCCGCATGGATTGCTCCAGCCCCTACGCCATGGCCGGCCTGGTGCGGCTCAAAGACAGCTTCGACGTCGCCTTCGGAAACGACCCCGACGCCGACCGTCACGGCATCGTGACGCGCACCTCGGGGTTGATGAACCCGAATCATTACCTGGCGGTGGCCATCTCATATCAATTGGCGCACCGGACGACTTGGCCTGAGAGCGCCGTGGTGGGGAAAACGCTGGTGAGCAGCAGCCTGATCGATCGGGTGGTGGGCGCCGCCGGACGGACTCTCTACGAGGTCCCGGTGGGATTCAAGTGGTTCGTCCCCGGGCTGTTCGACGGATCCTGCTGCTTCGGAGGAGAGGAGAGCGCCGGCGCCAGCTTTCTGCGCAAGGACGGCACGGCCTGGACCACCGACAAGGACGGAATCCTGCTTTGCCTGCTCGCCGCGGAGATGACGGCTCGCACCGGCAAGGACCCGGGGGCGCTCTACCAGGAGCTGTCGGGACATCTGGGCGCGCCGCATTACACACGCATCGACTCGCCGGCCACTCCGGAGCAGAAGAATGCCTTGAAGAAGCTCTCCCCTGAGAGCGTGACCGCGACGCATCTGGCGGGCGAGACGATCCTTCAGAAGCTGACGAACGCGCCGGGCAACGGCGCGCCCATCGGCGGCCTTAAAGTTGTCGCGATGAGCGGCTGGTTCGCGGCGCGCCCCTCCGGCACTGAGGACGTGGTCAAGCTCTACGCGGAGAGCTTCAAAGACGAAACTCACCTGCAGACCATCCTCGACGAAGCCCGCGAAATGCTCGAGAAGTCCGCCCACTGATCTCCGGCCGCTTCAAGAGAATCGCAGTCCGCTTGCGTCCCACCTGCAAGCGGGCCTCACGCTCGATCACGCGGGGGTGCCGGGAATGCGAGTCCGATGATAGAGGTAATTGAGCTCGCACAGGCGGGCCGCGAGGGCGGGGCTGGCATCGCCCTCTCCCATGCGCCAGGTCCACGAGCCGGAGGGCTTGCCGGGGAAGTTCATCCGGGCGGTGGTGCCCAGATCGAGGAGATCCTGCATCGGCGCCAGGGCGAACTTCGCCGGCGAGGCCCACGCCACACGGATCAGGTCCCACACGATGTCGTGGCCATCGCTCTTCAGGTAGCGCCGGCAGAAATCCTGCTCGGCTTCGGGCGCCTCGCTGAACCACCCGCGTGTGGTGTCGTTGTCGTGCGTCCCGGTGTAGACCACGCAATTCCGGGGATAGGCGTGCGGCAGGAAGGGATTGTCCGGCCCTGAAAAGGCGAATTGCAGGATTTTCATGCCCGGCAGATGAAACGACTCCCGCATCGCTTCTACGTCCGGTGTGATGACTCCGAGATCCTCCGCGATCAAAGGAAGATCTCCCAGCACCTCGCCCACGCGTGCCAGCAGCTCACCGCCGGGACCCTTCACCCACTTCCCCTTCTCCGCCGTGAGACTTCCCGCCGGAACTTCCCACGCCGCGGCAAATCCCCGGAAGTGATCGAGCCTCGCCAAATCCACCAGCTCCAATGCGGAGCGCAACCGCGCCGTCCACCATTCGAAGCCGGATGATTGATGGGATTCCCAGCTGTAGAGAGGATTTCCCCACAGCTGGCCGGTGGGAGAAAAATAATCCGGCGGTACCCCAGCCACCACCGTAGGCTGAAGCGCCTCATCCAGCTTGAAGAGATCCGGGTGCGCCCAGACATCGGCGCTGTCCGAGGAGACGAAGATCGGAACATCCCCGATGATCCGAACTCCCTTCGATTTGGCGTATCCGCGCAGCGCCTGCCACTGTCGGAAGAACAGGAACTGCCGAAATGCCTGCCGCTCCATCCCCTCGGCGTGCTCCCGCCTGGAAGCCGCCATCGCATCCGCGCTGCGCCGGCGCAACGCGTCCCGCCACTCGTCCCATCGGGATCCTTTCCAGGCCTCCTTGAGTGCCATGAACAGGGCGAAATCATCGAGCCACGATGCATGCTCGGTGCGAAAGGTCTCGAACTCCTCCCGCAGCCGGGAAGAGCCCGACGTCCGGAACCGCCCGAAGGCCACATCCAGGACCTTGACCTTCCAGGGAATCAAGGCACAGAAATCGACGTGATCGGCGGGGAAGCTCGCTCCCGCCAGATCCTTCTCCTCGAGCAGACCTTCCGCCAGCAACAACTCCGGGCTGATGAGGTAGGGATTGCCGGCGAACGCCGAGAAGGACTGGTAGGGAGAATTGTCGAATCCGGTGGGCCCCAGCGGCAGCACCTGCCACAGGCCGCATCCCGCCTCGGCGAGAAAATCCACCCAGGCGCGGGCTTGGGGGCCCAGATCGCCGATGCCGTGCGGGCCGGGAAGGCTCGTCGGGTGCAACAGCACGCCTGAGCTGCGCTGCAGCCTCATCGGCGCACTTCTTTCGGACCGATCCGAGGGGAGATGACCTGCACCATAGGTAGCCAAGGATAGCACGCTGCCTGCCCGGCCCGAGAGCTTGACGAATCTCTATGCTAAGATTCCGCGGCAGAATCGCTGACGCACTTCATCTCACGCCGGCCGGGACGCCAAGAAAGGCTCGAAAGGCTGCGAATGCGGGTCAGGCGACTATTCCCTCTTCCACTGGCCGGCTTGGCGGCCATGGTGCTGGTCGCCGGAGTTCCAGACTTCGCTCCCTTGGGTTTCGCGCAGGAGTCCGCCCCGGCGGCAGCTTCCACGACCGAGGTGGCACCCGGTCCGCCGGCGCCTCCGGCGAAACGCGACACCCCGCCTCCCACCCGTCCCATGGTCGTCCTGGTCCTCAGCGGCGGAGGGGCGCGTGGCACCGCTCACATCGGTGTTCTGAAGGTAATGCAGGAAATGCGCATCCCTGTCGACATGGTCGTGGGTACCAGCATCGGCTCCATCATCGGGGGCCTTTACGCCGCAGGCTGGTCGGCTGATCGCATCGAGCAGCTTCTCTTGACGACCGACATGCGGCAGATTTTCCTCGACTATGTTCCACGGGAAGACAAGTCTTTCCGGCGCAAGCAGGACGACCTGGTCTTCCTCATTCCAACACGGCTCCGATTCAAGGGATGGGTCCCCTACATGCCCTCCGGCGTGCTGGGCGGACAGCGCCTGGAGCTGTTCCTGAAGACCCTGGAGATCGAGTCCACGGGCGTGACCGACTTCGACGAGCTCCCCATCCCCTACCGGGCGGTGACGGTGAACCTTTTGGACGGGAAGGCGGTGGTGCTGAGTCAAGGAAGCCTGGCCGCTGCCATGCGGGCCAGCATGGCCATTCCGGGAGTATTCGCACCCGTGGAGATGGATGGGATGAAGCTCGTGGATGGCGGGGTCGCGGCCAACCTCCCGGTCGGGATTGCCCAAGAGCTGGGGGCCCAGTCGATCATCGCCGTGGACATCACCAGCCCTCTCCTTACCGGGGACCAGCTCGGCTCATTCGTTTCCGTCATCAATCAGATGACCAGCTTCCTCACCGTGGCCAATCGGATGAATGACATCAGCAAGCTGCGCCCCGGGGACGTGCTGATCACTCCCCAGCTTGGAGACCTGGGAATTACCGATTTTCAGCACGCCGCGCAGGGGATTGCGGCGGGCGAGGCGGCTGCCAGAAGCATGGCAGAGCAGCTGAAGCGGTTTTCGGTCAGCGAGGAAGAGTACGCCAAGTTCCTGGCACGGCATCACACCCGTCCTCTGACCGACACCGTGGTGGACAAGGTCACCCTGGACAACACCAGCTGGGTGAGCGATCGGGTTGTTCTGGAGCGTCTTCCCGACATCGTGGGAAAACCTCTGGAGGGGGGGGCCTTCCAGAAGGACATCATGGGACTTTACGGGCTCGATTATTTCGGCACCATCCGCGCGGAATTCGAGCGAACCCCGGCGGTGGGTGAGCTCACCCTGCACACACCCGTCAAGCCGTATGGCAGGAACAGCCTGCAGTTCTCCATCGGCTTTCAGAACGACTTCAAGGGAGACAGCTCCTACTCCTTCGCTATCCGCCACCTCCTCCTGGCGGCCAACCGGATCGGTGGCGAGTGGGAGAACACGGCGCAGTTCGGAACCGCCACCTTCTTCGCCAGCCAGTTCTACCAGCCGCTGTCCTATTCCATGCGATGGTTCGTTGCCCCGAAAGTCTCCACCCGGCGCACCCCCGTGACGCTGCGCAACGCCGACGCCCAGGCTCTGGCCGAATATCGCATCGCCACCCTGTTCGGAGAGGTCAACTTCGGCCGGATTTTCGGTGAGTGGGGAGAGCTCCGCGTGGGGCCGTTCTGGAGCTCGGAAGAGGGAGATTTGCACGTCGGCACGCCCCTCTTCCCGAATTACACGCAGCGGGATGGCGGAGTGCAGGCGGCTTTCCAGGTCGACACCCTGGATTCCACCGTCTTCCCGGAGAAGGGGCTCTCCATCCTGGCGCACTCTTACAAGTCCCTGAATGAGATGGGCGCGGATACGGACCGGCGGCAGAACTATTTCTACGGCACCGGGGCCTGGTCATTCCACCGGAACACGATAGCCCCGCTCGTCCAGGCAGGAACAACACCGGAAGGCGAGGTCACGCTGGGCACTTCTTATTACCTCGGAGGACCGGGCAGGCTTTCAGGACTCTTCCCGCAGCAGCTGGTGGGCTCGAAGCTGCTCTTTACGCGCCTCATGTATTACCGCGAGCTGACCCGCATCGATCTCGGGGCCCTCAGCTCCGCGGTTTACGCTGGTGCGACTCTCGAGGCGGGCAACGTCTACGCTCAGGACGACGCGGTAAGCTTGGACACCTTCCGGCATGGTGGATCGATCTTTGTGGGAGCCAAAACGCCCGTCGGACCGCTCTACATCGGCTACGGCTTCGCCGATGGCGGGGACAACCTCATCTACCTGATCATCGGCGAGCGCTTCTAACCCGAAAATGGAACCCAAGCCTTCACCATCAGCGGCCTCGCCTCCTGTCCACGGTTTGCAGACCCGGCTCGCGCGCATCAGCGCGCTGGGCGAGCGTCCTGCCTACTTCTGGCGTGAGGGAGTCCGCTGGCGCCACCGCAGCTTCGCACAGCTGCATGGGCGCATCCATGCGAGCGCGGCGCGGCTGGCGAAGGCCGGGGCCGGCCCGGGATCCCCCATCCTGATCCAGGGGCCGCCGGGACCGGATTGGGTGGAAGCGCTCCTGGGAGCGTTTCTGCTCGGGGCCATCACCGTTCCGCTGGATGAAGCCTCTCCCGAGGCGTTCCGCTTCGAGGTGGCGCGCCGCTCCCAGGCACAGCTTCTCGTTGCGCCACGAGGCGTCTCCATCCCGCCGGGCTGCGCACACGTGGAAATGGGCGACTGGCCGGTTGCCCGGCCGATTGAGCCGATCTGGGAGATGGCCCTGCCGGCAAGAGGGCCGGTGGCTCGCTCCACGCCGCGCGACACACCTGCCCCGGTTCAATGGGATCCGGCGCGCACCGCCGAATGGGTTTTTACTTCCGGCACCACGGGCGAGCCCAAGGGCGTGGTTCTCACCCATGGAAATCTGGCTTCCGACTTCTATCAGGTGGAAAAGGCCTATCTGAAATATGAGAAGTACCTTCGCCCGCTCGGCGAGCTGCGGCTGATCACCACCCTTCCTCTCTCCCACATGTTCGGCCAGGCGATGAACGTCTTCATGCCGCTGTTCATGGGATTGACGGTGGTGTTCGTGCCGCCCCGTCCCCGCGACGTGCTGGATGCAGCGGCCCGAATGCGCGCCTGGGGAGTGTTCACGGTGCCGCGGCTGATGGACGTGATGGCCGCCGAGGTCCGGCGGATGTTGCGGGAGGAAGGCCGTCTCGACTCGTATCAGAAGCGGCAGGAGCGCTTTGCCGCCTCGCCGTTCTACTTCCAGGCGCTCATGTTTCCCTACGTGCGCCGGCTCCTGGGCTGGCGCTTCCGACTGTTCGTTTCCGGCGGCGCCTCGCTCCCCGAGGAAGTGCAGCGCTTCTGGGAGCGCTCGGGGTACCTGGTGGTGCAGGGGTACGGGCTCACCGAGACGGCGCCGGTCATCTCGATCTCCAATCCCTTCGACCGGGACAAGCCGGGCAGCGTGGGCAAGCCGCTGGGGATCCAGGAGGTGAAGCTCGGGCCCGGTGGTGAGGTGTGGGTGAAAGGCCCGAACGTCACCTCTGGCTATCTCGGCGCCGGGGAGATTGGCGATGCCGAGGGTTGGTTCCACACGGGCGACGTGGGCGAGCTGGATGAAAAGGGGCACCTGAGGATTCGCGGGCGCATCAAGGACGTGATCGTCACCGCCGAAGGGGAGAACGTCTTCCCCGGCGACGTTGAGGCGGCGCTGGCGCGCGTGCCCGGGGTGCGCGAAGCCTGCGTCGTGGGACTACCCGGACCCGGCGGCGACCGGGTCCACGCGGTTCTCATGCTCGCAGCCGGGACCGACGCCGAAGCGTGCGTGAGCCAGGCCAATGCCTCCCTGCAGCCCAAGCAGCGGATCAAGGACTACACGGTTTGGAAGGAGGGAGATTTTCCGCGCACCGCCACCGGAAAGGTGCGCAAGGGAATTCTCCTGGAGAAGATACTGGCCGTGCAGACCGAGAGCATATCGGCGCAAGGCGGGCCCGCGACCCTCTCGCAGGGCGTGCGGCGCCTGGTCGCGCGCGTGGCCCAGATCGACCCCGCCCGCGTGGAGAGCGGCACCCGGCTCGTGGAGGGCCTGGGTCTAGCAAGTCTCGACTTGGTGGAGCTGGCCGCTGCCTTCGAGGAAGAATATGGAGTCATCCTTCCCGAAGAGCGTCTGAACGAAGCGACCGTGGGTGACCTCGAGCAAGCCGTGCGGGCAGAGACCGGCGGCGGGCGAATGGCCGCTGGAACCGCGGAAACAACGCCAATGGGAGCTCAAGCGGGTGCGCCCCAGGCACCGATCGTCTCCGGTGGATGCACGACCCGAGAATGGCCTCAGGAGGGTGAAGCGGCAGGCTCATCCGATCAGATTCTCGAGCCGAGCGATCTGACGGCCCAGGTGCCCGGCACACGAACCTCGACGGAAGCAAACGCGTCAACCATTCGCGATAACGCGCTATCCACCGCGGCAGAGGTCACCATCCTTGACCACGGCGATGATGCATCCGTAGGGAAATTTTTCGCGGGCGCCGCCCGGACCGCAGGACGTGGAGCGCTGCCGATGCCGCGCTGGGCGCACTCGGCCCCTGTCCGTTTGCTGCGGCGCCTCATTGAAGAGCTGATTCAGCGCCCCTTCGTCTACATCTTCACCCGGCCGCGCGTCATCGGGCGCCAGCACCTACGCGAAGCCCAACCGCCATTCCTGTTCGTCGCCAACCACCTGGGCTACATGGACACGGGCCTCTTCAAGGTGGCCCTGCCCTTCTGGATTCGCGGTCGCATCGCACCGGCCATGACGACCCGCTACCACCGCGTCTATTTCGGCGAGATCCCGGGCAGCAGACTGCAGTATCTCAAGCAGCGCTTTCAAATCCATCTAGTGGAATTCTTCTGGGGGGGCTGGCCTCTGCCCGAAACCGCGCGCTTCCGCTACAGCCTGTCTTTCGCAGGAGAGCTGGCGGATGGCGGGGAGTCGCTGCTCATCTTTCCCGAGGGACGGCATCTGAGGGGGGGCGACATGGGGCCCTTTCGCGGCGGCATCGGAATCTTCGCGCGTGACCTGCGCATGCCGGTGATTCCGGTTTACGTGGAGGGAACGAAAGAAGTGCTCCCTGATGAGGCCTACTGGCCGCGCTTTGGCAAGACCAAGCTGGTTCTGGGAGCGCCCATCCACTTCGAGCCCGACGCCGACCCCGCCGAGATCACCCGCCGCCTGGAGGACGCCGTCCGTAAGCTGATGCAGGCGACGACAGGCATCGAGCCACGGATCCCACCACCTTCGGCCAGTATTTAATGCGGGCTGCTGCACGGTGACCGCAAAGAGGCGAGATTTCCCACCCATTTCGCTCCCCTGAGCGTATATTTGCACCAGTTCTCGAAGGCTCTTCTACCATCAAGGAACGGTAATGAACTGTCGCGGCTTTGCCCTCTCAAGCTGCTTTTTCGGCCGCTGCCTGCTCATTCTCGGATCGATCCCTCTGGGAACGGCCGCTCTGGCCTCCGACCACCCTGCCCGCATCTTTCCGGACCCTCTGTACTATTCCACCCACTCGTTACCGGCTGCGGTGGCGGTCGCTGATTTCAATGGAGATCATGCCCTGGACCTGGCGACCGCCAACGACTTTGGCGGAGACATCTCAATCTTTCTGGCACGAGAGGATGGCGACTTCGAGCTGGAGCACAGTATCCCGATTGGAGGAAGGCCTTCGTCCATCGCTGCCGCGGATTTCAACGCAGATGGGAAGCCCGACCTCGTGGTCATGGACTTGCACGGACTGGCCGTGGTCTTCCTGGGCTCGGGAGATGGAAGCTTCCTCATGAACGACTCTTATCCCGTCAGCGTCGGCGAGGATCCCCACTTTGTCGCGGTTGCCGATCTGAACCTCGACGGTGTGCCGGATTTGGCCGTCGCCAAGAGGTTTTCCAACGACGTTTCCGTGCTTCTCGGAGTCGGCGATGGGACTTTCCATCCGGCGCATCGCTTCCCGGCGGGAGGTAGAGCTTATTCCCTTGCCGTGACCGACTTCGACCAGGATGGATTCCCCGACCTGGCTGTCGCGATCCTTTCCGATTTCCAGGAGGCGGCGCTGCTCTTCGGTCAAGGTGACGGATCTTTCGGTCCCCCCGTTTTACTGGGTGGAAACCAGGGCGGGGTCTCAATCTGCGCCGGGGACTTCAATCTGGATGGGCATCCCGATCTTGCGGTGGGCAAGCACAGCGTCGAATCGATTTCGGTGCTGCTGGGAGACGGTGCCGGCGGTATTCAAGCCCGGATTTCTAACGTGGCCAGGGCGGATATCGGCTGGCTGGCCGCCGCGGATTTCGACGGTGACGGCGTGCCTGACCTGGCGACCCTAAGCGGTAGCCTGCCCGGACACGCCGACGGATCATTCGGTCCGGTGGTGCCCTTCGGGGCGCTCGGTGAGGGGGAGCCCTTCGAACCGGAAACCGCTGGCGCTATCGCAGACATGGACGCCAACGGATCTCTGGATGTTGCGGGTGCCAACTACTCGATTCCCGACGGCGTATTCATTCTGTACAACGATGGCCGAGGGGGGCTGGGAGTTCGTGCCTACCCTTCGGTCCCAGCCTCCGAGATCGTCGAGGGAGACTTCAACAGCGATGGCTTCACCGACCTCGCCGCATCCGGACGGGAGGAAATTTCCGTTCTTCCGGGGAGAGGAGACGGCACCTTTGCTCCCGAAACCCGGGTGCCCGCCGAGAATGGCGTCGCCGACTTGGCCGCTGGAGATTTCGATGGCGACGGGCAACTCGACCTTGCTTTCTACCAACCTTTGAGCGGCAACTTCTCGATGCTGCGCGGAACGGGGGATGGAGGCTTCCAACCGCCCGTGCAGACCACCCTCCAAATCGCTCCCACCTCTGTTGCCGTGGGAGAATTCAACGGCGACGGCAGGGCCGATCTGGTCTGTGTGAGGAAACGCAGCGAATTCCTGCAGGTATTGCTGGGAAAGGCGGATGGAACCTTCGAGGTGATCGATCAAGTCGGCCCGCAGCTGGTCGCATCACTCGCGGCGATCGGCGACTTCAATGCAGACGGCAAACAGGACCTCGCGGTAGCCTACCTTGGCGTGCCCTACCCTCAAGTCGAAAGCGTGGCCATCCTGCCGGGCAATGGAAACGGCACGTTCGGGCCCGGTGGATTCTACCGCGCAGGCGATCTTCAGACAGCACTCGCGGTGGCCGACCTGAATGGCGACGGAAAGCTCGATCTGGCAGTTGGCCATGCTGGCAAAATCCAGTTATTTCAGACTTGCTTCCCTATTGGCTGCGAGGGAGTCGGCACAGTCTCGGTCCTGATGGGCGAGGGGAACGGAACCCTGGGTGAAGTGACGTATTACGATACGGGTGATGAGTATCAAGCAGCGAATTCCCTCGGAGTTGCGGATTTCGATCAGGACGGACATTTGGACCTGATTTCGAACAGCTCCACGATACTGTTCGGCGCCGGCGATGGCACCTTCGGGCGGGTTCGGCAATTCGCGCATTTCGGCCCGGGAGTCGTGGGCGATTTCAACCGCGACGGCCGGCCGGATGTCGCCCTGGCGAATCGATGGATCCTGGTGGCGCTGAATCAGGGATCTTCTGAATCCAATCACCCTCCGGTTGCGCTGGCCGGCTTCGATACGGCGCTCGAGTGCACCTCTTCGAGCGGAGCCGAAGCATTCCTCGATGGATCCGCTTCTTCTGACCCCGACTCGAACCCGGGCACGAGCGATGACATCGTTGCATTCGACTGGTTCGAGGATTACGGCCTGTCCACCCAGCAGCAGCTCGGCTCCGGAGAGACCCTGCACCTCGTCCTGCCCCTGGGCGTCCACGCGGTCACGCTGCGCGTGACCGACCGCGCTGGAGCTTCCGCAACGAGCGAGACCTCGATCCGCATCGCCGACACGGTGCCGCCGCGAATATCCGTTCACCTAACACCAGACCTGCTGTGGCCGCCCAATCACCAGATGGTGGATATCTCCGCCGAGGTTACCGTTACCGACGCCTGCGGGCATCCAGGAGTGATTCTGTCCAGCATCCAGGGCAGCGGCCAGGCGAACGCTTCAAGACGAAGTGCATCCACCGGGAGTGCTGTGAGCGGGGCCGAAATGGGGACTTCCGACTTCAATTTCCAGCTGCGGGCCGAGCAATCCACTTCCAAGCAGGGATGGTCGTACCTTGTGACCTACAGCGCCACCGATGCCGCGGGCAACCAATCCAGCGCAACAGGGGTCGTCCGCGTCTACCACGATCGCCGGCGATCCTCGGCAAACAGCCCATCTCCATAGCGCTTAGGATCAGGTGCCGATCCGTTCGAGACGCCCCCGCTCTGTCCCCTACTTCATGCGGGCGAGCAGCGCCTTGTATCGTGGCATCTCGCGCAAGCCAGCCAGGTCATCGTCATTCTCGATCCAGGCCTTCTGGGCGAAGCCGTTGTCCACGGCCTTCTCGAGATAATCCATCGCTTCATTTTTCATCTGCAGCTGATTGCTGTACAGGCAGGCGACGTTGTAGAGCGTTCCGGTATCGGTGGGATCAACGGCCACCGCGCGGCGGGCCCATTCCATTCCCCTTTCCTTCTGGCCCTGGTAAATCAGCGACCCGGCCCCCAGATACAGTGCGCGTGCATCGTTGGGATTCGACTCCAGCTGTGCCTGGGTCAGCTCGATGACCTTCAAACTGATTCGCTCAGCGTCGTCCTTTCGGCCCAGGCCAAGGTAGAGGGTGGTGAGAAGCGCCGGGCTCTGGTAGTCCTCGGGTCGTACTTTCATGGCCTGCTCGAACAGGTGCGCCGCTTGCTCACGCAACCCCTGGGCGAAGCAGTTTCGGGCGTAGAAATAATAGGCCTCAAAGAGCCGCGGGTCGAGACGGATGGCTGTCTCGAACTCCTGCGCCGCCGCGGCGTACTCTTTGCTCAAGCTGAGCGCCAGACCCCGGGAAGCGTGGGACTCCGCCAGATCGGGCGCCAGCGCCAGTGCTTTTTTCGAAGCTCGGTTGGCCGCCTCCAAGACTTGGGGCGTCCTCTCGGTGTACATGTACTCGAATGAGGCGACATCAGCCAGCCCCGCGTAGGCCAGCGCGTAATTCGGATCGAGATGGACCGCCCTCCAGAACATCTCCTCGCTTTTGGTGTACCTCTTGGCGCCACCCTGGTAGAAGAGCCGGCGCCCCCGCAGGTAGAAGTCATACGCCTTCGCGTCACTGGTGGGAGCGCGCTCGATGGCCTTCTGCTCCGTGGGTGACAGCTTCACCTTGAGCGTGTCCACGATCTTCTTGGAAATCTCATCCTGGATGGCGAAGACGTCTTTCATCTCGCGGTCGTACTCCTCGGACCAGAGCGCGCTGCCGTCCGAGGTCCCCACCAGCTGCACGTTGATGCGCAAGTGATCCCCTGACTTGCGCACGCTTCCTTCCAGGACGGTGCCTACACCGAGCTTCTGCCCGATCTCCTCGACCCCCAGTGACTTTCCCTTCAGGGCGAAAACCGTCGTCCGTCCCGGCACCTTCAGCCCCTGCACCTTCGCCAGCGCGTTGATCAGCTCCTCGGTCATCCCGTCGCTGAAATACTCGTTGTCGGGATCGGCGCTCATGTTGACGAAGGGGAGAATGGCAATCGAAGGCCCCTTGGGCACGGCCGGTGCGGAGCCTGTCGGCGCACCCGGGAGAAGGGTTCCGGGGCCAACCAGTGCCGGTGTCGGAGGCACCGGAACCTGGCGGTCACGCCGCAGGTAGAAGAGCGAGAAGATCATTCCGGCCACTGCCATGACACCCCCGAAGACGAGATAGCGCACCGGGGTGGGCGGCTTGGTTGCGGTGGGGCCGGGGACTCCAACCGCGCCGGAAATCGCACCTGGAGAAGCGGGGTGGCCTGAGCTTCCGCCTGTTGCGTGGGTCGCTCCACTGCCGGTGACAGCTGCGCCCGCGCCACCCGACGAGGGGATATGCGCTCCTCCCGCGGGCGAGAATGACCCGCCCGTGGTTGGGCCCCCGCTCCTCATCGGCGCTGAGGCACCCGGCGAAGAACCTGCGCTGCGAAACGCCGGAGATTCGGAGCTGAGCCCGCTCTTGAGATCCCCCAGCTCGTTGCTGACGTCCAGTGCCGACTGATAGCGGCGCCGCGGATCCTTCTCCAGGCACCGGCGGATGACCCAGCCCAGGTGACCCGGCAGATCCGACCGAATATCACTCACGGAGATGGGCTGGTCCCGCAGGATGGAGGAGGCCAGCTCCGCCGAGCTCTCGCCCGAGAAGGGGCGCTTGCCGATGGCCATCTCATAAAGAATGATGCCCAGGGAGAAGATGTCGGAGCGGTGATCCACGGTCTTGCCAGCCACCTGCTCGGGGGACATGTAGGGAACCGTGCCCAGGATCTTCCCCTCCGCCGTGGCGAGCGTGCGTGTGGGTGGGAGGCTCCCTTCCGAGAAGCCCTCCTTGGGCGAAAGCAGCTTCGCGAGGCCGAAGTCCAGCACCTTGAGGCGGCCCTCCTCGGTCACGACGACATTGGAGGGCTTCAGATCCCGGTGGACGATGCCGCGCTCGTGCGCCGCGCTCAACGCCTCCGCCAGGGGAACCGCGATCTGGAAGATCTTTTCGAGTGGCAACCCGCCTTCCGGAATTACTTCGTGCAGCGTCCTCCCCGACACCAGCTCCATCGTCAGGAAGTGAATCCCCTCGGCCTCCTCCACCGAAAAGATGGTGACGATGCCGGGATGATTGAGCGCCGCCACCGCCTTGGCCTCGCGGCGGAAACGCTCCAAACGGTCAGGGTCCGAGGTGGCTTCGAGCGGCAGGACCTTGAGCGCGACCTCCCGATCCAGCGTCAAGTCCAGCGCTTTGTACACGACCCCCATGCCGCCCCGCCCGATTTCCTGGAGCAGCCGGTAATGCGACAGTGTTTTCCCGGATGAGAGATCCATGCCCTCAGACACTCCTGTGACGGTGAGGATACCATGCCCGGCGCGATTCCAGCCCGCGTCCCGCGGCCCCCGAGCCTTGCACCCTTCCCGTGCCGGGGCGTATAGTTTTTCACGCTTTCCGCCTCGCCATACTGACGACTCTCACGAGAGGGATCGACATGGTCCCAGTACATCCTAAGACCTGCTCGGCTTCGGGGCCTCTTCCAGCGTGAGTTCCTAAGCGATCTCAAGCGGGCGAACCCGGCTATCGAGGTCGTAGGGTGCTGACTAAACCAGAGCGGCTTAACATGCGCGCGTTAGACGGATTGGAGCCATGAACAAGACGTCACTATTTATCGGCATCCTTTTGATCGCGTACGGGCTCGGAACTGTCTATGCTCGAAAGCATGAGCCCGAGTGGCTTTGGAAAGCTTGCCCCGATGCGGGAGAACCTGGGCCATAAGGCTGGTACGTGTTCATTTGTTCTTCTATACACTGCTCCCGATTCTTTTGGGCATTCTAGCGATCATCGCTGGGGTCCAAGGTCGTCAGTTCTAACCGTTCAAGGAACTGGGATGACTCGAGCCATTCGACTGTTCTGTTGTCTGGCGTTATTTCTCGCGGCCATGCCGACCTCCAGCTTGCCGATCGCGGGGCCGGCCCCGGCACAAACCACCGCGTCGGCCACGGTGAAGTCCTGCTTTCTGCTGTTCGAGCTCGGGGTCGGTGAGCTTCGCCGCGATCCTTCGGACGCGTGTGCCACCAGAATCACACCGGCGTCCACATTCAAGGTCCCGCACGCTTTGGCGGCCCTCGACGCCGGTGTCGTGGGTCCGAATGAACTCCTTCGTTACGACGGCACGGGACAAGGGTTTGAGTCATGGCGGCAAGACCATACGCTGGCCTCGGCACTGCGGCATTCTGTTGTGTGGTACTTCCAACAAGTCGCGCAGCGACTGGGCCGGGAGCGCGAGACGGCCTACCTGCGCCGACTGGCCTATGGAAACATGGACGCCAGCGGTGGACTCACGACCTTCTGGCTTGGCGGTTCGCTGCAGGTCGCTCCCGAAGAACAGCAAGACTTCTGGGTGAAGTTGTATACGAACCGGCTGCCAATCGCGAAATCTACCATCGACTCGGTTAAGGCGATGCTTGTGCAGCCGGATGGGGTCGTCGTCAATGCGGCGGGTGCGCATCCGTTCGACGGTCCGTGGGCAGCGGGTACGATCGTTAGCGCGAAGACGGGAAGTGGGACCGACCAGTCCGGTAGTGCCGTCCGCTGGCTCGTCGGCCACGTGAATCGAGCCGATCGTATGTCTTTGTCAGTTGTGTGATTGGCCCGCGCGAGCTGGCATCGAATGCCGCCATCGATCTGGCGGCACGATCGCTTCGCGAGATGCGCGTGCTGTGAGTGACGGCTAACTCAAACCAGCATGGAGGTCAATATGAAGAAGACGCTCGAATTCGTTGTTCAGATCCAGGCTCCCCGAAGCGCTGTTTGGGAGGCGATGCTCGGCTCGGAGTCGTACAAGGATTGGACGTCCGCGTTCTGCGAAGGCTCGTACTTCAAAGGTTCTTGGGCCCAAGGCGAGAAGATCCAGTTTCTCAGCCCAAGTGGCGACGGAATGTCGGCCGTCATTGAAGAGAACCGGCTTCATGAGTTTGTCTCGATTCGCCACCAGGGAGAAATCTCGGCCGGAGTCGAAGACTTCACGAGCGAGAAAGTGCGCGGCTGGGCTCCTGCCTATGAGAACTACGGCTTCTCGGACGCGTCGGGAGGTACAGTGGTTCGCGTCAGCGTCGACGTGACAGACGAGTTCGAGAAGTACATGCAAGAGACCTACCCCAAGAGTCTCCAGCGGCTCAAAGCAATCTGCGAAGCTGGTCGCCGTGCATCGAGTGACGCCTAGGTCTTCATTGGGCCGACAAAGGAGCGCATGGAAAACTTGCGCCTGGGCCAAGGAAAGACACCTCACTCCTGCGCTACGGCATGGTGGTTCTTGCCATTGGCTTCGCGGCGTTCGTGGCCGGTACCGCGCTAGGCATTGCGGCATTCTGCTCAACCGCAAGTTCAGGCAACCTGTGCGGGCTTGGTGGTGTTTTCGGCGTTGGACCTCTTCTTTCCGGTCTCTGCATCAGTGGGTATGCGTATTTATGGCTCCGGAGGGCTCGCAATGCGCCCTAAGAAGCCGCGTAAAACTTAATTCGTCATGAGTCAGCTCCTTGCGACGATGACTTCGCTGATCTGAATCACTGGCGAGAGATCCGTATATTTCGGAATGTCGGCCATGATTTCCTCGGCGTGCGGACCAAAGCCAGATTGAAACACCTCGACGGTATCGCAGAATATGTGGCACATTGCGACGTAGGTCGCAGGCGCGCCCGGAGTCTCAGCGCAAAGGCCCTTGTCAACGGTGTAGTACTTGCAGCTGTCGCCCATACGACTTTTCACTAGAGGCATGTGCTTGTCTCGGTAGTATTCATGGTCGAATCGAGCACCAGGCTTATTGGGGTACATCACGCTGACTTTGATCATGATCTTTCCCCGTGTTCTTTCGTACGTTTGTCTGGGAACGAGTGGTGCTCCTGGTTAGACGCGCATGTTGAACATGAAGCAAACAATTATTGTAATCCTGAACGACAGAAACGAAGCAGAGGTGCGTGCGATCTGCAACCGTTTCACGAGACCGGCTATCCGCTGCTCATAGCTGATGACGCTCGCCAAAAAGACCCTGCTCTGCGGCCTCGGGTATGGAGTGACTCCCCTGTCGGATGCGTGTGCGGCGTCTCAACCCGCATTGCTGGACGCCGACGGAATCATGAACTTCCTGAAGTGGTTGAGGCTTCCAACGACCGGCTTGTATACTTAACCTGCCGGTTATCACCGCGTCGTTGATGTGGACGCGCCATGTTTTGGCGGGTGTCTGGAGGTTCTTCCTTCATACATCGAAGCGGTGAAAAACACGCCGGCCGCACTTAACCCTCGCGGCGAGAAGGAGAAGAAAAATGGACGAGAAACAGTTGTATGAACAGAAGTGGCAGGCTCAACTCGACGTATGGCAAGCCGAGGTCGACAAGTTCAAGGCCAAGGCCTCCGGTGCCAGCGCGGATGCGCAGCTGCGGCTGAATGCCGAAATTAAGGCATTGCAAGGGAAGATCGATGACGGCAAGGCCAAACTTGCTCAGATCGCTGCAGCGAGCGACGACGCATGGGAGTCGCTCAAGCAAGGCGGGGAGTCCGCGTGGACTGCACTGAAGTCCGCCTTCAGTGACGCAGCATCCAAGTTCAAGGGGTAACCGCTGCCATGGCAAGTCTCCTGGTCAACATCGATGTCGACGATCTCGAACAGGCCGTTAGCTTTTACGTCCGAGGGCTGGGGCTTGAGCCGGGGCGCCGGCTAGGCGCGCACGCGCGTGAAATGATCGGCGCCTCCTGCGCGATTTACCTGCTGGAGAATGCCCGCGGTACCAGCCCCTTCGCCGCGGCGACATCATTGCGGGATTACCGGCGTCATTGGACACCCATCCATCTCGACTTCGAAGTTGAGGATCTTGATACAGCAGTCACCAGAGCGCTCTCAGCCGGCGCGGCCCTCGAGGGTGAGGTTGAAAAACGCGTGTGGGGACGCTTGGCCCGAATGGCTGACCCCTTCGGACACGGGTTCTGCCTGCTTCAGTTCCAAGGCAGGGGCTACGATGAGATGGCCCAAGCCTGATTGGATGGCCCCATGAAGTCGCACACCGCGGTCAAGGCTTTGGGCGAGGTGGCGCTGCGGGTCAACGATCTGCAGCTGATGAAGCGTTTTTACCAGGAGGTTCTGGGCCTCGAAGCGCTCGGAGAGTTCGCCAATGCGGCACTGCTCAAGATCGCCGATGGCTACGCAGGTCATACTCAGGTCCTTGGGCTATTCGATCGTTCAGTCCGGGTCGAGCAAGAGCACACGACTGTCGATCACATCGCTTTCACTGTCGCTCTCTCTGATTTCGACTCCGAGAGGAAGCGCCTGGAATCTCTCGGGTTGGAGGTCGAGACAGAGAATCATCATTGGGTAAAATGGCGGTCACTCTATTTTCGTGATCCGGAGGGGAACCAGGTCGAGCTGGTCTGTTACGACGAGAGCCTGGGTCAGTAGCTGAAGGCCGTTGGCCCGCCAGCGCAATTCGTCGGCTGGGGAGGTTTGAGCAAGATGAAACGGCTTTTCGCAGTTTTTCGTGCTCGCGGTGCGGCCTGGGACCCATCGCGTTCCCTGGAGGAGCAGCCGCAGTGGCAGGAGCATGCAGCTTTCATGGATGCCCTCGAGGCTGAGGGGTTCGTGGTCTTGGGCGGTCCCCTGGAAGGAGCCTCGGAAGCTCTGATCATCGTGCGTGCGGCAGACGAAGCTGAGATACGATCCCGGTTCGCCGCCGATCCGTGGAATCGGAGCGATCAGCTGCGCGAGTCCCGAATTGTTCCGTGGACTCTGCGGCTCGGCTCTCTGGACAAGTAGCAGACCTGAAGAGTCTCGGATTAATGAACGACCCGGGAGGCTGGTTATAGGGTTCTTGCTGGGCGCGTATTGCCACGTCGTGATCGGACGATCCTCGGGCTACACCTGAGAGGGAGATTGTCATGACCAGACTTCGCCGATGGTGCTCCGCTGTGCTTGCGCTGTTTGTGCTGGACCTCGAGAGCACCGCGGCCCGGGAGCCGGCGAGGAAGCCCAATATCCTGGTGATCTTCGGAGATGACGTCGGGCAGACAAACATCAGCGCCTACTCGTTCGGCGTGGTCGGCTACAAAACGCCCAATCTCGATCGATTGGCGAGGGAGGGCATCATGTTCACCGACTATTACGCGGAGAACAGCTGCACCGCCGGGCGCTCGACTTTCATCACCGGCCAGTCCCCCTTGCGCACGGGGCTCTCCAAGGTCGGCATCCCGGGCGCTCCGGTGGGCCTGCAGAAGTTCGACATCACCATCGCCGAGGCGCTCAAGCCGATGGGCTACGCCACGGGGCAATTCGGCAAGAACCACCTCGGCGACCGCAACGAATACCTGCCAACGGTCCATGGCTTCGACGAGTTCTTCGGCAACCTCTACCACCTCAATGCCGAGGAGGAGCCGGAGCGTCCGTACTGGCCCAAGGACGACTTCGCGTTCGTCAGCGCCAGCTCGCCGCGCGGCGTGCTGCACACCTGGGCCATCGAAAGGGACGACCCGACCGAGCAGCGTCACTGGGGCCGTGTCGGCCGGCAGAAGATCGAGGACACCGGCCCGCTCACCAGGAAGCGCATGGAGACCATCGACGACGAAACGACGGCAGCCTGCATCGAGTTCATGCAGCGCCAGACCCGGGCCGCCCGGCCCTTCTTCGCCTGGATGAACTTCACGCGCATGCACGTTTTCACGCACGTCCGCCCGGCGATGCGCGGCCAGAGCGGCATGCCCGGAAACGAATACGCCGACGGCATGATCGAGATGGACAAGAACGTCGGCAAGCTGCTCAAGGCCCTGGACGACTTGAAGCTTTTCAACAACACCATCGTCATCTTCACCACCGACAACGGGCCGAACCAGTTCACCTGGCCCGACGCCGCCACTACCCCGTTCCGCTCGGAAAAAGACACGAATTGGGAAGGCGCCTTCCGCGTGCCAGCGTTCGCCCGCTGGCCGGGGCGCATCAGGGCCGGAGAGGTATCCACCGAAATGTTCTCCGGCCTCGACTGGTTCCCGACCCTGCTGGCCGTGGCGGGGGATCCTGGCGTCAAGGAGAGGCTGCTCAAGGGCTGGCAGCCTCCTGGCAATTCCGTGACCTTCCGAAACCACCTCGACGGCTTCAACCAGCTCCCTTACCTTATCGGCAAGAGCCCCAAGAGCGCGCGCACACAATTCGCCTACTTCAATGATGACGGCGACCTGGTCGCGTATCGCTACAACGATTGGAAGGCCGTCTTCGCGGAGATGAAGAAGCCCGGCGGCTTTGCCGTCTGGTACGAGCCGTTCACGACCTACCGTATTCCGAAGCTGTACAACCTGCGCATGGACCCTTACGAGCGGGCGGACATTGTCTCGGCCCAGTACGATCAGTGGCGGGTCGAGAACGCCTACCTCATGGGTGAATTGACCTTCCACGCCGGGGCGTTCCTCGAGACGTTCAAGGAATACCCCCCGAGCCAGCGCCCCGCGAGTTTCAGCATCGACCAGATTCGCAAAGACGTCGACGAGGTGATCGACGAGTCGTTCAAGCAGCGCGGCATCGAGAAGTAACGGCGGGAGCATCTGCCGGTCGCCGCCTGGCTCGGGACGCTTCCGGCCGACCGAATCGTCCTGACGCAGGGTCAACCAATCGGCGCTCCGCTCCGTCTCACAGTCAGCGGCCGGCGTCGCCGGCCATGAGCTGAACCGTCATGTTTTCGGGATGGAGAGGTGAAGGATGAGAGGCGTTTTGCGATTCGTTTTGGTATGGCTCGCTGCCCTTGGGCCGGTTTGCGCAGCCGACGCACCCCCGCTCCTATTGAGTCACGCCTTTATCGTGGTCAAGGCGGGGGCGAAGGAGCGCGCGGCGCTGGAGAAGGCTGGGTTTCGGATCGCGCCCACGGTCAATCAGCATGTGGGTCAGGGAACGGCGTCAATCACCGTCGAGCTGCTCAACGGCTTTCTGGAGCTGACGTATCCCGACCCGAGCGTCCCGGTGTCGCCAGCTTTGCAGGCTGGCGCCGAGAAGTTCCGTTTGAGGTCGGAATGGCGCCAGAACGGCTACTGCCCCATCAGCATTGTGTTTGATCGCACGCCCGCAACACCGGAGAAGCTCCCCTTCCCGACCTGGAGAGTCACGGCTGACTGGATGGACCCGGGAACATTCATCGAAATGATGACGCCGAAGGATATGCCCAAGGCGATTTCGCTCTCCATTTCGTCGCATGCCGAGAGTACGAACGAGAAGGAGAATGAGGTGCTTGCGCGGGACCCGGTCAAGGGCGCGATGTTCCTCCATTCCAACGGGGCGCGGCGTCTCACGGGCATGCGCGTCGTTGCGCCCAACAAGGATGCCTTGCCTCCGGCCGCGTCCTACATCTCCGGCCTGGGGCTCATGAAGTTCGAGATAGGCAAGCAGTGGCTGCTCGAGGTCACGCTCGACAACGGCAAGCAGGGTGTCGCCAAGGACCTCCGACCTGACCTGCCGATGCTCATTCATTTATGAATAAGTCTTGAACCTCGCAGAGTATTACAAACGGCAATTCCGCTGGCGGAACTGGCCGAGCATCCTCGAGGCGCTGCCTCCCCTGCAGGGATGCACCATTCTCGATCTCGGGTGCGGCGTGGGCGACCAGGCGGCCGAACTGGCGGCACGGGGGGCCTGTGTCCCGACCACCGCTCCCTGGCGAAGGTCTATTGCTGCATCGGCACCAGGCGGGTCCCTTTGGCGCCCCCCCGCCCGGAACCTGTATCCTAGGGTCTGATCTCCAGGGTCGGGAATGGATGTCCACTGCGTTCAGTTGGCTCGGGCCCACAACGGGCTGAGCCGAGGGAGTTGCGATGAATGAGCCGTCTGATGCGAAGAAAAAGGCTTCCGGCGCCCAGGTCGGGCTGGGGATGGCGCTCGGGGCCGGGATTGGCACGGCAGTTGGAGTTGCCACAGGACAGGTGGGCGTCTGGCTTCCGGTCGGCATAGCGGTTGGATTGGCGCTCGGAGTTGGAATGGCCGCCAAGGCGAAGAAAAAAGATAGCGCCTGAGAGGAAGCGACAGAGCACTCATGGACCGGCTTGCCACGGTCGTCAAGGACCATTCCCCCCAGTACATGGACCCGATCTCCGCGCGGGCCGGAGACATCGTTCACGCTGAGCGCCAGGACGATGAATTCCCCGGTTGGTTGTGGTGTCGTGGACAGGACGGCAAACAGGGCTGGGTGCCGGAGTCATTTCTGGAGCTGCGCGACCGGTTTGGGACCTTGCTGCGGGACTATGATGCTCGCGAGCTGCCGGCCACCACCGGCGAGCAGATGACGGTGCACGAGGAAGTTGCCGGCTGGGCAAGGGCCACCAATGCCGAGGGGCGCACGGGTTGGGTTCCGACACGCAGCCTTGACATGCTCTGATTGGCCGCCTGAGGGCCAGGCCCGGCCTGGCAATGCTAATCTACTCCCATGCAGCAGACGCTTACCGGGCTCCTCGACGATCTCATCGGTGCGTGGAATCGACGGGATGTGTCGGCTTTCGCCGAGCTGTTCACAGCCGACGCCGACTATGTGACCGGCGCTGGCAGCTGGCTGCGTGGGCGACAGGCCATTGCCGATCTGCTGAGCACCGCCGACTCTCCTCCGCGAGTCCGGGTCGAAGGGATGGCCTCGGTTCGCGAACTTGGCTCAGCCAGCTCCCTCATCTTCCGCTGGGTGACCGAGGATGGCGTCGAGCCTCGTCGGCGGGGTGTGATGACTTGTCTGCTCGTGCAAGGCGGCGCTGGGTGGCAGATCTCCCGACTCCAGAACACCGATGAGGGCTGATCCCATGCGGGACTCCTCGACCCGGATCCGGTCTCTCCGGCCCAGGCTGGAATGGACAGACTCTTCTCGAACTCGGATTAGTCGCGGGCGCGCCTCAGGAATAAGCGAGAAATGATCGGATGAGCGAAACCGGCACCCTGAGCGCTAGAAAAGTGGTCGGCTTCGCCGCGATCGTCGAAATTGGCGCCGGACTCGTCCTGATCATCGATCCGGCAATCGTCGTGAAGTTGCTGCTGGGCCTGGAGGTCTCCTCTGAGGGGACGCTCATCGGCCGATGTTTCGGTATGGCCGCGCTGGCGCTGGGATTGGCATGCTGGCCCGGACGGCAGGGCACCGAGGGCGGTTCGTCTGCTTTTCGGGCGATCCTGACCTACAACGTGCTCATCGGGCTATACCTCGTCTACCTGGGCACGGTCGGCCACCTGCATGGCTTGCTATTGTGGCCTGGCGTTGGGCTGCATGCCGCCGTGGTGCTCTTGTTGATCTGGACACGGCGCACCGTACGACCGATGGAAAGGACAAAACCCTAAGCCTTGCGGGACACAGCTATGAGGGAAGCGAGCTGGAGCGTATTGTGGATGGACGCACGGACCTGGTTTTCGAATACCTTGCTGAGGGGCATCCCGCGAGCTCAGCCGACCACGGCGGGGTCGCGCTGATCCAATGGTGCGCCTACTATGGCGACGTGAGCGCCATCAGGTTCCTGCTGGCGAACGGGGAATCCCTGGATTCGCTGGGAGAGAACCTGGGCCTGAACTCCGCCGCCTTTCATGGGCATTGGCGATTGTGCCAATTCCTCCTCGAGCAGGGCGCCGACGCGAACCGGCCGCTACCTGACACCGGTGAAACTCCCCTGCATGCCGCGTTGTGCAAGGCCAGCCGGCCTGCCTACACCTTAGTGGTGCGGGTTCTCCTCGGCCACAAAGCGAATCCGAACTGCGCCACCAAGGCCGGAGTGGAGACGGGAGCCTTCATGCGGGACGCGCGGACCTTGGGTGAGACGCCACTTCATCGTGCGGCTGCGTTCGGCTCCGAGGAGACCATCCGGCTTCTCTTGGAAGCCGGAGCGAAGGTCGATGCGAAGGATGCGAACGGCGACTCGCCGCTCAGCTGGGCCAGCTGGCATCTGCGCCCCGACGCTATCTTGATGATGCTCAGCCACGGTAGCTTTACCATTCACCCGGACCGGAACTCGACCTACGACCATGGCGGCGGCTGGGGCGAGATGGAAAAATCGCTCCTGGGAAAGCCGCACCTCTAGCTCCATACCGAATCCACGCACCTCGAGCGGGCCCGCCGCTGGAACCGGCGCGAGAGCCTAGCACCGTCACTCGCCGGTCCCCGCGCAAGGTCGACCAGGCGATCTCGCGCGGCTCGCGGCTGACAGCTAGCCGTCGCAAGCTGCAAACGGATCTTGACAGCGGTAGCGCGAAAAGCGTATGTATCTGGCAACGGCCAGCCCTATACCGTCGTTCCGACGCCCCCCCAGGGCATGGCTCATACACGACCACTCCGAGAGGGTGCCATGCGGAATCGACCGTTCAAGGCTTGCGTTCTTTCCTGTCTCATTTCCATGGCAATTCTGGCCGTCGCGACGGTTTCTCTGGCGGTGTCCGGGTATCTTCTCGCCGATGCTCCGTCCGCGGAGTTGGCCTGTCCCTCCTGCGACGATTTCAACGGATGCACCGAGGACCGCTGCGACACGGCCTTCGGGACGTGTCAGCACCTTCCGCGGTCGTGCGATGATCATGATCCCTGCACCATCGACCAGTGCGATTTCTCGGAGCCGGAGGGATGCATTCACACCTTTCGCGCGGCGGGCTCGCCCTGCGACGATCTCGACTCTTGCACTCAGAACGACGCTTGCGGCGAGGACCATCAGTGCCGTGGCGCCGCACGCCCCGCCGAGACAACCTGTGACGACGGAAACCCCTGCACCCTCTCCGACACCTGCTCGGAGTCGGCGCAATGCGCGGGAACGCCGCAGGAGCCCGGATCTCCCTGCGACGATTCAAATCTCTGCACGACGGGAGACATCTGTGCGGCGGGCACGCCGGGAGGCGCGCCCATTTGCCAGGGCTCGCCGCGCGGCTGCGCCGATGGGAATCCGTGCACGGTGGATTCCTGCAGTCCCGCAACCGGGGAATGCAGCTTCACCTCGTTGAGCTGCGACGACGGCAACCTCTGCACCGGCGATTCCTGCGATCTAGCCACCGGGACGTGCCTGAGGAGTTTTGTCGCCGGCACCTGCCAGGACGGCAACTTTTGCACTGACGACGATGTCTGCAGCGGAGGGAACTGCCAGCCCGGGGGCCCCAGGAGCTGCGACGATTCGACCCCCTGCTCGATCGACACCTGCGATCCGCTGCATGGGTGCCGGCACCTGTTCGATCACGCCCAGTGTGATGACCATAATGTGTGCACTTCCGACCGCTGCCTCCCTTCCCCTATCTTCGGGTGCCTGCACGATCCGGTTGGAGGGCTGTGCGGAGGGCAAGACGATCCCTGCTTCGACCGGCTCTGCAGCGACGGTTTCTGCTCCGAGACGATCGTCTATCCGGGGCCCTGCGACGACCACAACGCCTGCACGGGCAACGGAACATGCACCCAGTTCGGCTGTATCGGGGGCGCGCTTTTGAATTGCTCGGACGGCAACGACTGCACTTCCGACACCTGCGACACGCTCACGGGTTGCGACCACGGCGCCCTCAGCGGCCCGGTGACCTGCGGCAGAGGCGCTTGCCAGCGCACCATCGACTGCCAGGCTGGAGCGCAGCAAATCTGCGTTCCCGGCCAGCCCTCCCCGGAGGCTTGCAACGGAGCCGACGACGACTGCGACAGCTTCACGGACGAAGGGAGCGCCATCTGCTCCGACAATAACTCGTGCACCACCGATCAATGCGGCGGGTCCGGAGGGTGCTCGCACGGGATTGTCCCCGACGGCACCGCGTGCTCCATTGTGAGCTGCCCGATCGGTGGCACGTGCCAGAGCGGAGTATGTCAGGGAAGCCTGCCCACCGAGGTTTGCAACGGAGCCGACGATGATTGCGACGGACTCGTCGATGAAGGAGGAGGCGCCGCGCTGTGCGGAGACAACAACTCCTGCACCACGGACGTTTGCGGCGGTTTCGGAGGCTGCTCGCACGCCGTTCTTCCCGATGGCGCTCCTTGCTCCGACGCGGGGTGCCCCACCGGCAGCACCTGCCGGAGCGGCGCCTGCCGCGCGGCCTCCTTCTCCTTCGATGTTGGTCTCGCTCCTAACAGGCTGTTTCCACCGGACCACCGCCTGGTCGAGGTCCACGCGGACTTTCTCGCCCACGCGCCTTGCGCAGGCCCCCTCACCTACCAGCTGGTCTCGGTGACCAGCAGCGAGCCGGACGACGCGCCGGGAACGGGAGATGGGAGCACGTTGAACGACATCCAGGGTGTGCAGGCAGGCACGGCCGATTTCTCGTTCATGCTGCGGGCTGAGCGGGATGCATCGATCCAGGGACCCGGCCGCGTCTACACCGTAACCTATCGGGCCATCAGCCCGACTGGAGACAGCCAGACGGCCAGCGCGACCGTCCTTGTTCCTACCAGCTCCCTCAGGGGCCGGAGCCTGAGCACGAAGACGAGCGAGACGGAGCCTGGCGGCGGCAGGAACCCCCACTCCAAGCCCGAGAGGAATCCGTAGAAAAGCTCCTTCCCCACGATCCGCTGGCGGATTTTGGCGTCCGATAGTGGTGTTGTTTTAACAGGTGAGCCGCTAATTGAGCACTCCGGTGGGACGTAAAAGGCGCATCTTCCTGAGCCTCTTGCGCATCGCCGGCCCGGTGGCGGTTGTGGTCGTGGCGCTCGTCTGGGCACTGCGTCAGCCGACGCTGGGAAGCATTCCCTTTTCGGGCGACCGCCATGCCGATCCGAGCATCCTCGAGGCCCACGTTCGTTTTCTGGCTTCTCGTGAGCATTCGCGCTGCGCCGACAACACCGCTGGGCTGAACCGGGCGGCAACCTACATTGCCGACTCCCTGCGCCGCAGCGGCGCGAGGGTCTCCGAGCAGCCTTATCAAGCCGGTGGGCTGCAGACCAGGAATCTCATCGCTGCTCTCGGCACCGCCGACGGGCCGAGACTCATCATTGGCGCCCATTACGATGTCTACGGTGACCTTCCAGGGGCGGATGACAACGCCAGTGGTGTGGCGGGAATCCTCGAGCTGGCGCGATTGCTGGAGCACCAGGCGCTCCGATCGCCCGTGGAAATCGTGGCATTTTCGACTGAGGAGCCTCCGTATTTTGGAACTCCGGAGATGGGAAGCGCGATTCACGCCAAGTCACTGGCGCAGTCGGGCGAGCGGGTGCAAGCCATGATCTCCCTGGAGATGATTGGCTATTTCAGTCCAACACAGCCAAACCAGAATCCGCTGCTGCACCTCCTGTATCCTCGACACGGCCAGTTCATCGCTCTCGTCGGGCGGTGGGCCGATCGAGATCTCGCGCGCTTGGCGAAGCGCTGTTTCCGGGGTGCCACGACGGTGCAGGCGGTCAGCTATTCCGGCCCGGTGAGCCTCGGCTCGGATCTTTCCGACCAACGTAACTACTGGGCGCTCGGTTATTCAGGGCTCATGGTCACGGACACCGCGTTCATGCGCAATATGAACTACCATGGGCCGGACGACACCGCCGACAAGCTCGATTACGGGAGGATGGCCGGCGTCGTCGACGGCGTCTTCAACACCGTCGTACACCTGGCAAACGCGCATCAGGAGGCGCCATGAGCTCATCCGGCCTCGAGGAAACCGCCAAGTCCTCCGATCCTTCCGGCAAGCCAGTCGCGTTTCCGGTTGGGAGCCTGGTCGCGGATGCACTGCGCTATTGGGAGCCGCTTCGCGGCTCCTGGACGCGCCTTCGCTGGATCCTGTTCCTGGTCGGGCTCGCCTTCGCCGCCGTTATCGCCCGGTTCTTCTCCATCGCAACGTTCGGGTCCTACGGGGGCGAGTAACAGCACAGCCGGGCCATCCGCGGCATCGCCTGGCGGCTCGTCTTGCCCGGTAATCCCCTTCTCGCGTATATTCTTTCGCGTATTCCCCAGGAAATCAGGCAAAGCTGGCTCAAGCGGGCCCGGTGTCTTTCGGCGAGGGAGGAAGCTTCGGCAATGGAAGTCCAGATTGGCGGCATGGTTTCGCACTACAAGATTCTGCGCAAGCTCGGCTCGGGGGGCATGGGGGTGGTCTATGAGGCGGAAGACACCCGGCTGGGCCGCAAGGTCGCGGTCAAGTTTCTCACCGAGGAGATGGAGCGCGACCCCTCCATCCTCGAGCGCTTCCAGCGGGAAGCCCGCGCCGCCTCTTCGCTCAATCACCCGGGCATCTGCACGGTGCACTCCATCGAGGAGCACGAGCGCCGGCATTTCATCGTGATGGAGCTGCTGGAGGGGCAGACGCTGGCCCAGCGGATGGGCCGCCAGCCTTTCGAAATCGGCGAGCTGCTCGATCTCGCCACCCAGATCGCCGACGCGCTGGAATCGGCGCATTCCAAGGGGATCGTCCATCGGGACTTGAAGCCGGTGAACCTGATGATCAATACGCGGGGGCAGCTGAAGGTTCTCGATTTTGGACTCGCCAAGATCGAAGGGGTCGGCAAGATGGCCGACCGTGACTCTTCCCAGGCCGACACGATGCTCGGGGCGGAGCAATTGACGACGGCCGGCACGGTCCTGGGGACGGTCTATTACATGTCGCCGGAGCAGGCCCGCGGGCAGCTCACCGACGCGCGCACCGATCTTTTCTCCCTCGGGGCGGTGCTCTACCAGATGGCAACGGGAGCCCTCCCCTTCCCCGGAGACACCCAGCCGGTGGTCTTCGAGGCGATTCTGAACCGGCCTCCGAAGCCGCTCTCCGAGGCCAATCCTTCGATGCCGGCCGCGCTGGGAAGCATCTTCGACAAGGCGCTGGAGAAGGATCGCAACCTGCGCTACCAGACCGCCACCGAGCTGAAGACCGACCTCCTGCGCCTGAAGCGCGACCTCGACTCAGGAAGGCAGAGGGGAGTGACGCTCTCCGACTCGAAAGGAGCCGCCGAGAGGGCATCCGAGAAGTCGATCGCCGTCCTCTATTTCGAGAACCTGAGCGGGGTCAAGGAAGACGAGTACTTCCGGGACGGGATCACGGAAGACATCATCACGGAGCTCTCGAAAATCCGGAACATGAAGGTTTTCTCCCGCCCGACGGTGCTGGTCTATCGCGACAAGCCGGTCACGCCCTCCTTGATCGGCCAGCAGCTCGGGGCGGCCTACGTCCTGGCTGGAAGCCTGCGCCGCGCAGGCAGCCGCCTGCGGATCACCACCCAGCTGGTGGATACGCACACCGACTTTCCGCTCTGGTCAGAGCGCTACGACCGCGAGCTGAAGGATGTCTTCGAGGTGCAGGACGAGATCGCGCAGAAAATCGCCGCGGCGCTGCGCATCCAGCTCTCGCCCCAGGAGCAGGAGGCCCTCGCGGCAAAGCCCACGGACAACCTGCAGGCCTACGACCTGTACCTGCGCGGCCGTAGCTACGCCCGGCGCCTGACTCGACAGGACCTGGAGTTCGCCCTGCAGATGTACGAAAACGCTGTCACCCAGGACTCCAACTTTGCGCTGGCCTTCGCGGCCATTGCCAACGTCTGCGCCTATTACCACGCCCACTATGCCCGCGAGGACGTCTGGATCCACCGGGCCCGGGCCGCCGCCGAGCGCGCCATGGAGCTGCAACCCGACGTGCCCGAAGTCATGGTCGCCCAGGCCTGGATTCTCTATGCCAAGGGGCAATATGACGAGATGACCGCCATCGTGCGCAACGTGATCGCCCACAAGCGCGACTGCGAGGGCGCCTACTACCTGTTGCTGCGCGGTCTCTACGCCTCGGGAAAATACCAGGAGGTGGCAAACGTGGCCGATGAGGCAATCCAGTCCAGCGGCACCGATTACAATGTCTATGTGCCCATCATCAACTCCCTCGGCGCGCTGGGGAAGGAGGAGGCGCTGCGGAACATCCGCCATCGCGGCATCCAGGCCCTGGAGGGGCACCTGCGGCAGGTCCCCGAGGATGCGCGGGCCCGGATTCTACTGGCTCCCTGGTACGCCATGGAGGGACGTCCCGAAGATGCTGTCCGCGAGACGAATCTCGCCATGCTGCTGCGCCCCAACGAGGCGATGGTCCATTACAACGCCGCCTGCACGCTCTGCCTGATGAACAAGAAGACCGAGGCGATGGACGCTCTGAGCAAGGCTTGGCGCAACGGCTTCAAGGATGCCGACTGGGCGCGCCGCGATCCCGATCTAGCCATCCTCCGCGGTGATCCGGAGTTCGAGAAGCTCTATCCCGAGAAACCCGCGCCGAGCTAAGCCGAACCAACCCTCGATGGCGGGAGCGAAAGCGACGTGAAACGGCCCTTGGGAGTCATGGCCATCGCGCTGATGATCCTCGCTTCCTCCGGCTGGGTGCTGGCCCAGGCGTTGCCGCTTCACGGCTCCCGCAAGGCCCATAACTTCTTCATGGCATCGGTAGTCATGTCGGTCCTGGCACTGCTGGCGGCCGAATCCCTCTGGAGGCTGCGCTCCTACGCCTTTCTGATGTTCACCCTGTGGTCCATCTGCGCCGTCGCGGCTCTGGTGCTGTACCGCGTCGTCCCGGGTTCACCGGCGCATCTCCTCCGGCTCTTCGGACCCCTCGCCTGCGCCGGGCTCGCCTATGCCGTCATTGCGCTCTATCTTCGCCGTGTGGTTTGACGCCGCTGGTGCGCTGCTGCTCTGTCTCGGGCTCGGCGGCTGCAAGTCCGCCCAGCCACCCGGTCCGGTGACGCTCGAAGATCTGGTGCAGCGCCACACGCAGGCCCGGGGCGGCCGCTCCGCCATCGAAGCCATTGGGAACCTGGAAGCCAGGCTGCGCATCGTCGAGCCGAACTTCACGGTCGAGGGGACCTGGCAGGTGGATCGCAAGGGGCGCATGCATATCGACGTCTTTGCCGATGGGAAGCGGGTCTGGTCCGAGGCTTACGATGGAAGCGTGGCGTGGGACATGGCGGGCGACGCGGAGCATGGAAGTCCGGCGAAAGCCGGAGCGTCGGCGCTGCGCCACTCCGCGCAGCTCCCCACGAACATCCTCGGGCTGCACGAGATGGGCAGCCACGGGCACAAGCTGGAGTACTCCGGCCGCGAAGCGATCGACGGCGCCGAGTATTACGTCATCCTGCTCACCCTCGACGATGGCTTCACGACGCGCTACTACCTGGATCCCGCCAGCTTTCTCATCGCGCGCGCCCGCGTTCGCAAGGCGCTGCACCCGGATGCCGATCCCACCCCCACGACGATCGAGACGGTCTGGTCCGATTTCCGCCCAATTGCCGGCGTGCATTTCGCCTTCAAGGCGAGGGATACCGATCTCACGACGGGAAAGCTTCTCCAGACCTCGGAGCTGCTCGACCTGAAGGCCAACCCGCCCCTGGACGAGCAGATTTTTCGGATGCCTTAGAGGGTATCCGAGACGGCCCCTGGCACCGACTGGAGTTTCCTGGATGGACTCCTCACCGAGCATTCTGATCACCGGGGCCGCAGGCAATCTGGGAAGTCTCCTCGCCCGACATCTCGCAGGGGGCGGACACAAGCTCCGCCTGATGTTCCACAACAGACCGCTGCCGGCGGATCTAATCGCCGCTTCCCACGTCACGCCGATCCAGGCCGATCTCGCCGTCCCTTCGACACTCCTGCCGGCGGTGCGCGGAGCGGACGTCGTGGTGCACTTCGCCGGCGTCCTGTTTGCGCCGCGGCCGGAGCGCTTCCTTCCCGTGACCAACGCCCTCTGGTTCAGAAACTTATTGCGCGCTTGCCTCGACGCCAAGGTCCGGCGCGTCATTCTCATCTCGTTTCCCCACGTGGAAGGTCCGACCAGCTTCGAAAACCCGGCTACCGGCAGGCTGGATCGAACCCCCATTTCCGTCCATGCCCGGACGCGGCTGGAAGAAGAGTGCCTTCTGCTGGAGGGGACAAGCGGCAGCGAAACGATACCCATCGTGCTCCGATTGGGAATGGTCTATGGGCGCGGAATTCTGATGATCGAGGCGGCGAGGTGGCTCGCGCGGCATCGCCTCCTGGGGGTGTGGAGGGAGCCGACGCTGTTCCAGCTCCTTGCCACCGCCGATTTTCTCCAGGCGACGCAGACGGCCATCCTCAAGCCGGCGATTTCCGGGATCTATCACGTCGGAGACGAGCGGCCGGTGACGCTGCAGCATTTTCTGGACGCGGCGTGTGGAGTTTGGGATTGCCCGAAGCCCAAGAGGATGCCGTTCTGGATGATCCACGCCGCCGCCAGCCTGTGCGAGGGATTTGCGCTGCTGGCGCGGACCCGTGCTCCGCTGACGCGCGACTTCCTGCGCATCGGCAGGGTTTCCCACTGGGGTGACACCCGCCGAGCGCGCGCAGAGCTGATTCCGCAGCTGAGGTATCCGACGCTGGAATCGGGTCTCGAGACCTTGAGGTAGTCAGAGGTGAGAGAGGCGATCCATCAACGACTTGAAACGGCGGCGGGAGACTTCCAGGCGGGTGCCGCCGGTCAGGCGCACTTCACCGTGGCCGCCGGGCAGGGGCGCCACTTCCCCCACGGCATTCAGGTTGACGATGGTCGAGCGCGAGATCCTGAAGAAGTTAGCGGGATCCAGGGAGCTTTCCAGATCGAGGAGCGTGGGCTGCATCCAGTAGGAGCCATCCTTCGACTGGAGGCGAGTGAGCCCCCCATCCGAGACGAAATAGAGCACCTCTTCTCTCGGTACCACCACGAAGCGGGTACCACGCTTCGCGAGAAAGCGCAGCGGCAGCATGGCCCCCACGCGGCGCGCCTGCCCCGGCGAGAGCTCGGTGCCCCGCGCCTTCAATTCACGGACGCGCTCCATCGCCTGGGCGAGACGGGCCTGGGTGACAGGCTTCAGGAGATAATCCACCGCGTGCAACTCGAAGGCATCCACGGCGTACTGGTCGAAAGCAGTGCAGAAGATCACACCCGGACCGGGTGAGGGAAGGGAGGCCGCCACCTCCAATCCGCCGGCGCCGGGCATCTGCACGTCCAGGAAAACCAGGTCCGGGGACAGGTCCTGGATTGTTTCCAGCGCCTGCTCGCCGTCCTCCGCCGCGCCCACCACCTCCACCTCCGGGTAGGAGGCCAGGAGCCGGCGCAGCCGCTCCCGGGACGGCTCCTCGTCGTCCACCAGCAGAACGCGGATTCGATTCTCGCTCATCGGATTCGAACCACCACCAGCGTCACGTCGTCCTCCGGCTCCGCGCCGTCGCGGAACCGATCCGCCTCCGCTAGAATGCTGTCCCGGATCAGGTTCACGTCATCCTGGATGCCCTTGCGAGCTACCGCTTCGACGCCTCCGGCACCCAGATCCACTCCTTGGATATCACGAGTTTCTACCAAACCATCGCTGAAAATCAACAGGTGATCGCCGGAAGCGAGCTGGACCGTGACCGGCTCGAAGCTCGCCTCGGAAAGAAGGCCCACCACGGTTCCGGTGGGATCCAGAGTCGAGGTCCCGGAGGCTCTTGGATCCGTTCCCGTTGCGCCGTGCAGCCAGAGGGGTGCCGGGTGCCCGGCGTTCACATAGGTGAGCCGCCGGGTGCGCTCGTCGAAGACCCCGTAAAAGAGGGTCGCGTAGCGATTGCTCCCGGTGATGGCATGCATGGCCCGGTTCAGCTCGTCGAACAGCCCCGCCAGATCGTCGGGGTAACGGCGTGCCAGGGCCTGGAGGCGACCCTGGAGCCCCGCCATCAGCAGCCCTGCGAACAACCCCTTTCCCGAAACGTCTCCCACTGCCAGGGCAATCTTTCCATCACCCAGGGGGAGAAAATCGTAATAATCCCCTCCCACCTGCCTGGCGGGCCGGCAGACGCCGCTCACTTCCAGGTTCTCCGTCGAACGGAAGCCCGCCGGGAAGAGCCCGGCCTGCGTCTTGGAGGCGGTCAGGATTTCCCGCTGCATCCGCTCTCCCGACTCCACCATCGAGCCGATGCGCTCCACCGCGCCCGCCAGACGGTCGCGATTCAGCGGCTTCAGGAGATAGTCCACCGCATGGTTCTCGAAGGCCTGGATGGCGTACTGATCGAAAGCGGTGCAGAAGATGATGCGGGGACGCGGAGGCGGAAGCGTCGCCGCGACTTCCATGCCGGTGCGCCCGGGCATCTGGATGTCCAGAAACACCAAATCCGGAGCGAGTCGCGGAATCTCACGGAGCGCCTCGTCGCCATCAGAGGCCTCTCCCACGACGGTGACGCCCGGCAGCTCCGCAAGCAGGCGCCTGAGCCGGTCGCGCGCCGGCTGTTCATCGTCCACCAGAAAGGCCCGGATCATGGCGTGAGCTTCGCGGGTCCCGGCAGCGCGCCTTCCGCCGGGCGCTCCTCGGCGGACTCCGGCGATCTCGCCTCGATTGCTTCATCGGGACCCGCCATCTCGCGGGGGATTTTCAGGCTCACCATGGTCATCCTGCCCTCTGGATCGCGGGAGACTTCCATCGAGGCGCGCGCGCCATAGTGCCCGTGCAGGCGATCCCGGATATTTTTCAGGCCGAAGCCCGAGGCGTCACCCGGCCTGGAAGCCTGAGTGTCGGCCCCCGGCCGGAAGCCGGGCCCGTTGTCCGAGACCTGGATCGCCACAGAACCATCCTGAAGGCGGGCTTCCACTTCGATACGCCCCGGTCCGCGAATCGCGGCGACGCCGTGCTTCACGGCATTCTCCACCAGCGTTTGAACCATGAGGGTCGGAATGCGCGCATCCTCCACCCCCGGATCGACGGCGACCCGGCACTGCAGGCGCTGGCCGAAGCGGGCCTGCTCCAGATCCAGGTAGGCCCGAATGGCCTCCATCTCGTCTCCCAGTCGCGTCCACTCGCTCTCGGAGCGCCGCAGGGTGTAGCGGAACACTTCGGCAAGCTGCTCCACCGCCCGGTCCGCCCTTTCCGGGTCCTTGGGGATGAGACCGGCGATGGCGTTGAGGGCGTTGAACAGGAAGTGCGGGTTGATCTGGGCGCGCAGCGCCTTCAGCTCCGACCGGCTGGCATGCAGCGACAGCTCCTTCTCACGCTGCTCCTGTTCTTGCTTGCGCGCCTGCAGGCGCACGTTTTCCAGCATCGAGGCGAACACCTCCGACAGCGACTCCAACAAGAGAACATCCTGGCCGAAGTAGGGGATCTGATTGGCACGGGGGCCGAGGTGGATGCTTCCGGCCGGGCCATCGCTGCCCCGGACGGGGATGTTGAGAACCGCCTCGGAAAACGCCTCGCGCGCGGCAGCTTCGGGCAGCTGGATGCGTACCGGAGCCTGGAAGATTTCGCCGATTCGCGTCTCGGCTTCCCGGACGAGATCCGGCAGAGAGACCGCGCGCTGAATCCCGGTGAGGAAGTGCTGCACGGCCTCTATCGTCCCGAACTGGCGTCCCAGCCAGAAATGATCCAGCCAGGCGCTGAGCTTTCCGTAGACCCACGGCAGTCCCATAACCAGGGGGAGCAGCGAGAGGGCATAAACCCATGGCCGCGCCCACGCCAGCGGAAGGCCTTCCAGCTTCGGGAGAACCGCGGCAAAGTAGGCGGTGAGCAGAATGATGCTCACTAGCAGCGCCAGGCCGCGCTTGATGAAGACATCGAAGAACTCGAAGCGGTTGCCGAAGTAGGTCCCGGCAAACAGGAAAGCCAGAGGCAGCGAGCGCAGCCCGACCTCCCCCAAATCGTTGAGCCGGATCAAGCCGGTGTTGGCCAGAATCATCGGAAGGCCCATCAGGCACAGGGCGATGAAAAGTCCCAGCCACCAGCGCCGCGACGATCGCTCCTTGGACGTGCCCGGCTTCCTGGAATAGCGGGAGATCGCCAGCACGCTGTAGATCCCCGCCAGGCTGAAAAATAACCCCATGGATATCCCGGAGAGCTTTCCCGCAAAGCCGCGGGACAGGGAGATCACATCGTAAAAGGCCAGGAGGCAGCAGGTCATCACCGAGAGGCAGCCAGCGTAGAGCGCCGCCAGAGCCCATCGCCAGGCCGGGGGGAGCGGGGCTCGATTGGTGGCACTGATTTCGGTGTAGGTGACGTGCGCGATCAGCGGCGGGAAGAGGAACACCTGCACGAACAGGACCGTCATGAGCGAGTAGGGGCGGGTCTGAGAATTCAGCTGCGTGAGCACGAAGAGCAAACAGCCGACGAACCAGGAAAAGCTTAGAAAGGTCAGGGCGCCGCCCACGAGATCGACACTCCGCGTCCACCCGCACGTCTCGATCGACTTGCCGCCCCAGCGGACCCGTCCCACCTGGGCCAGCCAGAGGATGAAGATGGCGCCGAACGAGAAGGCGCCGTAGGTGTAAATCAGCAAGGCCAGGAGGCGGACGGCGTTCATGGAGGTGAGGATAGGCTATCCGGCAGCCTCCTCCAAGCCGAATCTGACGGGCGGCTGTAGAAGCGAGACCAGCGGCCGATTCGACCAGTCGAGCGGCCGGCATCCGGCGTTTCAAGCCCGGGCCTCATGAGGTGACGGCGCCTCCGGTCGGCCTGGCGAACCAGCCTCAGGCCGTCGGCCGAGGCTTCGCGGCGCGCAGCGCTGAGAAAACCGACCAGGTCATCAAGGCTAATCCGATGAGATAAACCGGCCAGAGGAAACCCGTGGGCTTGAGGCGTCCCAGCTCCTCCGCGCTGGCGGGAAGCATGGCGATGGCGTCGGCCATGAACGCGTAAAGCACGGTGAAGGTGCCCGCTAGAAAAGCGGCCCACCGGGCGGGGCCGGGGCGGATTTCCCCTCCTCGATCATCGATCTTGACCGCCAGCTCGCCGCCCACCACCGCGAGGAGCGCGATGAGTACCGGACTGAGCACCGGTCCCCACCAGGGAAGCGGAATCAGGAAAAGAACGTCCGGCTCCAGCAGTGAGCTGGGCCAGCCCAGGAACACTCTCAGCCAGACGTAATAGAAAATGTCCCACAACCCAAAGGCGAAGCAGGCAAAGGCCCAGCGTGCCTGCCAGGATCGTCCCAGGGCCCACCCCAGGGCCGCTATCATTATTAATGTCGCCAGCTCCCTGCCAATCTCCACCCGGGCGATCTGCGGATCGAACGGCGCCATGTCCCGGATGAGATCGGTAATCCCCATCACGCGGCGCAGGTACACCACGGCGGCGGCCTCGACGTAAGCCATGGCCGCGGCGAACAGCGCCACCCACTTCAGGCTCTTGCTCTGCAAGCTTCCCCCCGTTGATCCGATTCTCGCACTTCATTCTAGTCCCGGGCGAATTGCCGTGGAAACCGAGCCGCTTTCCACCGCAGTGCCGATTGTGACATGCTTTTTCAAAAGGAGAGACTCGGTCGATGCGAAGCAAGCTGTTCCTGGTGATTCTGGCAACGTCCGCGCCGATCTGCTTTCTTCCTGTCGCCTGTGGACCCACACCCTACCAGGTGGTCGAAGCCGCCAACTCCTGCTCACTTCATCTGGATGGGGATGACGACTTCGTGGACCTGGGCACTTTGGCCGCCGGAAGCCCCCTGATGCTTGCAGGCTCCCCGTTCACCGTCTCCGCCTGGTTTCGACAAGAGACCGGCGGGGATCCGTATCAGCGGATTCTGGACAAGAGTGACGGGGTGCTGGGGCGCAACGGCTACGCCCTGGCGGTGGATCCTGGAGAGAAGCGCGTCCACTTCTACGTGCATGGCGGAAAAACGGGGGGCGATTTCATCACCGTCTCAGGAGCTTATGGGATGGATCGCTGGCACCATGTGGCAGCCGTGGCGAGGGATGGGCGGCTGGAGATCTGGGTGGACGGTCGGAGAGACGGGAGCGCCAGTTACGAGAGCGGCTCGCACGCCCTGCCCGCTGATTTCGCCACCGGCGCGCGGCTGGGCACCTGGAATCACGAGCCGGGAAGGGAGTTCAAGGGATGGCTCGATGAAGTGGCCGTCTGGAACACGGACTTGAGCGACGCCGCCATCCGGGCGATTTACTCCGCCAAGGGGCGCGGCGACCTCTCACGGAACTGGGGCCCTTACGATGACTCCGGAGCCTTGGTCGCCTGGTGGCGCATGGGAGCTGACGCCGGTGGGGCTTCGCCATTATCGATCGCCGACTCCTCCGGGAAAAACGCCGCGGGGCGCCTCATGCCCGATCCGACCTCCGGAAATGCTCCTTCCTTCGACTGCCAATCCATCCCCTGAGAATTCGGCGGCACGCAGCGCGATCCGGCTCCTCCTGCCGACGCTACGGATGGCCGCTCGCGGCGAGCGGTGCGCCGGGAGTCGCGCCGGCCGCAGGGCCGCGCGAGTCAGGGGTCTTGAGGCGGGAAAGGCGGGTGGCGAATTCCTCGATCGGCTGGTACAGGCGATCGAGCGATTCTCTCGAGGGAGGTTGCGCGGAAGCCTCGACCGCACCGGCAGCTTTCAAGCTGTCGCACAGCGCTCCGAACAGAGTTTTCCCCATCGGCTCCTTGAGCGGCGGCGCCGCCACTTTTCCTCCGCCCGTCGAGCTGGCCGCCTTGCGGTCCCCTTCATTGAGGACTCCCTTCACCGGGGCATCGGCCTTGGCCGCCCGCGCGGCTTTGAGGTAGAAGTCGGCCGCGCCAGCGAGATCGCCCGATTTCCAGCGCACGTAGCCAGCCATGCAGGCGGCCTCGACGCTTTTGGGATTGGTCCTGGCCGCCGATTCCAGCCTAGTGCCGCGCCTCGGGGAGATTCCCCACAGCGATCATCACTTCCCCGAGGCGCAGCATCGGGCCGGTCTCTTCGCCATTGATGGCATGGGCGCGGCGAAAGTGGCCCTCGGCGAGCTTCAAGTTCATGGGCGCCTGTTCCGCGGGCGAGGCGTGCAGCGCCCCCAGCGCGAGATGCCCGCGAGAGCTCGCGGGATTGACCCTGACGAGATCTTCCCAGGCCTGCGCCGCCCCGGCGAAGTCGCCGGTCCCCCTCAGGCACTGTCCGAGGTAGTAGAGAGAATCCTCATGTTTCCCCTGGATGGCCAGCGCCTGGCGATATTTCTCCACGGCGGCCGGATAATCCGCGGCTCGGCGCAGCTTTCCCGCCTCGTTGAACAGCCCCCAGAACTCCAAGACTGCTTCGCGTTCCAGGGGCTGGGTCACTGCTCCGGCTGAATCCATCGCCGCACCGGCGGGGGCCGCCGCCTCGATTTCATTGCCCTCCGTCAGGCGCAGAGTGGTTCGGGTGGGGAGCTGGGTGAAAGCTTGCCGGGTGCCATCGGGCCAGGTCACTTCCAGCTCCTGGATGGTATTGGATTGTCCCACTCCGAACCAGACTTCCCCGGGGGGCGACTGGCTGAGATAGGACGAGCTGCCCCCCACGCTGCGCATCTGGCTCACCCCGCCCGCCTTCAATCGCACCAGCGCCCCGGTGGCATAGGAGGAGGTGACCGGCGCGGCGCCGGCGCCACCGGCCAGGCCGCGCGCCGCCGCCCGCAGCACCACCCGCACCCAGGCCGCGCGGCTTCCCCCATCGTTGCGCAGCAGGCGGGCTTCTCCGCCGTTCACCCCCACCGCGATATCCAGATCCCCGTCCTGGTCGTAATCGGCGACCGCCGCACCCCGCCCCACATTTTCCAGCTTGAAGCAGTCCCCTGCTTTACTGCCCACCTCGAAGAAGCCCCTGGGCTTGCCCGCGTTCCAGAACAGCTGGTTCTTCATCGGGATGAGCGAAGAGGTGTCGCTTTCCTTCTGGAAGGTGCTGCCGTTGGCCACGAAAAGGTCCAGCCGTCCGTCATTGTCGTAATCCAGGAAGTCGGTTCCCCAGCCGACGAAATCCAGGGCGATCTGGCCGAGCCCGACCATGTCCGCTTCGTCCACGAAATGCAGCGGCTCTCCGCCGCCCGCCTGGATCCGTCCCTGCTGGTTTTCGTAGAGGGCGTTTTCCTGAGCGATCCAGTGGGTGATGAAGATGTCGAAATCGCCGTCGTTGTCCCAGTCGCCGAGCCCCAGCCCCATGGCGCCACGATGATCGGCCACCCAGGCGGCGTGGCTGATGTCCTGGAAGCGGCCGTTGCCCAGGTTGCGGAACATCGCGTTGTCGGAGATGTCGTTCGCCACGTAGAGATCCGGCCAGCCATCCGCGTCGAAATCGGCCCACACCGCGGAGAGGGAGCGCCCGGTGAGGTTGTCCACCCCCGCCTGTTTCGCCACTTCGTGGAAAGTGCCGGAGTCGTTGCGGAACAGCAGGTTGCGCTGGGGGGAATAGCTCGATGGATTCAGGCTGTAGGGAACGACCGCGTTGTACTGACGCGTGGTCTTCTCTTCCAGAGCGGAAGTCGGCGCGTAGTCGACGTAGCCGCAGACATAGAGATCGAGATCGCCGTCCCGGTCGTAATCGGCCCACGAGGCGCCGGTCCAGAATCCCTTTTCCTTTTCCAGGCCCGCCGCGCGGGAAACCTCCTGGAAAGTCCCATCTCCCCGGTTCCGGTAGAGCAGATTGGAGCCGTAGCGGGTCACCACCAGATCCAGATCGAAGTCGGAATCGTAGTCACCCCAGGCGGCGCCCATCCCCCAGCCCGGCGCGCCGACCCCGGCTGCCTGGGTCACGTCGGTGAACGTCCCGTTCCCGTCGTTTCGATACAGCCTGGAGGTCGCGGAGGAGGCTCGAACTTCTTCCGGTTTCAGGGTCAGGGGACCTGCCTCATTGACCAGATAGAGATCGGCATCGCCGTCGCCGTCATAATCGCCCCAGGCCACGCCAGAGCCCATGTCCTCGGGAAGCTGGCTGGAGCGCCGCCCGGAGAAATGGCGAAATCTCACGCCCGCTTCCCCGGCCACATCGGTGAAGGTGATTTTCGGCGCGTCTGCCGGAAGCGCGCGCGACAAGGATCGGGTGATTTCGTCGCTGCCGGCCGCCTCGTGCCCCGGCGTGTAGGGCCGGGGCCTGGAGCGCAGGAGGAAGAAAGCGAGGAACAGCAGCGCGAGGGCCGCCGCGCCGAGACCGAGCGAAGCCCGGGCCTGCCTTCTCCAGCGGGAAGGGCGTGGGGCGGCGGCGACACCCTGGCTCACGGGGCCCCGGGCGCGCCCGGCTTCCCACCACCCGGAAGGACGGAGCCGGAGAGGGGCGGCAGCGCTGCTTGCCGTCTCTTCCGGGGGGTGGGATCCAGCCGGATCTCTGCCTGGGCGCGGGCCATCTCGGTGACCGGAGTGGTGAGCCCAGCCTTCTCGGTGAACAGGAAATTCAGCAGATACTGGTCGAGCTTGCGGTAGAGAAGCCGGGCCGACACGTGCAGCGATTCGCTCCCCTCCCGTGGCAGGACGAAGGAGAAATCCCGCTGGTCGGAAATCGGCTCGGAGAGGCTCGAAGCTCCGCCCGGGCAGCGGAAAGAGAACTCGGCGGTGTCGGAGAACCCCGGGAAGAGCGAGCGCCGATAGCGCACGCCCACCATCTCCCAGAGGTTGTGCCGGTCGATCAGGTTGCCATACTGGTCGACCGGCTCGGCCTTGAACATGAACGAGCCAGGCTGAATGAAATGCTTTTCATCCAGCCCTCCGGTCGAGAACACCACCTTGCCGCCCGGATCGGTGACCTGTATCTCGACCCAAGACTGGATGATGTCCAGCGGTCCGGTGGGAAAGTCATGTCCGACCTTGTTGGAGGTGATGACGGCGCGGATGCTCACCGGTTCTCCGGCCCGGGCCGTCTCCGGAACCTGCAGCTCCAGGCCTACGGCGGGACCCTTGGTCCACTTGTGGGCGATCTCGGGAATCTCCAGCTCGCCGCGCAGCCAGCGGTTGGTCAGGGCGATCTGCTCATCCGCCCCGGGGAGCTTCAGGAGCGCCGGCATGAACTGGTTGGCCGCCAGGAAGCGGTGGCTGCGGACCTTCCCGTCGGCCACGCTCCGGTTGTAATCGAGCCCATCGCCGGAGGCCGGGTCGTTGGAATCCACCAGCGGCATGTGGCACTCCCGGCACTCGATGGTCTTGCGTGGATCTCCCGGGTGGTTCCAATGGCTCTTGCGCCAGTTGTCATACTGGTTCTGCAGCTGGACCCAGCCCACGTTGTTCACTTCCTGATCGATGAACTGCTTGTGGCAGGCGGCGCAATACTCGGGGGTCTTGAAGACCCTCTTGCTGAGGTCGGCCTGGTGCGCCCGGGGATAGGCGCGGATCAGGAAATCGCGCGTGTGCCGGGCGGCGGATCCTGGCTTCAGCTCGAAGAGATAGCGCCGCGGTTGGGCGATGAAGTAATTGGCGTTGCCCTCCACATCAGTCTTGCGGATGGAGTGACAGGCCAGACAGGACACCCCCTCCTGGTAGCCGGCGAGCCCCGTCAGGTTCTTGGTGAACAGGTTCTTGGTCCCCGAGAACAGCGAAATGGGATCGTGGCAGCCGCCGCAGTAGCGGGTGGATTCGGCGCCGTTCTGCTTGGCCATCTCCTCCTGAATCTTCTGGAACCCCAGGTCCATGGCGGCCCAGCGGTGGGCGCTCACACGCCACTCGGCGACGATCGTCTCGTGGCAGCCGGCGGTGCCGCACGACTCCGACCCTGAGAGGGAGCGGGGATCGTAGGCGCCCCCCGAAAGCGTCCGCGCCAGGCTCGGCGCGAAGGGTCGCTTCTTGCCGTACTTGAAGGAGTAATCGGCGGGGAAATTGTTGTTCATCCGCTCCCCGGGATAGACGGCATACAGGACCGCCACGAGGGCGGCACACCCCAGGAACACGGCGCAGGTGCGCAGCAGGGCGCGCCGCTGCGCCTGGCGCAGGGCCGCGCCCAGCACGTCGTGGTGCAGAGCCCGATCCCGGATCAGGATGATGACGATGTGGGGAGCCAGGAAGGCCACCAGCGCGAAGGTGGAGAGGGTGTGAGTCAAATCCCACGCGTAGCCGATTTTCGGCGTGAACAGCGCCTGCCAGGTCAGGACGACTCCCGAGAGGATCGCCAGCAGCGTGGAAGCGGTGGCGAGATAGCCCATCCATTTGACCGCGCTGGCGGGGCGGCTCCAGTACACTGCCAGGTGACGGACCTGATAAACCAGCGACGGAATCAGAAAAACCAATCCGACGCCCGTGTGCACCAGCACGAGCCACTGGTTGGGCACGGAGAAGGGCAGGAAGTACAGGCAGAGCCCGGTGAGGGTCTCGAAGAGGAGCCAACCCATCATGAAGACCGCCAGCAGGCGGCCCCACTCGCGCTCGCGGAGGGCCACACCCGGGCGGCAAGCCGTGTTTCCGCCCCGGGCAGATTGCGTGATGTCCATGGAAGGCGCTCCTTCTCATCACATCCGCCGGACCAGCGGAAGGGAAATGGCACGTCGCGTGCCGGTCGAATGCCGTGTCCCGGAATATGCCCGCACAACATGCTTCGCACAATGACCCGATCCGGTGATTTATCTCCCCCGATGTGGGGGCTCGGCGGAACCTGGGAATCCAGGTCGGATACTCCGGGGCTGCCTGGCGGCCGGGAATAACAGGATTGCAGTTTGTAGGTGGAGGGGAAGCGCGGAATTCCCGGGCGAGCCTAGGGGCTGGCCGCGCAATCAGGCTACGGGAGGCGGAGAAAGCTAACGGGAGCCGGACGGCCTGATGCCGCGAGACAGCGCGTAGGCCACCGCCTGCGAGCGCCTGTGCACGCCGATTTTCGGATAGAGGTTTTTCAGGTGGGAAGCCACGGTGTTGGCCGAGACATGCAGCTTCGCGGCGATGCCCGCGTTGGTCAGCCCTCCGGAGAGCAGCGCCAGTATCTGGCGCTCGCGGCCGGTGAGCGCGGCCGGCTCCCCCGTTTCCTCCTCGACTCCGGTCATCTCCACCAGGCGCTGCGCCACGGCCACGGGCAGCTCGAGCTGGATGCGCTTCTCCCGGGTGATGTCGCGCAGCAGGAGCGCCCGACCGATGGTTTCCCCGCCCATCGACTTGCACAGCGACACCGTGGCGCGCAGCCGTACCCCCGCCGCCAGCGACAGCTCGGCGGAAGCCGCTTCCGGGTGGCGCAAGGTCGAGTCCCAGAAGCGCAGCAGAGCGGGGAGCTTCAGGCATCCGCGCAGCTTCGTCCCCATGGCACGGGGCGCGCTCATACCAAGAAGGTCCTCCGCCCGCCGGTTCACATGGAAGACGATCCCCTGCGGATCCACCAGCACCAGCCCGTCTTCCAATCCCTGGATGGCGCCGAACAGCAGGCACTCCCCGCACCTTCCGTGAAGATCCAAGGTCACTTTCATGGCGTGCCTTTCGGTTTTTCCCGGCGAGTCGAGGACGTGAGTCCCTGCCGCGACGATTCGGACCCACGGTAACACGGAGTTTCGGGGCCGTTCAATGGGAGCGAGGCGCTACCGCCGCTGACCCGACAGGCGCAGGATGGCTTCCCGCAGCTTGCGGTGGCGGTCGAATCGAACGGCGAACTCGCTCTCCCGGCGCCCTCCCTTGGCCTGGATGACGCGCACCAGGGACTGCCTCTCCGCCGCGCCCCAGCGCGCCAGGCCGGGAAGCAGGCAAACCAGCGGAGCCCAGCGTTCCCACGCCAGGCGCTCCCCCGCCGACCGGCCCGGCCGCGCTCCGGCATGCAAGAGCGCCGCCGCTTCGCTGCAACAGACGCGTGTCGCTTCTTCCCGGTCGGATCCAAAGCGCTTCGCCAGGTAATCGGAAATCCGCAACCCCACGTTGGGGAGAAAATCGGCGCCGATCACATCGCTCCTGGGCTTTCCCAGGTAGTAATAGAGGTTGTGCTGCGCCAGCTGCCGCAGCGTTTCGGGGCTCGAGCGGTGCGCCGGGTCGCGCCGCAGGCGCGAGAGCTCCCGCCGCATGATTCTCCCCGCCGCGCGGCTGCGCGGTTGAAAGCCGATCTTCCGGTAGAACCACCAGGCTCCGGAGCGGATGGCTTCCTCGTTCTCGTGTCCCAGCTGGTAAGGGAAGATCGTGAAGGCGTCGGAGTTGAAGAGATGTCGCGTGGTGGCCAGGACCCGGCCGTAGATCCGCCCCGCCTCGGCACCCCGAAAGGTGTCGAAGACGTTGTAGGCGATTTCGGAGGAGCCGAAAAGGGCGCTCACCAGAACGTAACCGATGGGAATGCCGTTCTTCATCGTGAGAAAGGCATAGACGGCTTCCAGGAGCAGGCGCCTCTCGGGCAGGGCTCCAAGGCAGGCGAATTGCAATCCATCTTCCCATTCCACCAGACGCACGTCGGCGCGGCTGGCGTAGGAGAAGAGATCCAGGTCGCGCTGCCGGGAGATCATCGCCTCTCGGGCCAGATCGATGATGCGGTCCGCCGAGCGCGGCGCAAGGTCCCGAACCGCGCGCGGTCGCCGCAGCGCGTCGGCCGGCAGCGCGGGGCGCTCGCGGGTGATGCCCTGCCGCACGAACACCACCGGCGAGGCGGCGTGGCGTGCCAGGGTTCGGGAGGGAGTCCCCGGCCCCGGCTCCAGGCGCATGGGGATGTCGAGATCGTCGTAGATCCTCTCGCGGATGAACGAGTCGGCTTTGAGTGCCGCGAACCGCCGCGCCAGAAAAGTCCCGTCCGCTTCTTCCTTTCCCTTGAGACGAAGAATCCACTCTTCGACACCCAGATCCCACTCGTCGAGCCCCGGCGTCTCGGCGTAATGAACCAGAAGCGGCAGAAATGACTCCAGCCGATCCCGCCGTGAGAATTTCTTCCACTCCACGCGCAGAGAGCGGGGATGACGCTTTGCGATCCAGGCGGCGGTGGGGGCGAAAAAACGGAATCGAATGTCGGCGCCGAGGATACCGCTGTCGGACAAGGTGGTGCGGTGCCGGCGAAGATCCCGGCGGCGCGCGAAGCCCCGCAGCATCCGCTCCACCCGCATCAAGACAGACCGGCTGTCGGGATACGCCCTCAGGAAGCAGAGGATTTCATGGAGCCGGAGGACTTCCGAAGCCTTGGAGAGGGCGGAGTGCTCCAGGTCGGCCAGGAGACTGGATTTCCTGGAAGCCATCGAGCCGCCATAGCGGTCCCGCAGGATCGCCAGCTGCCGCAAGCAGGAAGAAACCTTCGCTGACATGGAGACTCCGCGCAACTGAAGCGTCAATTCTCGGCGCGCAAGCCCTCGATGGCGCGAGCGATGGTGGCGCGATACAGCCGGGCGAAATCCTCCGCGGTGCTTCCGAAGCGGTTCATCCGATGCAGCATGACCAGCCCGTGCGCCGTCGACCAGAGGTAGACCGCCGTCTCGATGGGATCTCCGGCGCGAAAAATCCCCGCCTGCATGCAGTGGCCCACCTGTTCCACCGCGAGCTTGAAGGTGGCGCGGTTGTGGCGCTCCAGCTCCTCCGACAAATGCGTGGTGGGGCCTGGAACCAAAAACGCCAGATCGAAGTAGCGCGGCTGCTCGATGGCGAAATGCAGGTAGGCGTCGATCAATCCTTTCAGTCGCAGGAACGGATCGGGGGCCTCCAGGGCCGGCGCCAGGTAGTTCGAGAGGATCGAAAGCCCGGAGCCGATGATTTCCTCGAGTATCGCCTCTTTGTTGGGAAAGTGCCGGTAGATCGCAGTGGCGCTGACTCCCACGCGCTCCGCGATTCGGCGCATCGAGACGCCCTCGACTCCTTCAGTGAGAAAGAGCTCCTGGGCCGTGAGTGAGATTCGAGACTTCAGGTCATTCATGAGAGAGGGCATTATACTCGCCCGCCTGCGCGGACGCCGCGTCGAAACGCGACTTGCAATTAACAGCGTTAACCTCGTCAGTGCCGAATCACACGAAATCACTCGAAATTTTCGGAAGCACTTTCTTCCGTTAACGGCGTAAACGCTGGTAGGGTGAGTGGTACACTGGAGCTATTCCAGAATGATGCCGTGAAGGGAGGGGGGGTTATTGATGTCCCAGACATCCATCGCTTCGGCGCCATTGGCGGAGCGATCCGATCTTGGCCGCACAAGGCTTCAATCCAGTATCGATGCGGCCCAGCAATTCCTTCTATCGATTCAGGCTGAGGACGGCCACTGGCGAGGCGAGCTGGAGGGCGACACGGTCCTCGAGTCGGAATATGTTCTGGCCATGCACTTCCTCGGCAGACTGGGAGAAGCCAAAGTCGCGAAGGCCGGCCATTACCTGCGCCTGAAGCAGCTCCCTTCGGGCGGCTGGGCCAATTACCCCGGCGGACAGGCCGACGTGAGCTCTTCCACCAAAGCCTACTTCGTGCTGAAGCTGCTCGGAGACGATCCCCAGGCGCCGCACATGCAACTCGCCCGCCGCAAGGTCCTCGAAATGGGCGGGCTCCAGGCATGCAACTCATTCACCAAGATCTACCTGGCCATCTTCGAGCAGTACCCCTGGAGCCGCTGTCCCTCCGTTCCACCCGAGCTGATCCTGTTTCCACGCTGGTTCTACGTGAACATCTACGAGATGTCCTCCTGGTCGCGCGCCATCCTCGTTCCCTTGAGCATCATCAGCGCTCGCAGGCCGCGCTGTCCCGTGCCGGCTTCCGCGGCAATTCCCGAGCTGAACTCCAGTCAGACCCGTCCTCCGCAGCGCTCCGCCTGGGCGTCGTTCTTCTTCACCATGGACATCGTGGTCAAGCAGCTCGAGAAGCTTCCCTTCCGGCACCTGCGCACCCTGGCGCTGGATCGCGCCGAGCGCTGGACCCTGGAGCGGCTCCACGAAAGTGACGGACTGGGCGCCATCTTTCCACCGATCGTCAACACGATCATCGCGCTCAAGGCGCAGGGCTATCCGCTGGATCATCCGACCATCGTCCGGCAGGTCCAGGAGCTGGAGAAACTGGAAATCGAGGAGGCCGACACACTGCGCGTCCAACCCTGCTTCTCGCCGGTCTGGGACACGGCCTACGCCATCAACGCCTTGGTGGAGTCCGGATTCCCTTCCAATCATCCCGTCATCGTGAATGCGTCCCGCTGGCTCCTGGATCGCCGCGGCCACGGCAAGGGTGACTGGCGAACGAAGCTCGGTGGGCGGAAGGCCGCGGGCTGGTACTTCGAGTACGCCAATCCCTATTACCCGGATTGCGACACCACTTCGCAGGTCCTGACTTCCCTGAGCAAAGTCACCCTGCCTCCGGGGGACGGCTACGCCCGCTGCCAGAATGCCATCTTCGACAGTCACGAATGGCACCTGGGAATGCAGAATCAGGACGGAGGCTGGGCGGCTTTCGATCGGGGATGCGACAAGGCGATTCTGACCCGCGTCCCCTTCGCGGATCACAACGCCATGATCGATCCGAGCACGGCGGATCTGACGGCCCGCGGGCTGGAATGCCTCTCCGAGCTGGGCTTCGAAATGGATTTTCCCGCCGCGGCAAGAGCGATCCAGTTTCTGCGCCGCACGCAGGAGCCGGAAGGCGCCTGGTACGGGAGGTGGGGATGCAACTACCTCTACGGTACTTACCTGGCCCTCTGGGGCCTGCGGAAAATCGGAGTCAGCGCCGGCGATCCCGCGATCCGGCGGGGCTCCGCATGGCTGCAGTCCTGCCAGAACCCCGACGGAGGGTGGGGCGAAACTCTAGGCTCCTACGACGACCCTTCCCTCAAAGGCAAGGGCGCCAGCACCCCGTCGCAGACCGCCTGGGCGGTGCTCGGCCTGGTTGCCGCCGGCGAGCAGGAGAGCGCAGCGGTGCGGCGTGGAGTGGAGTTTCTGCTGGATCGGCAATCCGAGGATGGGTCGTGGCCGGAGGAGGAGTGGACCGGCACCGGGTTTCCGCGGGTCTTCTATCTGCGCTATCACCTGTATCCGATCTATTTCCCTCTGCTGGCGCTGGGCGTCGTCGCGCAACAGGGCGCGCCCGCCTTCCGCAGCCATGCCATCACCCGCCAGAGGGCGCATGCGCCAGGGGCTTCCCACGGAGGGATTCTGACGTGAGGTTCCCGCTGCACATTACCCTGGACATGGTGGCGCACCAGGCCCGCCAGGCGCTGCTGCGAAACCGGCGCTATCCGTTCGTCCTGATGCTGGAGCCGCTGTACGCCTGCAACCTGGCCTGCCTGGGCTGCACCCCGGAGCGGCACACCGGAAAGGTCGCCGATCGCCTGACCCTGGAGCAGTGCCTTCGCGCCGTGGATGATTGCGGCGCCCCCGGGGTGTCGTTGTGCGGCGGCGAGCCGACGCTTTATCCCGAGCTCAAGGAGCTTGTGGCCGAGACCATCCGGCGACGGCGCCACATCTACCTGTGCACCAACGCGCTGCTCCTGGACGAAAAGGTCTTCGGGGTGATTCCGCCTCACAAGCGCCTCACGATCAATGTCCACCTGGACGGGATGCGCCGCACCCATGACCGAGTCTGCGCACGGGAAGGGGTTTTCGAAAAGGCGGTGGCCATGATCCGCGAGGCCAAGCGCCTGGGCTACCACGTCATGACCAACACCACCGTGTTCAAGCAAACCGATACGTCCGAGGTCAAGGCGCTGTGCGAACTGACCAAGAGCCTCGGGGTGGATGGGATGCTGGTGGCCCCCGGGTACCATTACGAGACCATCGAGCGGGACATGTTTCTCACCCGCGCCGAGATCCAGAAGAAATTCAAGAGGATTCTGGGCTTCTCGCGCCACTACCGTCTCACCTCGACGCCGCTGTTCCTGGAATTCGCGGCGGGCCTGCGCGATCTCCCCTGCTCACCCTGGAGCACCGTGACCTACACGGTGCGGGGATGGAAGGGGCCCTGTTACCTCATCGCCCAGCAGTACACTCACTCCTGGAAGGAATTCTGGGAAGGAACCGACTGGGATTATTGGGAGTCGCGACAGGACTCCCGCTGCACCAACTGCGCCATGCACTCGGGGTTCGAGGCCTCGGCGGTGCGCGAGATCGGGCGCAGTCCCAAGGACATGGTCCGGATGGCCGCCTGGAACCTGCTGGGATAGGAGCGGACGGAATCTCCATGAAAGTCTTCGTCACCGGCGCCACGGGATTCGTGGGATGGCACCTGGTGGAGGCGCTGATCTCCCGGGGGGACGAGGTACGCTGCCTGGTACGGCCAGCCAGCGCGGCACTGCTGGCCACGTCCCGCTGCCAGGTCGCCCTGGGGGATCTCACCGATATCGCAAGCCTGAAGCGCGGCATGGAGGGGGTCGAGGCGGTTTATCACTGCGCCGCCGACTATCGGTTGTACGTGGCGGATCCACAAGTCATGTACGCCGCCAATGTCGAGGGGACGCGTAACATCCTGCGGGCGGCGGCCGATGCGGGAGTGCGGCGCGTGGTCTACACCAGCACCGTGGGGGCCCTCGGGCTGAACCCCCACAGACCCGCCGATGAGCAAACTCCGGTCTCGCTCTCCGACATGGTCGGTCATTACAAGCGCAGCAAATTTCTGGCGGAGCGCGTCGCGGAGGAATGGGCTTTGAGGGGGCTGCCCCTGGTGATCGTCAATCCCTCCGCCCCGGTGGGTGAGAGGGACATCAAACCGACAGCCACCGGGCGGATGATCCTGGATTTTCTCAAGGGAAAGATCCCCGTGTATGTGGATACGGGACTCAACCTGGTGGACGTGCGGGACGTCGCGGCGGGACATATCCTGGCAATGGAGCGCGGTCGGGTCGGGGAGAAGTACATCCTCGGGAACCGGGACATGTCCCTGAAGGCCATTCTGGACACCCTGTCCCGCATCGCCGGCTTGCCTTCCCCCCGCGTCCGAGTGCCGCACTGGCTGCCGCTGGCGGTGGCCGCGGCGGACACGGCGCTGGCTCGCGTGCGCGGCGGCAAGCCGCGCTTCGAGCTGGACGCGGTGCGCCTCTCCAGGAAGAAGATGTTTTTCGATTCCGGCAAGGCAGTGCACGAGCTGGGATTGCCGCAGACTCCCGTGGAGGAGGCGCTGGGGCGGGCGGTGGCCTGGTTCCGCCAGCAGGGCTACGTCGCGGGGAGAGCCGCATGAGGAGCGCCACGCTGGCCGAGATGGGCTCCGAGCCTTGCGCCATGGGCGCGGTGGCGGTCTTGGCCGCCTTGCGCCGCGAGATTGCCCCGCTCGAGGCGAGAATGACAGTTTCCCAGCAATTTCGATCGGGAAATTTGCGGGTGTGCGCCGGTCGCCTGGATGGCGTCGGAGTCATCACGGCTTGCACGGGAGACGGAGTCGATAACGCCGCCAGAGGCGCTCAGGCTCTGCTCGACCGCTACCCGGTGAGCCGCGTCATCGTCGTGGGGCTCGCGGGAGGGCTTTCTCCCGCGCTGTCCACGGGAAGGCTCCTGGTGGCGCGTGCGGTGCTGGAAGATGGCCGATCGGTGCCTGCTCCCGATGCGCGATGGGTGGAGCGCGCCCGGCGCGACACCGGAGCCACTCCCGCCCTTTTCGTCTCGCGGCGCGACATCCTGTGCACGGTGCGGGCCAAGGCGGACGCCTACGCCGGCCTGCGTGACGACGGAGTGGCCGCCGTGGACCTGGAAACCGCGACCTTCGCGCGCGCCGCCGCG
>Ga0137425_1000016_pt1 | contig 59828 bp, 42 predicted proteins | sample EasRivERMZT640_2_FD_102318 | JGI IMG/M metagenome (GOLD analysis project Ga0137425, IMG submission 102318) | Soil microbial communities from meander-bound floodplain in the East River, Colorado, USA - East River MetaG ERMZT640_2 | ecosystem: Environmental > Terrestrial > Soil > Floodplain ...
GCCGCGCGCGCCGTCGCCCTTGCCGAGCTTCGCGACCTCCTCGCGGATGTCGTCGAGCGCGCCGGTGAGCGCGCGCACCGCGGCGTCGGGGTGCTGCTCGTGGCCGAGGAGGCGCGCCGCGATCGCGCGCACGTCGAAGGAGTCGTCGCGCAGCCCGATCGCGAGCGCGTCGGCGACGGCGCGGCTCGGCGCGTTCGCGTGCGCCTGGGTGAGGTCGGCGACCTGCTGCAGCGCCGCCCTCCGCTCCGCGATCTCCTTCGAGCGCAGCTTCGGCTTCGCCGTCTCGAGGAGCTTCTGCTCGGCCTGCGCGTGCGGGCCGCAGGTCGCGTCGGGCTTGCACGCGGGGCAGTCGGACGGGGAGGGGAGTGCGAAGGCGAACGCGAGCGCGAGGGACGACCACGTCATGGTTCGACTCCGGTGGACCCGCTCTCGACGGGCGCCGCCCGCAGGCGCGGTGGGGCAGGGCGGCGCGACGGAGGCGTTCGTGCGAACACGATGCCGTCGTGGACGGCCCGCCGCCAGCCGCTCTCCCGCGCCGACGGTCCGCTCGCCGGGGCGTCCGCTCAGCCGAAGCGGCCGGTGATGTAGTCCTCGGTCTGCTTCTCGCGCGGGTTCACGAAGAGCTCGTCGGTCTCGCCGAACTCGACCATCTTCCCGAGGTAGAGGAAGGCGGTGAAGTCGGAGACGCGCGACGCCTGCTGCATGTTGTGGGTGACGATGACGAGCGTGAAGTCCTTCATCAGCTCGAGCATTAGGTCCTCGACCTTCGCGGTCGCCACCGGGTCGAGCGCGGAGCACGGCTCGTCGAGCAGGACCACCTCGGGCTCGACCGCGATCGCGCGCGCGATGCAGAGGCGCTGCTGCTGGCCGCCCGACATCCCCAGCGCGCTCTCGTGGAGCCGGTCCTTCACCTCGTCCCACAGCGCGGCGCCGCGCAGGCTCTTCTCCACGATGGCGTCGAGCGTGGAGCGGCCGGTCACGCCGTGCACGCGCGGACCGTACGCGACGTTGTCGTAGATCGACTTCGGGAACGGGTTCGACTTCTGGAACACCATCCCGATGCGCTTGCGCAGCTCGTTCACCTCGACGTCGGGGCCGAGGATGCTCACGCCGTCGAAGCGCACGTCGCCCTCGGTGCGCACGCCGTCGACCAGGTCGTTCATGCGGTTGCAGCAGCGCAGCAGCGTCGACTTGCCGCAGCCCGAAGGGCCGATGAACGCGGTGATGCGCTTGCGCGGGATCCTGAGCGAGATCGCGTCGAGCGCGCGCGACGCGCCGTAGTAGAGGGAGAGGCGGTCGACCTCGAGCACGATGTCGGACGCGTTCGCGCCTCTGTCCGGGGGGGCGGGCGAGTCGGGCATGGGGGTGCGTGCCTCTCGGGATCCGACGGTCCGGGGCTCCGGCGGCGCGTGCGACGGGCGCAGGCTCTTTTGGATCATGGCGACTCCGGTCACACCCCGCTCGACGCGTAGCGCCGCCGCAGGCGGTTGCGGACGGTGATGGCCGTCAGGTTCATGGCGACCACCAGGACCAGCAGCAGGAACGCGGTGGCGAAGACCAGAGGCTTGGTCGCCTCGACGTTGGGGCTCTGGAAGCCGACGTCGAAGATGTGGAAGCCGAGGTGCATGAACTTGTTCTCGAGGTGCAGGAAGGGGGCGTGGCGGTCGATCGGGAGCGCGGGCGCGAGCTTCACCATCCCGACGATCATGAGCGGCGCCACTTCGCCGGCGGCGCGCGCGATCGCGAGGATCAACCCGGTCAGCATCCCGGGCGCGGCGGCCGGCAGCACGACGCGCCAGATCGTCTCGAACTTGGTCGCGCCGAGCGCGAGCGATCCCTCGCGCACCGCCCGAGGCACGGCCGCGAGCCCCTCCTCCGTCGCGACGATCACGACCGGGACCGTGAGCAGCGCGAGCGTGAGCGCGGCCCACAGGATGCCGCCGGTGCCGAAGGTCGCGCGCGGCAGCGCCTCCTCGAAGAAGAGACTGTCGATGGTGCCGCCGATCCCGTAGACGAAGAAGCCGAGGCCGAAGACGCCGAACACGATCGACGGAACGCCCGCCAGGTTGTTCACCGCGATGCGGACGATCCGGACCATCAGCCCCTGGCGCGCGTACTCGCGCAGGTAGAGCGCGGCGAGGACGCCGAGCGGCACCACCGCGATCGACATCAGGAAGACCATCAGCACGGTGCCGAAGATCGCCGGGAAGATGCCCCCCTCCGTGTTCGACTCGCGCGGGTCGTCGGCCAGGAACTCCCAGACGCGCCGCAGGTAGAGCCCCGACTTGGCGAAGACGCCCATCCCGTCGGGGCGGATCGCCGAGAGGATCGCCCCGGTCGGGAGCGACTTCTCCTGCCCCGACGCGGTGACGAGGTCGACCACCTCGGCGTCGAGCTCGGCGCGCAGCGCGGCGGTCCGCTCCGCGATGGCGCGGAAGCGCGCGTCGAGGCGCGTCCGCTCGGCGGCGATCGCCGCGAGGCGGCGCTCGCGCTCCGGCGCGGCGGGGGCGTCGAGCTCGACTCGCCGCTCGGCCAGGCGCGCCTTCTCGAGCTCGTGGTTCACGTCGTCGAGCTCGCCCTTCTCGAGCGCTTGCAGCTGCGCGCGCAGCGCGTCGCCCGCGTCCACGCGCGCGAGCAGGGCCGCCCACGCTGCCTCGCCCTCGGCGACGACCTGCTCGCCGCGCCGCAGGCGGCGGACGAAGCCGTGGAAGTCGCCCCACTCGACCCGCTGCAGCAGCGCCGCGTCGGCGGGGAAGGTGCGCGCGACGATGCGCCGCTCGTCGACCCAGACGAAGTCGCTCGCGCCGAGGTCGCGGTTGGCGACGTGGAGCTGGATGCGGGCCGGCTTCTCGACGAGCCCCGCCGCGTCGGGCGGGGAGTAGGTCTCGCGCGCGGTCACCTCGCCGAGCAGCCGCGCGCCGTCGTCGAGGGTGAAGAGCTCGAGGTCGGCCTGCCAGAAGTAGGCGAGCCCCTGCGAGCCGATCAGCACCACCTGCCCGATCACGAGCAGGAGGCAGAAGCCGAGCGCGCCGCCGCACAGCGCGATGAAGTGGCGGCCGTGCGGCGTCCTCGGCGGAGCTCCGTCCGGGCGGCCGATGCGCTTCGTCGCCGCGGTCGTCACAGGCGCGCGTACTTCTGCCGCAGGTGCTGGCGGACCAGTTCCGCGGCGGTGTTGACGACGAAGGTGAGCATGAAGAGGAGCAGCGCCGCGAGGAAGAGCGTGCGGTAGAGCGTGCCGCCGTCGGGCGCCTCGGGGATCTCGGTCGCGATGTTGGCGGAGAGGCTGCGCAGCCCGCGCAGCATGCTCCAGTCCATGATGGGCGTGTTGCCGCTCGCCATCACGACGATCATCGTCTCGCCGATGGCGCGCCCGAATCCGATCATCACCGCGCTGAAGAGGCCGGCGCTCGCGGTCGGCAGCACGACGCGCGTGACGGTGTGCCAGCGGTCGGCGCCGAGCGCGAGCGAGCCGCTCACCAGCGTGCTCGGGACGTTGGAGAACGACTCCTCCGCGATCGCGAAGATGATCGGGACGACCGCCACGCCCATCGCGAGCCCGAGCACGACGCAGTTCTTCGAGTCGTACGCGATCCCGAGCGAGGTGCGCAGCCAGGCGACGAAGTCGCCGCCGAAGCAGGCCGCCTCGAGCGGCCGGCAGGCGAGGACGCACAGCCCGATCGCCAGCGCGACGACGCCGATCGAGGCGATCGACCCGATGCCGTCGGGGAAGCGGTGGCGCAGCGTGGCGGGCAGCCGCTGGCCGAGCGCGCTGGCGACCAGCACCGCGACCGGCACGACGACCAGGGCGAGCGGCACCGCGAGGAAGTAGCTCGCGACGCGCGGCGCGAGCCACAGCCCGGCCAGGAAGCCGAGCACCACGCTCGGCAGCGAGGCCATGATCTCGACCACCGGCTTCACGACGCGCTTGAGCTTCCAGTGCATGAACTGCGAGGTGTACATGGCGGCGAGCAGCGCGAGCGGGACGGCGAAGAGGAGCGAGAAGAGCGTCGCCTTGAGCGTCCCGAACACGAGCGGCATCAGGCCGAGCTTCGGCTCCGACTCGTCGCTCCCCGAGCTCGACTGCCAGACGTGCTCGGGGCCGTCGTAGCCCTCGTACCAGACCGGCCGGAAGTAGGAGCTGAGGCTCGCCTCCGGATGGCGGCTGTCGACGTCGAGCGCCGCGAAGGAGCCGGCCGTCGCGACGATGGCGCCGTTCATCTTGGGCGACAGCGCGGCGGCGCTCGCCGTCTGCGCGGGACTGTCACCGCTCCACAGCACGCGCTCCGACGTCGAGTAGCACAGCACGGCGTGGCCGGCGTCGTCCTGCGCCCAGAAGGTGCGGTCGCGCGCCGACGGCGCGATCAGGCGCACGGCGCCGTCGAGATGCGGGAAGGCGCGGACGCGCTCGAGGCGCGGCCGCTCGCCCGAGCGCGCCACGCGGAACCAGACCGAGAGGGAGCCGTCGGCCTGCCCGAGCACGAGCGCCTGGTCGCCGAGCAGGAGCGAGAAGGCGGTGACCGGGGCGCCGACCGAGTAGACCTGCGGCCCCGAATCGCCCGAGCCGAGCGACCACCAGAGCAGGCGCCCGTCGGCGGTGGCGGCGTAGACGTCCTCGCGCCGGCGGTCGATCAGGACGGCGTCGACGGCGGCGGGGGAGTCGAGCTCGTGCCGGCTCACCTGCGTCGACTTCTCGCCGCTGAAGGGGTTCTCCTCGACGTCCGACTGCGCCACGACGACGCGGCCGTCGGCGCGCGTCGCGACGACCGCGGCGCTGAAGCCGTGGAGGCTCGCGGCGCAGCGGACGACGGGGGCGCCGCCCGGGTCGATCGCGATCGCGACCGGCTCCCCGATCTTCGCGCTCACGACCGCGCGGTCGTCGCGGTACGCCGTCTCGAACGCGATCGCGACGGTCACGACGCCGCCGCGATCGTCGCCCACGACGAAGCCGGCGTTGCCGAGCGTCGCGCCGCCCGCCGGCCGCGCCGCCGGCTTCGCGAGCGCCTTCTCGGCGACGAGCGACCCGTCGTCGCCGCGCACGACGCGCACGACGCCGTCGCTGCCGAGCAGCGCGACGAAGGTGCGCGACTCGTCGGTGAGCACGCCGAGCGGCGCGCTCGCCGGTCCGGCCACCGGCGCGTGCGCGACGACCTTGGCCGGCGCCAGCAGCGGCACGACCTCGACGACCAGGAACAGGAGGATCCCGAGCACGCCCGCGATGATCAGGACGCCGCCGCTCACGACGACGATGCGCGCCTGGCTGTCGCGGCGCCGCCGCGTCCTCAGCCGCCGCGACGGCCCGCCGCGCGGCGAAGCCGCCGCCTCAGCGGCCCGATTCGGACCGTCGTGGCTGCGCTCGAGGGTGGTCGGCATGAGTGCGGCCGCGGTCGTCCCGGAAGGAAGCTGCGCCCGGGACCGGTGCGGGTCCCGGGCGCACGGAGGGGGATTCGCGCGCGAGGATCACGCGCTCATTGGAGCTTCTGGGTTTCCGCGGTGGTGTCCTTGGAGAGCAGTGGGAAGTAGCCGTCCTTCACGACGACCTGCTGCCCCTGCTGGCTCAGCACGAACGTCAGGAACTCCTTCACCAGCGGGTCGAGCGGCTTGTTCGGGGCCTTGTTGATGTAGACGTAGAGGTATCGCGCGATCGGGTACTTGTTGGCGTAGACCGACGCGGAGCCGACGGTGCCGGGCTCGGTCGCGTCGTCCTTGGCGAGCGGCACGGCGCGCACGCCCGAGGTCCGGTAGCCGATGCCGCTGTAGCCCACGCCGCCGCGGTCCTCGGTGACGCTCAGCACCACCGACGCGGAGCCGGGCTGCTCCTTCACCGTGTCCTTGTAGTCGCCGTTCTTCAGCACGTGGTCCTTGAAGAAGCCGTAGGTGCCGGAGGCCGAGTTGCGGCCGTACATGCTGATCGGGAGCGCCGCCCACTCGCCGGTGAGGCCGAGGTCGCCCCAGGTCGTGATGTCCTTCGCCGCGCCGAGCTTGCGCTGCTTGCCGAAGATCGCGTCGGCCTGCGCGAGCGTGAGCTTCTGGATCGGGTTGTCCTTGTGGACGTAGATGGCGAGCGCGTCGATCGCGACCTTCACGAGCGTCGGCTTGTAGCCGAACTTCTTCTCGAACTCGTCGCTCTCGGTCGGCTTCATCTCGCGGCTCATCGGGCCGAGCTGCGCGGTGCCGGCGATCAGCGCCGCCGGCGCGGTGGCGGAGCCCTTGCCCTCGATCTGGATGCGGACGCTGGGGTAGAGCCCCTTGAAGCTCTCCGCCCACATCGTCATCAGGTTGTTGAGAGTGTCGGAGCCGACGGAGCTCAGGTTGCCGGTGATCCCGGACACCGGCTTGTAGGTGCCGATCGTCTCGTCGACCGAGACCTTCTCCTCGGCCTCCTTCGTCAGCGCCTTCGCCGTCGGGGCGGGCGTCTGCCCGTCGGGGCCGCGGGCGGTGCTCTGGCCGAGCGCGGGGAGCGCCGGCAGGGCGACCAGGCCCCATGCTGCGAGCGCGAGCCAGGAGCTGCGGACGTTCATCGTGGTTTCCTTCCTTGCGACTCGGGTTCGATTCCGACTCGCTACGGACGCTACGCGCGGCGTGTGAAGGCGCCGTGAAGAAGCCTTGAAGGGTCTCACGGGAGCCGCCCGCTCCGGAGCGCTGGAACCCCGAGGATCTCAACCGTCGAGCGGCGCCGTGAAGCGGACCTCGAGGCGCGCCTTCCGGGGAGCGGCGGCGCCGGCCGGCCCGAGCGTGGCGACCACCGCGTCTCCGGCGCGCACCGCGCCGACCCCCGCCGGCGTGCCTGTGAAGATCAGGTCTCCTGCGACCAGGCGGAAGCGCGACGAGACGAACGCGACCAGCTCGGGGAGGGGCAGCGTCATCTGCGCGATCCTGCCGCGCTGGCGCGCCACCCCGTTGACGGCGAGCGCGAGCTCCCACGCGGCGAGCTCCGCGGGATCGTCGACCGGCACGAACGGAGAGACGGGCGCCGAGCCGTCGAACCCCTTCGCGACCGCCCACGGCTCGCCGCGCTTCTTCGCTTCGCTTTGCAGGTCCCGCGCCGTGAGGTCGATGCCGACCGCGCAGGCGTCGACGGCGTGCGCCGCCGCGGCCGGCGAGAGGCGGGCGCCGCCGCTCCCGATCCGGACCACGAGCTCGACCTCGTGGTGCACTTCGCGGCTGAACGACGGCAGCGCGATCGTGCCGCCTCCCACGACCAGCGCGCTCGGCGGCTTGAGGAAGAGCACCGGCGGATCGGCCGCCGCGTTCCCCATCTCGCGTGAATGGTCGGCGTAGTTGCGACCGACCGCGACGATCTTGCCGACCGGCAGGGTCGGCCGGCCGGGGCAGGAGGTGGTGGTCACGGCGGCGTCGGTCACGGCTGCCTCACTCCTCGTCGAACGCCTCGGCGCCGCTCGCCACGCGCCTGGCGAAGTCGTCGATCGTCTTCTCGAGGTCGAGCCCGTCGAGGAGCGCTTCGAAGCGCTTGTCGAAGGCGCCGTCGCCCTCGCCGCGCAGCTCGTCCTGCACGTACGACTCGAACCGCTCGCGGCTCGCGCCGTGGTCGGCGTGCGCGAGCCAGCAGATGAAGAGAGACATGTCGGCGTAGAAGCCGCTGCTCAGCTCGACCTGCGTCATCAGCCGCCGGCGCGGGTCGGTCGCCGCGTCGCGCGAGTAGTCGTCGGCGAGGCGCTGCAGGTCGCCGGTCGTCCGGATCGCGAGCGCCCGCTTCATCGGGATGCGCGTCTTCTTGTGGGTCGCCTCGTTGACGCGCAGCGAGCGCCACGGCTGGAAGCGGATCGTCCCGTCCTTGTCCATGAACTGGCACGACATGTACTCGGCGATCCCCTCGCTGAACCAGTGGGTCTGGATCGCTTCGAGCGTGTAGCTCTTGCCGCCGTCGAACGAGGCGATGCGGTCGACCCAGGCGTGGGTGAGCTCGTGCAGGAGCGACTGCACCCCGACGACGAACTCGGTATTGGCGCGCTCGACGACGGGCGAGTAGGTGATGGCACGCTTGGTGTCGCGTTCGTAGTGGGCGCGCATGCCCGGCATCGGCGGGGCGTTGCGCGCCTCGACGAAGTACTTCTCGTAGTTGGGGAAGTCGAGCAGGATCCAGGTGACGAAGGTCGGGTCGATCTTCGGCGGCTTCGGCGAGAGCGGCAGGAGCCAGCCGTGCACCTTCTTGTCGTAGGCCGCGAGGTAGGGCGCGTAGGCCTTCGCGACCGCCTCGACGCGGCGCTTGCGCTCGGCCGCGTCGCCCTTCACCTGGACGATCAGCGCGTAGGGCTTCGTCGCGTCGACGATCTCGTACTCGAGGTCCTTGAACCACGCCTTGTCGCGCAGCGCGTTGAGCGTGCCGTCGAGCCGGCCGATGAACGGGTCCGTCTCCTCGAGCGCGGCGCGCTCCTCGAAGGCCTTGCGCGCGCCGTTCCACGCCTCGACCTGCGCCTGCCGCTCCGGCCGCGACATCTCCTTCTCGTCGAGCGCCTCGAACGCCTTCATGCGGTAGACGACCTTCGACGTCGCGAGGTCGCCGAAGCCGGGGAGGTCCTTCACCGGGTCGAACGGGCGCACGTCGAGGCGCCGCTTCGCCTCGGCGCTGTCCGGCTCGAGCGCGCGCGCCTTCGCGTAGCAGCGGTCGGCCAGCGCGGCGTCGCCCGTCTCGCTCTTCACCGTGTCGCCGAACGCGAGCGCGTCGGCCGCGGTCGCGACCGAGGCGAGCTTCGCGTCGACGGCCGCGGCGTCGAGCCTGGGCTTGGGCGGCGCGGCGACGGGGGCCGGCACCGGCGACGGATCGGAGGGCGGGTCGGCGGGGGCGGCGGCCGCTGCGTCACCCGCGGGCGCCTTCGCGTCGAGCGCAGGCGCCGACGCGGTGGAGGAGGTCGTCGTCGCGGCACCGCTCGGTCCTTGGCCGCGCGTGAGGAAGAAGGCGATCGCACCGACCACGACCACGACCACGCCGCCGCCGATCGCGAGCGCGAGGCGCGGCGAGACCTTGCGCGCCGCGGGCGGAGCGGCACGCGGCCGCGGCGGTCGCGTGGCGGCGGGGCGCGCGGGGCCGACGGATGCAGCGGGGCGAGCCGCACCGCTGGTCGGCGGTCGCGCCGCAGGACGGACGCCGGGGCGGGCGGGGGGACGCGCCGCGGGAGGGGGGGTCGGACGGGGGCGCGGCGGCGGATCGGACGAGGGGTCCATGGCGACCTCGAGTCGGCGGGGTCCGGAATCGTAGCGGCGCTGCGCTCACCACGTCTCGGTGCGGTCGGCCGGCAGCCAGCCGTCGAGGCCGTCACGCACGCGCACCCGCAGCCAGTCGCCGCGCTGCTCCAGGACGACGAACTCGGCGCCGTCCTTCAGGGGCTCGTTGAAGGCGGGCTCGAAGCTCGCCGCGTTGCCCTTGCGCGCGACCGCCTCGCTCACGGCGACGACGCCGTGGCGCGTGAAGTCGCGCTCGCGCACCGCCAGCGCGTACGACGCCGCCGCGAGCAGCGCCGCGACCGTCGCGCCGGCGCACGCGGGTCGCGCGAACGGGCGCGCGCGCGGCGCCGCGCGCCCGAGCAGGAAGAGCGCGCACGCGAGCGCCGTGCAGCCGACCAGGAGCTGCGCCTTCTCCGGGAACGAGAGGGAGTCGTGCCAGAACAGGAGCGTGCGCGGCAGCGGCCGCTCCTCCGCGGCGAGGCGGTGGCCGAGCGCCTGCTCGAGGTTCGCCTGCAGGAACGGGTCGCGCGGCCGGTACTCGAGCGCGCGCCGGTACGCCGCGATCGCTCGCCCCTTCCTCCCCGCGCGCAGCCACGCGTTGCCGAGCCCGTGCAGCACCGCGCCGTTCTCGCCGCCGCGCGCGAGCGCCGCCTCGAAGCCGGTCGCCGCGCGCAGCAGGTCGTCCTCGTTCTTCGCGTCGAGCAGGACCTTGTTGGCCTGCTCGAAGGAGGCGACCGCGTCGAGCGGCGGCGCCCTCTTGCAGCTGCAGAGCAGCAGCGCCGGCAGCGCGAGCGCCAGCGCGAAGGCGTCACGCACGGGCGACCTCCCGGATCAGCGCGTCGAGCAGCGCGCGCCCCTCGTCGAGGGTCGCCGCGTCGAGGCGCGCGCCGCCGCCGTAGTGCGCCGCGTCGAGCGCTTCGAGCCGCTCCTGGAGTTGCCGCGCGACTTCGGCGCCCGCGCCGAGCCGCCGCGCGGCGTCGCGCGCCTCGCGGGCGGTGAGCCCCGCCTCCGGCAGGTCGGCCAGGTCGGCGACGAGCCCGCGCAGCGCGCCGCCGAGCTCGAGCGCCGCGGCGGCCGGCTCGTTCCGCCGCGCCGCCGCCTCCGCGATCGTGAGGCGCGCTCGCGCCCGGCCCGGCGCGGCCCGCCGCTGCTGCGCGCGCGGATCGGCGCCGCGCCGCCGCACGGCCGCGAGCAGGCCGGCCGCCGCGCAAGTCGCGATCGGCAGCGCGACCGCCGTCGCCGCCGGGATGCGCCAGTCGACGCGCTCGTCGCCGAGCGCGCGCGGATCGCTGTCGTGCGTGAAGAGGCCTTCGTGGCGCGCCGCGAGGTCCTTGCCGGCCGGCGTCTTCGCGCCGCCGCCGACGATCGCGCCCGGATCGAGCTGCTCGGCCGCGGTCACCTCGATCGGCAGCGCCTCGGTGCGCCGCGTGACGTAGCGCTCGCTCGCCACGTCGAAGAAGGAGAAGGGGACGGGCGGCACCGCCTTCACGGTCGCCGCGAGCGGCCGCACGCTGTAGGTGAAGAGGCGGGCGCCCCCCTTCGTCTCCGCGGTCGCCTCGTAGACGCGGAACGCGGAGGAGAACTCGGGCAGCGCGGCGACGTTGGGCGGCGCGAGGCTCTCGAGGTTGCCGGTGCCGGTGACCTCGACCGTGAGCGTCAGCGGGTCGCCGACGTGCGCGCGCGCCGGCGCGACCGACGCCTTCACCTCGAAGCGGCCGAAGCCGCCGGAGTAGCCGGGCGGCCGCCCCTCCGCGGGCGCCTCCTTCACTTCGAGCTCGACGGCGCGCGCGACGGCGAAGATCGGCGTGCGCGTCACCGTCAGGGACTTGTCGCGCGGATCGAAGCCGTCGACGAAGCGCCCCTTCAACGTCACCGGCCCGAACGAATGGCGGCCGACGCGCTGCGGCGTGACGGTGCGGTCGAGCTCGTAGACGAAGTAGCGCTCGGCGCGGCCCTTCAACGCGGCGACGCCGGCGACGTCCTCGTCCTTCGCCGGCCGCCCCTTCAGGTCGAACACCTCGGCGCGCTGCGACCCGAGGAGGTCGTCGAAGGGCAGTCCGCCCCGCTGCACGTAGTCGTTCACGCCGAAGCCGACGCCCGGCTCGCCGCGCCGCGAGACGACGAGGGGGGAGAGCCAGTCGGAGGCGCTCGGGCCGGAGAAGCCGTCGGGCGGCTCGGCCCACGGCACATGCAACATCGGGATCAACGGCTGGCGGTTGCGGCAGAGCGGGCCGATCGGGTCGGCGTCGTCGTCGGAGGGGTGCTCGGGCGGCAGCTTCCTGACGAAGACGCGCAGCTTCACGGCGACCGGCTGGAGCGGGTAAGTCGACGCGAGCGCGAGCTCGATCCGGAGCAGCGCGACGTCCTGCGCGTCGGGCGGCAGCACCTCGAGCGTGAGCGCGTCGCCCTCGAGCTTGCGCGCGCCCGCCTTCACCGTCGGCGCCGGGAGTTCGAGCCGGCCGCTGCGCTTCGGCGTGACGAGGTAGCGGTACTCCGTCCCGACCTGGTCGTGGCGCACCACGCGGCCGTTCACGAACTGGATCGAGCTCGAGTTCATGCTGCGCGGGCCTAGGTCCTTCACGTCGAAGTCGGCGCGCAGCGCGGAGAGGTCGGGCGCCTCGCTGTCGTCGACGTCGCGGGCGAAGACGACGTAGGAGAGCGTCTCGCCCTCGTAGCAGCGGTCGCGCTCGAGCCGGCACTCGACGCGCGGCGTCGCCTGCTGCGCGGCGGCGCGCGGAGACGCGACGGCGGCCGCGAGCAGCGCGAGCAGCGCGAGAGCCGCGAGCCGCGCGACGGAACCACGCGCTCGGCGGCGGTCACCAGTCACGGTCGACCCTCACCGGGACGAGGACGCTCTCCTCGGCGTCGCGCTTCTCCTGCTGCTTCTGCTTCGCGCGCTCGGCGGCGCGGCGCAGGAGCGCCTGGACCTGGTCGGGAGACATCTCCGGCTTCTTCCCACCGTCCTTCGGCGGGGCGCCCTTCCCGTCCTTCTTCTCTGGGTCCTTCTTCGAGTCGTCGCCCTTCGGCTCGTCCTTCTTGTCGTTCGGGTCGTCGCCCGGCTTCTTCTCGTCCTGCTTGTCCTGGTTCGACTCCTGGTCCTGCTTCGGGAAGAGCTTCTCGAGCTCCGCGAGCAGGGCGAGCGCCTCCTTCTCGCTCGTCAGCGCCGCCGCGAAGTCGGGCGTCGCGAGCGCCTTCTGCGCCGCGCGCGCGAGGTCGGCGACCTGAGGCGCGACCTCGACGGTGCGCGCGAGCGCCTTCTTCAGGAGCTCGGGGTCGGGCGGCGCGGGCGGCGACGGCGGGCCGTTCGGATCGGGCGGGGGAGCCGGCGGCGGCGCGGCGGGGGGCGGCTGCTTCTCGAGCGCGTCGAGCTGTTGCTGCGCCTTCGGCCCGAGCACTTCGGCCGATTGCGCGAGCCGCTCGTCGATCTCCGCGAGCCGCGGCGCTGCGAGGGTCGCGGCTGCATCGGCGGTCGGCACGAAGGGCTCGTTCTTCGCCACGACGTCCTTCGCGAGCTTCACTCCGCGCGAAAGCGTCGCCTCGGTGCTCGCGAGCGAGAGCCAGAGCAGGTCGAGCGGCCGCTGCGCCTCCTTGCCCTGCGCGTCGGCCTCGTCGAGGCGGGCGGCGTCGAGCGCCGCCGCCGCTTTCGCCATCGCCTGGCCCGAGCTCTCCGCCGCCTGCAAGAGCGACTCGACGATCTTCTCGACCTGCTTCGGGTCGGGCGCGTCCGGCTGCGGGCCGCCTCCCGCATTCGGCGGCGCGGCGCCGCCCAGCATCTGCTGCACCTCGTCGACGAGCTTCTTCTGGAGCGGCGGGATCTCCTCCTTCAGGTCGCGCTGCCGCGACGCGAGAGCGTCCACCGCCGCTCTGCGCAGCGGCGAGTCGGCCGCGTGCGCGAGCGTGCGCGCCGCGTCGCGGACCGCCGCCTCCTGCTCGAAGAGCCACGCGAGATCTTGCAGGGCGTTCCGCTTTGCGCGTTCCTTCTCGCGGTCGCGTTTCGCCCAGAGCTCCTGCATGCCCTTGAGCCAGACGCGCAGGCTCTCGATCCGCTGGCGCGCCGGGGCGTCGCCGGGCTCTGCTTCGAGGCAGGTCCGGAAGTGGCGGATCGCCTCCTCGACGCGCGCGACCGCGTCCTTGCGCTTCTCCGGCTCGGCCTCTTCGGGCCGGTCGCCGAGCGCGACCAGGGCGCGCCGGACCGCCAGCGCGCCGAGGTTGAACTGCGCCTTCCTCGCGACGGCGACGTCGGCGGATGCGGCCGCCACGAGATAGTCGGCGCGCGCGCCGTCGAAGTCGAGCTTGCGCTCCTTCACGAGAGCGCGGTCGTAGAGGACGCGCGGGTCGCCCGGCGCGGACGCGACGGCGGCGTCGAGCCGCGCGAGCGCCTCCTCGACCTTGCCCTGGTCGAGCAGCGCGAGCCCCGCCTTCACGTCGGACGACGCGTCGCCCGCGCGCGCGTCGGGCGCGGCGAAGGCGACCAGCGCGAGCGCGGCGGCCGCCGCGAGCGCGCGCCGCCGCGGCGGCGCGATCAACAGCTCGCCGAGCGAGAAGGCGAGCCCGAGCACGAGGAAGAGCTGGAACTGCGGGAAGAGACGCTTGCGCCGCTCCTCGCGGATCAAGCCGGTCGCCATGTCGGCGAGGTGCTTTTCGTAGATCTCGCCGAGGTCGTAGGCGCGCGTGCGCGCCGGGACGTAGGCGCCGCCCGTCTTCGTCGCGAGCTCCGTGAGCAGCGACTCCTGCATCTTCGACCAGACCTCCTGGCCGTCGTGCTTGAGGAAGGAGCGCCCGCCGCGGTCGCCCTCGACGGGGACGCGCGCCCCCTCGGTCGGGTCGCCGAGGCCGACCGTGAAGATCTTGACGCCGCGCTCGGCCGCGCTCGCCGCCGCCTCGAGCGGGTAGCTCTCCTGGTCCTCGCCGTCGGTGATCAGGAGCAGCGCCTGGTCGCGGTCGTGTTGCGGCGGCAGCGCCGAGAGGCCGACGCGCAGCGCGTCGCCGATCGCCGTGCCGCCGCGCGGCGCGCTGCGCGGGCCGAGCGGGTCGAGGACGCTCCGGAAGAAGGCGCGGTCGGTCGTGAGCGGGCAGGCGACCACCGCCTTGCCGGCGAACGCGACGAGGCCGAGGCGGTGGCCGACGACTCGGCTCACGAGGTCGCGCACGTCCGACTTCGCGCGCTCGAGGCGGTTCGGCGCGACGTCCTCGGAGAGCATCGACTTCGAGACGTCGAGCAGCACGACGAGGTCGGCGCCGCGCTCGGTGACCGGCTCGTAGAAGACGCCGAAGCGCGGGCCCGCGGCGGCGACCACCAGCGCCGCGAAGGCGAGCAGCGCGCAGGCGCCGCGCCCGACGACCCGGCCCGGCGCGCGCGGCGGCAGCAGCCGCGCGGCCATCGGCGCCTCGGCGAAGGCGAGCGCCGCGGCGCGCCGCCGCTGCTCCGCGTACCACAGCGCCGCGCCGATCGGCAGCGCGAGCCAGAGCAGCAGCAGCCAGGCGGGATGGTCGAAGACGAGCTCGCTCATGGCAGCGTCCGCAGCCGCGTGGCCGCGAGCAGGAGCTCGAGCACGAGCAGCCCGAGCGCCGGGAAGAGGACGTAGCGGTAGAGCTCGCGGTAGTCGGTGTAGAGCACCCCTTCGCTCTTCGTCTTCTCGAGGCGGTCGATGTCCTGGTAGACGCGCTCGAGCGCGGCCGTGTCGGAGGCGCGGAAGTACCGGCCGCCGGTCGTCGCGGCGATCTCCTTCATCAGCTCCTCGTCCATCGGGACGACCTGCGCGACGAGCCGGACGTTGCCGAAGCGGTCGCGCTCGGGGAAGGGGACCGGCCCGTTGCTGCCGACGCCGATCGTGTGGATCCGGACGCCGAGCGCCTGCGCCGCCTTCGCCGCCTCGCGCGGGTCGACGACGCCCGTCTCGTTCTTGCCGTCGGACAGGAGGATCACGACCTTGCTCTTGTCGGGCGCGTCCTTCAGGCGGTCGCACGCGAGCGCGAGCCCGTCGCCGATCGCGGTCGAGCTCTCCTCCTGGAACAGCGCGACGTCGACGGGCTGGCCGTTCGCGTCGTAGACCGGCTCCGGGATCTTCACGTCGTCGAGCACGCGCAGCAGCGCGCCGTGGTCGAGCGTGAGCGGGCAGCGGTCGCTCGCGAAGCCGCCGAAGGCGACCAGCCCGATCTTGTCGTCGGGCCGGCCCTTCAGCTCGCCCTTCCCCTCGACGAACTCCCGGAAGACGCGCTTCACGACCTCGAGGCGGTTGCGCCGCTCGCCGTCGACCTGGAAGTCGAGCGCCCGCATCGAGCCCGACTGGTCGATCGCCATCACGATCGCGATCCCCTCGGTCCGGACGCGGAACTCCTCCATGCCCTGCTGTGGCCTTGCGAGTCCGACTGTCACGAACGCGAGCGCCGCGAAGCGCAGCCACGGCAGCAGCCGCCGCGCGCGCTGCGCCAGCGTCACCGGCGCGCCGCGCAGCAGCGCGACGCTCGAGTAGAGGAGCGTCGCGCGGCGGCGGTGGTGCGCCGCCGCCCAGAGCACGGCCGCCGCGACGAGCAGCGCGCCGAGCCAGAGCGGGTCGGCGAGGCGCCAGCCGTGCAGCGTCACGAGAGTGCCCCCGCGAGCGCCGGCGCCGGCGCCGCGAGCCGCGGCGCGAACAGGCGGATGAACTCGCGCGCGCGCTCGACGCTGGCGTCGACGGCGGCGCGGTCGGGCTCGAAGCCGGCGAACTTGACGAGGTCGGCCGCCTCGAGGAAGGCGCGCAGCCGCTCGCGCCGCAGCTCGTCGAAGGCGGGGTGGCCCTGGATCGCGCGCAGGAACTCGGGGGTGGTCTGCTCGGGCGCGTGGACGCCGGTGGTGCGCTCGACGTGGCGGCGGACGATGGCGGTGAGCTCGACGTAGAAGCTCTTGACGTCGAACCGCTGCGCACGCTCGCGTTCGAGCAGGAGGTCGAGCTCGCGCTGCGCGATCTCCATCGAGGAGAGCGTCTTCGGCGGGACGCGGCCGCGCCGCCAGGCGACGAAGCCGGAGACGCCGGCCGCGAGCGCGAGCCCGCCGGCGAGCGCGGCGACGAGCCACGCCGGCATCTTCCACGGCACCGCGACCGGTCCCTCGCCTTGCGCGAGAGCACCGAGGTCGGGGAGCTCCGCGCCGACCACCGACGTCACCTCGACCGAAAGCGCCTCGGTCTCGAGCACGTGCTCCTGCGCGTCGCCGATCGGGCGGCCGTCCTTGAAGCGGATCGGGATCGGCAGGATCACGTGGCGGCCGGAGGCGGCCGGCTCGAGCGTGTACTCCTGCTTCACGATGCGGCGGCCGTCCTTCGACTCGGGCAGCGCGTCCTTCCAGTCGCGGATCGCGAATCCGGAGAAGGCGTCGCCGAAGGGGGGCTTCTCGACCGCGACGCCCTCGGCCGCGTCGATCACGAGCGTGAGCTTCGGCTGGTCGGAAAGGCGTGGCTGCCCGGGTTCGAGCTCGACCCACGCGCGCACCGGCCCGAGCTCGGCGACCTTGCTCTTCGCCGGCGCGTCGTCGCCGGAGACGCAGGCGAACGCGAGCGCGGCGGCGAGCGCGAGGCTCATCGCCGCTGCTCCCGCTTGCGGAACAGCGCGAGCAGCCCCTTGCCGAAGGCGTCGAGGATCGGGTCGCGGCCGCCGTGGCCGGAGCGCGCCGGATCGGGCAGGTCGAGCGGCAGCAGGTCGACGCCGGCGCGCCGGCAGACCTGCTGCACGCGCTGCGCGTCGCGGGCGAAGCGCTCGCGCAGCCAGGCGCGCACGCGCGCGCTGCCGGTGTCGAGCTCGAGGCGCGCGCCGCTCTCGAGGTCCTCGAAGGCGACGAGGCCGTGGTCGCCGATCTCGCGCTCGCGCCGGTCGAGCACGCGCACCGCGATCAGGTCGTGGCGGCTCGCGGTCGAGGCGAGCGTCCGCTCCGTGAATCCGGACGCGGCCGCGGCTGCGGAAGCGGCCGCGGGATCGGTCGGCAGGAAGTCGCTGAAGAGGAAGACGATGCTGCGTCGCTTCTGCAGCTTGTTCAGCGTGTCGAGCGCGGCGGCGAGGTTCGTCGCGCCGCTCGACGAGTCGAGCGACAGGAGCTCGCGCACGAGCCGCAGCACCGCCCCCTTCCCCTTGCGCGCCGGGAAGAAGTCGCGCGGCGCGTCGGCGAAGGTGAAGAGCCCGACCTTGTCGTGGTTCTTGAGCGCGCTGAACATCAGCATCGCGGCGCACTTCGCGATGGCGACGCGGCGCGGCTCGCGGCCCGACCCGAACGCGCCCGACGCCGAGACGTCGACGGCGAACAGGACGGTGAGCTCGCGCTCCTCGCGGTAGCGCTTGACGAAGGGGGCGCCGGCGCGCGCGGTGACGTTCCAGTCGATGCTGCGGATGTCGTCGCCCGGCTGGTACTCGCGCACCTCGTCGAACTCCATCCCGCGGCCGCGGAAGACGGAGTGGTACTCGCCGGCGAAGAGGTCGTTCACGGCGCGATTGGCGACGATCTCGATGCGCCGGACCTGGCGCACGACTTCGGCGACGGAGGCGGCTTCCATGCCGGTCCCGGAGCCTCCGCTACGGAACCGGCACCGCCTGCAGGATGCGGTCGATCACCGCGTCCGCGTCGATCTCCTCCGCCTCCGCCTCGTAGGAGAGGATCAGGCGGTGACGCAGGACGTCGTGCGCGATGTCCTTCACCTCCTGCGGCGTGACGTAGCCGCGCCCCTCGAGGAAGGCGAGCGCGCGCGCGCCCATCGCGAGGTAGATCGAGGCGCGGGGTGACGCGCCGAACGAGATCAGCGGCTTCAGGTCCTTCAGCCCGAACTTCTCCGGGTCGCGCGTCGCCTGCACCACCGCGAGCGCGTACTCCTTCACCTTGTCGTCGAGGTAGATCAGCTCGACCACCTCGCGCATGGAGAAGAGGTCGGCGGGCGTCGCGACCGGCTTCACTTCGACGTGCACCTGGTCGAGCGCCCGGTCGACGACCTTGCGCTCCTCCTCGGGCTTGGGGTACCCGACGCGGATCTTCAGCATGAAGCGGTCGACCTGCGCCTCGGGGAGGGGGTAGGTCCCCTCCTGCTCGATCGGGTTCTGCGTCGCCATCACGAGGAAGAGGCGGTCGAGCGGGAAGGTCGCGTCGCCGATCGTGACCTGCTTCTCCTGCATCGCCTCGAGCAGCGCCGACTGCACCTTGCTCGGCGCACGGTTGATCTCGTCGGCCAGGATGAAGGTCGAGAAGATCGGCCCCTTGCGCGTCGTGAACGTGCCGTCCCGCGGATTGAACACGAGCGTGCCGAGCAGGTCGGCGGGCAGCAGGTCGGGCGTGAACTGGATGCGCCGGAACGGGGCGTCGAGCGCCCGCGCGAGCGTCTTGATCGCGGTGGTCTTCGCCAGCCCCGGCACGCCTTCGAGCAGCACGTGGCCGCCGGTCAGGAGCGCGACCATGAGCCGCGAGAACATCACGTCCTGTCCGACCAGGATCTTTCCGACCTCACCGCGGATGCGGTGCAGCGTATCGGAGCGTTCGGCCACCTGGGCCTTGATGCGTTGGACGTCGATCTGCATGGGGCCCACCTACGGATCAGGGCGCGAAACGATAGCGTGGTCGCGCTTCGACCGGAGCGAGGGAGAGCGTGAGAGAGAGAGCGTCCGCCCGCGTCGTCGCCGCCGTCCTGTTCGCGCTCCCGCTGGCGGACGGAGCGTCGGGACAGCAACCGGCCGCGCCGCCCTTCCACGTGCAGGGCCGCTTCGAGAGCCGGACCTGGACCGTGAGCGCGGCGGCGCGCTCGTGCTCGCTCCTGCAGGACGGCGAGCTCGACCTGCGCCTGATCGAGCGCGACGGCCAGCCCTACCTGCACTTGTTGCAGCCGGGCCAGATGGTGGGCGCCGGCTCCTACCTGCGGTCGAGCTCGTTCCGGATCCCGGGCGACCTGGTCGAGTCGCTCGCGCCGGTCTCGATCGCGTCGCTCCGCATGGACTTCGCCGACACCGGCGAGCCGCACGAGCTCCACGCCGACCTGCGCATCGCGATCGGCGACTTCATCGTCGTGCGCACGATCCGCGGCGCCGACGGCGGCGCCGGGGCGCTCGCGGTGCTCACCGTCAAGAACGTGATCATCCCGCCGGGCGGCCCGACCGAGGCGACGATCGAGCTCGAGGTGAAGGCGCTCGCGCCGTCGGAGCTGACGCTGCCGCGCTACAGCGACGAGCTGTGCGACCAGCGGCGCGGCGACGGCAAGGGCCACGTCCGCCTCTACGCGACCGACCGCTTCGCGAACGAGCTGGGCGGGTCGTTCGACCCGCTGCGCCTCGACCGCGACCACCTCGAGTGGTGCGGCGAGCTGCCGCGCGACCTGCAGTTCGCCAACCGCCAGAAGCTCACGATCCCGATCGGGGCGGACGCGCGGCTGCGGCCGCTGAACGAGGACGAACTCCGCTTCCCGCGCGACGGGCTGACGCCCAGGCGCGTCCAGCCGCTCGCGTCCGACACGCGCTTCGCGATCCACTCGCGCGGGCTCGGCTTCGACCGGCTGCTGCGCGTGAACGCGACGATGTTCTTCGGGCGGCGCGGCCTCGTCGAGTTCGACTGGCGCGACGTGAAGGCCGACGCGGTCGCCCCCAAGGCGGCGGAGGGGTGCGACGTCGCGGTGCTCGACGCGCAGGGCGAGCCGGTGCGCGGTGCGTGGGTCTACGCGCGCACGAAGAATCCCTCCGACTGGCCGCCGCCCGCGCTCTTCGCGGCGGAGAGCGACGGCGAGGGGCACGCGCGCGTTCCGGTGCGGCTCGCCGACGATCCGCGCGCGGTCGAGGTGGTCGCGTTCGAGGCGGGCAAACGCGCGAGCTTCGGGACGCGGCAGGGGGCGCGCGTCGGCGAGGGGGGCGGCGGCGAGTGCGCCGTGATCCTCGACCAGGGCAAGACGTTCCGCGTCGCGATCGCTCCGCCGCCGGGCTTCCGGACCTGGGCCGGCCTCGAGCTCGACGACGTCGCGACGCTGGTCTCGATCGCGCCCGACGGGACGCTCGCCCTGCCGGCGCTCGGGCGGCCGGCGACGCTGCGGCTCGGCCGGCCGTGGCTCGAGCAGTCGGTGGCGCTGACGCTCGCGGCGCCGACCGACGCCGCGGTCCCGCCGCTCTACGTCGCGGCGAAGCTCGCGCGCGGCCTCGCGCGCAGTGTGCGCGCGATGGACGAGCGCAACGGCGAGGCGGTGCCCGACCTCTCCGTCGACGAGGTGACGCCAGCCGGCGCGCTCGTCGTCGACCACGACCGCATCGTGGTCCGCGCCGAGCGGGCCGGCCAGGTCGTGAAGGCGAAGGTCGCCGCGCCGGGCTTCGAGCCGGTCGACCTCGAGTTCGCCGCCGACGCCCCGCGCGACCGCGACCTGCCGCTGAAGGCGAAGGCGGCCGAGAAGAAGTAGTGCCCGTGAACGACCCATCGACCCCGCCGGGCTCCGCGCCCTCTTCCGACCCGCGCCTCGTCGTCGAGCCGCTCGACGACGGGCGCATCCTGCGGCTGCGCGTCGACGCGCCGCCGGGCAACGTGCTCGACCTCGCGTTGGTGAAGGCGCTGCGCGCGGCGGTCGCGGGGCCGGCCGGATCGCCGCGCCTGCACGCGCTGCTGCTCACGGCGGGGGGGAAGGACTTCTCGTTCGGTGCGAGCATCCAGGACCACCTGCCGGAGCGCGTCGGTCCGTTCCTGCGCGAGTTCCACCAGCTCTTCCGAGACCTGATCGAGCGCTCGCTGCCGCTGGTCGCGGCGGTACGCGGGCGCTGCCTCGGCGGCGGGCTCGAGCTCGCGGCGTTCGCGCAGCGCCTCGTCGTCGCGCCCGACGCGGAGCTCGGCCAGCCCGAGATCGAGCTCGGCGTGTTCGCGCCGATCGCGTCGCTGGTCCTGCCGTGGCGCGTGCGCGGCGGCGCGAGCGACGAGCTGCTGCTGACCGGGCGGCGCGTCGCCGCGGGCGAGGCGAAGGCGATCGGCCTGGTCGACGAGGTCGCCGCCGACCCCGAAGAGGCCGCGCTCGCCTGGATCCGCGGGCACCTCCTCTCCAAGTCGGCGTCGTCGCTGCGCTACGCGGCGGCGGCGGCGCGCACCCGTTTCCATCGCGCGATCGTCGAGCTGCTGGATCACGTCGAGCGGCTCTACCTCGGCGACCTCATGCACACGCCCGACGCGGTCGAGGGGGTGCGCGCCTTCCTCGAGAAGCGCGCGCCGAGGTACGGGCCGTGACGCCGGCCGAACCCTCCGCCTCCGACCCCGACTACTGGATCGCGCGCTGGAGCGAGGGGCGGACCGGCTTCCACCGCGCGAGCCCGCAGACGTGGCTGGTCGAGCACCTGGAGCAGCTCGCGCCGAAGGGCGACGAGCGCGTCCTCGTCCCGCTCTGCGGGAAGAGCGTCGACCTCGTGTACCTCGAGAGCCGCGGCCATTCCGTCGTCGGCGTCGACGTCGCCGCGAAGGCGTTTGAGGAGTTCCTCGCCGAGCAGCGGCGCCGCGCGACCGTCCGCACCGAGCCGCCCTTCACGATCCACGCGACCGGCGCGCTCGAGCTCTGGTGCGGCGACTTCTTCGCCCTCGATCCGGCGCGCTACGGCACGTTCCGGGCGATCTTCGATCGCGCGGCGCTGGTCGCCTTTCCCGACGCGCGGCGCGCCGAGTACGCGCGCAAGCTCGTCGAGCTGCTGGCGCCGGGCGGGCGGCTGCTGCTGGTGGCGATGGAGTACGACCAGGCCAAGTGGGCCGGGCCGCCCTTCTCGGTGACGCGCGACGAGATCGCGCGCCGGTTCGGGGAGGCGTGCCGCAGCGAGCCGCTCGCGGAGCGGTCGCTGCTCGACGAGGAGCCGGTCTGGCGCGAGCGCGGCATCGACCGGCTGGTCGAGACGCTCACCCTGCTGCAGCGGCGCTGAGCGGCCCTGAGCGGCGCCGCGCGCGGCGCGCCGCTCAGTTCTCGTCGAGCGAGCGCAGGAACGTGACGAGCGCCTGGTGGAACTCCGCCGGCTTGTCGCGCCAGCAGGCGTGCTCGGCGCCGCTCAGCACGACCTTCTCCGTCTGCGGCAGCGCCGCCATCAGGACCTCGGACTGCTTGATCGGGATCACCGAGTCGTTCGCGCCCCACAGGAGCAGGATCGGGAGCTCCTGATCCTTGAGCTTTCCGAGCTTCGGCGCCCACTTCTCGATGTCGACCGGCGCGACCGGCACGAGGCCGGCCACATCGTCGGGATGCGCGGCGACGAGCGGGAAGGCGAAGCTGCCCGACATCGACGGGAAGACGACCACCGGCTTCTTCAAGTCGAGCAGCGGCAGCACCTCGTGCAGGAACTCCTCCGGCTTCGCGACCACCTGGTTCGAGTTGCCGAAGCCGGGGAGGTCGAGCGCGACCGCCCGGAATCCCTTCTTCGCGAGCAGGTCGAGCGTGCCGATCTCCTGCCAGTCCTTCGAGCTGAAGCGGCCGCCGTGCAGCAGCAGGACGGGGCGGCCCTTCGGATTGCCGACGACGCGCGCGAAGAGCGGCTTGCCGTGGAAGTCGAAGTTGCAGGGCTCGATGGTCATCCACGCCTCCGGCTTCGCGGTCGCGTCGGCGCCCTTCGCCTGCGAAAGGGCGGCGCGCCCGGACAGCGGGTCGAGGACCACGCCCTGCGCTTCGGCGGAGTCGCTCTCGTCGAGCGCTTCGGTCCGCGTCGCCATGGGCGGCTCGACCGCGGGCGCCTTCTCGGGAGCGACGGCAGGCGCGACCTTCGCCGTCTCCGCCGCGGTGGGGGCGGGGGCTGATGCGGGCGCGGGAGCGGCGGCGCCGGGAGCGGCCGCGGGCGGCTTGCGTTCGGCCGCGGCCTGCGGAGGGGCCGTCTCCTTGCGCGCCTCGCAGGCGACGCTCGCGCAGACGAGCAGGGTCGCGGCCAGCCTCGACGTCGCGCGCCGAACCATCACCACCTCGCCGGGACGGAGCAGGAACCAGGGAAGGAGGAGGAAACGACGGCTCATTGGAGCGATCGCGGCGGCGAAAGGGAATCGCGCGCGGCGCGCGCCGCTCACTGCGGCGGCAGGTAGGAGAGCTCGACCTCGACGTGGAGCTTTTCGCCTGCGCGCTGGATCAGGAGGTCCATCTTCTCGCCGACCTGGTGGCGGTCGAGCTCACGGAAGAGGTCCTCGGTGCTGCGCACCGGCTTGCCGTTCACGCCGAGGATCAGGTCGGCGGTCACGAGCGCCTCGATCGGCTCACCCTGGCGGGTGGTACCGACGGTCTTGAACGTGCCGCTCTTGAGGCCGGCGCGCGCTGCGCCGCCCTCCTTGAAGACGTCGTGGATCGCGACGCCCTCGGGGAAGAGCTTCACCGTGACGCCGAGGCCGGGGCGGCGCGCCTGCCCGTAGCGCAGGATGTCGGTGACGATGCGGTTGATCGTGTCGACCGGGACGGCGAAGCCGACGCCGGTGTTCTCGCCCGTCTCGCCCTTGATCGCGGTGTTCATGCCGATCAGGCGGCCGGCGCTGTCGAGGAGCGGGCCGCCCGAGTTCCCCGGGTTGATCGCCGCGTCGGTCTGGATCACGCCGGTGATCCAGTGCTGGCCGCGCTGCGCCTCGAAGTACTTGGCCGGCATGTCGCGGTCGAGGCCGCTGATGATCCCGTGCGTGAGCGTCTGGTCGAGGCTGAACGGGTTGCCGATCGCGTAGACCGACTGGCCGACCAGGAGGTCGCCCGAGCTCCCGACCGCGATCGGCGGCAGGACGTTCTGCGGCGCCCCGATCTTCAGGACGGCGATGTCCTTTTCGAGCTCCTGGCCGACCACCTGCGCCGCGAAGCTCTCGTGGTTGGAGAGCGTCACCTCGAGCTGCCGCGACGCCTCGAGCTCCTTGGGGACGTGGATCACGTGGTAGTTGGTGACGATGAAGCCGGCGCCGGTCCAGATGAAGCCGGAGCCGGTGCCCTCCTGCAGCACGGTCGGGTCGCGGCGCACGGTGCCGCCGACGTCGCGCGGCACCGCGACGACAGTCCGGTTGCGGACGTAGACGACCGATGGCGACGCAGTCTGGAAGAGCTGCGTGACCCGCTTCTCCTCGGTCGTCAGGTCGTCGCGCTGCGCGACCGAGCGCGGCGCCGTGTCGGGGTCGAGCAGAGCGGGCGAGTTCGGGACGAACTGCCAGACGAGGTAGCCGGCGAGCGCGACCACCAGCGCGACCGCCCACGTCGTGCGCGTCGGGCGGAGCGCCTCGTCGTTGCGCGGCTCGTCCATGGAATCCCCCCAGGCGGTGCGGCAGAGCGGGGCGCTCAAACTAGCCGGCGGGCCGCGCCGGGAAACCACCGCCCCGGCACCGGGCCGGGCGTGCAACCGCGCGCGTCGCCCGGTCGTTCACCGCGCCCCGCGGCGCGCGCTCAGACGGGCGAAATGGTGGGCGCGACCGGTGCCGGCGGCACCATGGGATGGACCAGCTGCGCCTCGAGCAGGCGCGTGATCTCGGCGGGCGGCGCCGGGTGGCCGAAGAGGAAGCCCTGCACCTCGTCGCACCGCTCGCGCCGCAGGAACTCGACCTGCGCCTCCTCCTCGACCCCCTCGGCGACGACGCCGAGGTGGAGGCTGTGGGCCATCGCGATGATCGCGCACGTGATGGCGGCGTCGTGCGCGTTGGTGGTGAGCTCGCGCACGAAGGCGCGGTCGATCTTCAGGGAGTCGATCGGGAAGCTGCGCAGATAGTTGAGCGACGAGTAGCCGATGCCGAAGTCGTCCACGGCCACCTGCACGCCGCGGCTCTTGATCTCCTTCAGGACGCGCGAGGTGCGCTCGATGTCGCGCATGAGGATCGTCTCGGTCAGTTCGAGCTCGAGGCACGGCGCGGGGAGCCAGGTGTCGGCGAGGATCTGCACCACCGAGTTGGCGAGCTCGTCGTCGCGGAACTGCTCGGCCGAGAGGTTGACCGCGATCTTGAGCCCGGCGAAGCCCTGGCCGTGCCAGCGGCGCGTCTGCGCGCACGCCTCGCGCAGCACGAAGCGGCCGAGCCGCAGGATGAGGCCGGTCTTCTCCGCCACCGGGATGAAGACGCCCGGCGACACGAGCCCGAGCTCGGGGTGGCGCCAGCGCAGCAGCGCCTCCATGCCGATCACGTGCCCGTCGGCGAGGCGGACGCGCGGCTGGTACCAGACCTCGAGCTCGTTCCTCTCCAGTGCATGGTGCAGGCGCGCCTCGAGCTCGATGCGCTGCTCGGCGGAGCGGTTCATGTCGGGAGAGAAGAAGGCGAAGCGCGCACGCCCCTGCTGCTTGGCGTGGTACATGGCCGCCTCGGCGCAGCGCAGCAGGTGCTCGGGCTGCGCGTCGTCGTCGGGCCACGCGGCGATGCCGATCGAGCTGGTGACGTAGACCTCGCGCCCGCCGATCAGGAAGGGCTGCTCGAGGGCGTCGATCATGCGGCGCGCGATCTTGGCGGCGTCGCGCGGGTCGGCGAGCCCCTCGATCAGCAGCAGGAACTCGTCGCCGCCGTGGCGCGCGATCGGCGGGACCGGTTCGCCCTCGCGGGCCGGCCGCGCCAGCACGTCGCTGGTTCGCAGCCGCTCGCGCAGGCGCGCCGCCACCGTGACCAGCAGGTGGTCGCCGGCCGCGTGGCCGAGCGACTCGTTCACGTCCTTGAAGCGGTCGAGGTCGAGGAAGAGCACGGCAACGCTGCGCCGGCTCTCCTTGGCCGCGGCGATCGCGCGGCCGAGCCCCTCGAGGAACTGCTGGCGGTTGCCCAGCCCGGTCAGCTCGTCGTGGCGCGCCTGGTAGGCGAGCTCGTCCTCGGCGTGGCGGCGGTCGGTGACGTCGTGCGCGACGCCGAGCAGGTTGGCGCTCCCCGCCTCCGACCGCTTCTCCACCTGCATGCGGACGACGCGCTCGGTCTGGTCGAAGCGCACCAGGCGGTGCTCGGCCGGGTCGACCGGCTGCCCGGTCGCCGCGCGCAGGAGCCAGTCGCTCCACGCGTCGCGCTCGGGTGCAGCGACGACCTGCGCCAGCGCCTCGACCGACGTCTGCTGCGACCCCTCGGGCAGCCCCCAGATGCGGCGCGCCTCGTCGCTGAGCTCGACGGTGTCGGTGGCGAGGTCGATCTCGAAGCTGCCGACGCGCGCGAGGCGCTGCGCGCGGGCGAGGCAGGTGCGGCTCTGCTCGAGCTCGCGCACCATGCGCCGGACGTTCAGCGCGTGCAGCACGCGGTACTTGAGCACGACGCCCGACACCGGCTTCTGCAGGAAGTCGACCGCGCCGAGCTCGTAGGAGCGGCGGATCGCCTCGTCGTCGCCGGCGCCCGACAGGATGATCGCGGGGGGCAGTTCGAGGCCGGGCTTCTCGAGCAGCGCGAGCCCGCATTCGCCGCCGAGGTGGAGGTCGAGGAGCACGAGATCGAACCGGCGCTCGCCCAGCAGCCGGCGCGCGCCCGCGAGGTCGGCGCAGTCGGCGAGCGCATGGCCCTCGCCGTCGAGTTGCCGGCGCAGCAGCCGCCGCATCGCGTCGTCGTCGTCGACGACGAGGAGCTGCGTTGTCTCGCGTTCGACCCCCATTCGAACCGCTCCGCACGCGAACCGGCGCCCGACCGCGTGGGGTTTCTTCGTCCGGACGGGCCGCCCTCCAGCAGCGGTCGCGGAGCTTTCCGCCATCGGGAACGGACCGCACGCGGGGGCGCGCCGCCCGGAACGGAAATCACTGCGCGCCGGGGCTCTCGCGCATGCGCGCCTCGACGGCGGCGATCAGCGGGACGGTGGCGCGCTCGAGGGAGCGGCGGCTGTGGCTCGCCAGGTCGGCCGCCGCGAGCTCGGGCATGTGCGACTGCGAGAGGGTGTAGCGCCCGACCGTCCCGGAGCCGCGGAAGCGCGCCAGCTCGTCGAAGAGGTGGCTCTCCTCGTCGCGTCCGAGGCATTCGCGGTCGAGCACGAGCGAGCCGTCCTCGACGCGGCGCACCTCGACCCGGTAGTCGGCGGCGGCGACGATGCGCCAGTCGCGCGGGTCGTCGGAGCGCACCGCGAAGGGGTCCTTCACCTCGGCGAACATGGCGCCGAAGCGGACGATCCGGCCGCTGAGCAGCAGCGTCGCGCGCGCCGCGCGCGCCTGCTCGACGTCGCGCGCCCGCACCACGCGGCCGAAGATGCCGCGCTGCTCCAGATGGAGCGCGACGTAGTCGGCGAGGCCGAGCGCGACCGGCGCGGGCAGCGGCTTGCCGATGCCGTGGTTGGGGAACGGGTACCAGGAGAAGGCGGCCGACCCGGTCACGCGCGCGTGCAGGTCGGGCGGCACGGCGGGATCTTCCGGCAGGTCGCCGCCGACGGCATGGAAGCCCCAGAAGCGGTCGTTGGCGAGGAAGCGGCCGCCGATGAAGAGCTCGTCGATCGCCGCCTCGCTGCGCTCGAACTCGGGGCGCGCGTCCTCGAAGTCGAGCACCGCGATCGTCTCGGTCGAGAGCGCGGCGGGGAGCGCGACCGCGTGCGCGGGGGGGAGGTCGACCGGCAGCGGGCCCTGCGTCCCGCAGCCGCCCGCCGCGAGCGCGGCGGCGAGCAGCGCGCGCCGCAGCTTCGTCGCGCCGTCGTGCCCGCGTCCCATCAGAAGTTCCACGTGGCGACCAGGGCGAACTCGACGCCGTTCACGATGCCGTGGTTCTGGTCGGCGTACTCGTAGCGCGCCTGGTCGCGCAGCCGCACGCCGATCGAGTGGTAGGGCGTGATCATGTAGTCGAGGCCGATGTCGGCGTAGAGGCCGAAGCCCGACGAGTCGTGGCCCGAAGGCTGGAAGCGCACGTCGAAGTCCTCCCACACGCCGCCGACGCCGACGTGGGGGCGGATCCTCTGGTCGAGGTTCCAGAAGCGGCGCACGCCGCCGTAAAAGGAGTGGCACCAGCCGTCCATCGGGCTGGTGTTCCCGAGCCGGCGCAGCGCGTACTCGAACTCGAGCCCGGTCGCGTGCATCTTGTCCTGCTCGATGTAGGTGCCGTACGCGGTGTTCCCGCCGTACCAGGGGCCCGAGTCGTCGTGCTCGATGTTGTGGATCGGCTCGAAGAGGACGGGCGCCGCGGCGCGCACATAACTGTGTTCGATGTAGGGCGACACCCCGGTGCAGCCAGCGGCGCAGAGGAGCGCGCCCGCGGCGAGCCGGCCGAGGCGGCGGCGGGCGCCCCCCGTCGTCGATCCTGGCAGCGGCATCGCACCTCCCTGGCGGCCGGCGCTCGCGGAAGCGACCGCCGGCTCCTCGGTCTCGTCCGGGAGCCGGCTCGACGCGGCGCGGCGCGCGTCGGGGCGACATTGAACCGCGGCGGCGGCCGCGATGCGACGCGCGGCGGGAGCTTTTTTCCACCATCCCCCGAGAGCACCTCAATCCCCGATGCGACCCCGTCCGATCAAGGACGGAGCGATCCTGCCGGTTCCGGCCGGGACGCGCAGCCGAGGAGCGGGGGCTCGTTCGATGGCCAAAGAGCCGATGGATCGCGACGAAACGAAGAGCCCCGGGGAGCCGGGCGGCGATCCCAACGCCGCGCCGCGCAAGGAAGCGCCGCCGCGTGCGACGGGCGACGACAAGGGCAACTTCCTGCCCGAAGACAGCTTCCTGCTCGATGTCGGCGAGACCGCGCCGCGCGTGAAGGCGTCGGGCGGCGACGATGCGACCGAGGAGTGGCTCCTCGTCGACGACGACCTCGTGTCGGCTGCTGGCGAAGCCGGCGGCGCCCCGACGGGCGCGCGGCCGTCCGCGAAGATGCCGGGCGACGACCTGCGGCGCGACGCCGAGGCGTCGCGCCTCGTCTCCGACATGCACGACTTTTCCGGAGAGACCGGATCGGGCCAGGGCGCTCCGCCGGCGCACGAGATGCCCGCCGACGCCGACGTCGCGGCGCGCATCGCCGACGTCGAGTCGCAGGCGATCGCGCCGATGGACGCGCCGGCTGCGGAACTGCCGCCCGCGTTCGACCCGGCCGCGCAGGAGCCGCCGCTGGAGGACGCTCCGGAAGAGGCGCCCGAGCCCGAGCCCGAGCTGAAGCAGGCGAAGAAGAGGGCGGGGCCGAAGTCGACGCGCCGTCCGCTCGCGCGCGCGGCCGGCATCCTGTTCGTCGCGGCGCTCGGCGGCGGCGGCTGGTACGCATGGAAGAACTACTGGCCGAAGGACGAACCGACCGACGTCGCCGCGACGCCGACCTCCGATCCCAACACCGCGAAGCCGGCGCCGAAGCCGTCGAAGGCCGCTCCGAAGCCGGAGCCGACGAAGCCGGTCGACGCCAAGCCGGACCCGAAGGCCGCGCCCGCTCCGACCGACCCCGAGTCCGCGCCGAAGAGCGACCCCTCCTCGTCGATCCCGGTGGTGCAGGCGAATCCGCCGGCGCCCGGCCCGGCCGGCGATCCGGGCACGCCGTCGAAGGACCCGTTCGCGCGCACGCCGGCGAAGCAGCCCAATCCGACCACGGTGATCATCGATCCGCGCCAGCCGATCCGCCCGGCCCGGGTCATGCCGGGACCCGCGAACGCGAAGTCGACGGGCCCGGTCAAGAAGACCGACACCATCGTCGAGCTGAAGAACGGCTACACGATGCGCGGCCGCCTGAAGCGCGTGAAGAACGAGCAGATCACGCTCGCCGTGACGAACGGCGAATTCACCTTCCCGCTCTCCGAAGTCAAGGTGCTCGACGGCAGCGCGCCCGAATACCTGGCGGCGGCCGACATGCCGGCCGTCTCGATCGTGCTGAAGGGCGGGCAGCGGCTGCGCGGGAAGAAGCTGAAGGAGGACGCCGAGCGCGTGGTCCTGGTCGTCGACCAGGGCCAGATCGTCGTCTACCGCAGCGAGATCCGCGAAGTCAGCACGACCGGCCGCATCCACTTCTGAGCGCGGCCGGCCGGCCGCGGCCGCTCACCGGAGCAGCGCGGCGGCCGCCTTCTCGAGCACGGCGTCGCGACCCGCGGCGACGTCCTCGGCCGTCGGCGTCACCTCGACGTTGGGGAGCAGGCCGATGCTCTGCAGCGGCTCGCCGCCGACGCGCGCCAGCGCGCCGCGCGAGTAGATCACGGTGAAGCGGCTGCGGTCGAGCAGCTGCACCTTTTCGAACTGGTTGGGCATCGTGACGTTGCCGCTCGAGCGCCCGCCGTAGATCATCCCGCGCTTGGTGGCGGCGATGCCGACCGCGAAGAGCTCCGCCTCGCCGCCGGTCCACGCGTCGATCAGCACGGCGACCGGCCCGGCGAAGACGCCGGCGCCCGGCTGCGCCTGCAGCACGATCTCGTTCTGCACCGAATTCGCGAACGAATCCTTGTCGCGCAGCACCTCGGTCGCGATCGCCGTCTTCGGCAGGTCCTTCGGCATGATCCGCATCAGCGCCGTGAGCGCCGACGGCTGCGCGCCCGGCGTCCCCTCGCGCTGCCCCTCGTTGCCGCGCAGGTCGATCACGATCGCCTTCGCGCCCTTCTTCACGAGCTCCTCGAGGCCGGCCGCGTACTGCTTCAGCGAGTCGCCGTCGAAGCGCGGCACGGTGAGGATGCCGACGCCGTCGAGGCGGAACTGCGTCGCGACGACGGCGGGCGGGCGCCCTTTCGGCGGCCCGCGCTGGAGCTTGATCGAGAGAACGCCGGCGCCCCCCGGCGCCCCCTTGGCCGCGGCGAAGGAGAGCTGCGCCTCGCTGCCGAACATCCCCGACAGGAGGAGCGAGAGCGCCGAGGCGCGCGCGCGCTGCACGGAGGAGCTCGACTCGAAGGTGCGCAGGCACTCGCCGAGCGTGTCGAGGACCTGCGCCGCCGGCCGGCCGTCGACCTCGAGCAGCTGCATGCCGCGCTTCACGCCCGCCTTCTCCGGCTCGGAGTCGGCGGTCACCTTGGAGACGAGGATCGCGCCGCCGACCTCGGCGAAGCTCAAGCCGACGACGCTGCTCCAGTGCGGTGAGCCGGGCGGAAAGAAGGCCTTGGTCGTCGTCCCGACGTGGAGCGAGGCGTCGGCGAAGCGCGCCAGGAACTCGCGCATGACGAGCGTGTAGTCGATGTCGTCGCGCGCGCGCACCACGCGGTGGCGGAACTCGAAGTAGATCTTCCAGACGTCGACGCCGCGCACCGTCGGCGGCGACTCGACGACCGCGCCGTCGGGGACCCAGCGCGTCGCCCAGTCGAAGACGTGTTCGAAGTCGAGCAGGCGGTCGGTGGCCGGGATCGGCGGGCCGGACATCTCGAAGAGCGGGACGCCGTTGAAGAGCTGCACGCGCGACCAGCGCAGCGCCGGCTCCTCGGCGACGGGCGCGCCGCCGCCCTTGGCGGCCGGGTTCGCGCTCGCTGCGCCGCCCGCGCCGTCCTGGGGGGCAGGCGCCGGGTCTTTCGGTGCGGGGGCCGGATCCTTCGGAGCGGGCGGGCCGCCCGGTCCGATCGACTTGAGCGGCGGGCTCGGCGTCGCGTCCTTGGCGGCGAGCAGCGGGATCGGCGGGGAGATCTCGTCGAAGAGCTTCTTCACGTGCTCGTCGCTGGTGAGCGCGAAGGCGGTGTTGCGCAGATAGTCGCCGAGCATGTGGCCGGCGACCTTCTGCGTCGCGAGCGAGTTCATGAGCAGGCCGCTCGTGCCCGGGTAGACCTGCTCGATCTGGTGCCAGACCCGTCCCGGCCCGGTCGGCGACCCCGGCGGATCCTTGCCCGGCGTCAGCGGCAGCGACGCCTTGTAGACGTAGTTGGCGTACTCGACGATCGACTCGGCGATGCGCGGGTCGAGGCCCGCCATGCTGGTGAGCGAGCGCGCCATCCAGAGCTGCACGAACGCCGGCAGCGCCACCTTGATGATGCGCTCGTCGGCGGCCTGCGCCATGAAGTAGTACTCGTTGCTCGGGAAGTCGAAGAAGATGCGGTCTTCGCCGTCCGTCCAGGACATGCGGCGCGCGCCGGGGTGCAGGCGCAGCGTCACGACCGGGTCGACCTCGACCTGCATCGCGTAGGCGCTCGAGAGGATGTCGCGCGCGGCCTTGAGCGAGGAGAGGATCGCCTGCAGGTCCTTGTCGGAGAGGTCGTCGTACTTGAGGGTGAACCCGCCCTCCGTCCGGATCTTGAGCTCGCCGCCGGCCTGCGGCGCGAACGTCACGAGGGAAACGAGGAGGGCGGCGGCGAACATGAGGGAGTTCCTTGCCAGGAGTGCTATGCGCCGGACGGGCGCCGCCGCGGTGGGGCGGGCCCGGAATGGTACGGTCTGTCGCAGGTGCGGCCAACGCGACGGGACGACTCGCGAACCCTCTTCGCTGCGCGCAGCCCGAAGCGCGATTCGCTCCCATGAAAGCACCCGCTACGTCCGATCCCCATGGAAGTTGGCCGTAGTGGATTGAGGAAGATTCCTCCCGATGAGTTCGACTCGCCGCTGTCCGAGCTGCTGGTCCGCGCTGTCCGCCGGCGCGCGCGCCTGCGCGGCGTGCGGCGCCGAGGTCACCGTGGCGCGCTGGCGCGCGGTCACCTGGGCGCTGCTCCTGATCGCGCTCGCGTCGGGGTCGGCGTGGTGGCTGCGCGGCTGGCTCGCCGAAGCGACGTCGCCTTCGACGGAATCGGGTTCCGTGCCGGCGCACGAAGAAGGCGCGGCGCAGAAGCGCGCGCCCGACCAGGACGGGAAGGCGGCCGTCGCGCCCGTGCCGGTCGACGTCGGCGAGGTTCCCGCCGCCAACGCGGCCCCCGCGCCGGCCGCCGTCCCCGATTCCGCGCCGCTCGAGAAACGGCGGCTCGACATCGTCGCGCGTGACGCGAAGGCGCGCACATTGCGCCGCGCCACGGCGTTCCCGCTCGGCAGCGGCGTCTACGCGGTCCCTGCCAACGCGCTGAACGGCGCCGCGGAGCTCGTGCGCGGCGAGGACGGGATCGTCGCGCGAGACGTCGCGCTCTTCGACGCCGACGGCGTCGCGCTGATCGTCGACGCCGGCGCCGACGAGCCGATCGAGCTCGCGCCGGCGCGCGACCTCGTCGCGGGCGCGCCGCTCTACGTGCTGGGCGAGAAGGCGTCCAACGGCCCGCTCGCGCGCTGCGGATCGGTCGACCGCGTCGAGGGGCCCGGCAGCATCGCGGTGGTGGTGGAGACCGCCTGCGCGGAGCGCTTCCTCTTCGACGCGCGCGGCCGCGCGGTCGGCGTGGCGCCGTCGCAGGCGCCGGTCGGCGCGTCGGCGCGCGTGGTCGTGCTCGCGTCGCTGCCGGAGCGGCTGCGCGCCGCGCATCCGACGCCGATCGCGCTCCTGAACGCCAACGTCTTCGATCCGGTCGGCGAGGCGCGCCGCGAGCGCGCGATGCTCTACGCGACGTCCGGCGAGTACGGCGCCGCGCTCGACGAGTACCTGGTCGCGATCGAGCTCGAGCCGCGGCTCCGCGACGAGTGCGCGCGCCCGGCCGCCGCGTGCGTGCAGCTCGCGCTGCGGACGGCGCGGCTCCAGGAGCGCGTCGCTCAGCTCCTCCCGTCGCTCGAGCACGCCGCGCAGCAGCTCGACCGCGAGCCGCTCGTGCACTACGCCCACGGCCTCGCGCTGCTCGACGAGGAGCGCACCGAGGAGGCGGTGCACGCGCTCGAGCGCGCGCTCGAGCTCAGCGCGGCCCCCGACCGCGCCATGAACGACGCGCTGCGCGCGGCCTACCTCCACGCGAGCGAGCACGCGCGCGCCGACGGCCGGCCGGGCGATGCGGTCGCGCTGGTCGAAGGGGCGCTGCAGCGCTACCCGCAGGACGCGCAGCTGATGAAGTCGCTCGGCTTCGCCTACTACGAATCGGGCGACGCGGCGCGCGCGCGCGACATCCTGGCGCGCGTCGTCGAACTCGACCCGTCGCAGGAGCGCAGCCTCTCCGCGATCCTCGCCGCGCTCACGCCCGACGCGGCGCGCGGCCGGCCGGGCGACGCCGTCGAGATCCGCTTCGACCCGAAGGGCGGCGCGATCCGGTCGCGCGCGACCTTCGACGACCGGACCGACGCCGACGTGGTGATCGACACGGGCGCGACCATGACGGCCCTGCCGACGTCGGTCGCCATCGACATCGGCATCGACCTGCGCCGGCCGGTGCGGATGGTCACGGTGGAGACGGCGAACGGCAAGGTGCAGGCGCCGGTCGTCAAGCTCGCCAGCGTCGACCTCCACGGCGCGCGCGTCACCAACGTCGAGGCGGTCGTTTTGCCCGACGGAGAGGCGGGGCTCTCGCGGCCGCTCATCGGCCTCAACTTCCTCCAGCACTTCCGGATGACGCTCGACGCGGAGCACGGCGTGCTCCGCCTCGTCCCCAAGAACTGAAGCGGGGGAGACTCAGCCGCGGAAGCGGCAGACCGGCGGAGGCGCGTCGAGGACGCTGCGCAGCCCCGGCGCGAGCGCGGCCATCGCGGGCGCGGCGTTGAGCAGCGCGGCGACGGTCGCGAGGTCCCCCGGCGTTCCGCCCTCGACCTGCAGCACGAGCGGCGGCTCGCCGGCGAGCTCGAGGCGGTCGTGGGTCGACGGCGCGCCGAGGTACATCTGCAGCGTCATCTCGACCGTGCCGCCCGGCGCCCGCGCGACCAGCCGGTGGTCGAGCCCGGCCACGCCGCCCTTCGCGACGCGCACGAACGGCGTCTCGACCGGCGCCGCCGCGAGCACCGGCTCGATCGTCTCGCGGATCTCCGGCCGGCCGAAGCGGAGCGCCTCGCACAGGAGCGCCGCCGATTCGGGCAGGCCGATGTGGCCGAGGCGTCCCGCCGCGACCTCGGCGCGGAACTCCGCGACCGAGCGGCCGGCGCCGACCTTCTGCTGCAGCGGCCCGCGCCGCGTCGCCGCGTCGACGACGCGCTCGCACTTCAGGCCGTCGACGCGCAGCGCGACGCCGGAGAGCGTCGCCGGCAGGAGGTCAAGCACGAAGCCGGGGTTCACGCCGGTGCCGAGCAGCGCGACGCCGTGTTCGCGCGCGAGCGCGTCGATCCGCTCCGCCCAGTCGGGGTGGCGCCAGCGCGGGTGGACCATCTCCTCGCAGCTCGTCACCACCGGCAGGCGCGCGCGCACCAGCGTCTCGACCGTGGCGGCGACCTGCGGCACGTGCGACTGCGTGCAGAGGATCGCGACGGTCCCGGCCGGCAGCTGCGCGAGCGCGTCGAGCGACGGCGCGACGCGCACGGAGGCGGGCGCGCCGGCGACGATCGACGCGAGCGTCCGGCCGGCGAGCTCCGGCGCCGGGTCGCACGCCGCGACCACCTCGAGCCCGGGGCGGAAGAGCGCGTAGGAGAGCGTGCTGCGACCGATGGGGCCGAGGCCGACGAAGGCGACCTTGGTGCGCGGGGTCATGCGGAGCTCCGTGCGAGGGCGCGCGATCCTAGGCTTCGGGTGTGAGGATCAGGCAGCCGGTCGCGTCGACCGCGAAGCGGAAGCCCGGCTCGACGACGGTCGTCGCGGTCGGCTCGACGACGATCGCCGGCCCCGCTCCGCGCATCCCGGCGGCGAGACGCGCGCGCTCGAAGACGGGCGTCGCGACCGGCGGCGCGCCGGCGCGGAAGCGGACGGGCGCCGTCGCGACGCGTGCCGCCGTCGCCGCGCGCGCGGCCGGCCGGCGCGCCGCCGCGGCGCGGACGCGGCCGAGCCGGCTCGGCCGGCTCGCCGTCGCGTGGAGCGCGACGCACTGCATGGCCGCCCCTTCGAGGAGGAAGCCGAAGCGGCGCCGGTGCTCGCGCTCGAAGGCGGCGGCGAGGCGCGCGCGCGCCGGGGTGAAGGGGACCTCGAGCTCGAAGGACTGGCCGAGGTAGCGGCAGGCGGCGCGCACCTCGGTCCGGTCGTCGCCCGGTCCGAGCTCGCGCCGGAGCGTGCGCGCCGTTTCGTCGGCGACGCGCCGCGCGACCCGCGCGAGCTCGCGCATTCCCGCGTCGTCGAGCGTCCGCACGATCCCCTGCGACACGGAGTGGCGCGCGTCCCCGGTCGCCATGCCCCACGCCGAGGTCGCGCCCGGCAGCGGCGGGACGACCACCGCGCGCATCTCGAGGCGGCGCGCGAGCCGGCAGGCGTGCAGGCCGCCGGCGCCGCCGAAGGCGAAGAGCGCGAGGTCGCGCGGATCGTGGCCGCGCTCGAGCGTGATCCGCTTGATCGCCTGCTCCATGGCGGCGTCGACGACGTCGAGCGCGGCGGCGGCGACCGCGATCGAGTTCCGGCGCAGGCGGCGCGCGAGCGGCGTGAAGGCGGCGCGCGCGCGCTCCGCGTCGAGCTCGATCGCGCCGCCGAGCGGGTCGCGCAGCGGCAGGCGGCCGAGCACGACGTGGGCGTCGGTGATGCACGGCTCGCGGCCGCGCCCGTAGCACGCCGGCCCGGGGTCGGCGCCCGCCGAGCGCGGCCCCGCGCGCAGCCCGCCGCCGTCGTCGATCCAGATCACCGAGCCGCCGCCCGCGCCGATCGAGTGGATCTCGAGCGCGTCGACGAGGAGCGGCCGGCCCGCGAGGTCGACCGTGTCGGTGCGGCGCGGCTCGCCGAGCACGAGCCCGACGTCGGTCGAGGTGCCGCCCATGTCGAGCGAGACGGCGCCCGCGTCGCCGCGCGCGGCGAGCCGCTTCGCCGCCGCCGCGAGCCCGCCGGCCGGGCCGGAAAGGACGAAGCGCACCGGCGTGCGCGCCGCGCGGCGCGCGCCGGTCCAGCCGCCGTGGCTCTGCAGCACGAAGAGCTTCGTGCGCGGCCGCGCGCGCGCGAGCCGTTCGAGGTAGCGGCGGCAGAGCGGCGCGAGCGCGGCGTTGGCGACGGTCGTCGAGTAGCGCTCGTACTCGCGCATCAGCGGCGCGACCTCGCTCGAGCGCGAGATCGGGACGGCGAGCCGCGCGAGCGCGCGCTCGAGCTCGCGCTCCGCGGCCGGGTTGGCGTAGGAGTGCAGCAGGCCGATCGCGATCGACTCGGGGCGGCGGCGCGCGACCGCGCGGACCGCGCGCGCGAGCTCGCGCGGCGAGAGCGGCACGAGCCGCTCGCCGCCGGCGAGCGTGCGCTCGTCCACTCCGACGCGGTGCGCGCGGGCGACCAGCGGCTCCGGGCGTTGCGGCTCGAGGTCGTAGAGGTCGGGGCGCGCCTGCCGGCCGATCTCGATCAGGTCCTCGAAGCCGCGGTTGGTGACGAGCACGACGCGCGCGCCGCGGCCTTCGAGCACCGCGTTGGTCGCGACCGTCGTCCCGTGCACGACCTCGAACTCGGCGTCGCGCGCGCGCTCGCCGAGGCGCCGCTCGAGCTCGCGCAGCGCGTGCAGGACGCCGGCCTCGGGCGCGCGCGGCGTGGACGGGACCTTGACGACGACGGGGACGACGACAGAAGCCGGGCCGCCGCGCGCCCTGATCTCGAGCGCGACGAGGTCGGTGAACGTCCCGCCGGTGTCGATGCCGACGCGCCAGCGCACGGGCCGGCCGCGCGGGCGCGCCCGGACGCGTTTCGGGACCGACGCCTCGTCTCGCGCGCGACGCTCGACCATGGGAGGCGGCGGATGATGGCGGCCGCGCGCGCGACGGGCAACCGTTATGCTGCCGCGCTTCGATCGGGCCGGCCGGGGGACGCGTCGGGCGCGCGATCGGGAACGCCGAGGAGGGTCGTTCTTGGTCGCGGCGGACGCAGGGTGGTGGATCGCGAGCTACCTCGCCGGCTCGCTGCCGACGGGCCTCGTGGTGGGCCGCATGCGCGGCGTCGACCTGCGCAAGGCGGGCAGCGGCAACATCGGCGCCACCAACGCGGGGCGCGTGCTCGGCCGCCCGTTCTTCGCGCTCGTCTTCGCGCTCGACTTCCTGAAGAGCTTCGTCCCGACGCTGCTCGCGCTGCGGCGCGACCCGGTGCCCGACGGGGTCGCCGCGCCGCTCCTGGCGCTCGGCTGCGGCGTGGCGGCGGTGGTCGGCCACGTCTTTTCGGTGTTCCTGCGCTTCCGGGGCGGCAAGGGGGTGGCGACGGCCTCGGGCGTCTTCTTCGCGCTGGCGTGGGCGCCGGCGCTGTGCGCGCTCGCGGCGTGGTGGGTCGTCTACCGGACGACGCGCTGGGTCTCGCTCGCGTCGCTGGCGGCGGCGGTCGTGCTGCCGCTCGCCTGCTGGCTGCTGCCGAAGCTGGGGGTCGTCGTCGCGAAGGAGGTCCGCTGGGCGGCGCTGGTGGTCGGCGCGCTGATCCTGGTCCGGCACAAGAGCAACATCGGGCGCCTGCTGCGCGGCGAGGAGCCGCGCTCGGGCCTTCCGCAGTCGCGGTGAGGTGGGAATGGAACGGGTCCTGATCGTCGGCGGCGGCGGATGGGGGACGGCGCTCGCGCTCGTCCTGAACGAGCGCGGCATCCACGTCTCGCTCCACGTGCACGACGCGGCGTACGGCGCCGACATGGCGCGCACGCGCCGCAATCCCCGCTACCTGCCGGGCGTCGAGATCCCCGACCGGATCGAGGTGACGACCGCCGCCAACGCCTTCGACTGGGCGCACGTCGTCGTGCTGGCCGTCCCGAGCCAGTTCCTGCGCGCGACGCTCGAGAAGTGGAAGAAGCCGCTGCTCGACTCCCATCCGATCTTCGTCACGGCGTCGAAGGGGATCGAGCAGGCGACGCTGAAGCGTCCGAGCGAGATCCTGCACGAGGTGCTGGGCGCGGTGCCCTCCGTCGTGGTGAGCGGGCCGAGCCACGCCGAAGAGGTCGCGCGCCGCATGCCGACGACGGTGGTCGCGGCGTCGACCGACAAGGGGCTCGCGCTGCGCGTCCAGGACCTGCTGACGGCCGAGCGCTTCCGCGTCTACACCAACGTCGACCCGCTCGGCGTCGAGCTCGCCGGCGCCTTGAAGAACGTGATCTCGATCGCGGGCGGCATCGTGGACGGGCTCGGCTTCGGCGACAACACCAAGGCGGCGCTGCTCACCCGCGGCGTGGTCGAGATGGCGCGCCTCGGCGTCGCGCTCGGCGCGAATCGCGAGACGTTCTTCGGCCTGGCCGGCATCGGCGACCTCGTGACGAGCTGCGTCTCGCGCCACGGCCGCAACCGCCTGGTCGGCGAGCGCATCGGCCGCGGCGAGAAGGTCCAGGACATCGTCGCGTCGATGCGCCAGATCGCGGAGGGCGTCAAGACCGCCGCCGCCGTCGAGAAGCTGGCGGGCGCGCAGAAGGTCGAGATGCCGATCTGCGAGCAGGTCTACAAGGTGCTCTACGAGGACAAGGACCCCTCGCGCGCCGTGCGCGACCTGATGGGCCGGCAGCTCAAGGACGAGCAGGACTGGTAGGCAGCCCGCTGCTCGGCGCGACGCCTACTCGATGAGCGTCCACTCGAAGGCGTGCTGGCCGTCGGGCAGGTCGACGACGAAGCGGACCGGCCCCTTCGGGACCTCCGAGCCGCGGATGCCGTAGAAGACCTCGCCCTGCGCCGTGCAGCGCGAGTCGACGTGAGGAGGCATGCGGTAGCCGGCGCGGCCGAACATCATCGGGATGCGGTCGGCGGCGACGAAGCTGGTCGGCGCCGTGCCCTCGAGGCGGAACATCGACGGCTTGAGGAAGAGCGTCTGGCTCGTCTCGTTGTGGATCGTGACGGCCGCCGAGTAGTAGCCGCGGTGCCACGGCTGCAGGGTCGCCGTGACGACGTAGCGTCCGCCCGGCGGATGGAGCTCGTCGCGCACGGCAACCATCGTCGGGTCGGCCGCGCAGCCGGTCGCCCCGAACGGGGCGGACGCGGCGACTGCGACAGCGAGAACCGCCAGGAATCGCGGCGCACGACGGGAAAGAAGCGGGAAGCGCTGGACCATGGTGTTTCTCCCTCCCCAGGGTGAAGGCAAGAATAACGCCAATGCTCGACTACATCACCGAACTCAATCGCGGTGTCGCGCCGGCCGCCGAGAACGAGTTCCATCCGCTCGACCTGCGCCGCTTCCGCGTCTGGCCGCCGGTCGTCCTCGCGCCCATGGCGGGCGTCACCAATTCTGCATTCCGCCGTCTCTGCCGCTCCTTCGGCGCCGGCCTCTACGTGAGCGAGATGATCACGGCGCGCGGCCTCATCGAGGGGCAGAGGAAGACGCGCGCGCTGGCGGCGTTCCACCCCGAGGAGTCGCCGCGCTCGCTGCAGCTCTACGGCACCGATCCCGCGGTCCTCGCCGAGGCGACGTGCCGTCTGGTCGGCGAGGGCGCGGTCGACCACCTCGACCTCAACTTCGGCTGCCCGGTGCGCAAGGTCACGGCGGCCGGCGGCGGCGCCGCGATCCCGATCAAGCCGCGCCTGATGGCGCGACTCGTGCGCTCCGTCGTCGGCTCGGCCGGCGACGTCCCGGTCACGGTCAAGGTCCGCCTCGGCGTCGACGACGACCACCTCTCCTACCTCTCGTCGGGTCGCATCGCGAAGGAGGAGGGGTGCGCGTGGATCGGGCTGCACGCGCGGACCGCCGCGCAGCTCTACGACGGCGAGGCGCGCTGGGCGGCGATCGGAGAGCTCAAGGCGGCGCTCGGCGCCTTCCCGGTGCTCGGCAACGGCGACGTGATGGAGGCGTTCGACGCGCTGCGCATGGTGCGCGCGACGAAGTGCGACGGCGTGATCGTCGGGCGCGGCTGCCTCGGCCGGCCGTGGCTCTTCCGGGAGCTGGCCGAGGTCTTCGACGGCCGCGCGCCGCCGCCGCCGCCGCGCCTCGGCGAGGTCGTCGCGATCCTGCTGCGCCATGCCGAGCTGCTCGTCGAGCTGTTCGGCCCGCACTTCGGAGTACTCGAGATGCGCAAGTGGTGCGGCTGGTACCTGAAGGGCTTCCCCCATTCGGGGCCGGTCCGCAACTCTCTCTTCCGCGCACAGTCGCTGGAGGAGGTGCGCGCCGTCGTCGCGGACCTCCCGCCCGACGAGCCCTATCCGGTCGCCGCGCTGCGGGCGCGGCGCTGCAAGCGGAACGGCACGCAAAAGGTCGCCCTCCCCGACGGCTACCTCGACTCGCTCGACGACGACGTCGCGTGCGAACAGGCGCGCGACGGCGAGCTCGCGGCGACCGACGGCGGCTGACGCGGAACCGCGTCCGCCGCTCCCGGTCGCAGGCGCCCCCTTTTCCCCGAACGACGAACTCACGGCAGGAGAGTCCACCATGTCCACGCGTCCGCTCGCCGCGCTGCGCGGCGCGCTCCTCGGCTTGACGCTCGTCCCGTGCGTGCATGCCGGCGAGGGCGAAGGCGCCGACCTCCCGATCCGCAGGGTCGTCCTCTACAAGCACGGGCTCGGCTACTTCGAGCGCGGCGGGAAAGTCGACGGCGACGCGCTCGCGACGCTGCGCTTCTCGTCGAGCCAGATGAACGACGTGCTCAAGTCGCTGACCGTGCTCGACCTCGGCGGCGGGCGCGTCTCCGCCATCGGCTACGACTCGAAGGCGCTTTCGACGCGGCTTTTCTCTGAGTTCGGCTTCGAGCTCTCGGCCGACGGCGCGCTGGTGGCGATGCTGCAGCGCTTCCGCGGCGCCGAGCTCGAGGTCGAGCTGGTCGGCAAGAAGGTGGTGGGGAGCCTCGCCGGCGTCGAGATGCGCGCCGTGCCCGGAGGCGCGGGCGCGGCGCCGCTGCAGGTGCCGCGCGTGAGCCTCCTGGTGGACGAGGGGCGCCTGGTCAGCTTCGACGCCAGCGAGATCCAGTCGGCGCGCTTCCTCGACGCCGACCTGCGCCAGGACGTGCGGCGCTACCTCGACGTCCTGCGCGATTCGTACCGCGCCGAACGCAAGAGCCTGCAGCTGCGCCTCGAGGGGAAGGGCGCGCGCGACGTCTTCGTCGCCTACACGGTCGAGGTGCCGGTCTGGAAGGCGAGCTACCGCCTCGTGCTCGGCGAGCCCGACCTGCTGCAGGGCTGGGCGATCGTCGACAACACGAGCGACGAGGAGTGGAGCGGCGTCGAGCTCTCGCTCGTCTCGGGGCTGCCCGTGTCGTTCGTGCAGGACCTCTACACGCCACGCTACGCGCGCCGGCCGGTCGTCGAGGCGGCGCCCGGCCTCGCCGTCGCGCCGCAGACCCACGAGGGCGCGTGGGAAAAGAAGGAGAAGATGGCCGACGCCGGCGAGGACGAGGAGCGCGCTCGCGGCGAAGTGCGCAAGGGCGATCTGAAGCGGTTCGCCGCGGGCGCGCCGGCCGCGGCCGCCGATGCGGCGACGAAGTCCGGCGCCGCGCTCGAGCGCGCCAAGCTGCGCGCCGACGCGATGGCCGACGCGGTCGCCGAGTCGGGCGCGCGCACGCGCGAGCTCGGCGACCTCTTCGAGTACCGGATCGACCACCCGGTGACCGTCGCGCGCAACCGCTCCGCGCTCGTGCCGATCGTCGGCAGCAAGGTCGAGACGACGCGCGTGTCGCTCTACGACGGCGGGCAGCGCATGAAGAACCCGTGGACGGCGGTCAAGCTCAAGAACTCGACCGGGCTCACGCTCGAGGGCGGCCCGGTCACGGTCATCGACCACGACACCTACGCCGGCGAGGCGCTGGTGGAGACGCTCAAGCCCGGCGAGGAGCGCTACCTTTCCTTCGCCGTCGACCTCGCCGTGACCGTCGACGCGAAGAACGAGAGCGGCGAGGGGCGCGTCGAGCGGGTGAGGCTCCTGAACGGGATGCTCTGGATCGACAGCAAGAGCGTCGCGGTCGCGACCTACGCAGTGCGCAACGCCGACGCGAAGGAGCGCAAGGTGGTCGTCGAGCACCCGCGCCGCCCGAACTTCCGGCTGGTCGAGCCGGCGAAGCCGCTCGAGGAGACGCCCGAGCACTGGCGCTTCGAGGTGGCGGTGGGCGGGGGGCAGGTGGCGAGCCTGCGCGTGGTCGAGGAGACGCCGCTGCTGCAGCAGGTGGCGCTCGGCAGCGTGAGCAGCGACGACGTCGAGCTCTGGGTGCGCAGCCGCTGGCTCTCAGCGGAGATGGAGAAGGCGCTGCGCGAGCTGGTCGCGGCCAAGGCGGAGCTCGCCGATCTCGAGCGGCAGATCCAGGCGGCGGACGCCGAGCTGCAGCGGCTCGCGCAGGACCAGGAGCGGCTGCGCAAGAACCTCGGCGCGCTCGGCAGCTCGACCGCCGAGCAGCAGCTGCGCGGCCGCTACGTCGACCAGCTCCAGAAGAGCGAGGACCGCGTCGCCGAGCAGACGGCCGCGCGCCAGAAGCTCGCGGAGCGGCGCGACGAGAAGAGGAAGGCGCTCGACCGCCGCATCACGGAGCTGGCGTTCGAGAACAAGCTCTGAGACGCCGAGTCAGAAAAGGTGCCGGGCGGCGCAGCTGCGCCGCCCGGTCCCTGCTTCCTGCCGGCGGAAGTTCGGAGCGACTCGCCGGAGTGCTTTCCAGTTTCGGTCGTCGGGACCCCGCCCGCCTCTCAGTGCACCCTGAATGAAGTCGGCGCCGAGATGAAGCGGACGTGGTTCAGGTCGGCGGGATCGAACGTGACGTAGACCAGCGAGACGGTGCGGTCCTTGAAGACCGGCCCGCCGATCACGTGGAAGGTCGCCTGCGCCTGGCCCTGGTCGTCGAGCGTGCCGATCGACGGGTCGAGGATCGGGTTGGGCTGGACGTAGAGGCAGAACTGCGTCACCGCGTCGAACTCGAGCGGCAGCGTCCGGAAGTCGAACGGATCGAAGGTCGAGAGCTGGAGTCCCGGCACGATGTCGGAGATGCCCGCCATCAGGACGTAGGTCATGTTCGCTTCGGCCGGCTGCGACAGCGAGATCGTCACGGTGCCGGGGCGGGTCACGTCGCGCGTCGAGAGCGAGATCGCGGACGCCGCGTCGACCGCCTTCTTGACGTCGAGCCGGCCGAAGCCGAACGAGTCGTCGTAGCCCGGCGTGCCGAGGTCGTCGGTCGCGAGGCGCAGCGCGACGCGCGACTCGAAGTTCGTGAGCTGCGGATTGACGGTGCGCAGCAGCGCGCCGGCGCCGCAGACGTGCGGCGAGGCCATCGACGTCCCCGAGAGCCACGTCTCGGAGTTGCCGATCCAGAGGTTCCAGATCGACTCGCCCGGCGCCGCCATGTCGATCCAGTTGCCGTGCGTCGAAAACCACGAGAGGTTGTCGCCCGAGTCGGTCGAGGCGACCGAGAGGAACTGCGCGTAGGAGGCCGGCCAGAACGAGTTGGTGTTGCCCTCGTTGCCGGCCGCGGCGACCTGCAGCACGTCGAGGCTGTCGGCGTAGGCCGCCGCGTCCTCGAAGACCTGCGGGCCCGGGGAGGTGTCGCCCCACGAGTTGTTGGTGACGCGGCCGCCGTTGTCGGCGGCGTAGACGGTCCCGGCCGCGCCGCCCTCCCAGGTGCCGCCGCCGTTGTCGAAGATCTTCGCCTGCGCCAGCTGGCAGCGCCAATTGATGCCGGCAACCTTGTTCGTGTTGTTCCCTTCGGCGCCGATCGTCCCGTTCACGTGCATGCCGTGGGGCCAGTGGTCCTCGAGGTCGGCGTCGTCGAGCTCGAAGTTCCAGCCGTGGACGTCGTCGACGAAGCCGTTGCCTTCGTTGTCGATGGCGTCGCCGGGGATCTCGCCCGGGTTCGTCCAGAGATTGTTCACGATGTCGTCGTGCGTCGTCTCGACGCCCGTGTCGATCACGAAGACGACGAGCGAACTCGAGTCGGTGACCGTGTCCCACGCCGACTCGGCGTCGATCTTGTCGGGCTTCAAGTCCCACTGGTTGGGGCCGTAGCTCGGGTCGTCGGGGATCACGGTCGGCGCGATCGAGCGGTCGGTCTCGGCGACCTCGACGCAGCGCAGCGCCTTCAGCTTCGCGACCACGTCGGCGACGTCGGCGCGCTCGCTCCCGAGGTCGACGTGCAGCCAGCGGTCGAGCCCGATCCGCTGCGCCGCCGACGGCAGCGCCCGCCCGCGCGGCGGATGGTGGAACACCGGCTTCACGCCGCGCGCGCCGAGCGCCGCGAGCGCGTCGTCGAGCTCGGCGATTCCGGTCTTGCCGTCCGCCACCTGCACGCGCGCGGTCGCGCGCGCGGAGACCTTCACCAGCACGCGGTCGCGGAGCGTCTCGCCGGCCTTGCGGTGCGTGCCCGGCTGCGGCTTGCCGTCCGTCGCGCGCAAGCTCGGCGCGAGCGCCGCGGCCGCGAGCGCGATCGGGACGAGAGCCGCGAGGCACGACCAACTCCGGCGGCGGGCGAGCAGCATGCGCAGACTCCTGGCGGCAGGGAGGGGACGGACCGGTGCGGGCCCCAAGCGGGTTCGTCGCGGTCGGGCGATTCTTCCTCAGCAGGCCTCGAGGCGGTAGCCGTCGTCTTCGAGGACGATGCGGAACCGGATCCCTCCGGCCGTCGAGTTGAGGAAGCCCATGAGCTCCTTGCAGAACTCGATCGGGATCTGGGAGGGGATCGCGAGCGTCCGCCCGCTCTGCGCCTGCGCAATGCGGCGCGCCGGCGTCGGGGCGGCCACGAACGACCCCCGCACGTCGGCGATGCCGTCGAGCGCCGACATCCCCTTGGTGCGGCGGCCCATGCGCGGCTTCTTCTCGCGCGGCGGCTTCGGTTCGCTCGGCGGGGGCGGCGCGACGTTCTCGACCAGCGGCAGGATGACCGCGCGGTAGTCGGGATTGAGCGCGTAATGCTTGTCGCCGTCGACGACCCTCGACAGGACGAGCGACTCCTTCCCGCGCGAATTGCATATGCGCTGGACCTGCGCATACGAGACCGGGTGGCTCTTGAGATCGCGCGCGGCGATCGATTCGGCCTTCCCGAGCTCGTGCAGCAGGAATCGGACGTGTCCGGACGAGCTTTCCACCACCTCGACCAGCTCGTCGTTGCGCCAGCGGGCGCGCTGGCCGGTCGACGAGATCAGTTCCACTTCGCTCATGAGTTCACTGCGCTCCAGGCTTGCAGGCGGAGGGGTCGCAATGGGTGCCAGGAGGGATCCTGGCGCGACGCGTCCTCATTCCCGATCCAGTGCGTTCCTCGGCGGGCAACACGAACACGAAAGACCCGGCAGCACCGTGACGTCCTGACACCGGACGACGCTCACGTGACCCCATGCCGCACGGGAGAACGGGGGGGGAAGCTATCCGCGCCCCGCGGGGCGATCAAGGAGTGCGCGAGGCCGTCGCCCCGCGGCGGAGCGCCACCGCGGCCTCGCGGTACTGGCCGATCCCCGGGTTGCGGCCGCGCAATGACTGGAGCAGATTGATCAGAACATAATTCATCATGTTGGGATTGTTGCGCAGACGTCGCCGGCAGTACGCCGTCGCCTGGTCCCACGCCGTCGCGAACGGGACATACAGCCGCACCGGGGGCGCGGCGCGCTCGCGCGGCGACAGCAGCCCGGCCGCGATCTCCGCGAGCAGCCGCGCGCGCGGCACGCCGTAGAGCATCTGCACCTCATAGCGCTCGCCGCCAAGCGCGCGCGGCGCGACGACCTCGGTGAAGAAGCGCCGCATGCAGCGCTCGTCGTGCGTCGCGAACTCGACGTAGACGCCGCGATCGAGCAGCGCCGCCGCCTGCTGCAGCAGCCGCTCCTTCATCGGCTCCTTGTCGGTGAGGGCGAGCGCGGGCGGTTCGAGGTAGATGCCGATCACGAGGCGCACGCGCATCCCCGCCGGGATGCGCGCGAGGTCCGACGCGGTGCGGTGGAGGCGGGTCTGCAGCACCGTGCCGACGTCGAAGCCCTCGCGGTGGAGCGCGATCGCCGCCTCGAGCGTGAAGTCGGTCCAGGCGTGGTCCTCCATGTCGATGGTGAGCGCGACGCCGAGCCGCTTCGCCTCGGCGGCGAGGTCGCGCGCGATCTCGCGCGAGCCGCGCCCGTCGCCGCCCGCATCGAGCGGCGCGGTCGTGAACGACGAGAGCTTGAGCGAAAGCGTCGGCCGCTCGCGCGCGCCAGGGAAGCGCCGGTCGCTCGCCACCGAGCGGATCATCTCGAGATAGGTCTCGCGGTTGGCGCGGACGCGCTCCTCGTCGCGCACCTCCTCGGCGAGCAGGTCGAGCGTCGAGAAGAGGCCGGCGTCCTCGTGCAGCTCGTGCGCGACGGCGAGGCCGCGCTCGAGGCTGTCGCCCGCGACGTACGGTCGCGCGAAGAGCCGGATCAGGAAGTCGGGCGTGAATTCGAGGAGCCGGGCTGCGCCCAAGAGATGTCCTTCCCGAGATCCCTCAGTCCTCGCGCCCGGCACCGAGGCGGGCGTCGAGGTCGTCCGCGAAGCGCCGCGCGAGCCACGCGCGCAGCGTCGGCGCGCCCGGCCGCACCAGTTCGCCGAGGTCGAGGTAGCGCTCGGCGTAGCGCGCCCCGCCGCTCCCGGTCAATTCGGCGAGCGTGCCGTCGCGCAGCATCTGCGCGCGCGCCGCTTCGTCGAAGGGCCGGTCGGCGAGCTGGCTCGCGTGGCAGCGGATCGCCGCGAGCTTCGCCTCGAGCGCGGCGCCGACGTCGACATCACGCACCCCCGCGCCGCCGGGCAGCGCGTCCCACACCGGGAACGCCTCGAAGCGCGGCGCAGTGCGCAGCCGCTTCAGCGCGAGGATCGCCGCGCGCGTCGTCGCGAGGTGGGTCGGGTGGCGTTCGTACGGCGACGTCGTGACGACCTCGGCCGCGCCGAACTTCTCGACCGCGTGCTCGATCGCCGCGGCGGCCGCGCCGCCGTCGCGCCCCGGTGCCGTCTCCTCCTTGAGGCGCGCGCTCGGCAGCCGCAGCAGCCAGGCGAAGGCGGCGCCGACCTGGCGCAAGCCGGCGATCGCCTCCTCTTCCCGGCGGGCGGCGAGCCCGGGCTCGCTGCGGCCGCCCGCGCCGCGCGCGCCGTCGGTCGCGACGATCGCGCCGACGCCCCGCTTCGCCGCGAGCGCCGCGCGGCCGCCCGGTCCGATCACCTCGTCGTCGGGGTGGGGCGCGACGATCAGGAGCTCGATCCGCGGCAGCGGCGCGCCGAGCCAGACGAAGCGGCCGAGCGTCGCGGTGAGGTCGGGCGAAGCCATGGGGTGCGGGAGGATAACCGGCGCGGTGCGGCGCGGGACGCCGATCACAGCGCGAGCCGCCGCCCCGCGCGCAGCAGCAGGAGCTCGATGCGCGGCGGCTTCGTCGCGCGTCCCGGCTCGCCCGGCGCGAGCGCAGCGGCGACCGCGTCGCGGTAGAGCTCGAGCTGCGGCCGGTAGCGCGTCGCGAGGGCGTCGAGCGCCGCGTCGCCCTCGACGCGGTCGCTCTTCCAGTCGGCGACGACCAGCTCGCCCCCCTCCTCGAAGACGAGGTCGGCGCTGCCGCGCCAGACGATGCCGTCGCGCGCCAGCAGCAGCGGCAGCTCGACCGCGCGCACCTTCACCCCGGCGAGCGACTGCTGCAGCGCCCGCACCGGCGCCGAGCGCAGGAGCGCCGTCGCTGCGCGTTCGATCTCCGGCGCGGCGGCGCTCGTGTCGTGCGCCGCGACGGCCGCGGCGCGCTCGATCTGCGCGGAGGTCGGCGCCGCCGCGCAGCCCGACGTGGTAAGGGCTATGTGGCACGCGATGCCGACCGCGCGCGCGAGCTCGACCGTGCCGTCGGCGACGGCGCGCGGCGCATCGACCTCGGCGCCCGCCTCGTCGCGCTGCAGCTCGCGTTCGAACGCGGCCTCGGCGTCGGAGGGGCGGGCGAACCGGGGGGCGGCGGCGCGCGCGGCGGCGGCGGCGTGCCGGTAGCGCTGAGCGGACTCGAGCACGTCGGCGCCGCCGACGGCGACGCGCGGCCCCGCGGCCGGCTCCGAGCGCGCCGTGACGACGCGCTGGTGGACGCCGTGGCGGAGCGGTCCGTCCGCCGGATCGAAGGAGCCCGGGACGTAGCCGAGCTCGTGCAGCGGCTCGATCCAGGGCGAGTCGTCGTCGGCCTGCGCCGAGCTCACGAGCAGCAGCCGCTCCCGCGCGCGCGTGCACGCGACGTAGAAGAGCCGCTTCTTCTCGGCGACCTCGTGGCGGCGCTCGCGCTCGGCGCGCAGGATCGCGGCGGCGTTGCGCACGCCGAGCGCCGGCAGCTCGACGGCGATGCGCGGGCCGTGCGGCGTGACGAGAAGCGCGATCCGATTCGCGGATCGGTCGCCGCGTCCGCCCTCCTCGACGAGGTCGGCGACGAATACGTGGTCGAACTCGAGCCCCTTCGCCCCGTGGATCGTGAGGATGCGGACCGCGTCGATCTGCGCGTCGGCGAGCGACCGCTCCGCCTCGCCGTCGGAGTGGTCGTGCGAGGCGAGCAGGTCGCGCAGCGCGAGCGCGAGCGGCAGGCGCGTCTCCTCGACGCGCGCAACCACCTGGTGCGCGAGCTTGCGCAGGTTGGCGATGCGCTGCTCGCCGTCGCGCGCCGCGCCCGAGATCGGGAGGAGCAGCGACGCCTCCACCACGCGCTCGACCGCCGCCGCGGCCGGCTCCGCGCGCACGATCGCGTGCAGCCGCTCGAGCTCGCGCGCGGCGCCTGCGACCGACGCGACCGGGCTCCCGACCAGCGCGGGCCAGCGCAGCGTCCCGTGCGTGCGCGCCGCGGCGTGGAGATCGGCGTCGGGGACGGCGCACAGCGTCGAGCGCAGCGCGCCGAGCGAGGCGACGTCGTCCTGCGGATCGGCGAGCGCGAGCAGCAGCGAGAGGAGCTCTCCCACCTCGCTGCGCTCGACGAAGGTGGTGCCGCCCGCCAGCACGTGGGGGATGGCGCGCTCGCGCAGCGCCTGCACGTAGGCGCCGAGGTCGGTGAGGCGCCGCAGCAGCAGCGCGATCTGCCCGTAGCCGACTCCCCGCGCGTTCCGCGCCGCGATCTCCGCGGCGATCGCGTGCCCTTCGGCGCGGCGCCGCTCGCCGGCGCGCGTCTTGGCGTGGTCGAGCCGCAGCGCGAGCACCTCGACGGCGGGCGTCCCGGCGTCGGCCGGCGCGCGCGACGCTTCCAGCTCGACGTAATCGGGCTCGACGTCGCTGCGCGGCCCGATCCACGGCTTGAAGAGTCCGTTCACCGCGCCGATCACGCCGGGCCGGCTCCGGAAGTTCGTCTTGAGGAAGAGCTCCTCGCCGCCCTGTTCGAGCACGCGCTTGCTCGCGCGCGCGTACGCCTCGAGGTCGGCGCCGCGGAAGCGGTAGATCGACTGCTTGGGGTCGCCGACCAGGAAGAGGCGCCCCGGCGCGAGCTTCAACTCGGCGAGCGTCTTCGCCGGCCGCGCCGTCTTCCCCTCCGCCAGCCACAGCACGATCTCGCACTGCAGCGGATCGGTGTCCTGGAATTCGTCGACCAGCAACAGATCGAAGCGCGCCGCCTCCGCCTGCCGGATCTTCTCGCGGCGCGCGAGCAGTCCGGCCGCGCGCGCGAGCGCGCCGTCGGCGGGCAGGAAGCCGCTGCGCACGAACGACGCGGCGAGGCGCTGCCCGACCGCGCGCGCCGCCGTCGCGACGTCGCCCGTGATCTCCTCGTCGACGGCACGCGCCGCCTGCACGAGGTCGAACGCCTCGTCGAAGCAGGCGCGCGCGGCGGCGGCGGCGGCCGCGTCGCCCGCCTGCGGCTGCGCCGTCGACTTCCCGGTGTCGAGCGCTTCCGCTTCGGAGCCGAGGAGCTGCAGCGGGAAGCGCGAGTCCGCGGCGCCGGCGCGGCGCAGCGCGTCCACGAGCGCGTCCCACTGCTCGAAGAGCTTGGCCTGGTTCCCCTTCGGGACGACGCGGCCGCGCGCCTTGGCCAGCGCCGCCGCCGCCTCCACGCAGCGCGCGCGGATCGCCGCCAGCGCGTCGGGAGCGCGGACCGGCGCCTCCTCGGGGAGCCACGCCGCGTCTCTCGCGAGTTCCGCGAACTCATCCAGGCGCAGCCGCGCGAGGACGCGCCGCAGCGCGGCCGCCTCCTCGGCGGGCTGCGCGCGCTCGTCGAGGAGCTCCTCGAGGAGGTCGGGCAGCACCCGGTCGGTGTGGCGGCGGAAGCCGTCGCCGAGGTCCATGGCGACGTCGGCCGGGAGGTCGGCCTCCACGGGATGGCGCAGCAGCAGGCGCAGCGCGAAGGAGTGGAGCGTCGACATGGCCGGCTCGGCCGCGAGCGCGGCGGCGATGCGCGCGCGCAACGTCGCGAGGTCGAGGGCGCCGAGGCGCGCGAGCGCGCGGCCCGCCTCGTCGTCGACGTCGGCAGCGGTCCGCGCGCGCGCCCCCGCGTCGGCGAGCGCCACCTCGATCCGCAGCAGCGCCGCCAGCACGCGCTCGCGCATCTCGGCGGCGGCCTTCTCAGTGAAGGTGATCGCCGCGATCCGCTCGAGCGGCGTCCCGCGCGCGAGCACCGCGTGCAGGACGCGCTCGACGAGGAGGCTCGTCTTGCCGCAGCCGGCGCCGGCGGTGACGCAGAGGTTGCGCTCGAAGTCGGTCGCGGCGCGCGTGCGCGCTGGGGCGTCGCTGGGTGGGCGCGCGCTCATGCGGGCCCTTTGCCGCCCTTCGATTTCCGCGCGATCGTTTTGTCGGCGAGCGCGAAGAAGCGGGCGTGCTCCGGCGCGGCCTCGACGCGGGCGCGCGTCGGCGCGTGCGCATGGCGGCAGGCGCGGCGGAATTCGCAGTGGCTGCAGCGCACGAACGGCGAGTTGGGAGGGGACCAGAGCGGGAAGTGGCCGGAGTCGCGCAGCTCGACGAGCGCGTCGAGGGTGTCGGCCACCTCCGCGTCGGCGCTCGCGAGCGCATCGACGTCGACCGCGACGAAGCGCTCGTCGTCGGGCCGGCGCGGCGGCCGCAGCGCGAGCAGCTCGAGCCCGCCGACACGGCGGCCCCGCGCCCGACGCGCGAGCCGGTAGAGCGGCAGCTGCAGCGACTTGCCGCGCGCCATCCAGCGCACGCTCGCCGTCTCCTGGAGCTTCGTCGCGCCGCTCGTCTTGTAGTCCCCGATCCACTCGTCCCCGCCCGCGTCGGCGAGCAGCCGGTCGAGGCGGAGCGAGAGGGCGAGGCGCCGCTTCCCGGCCGCGACCTCGATCTCGTCGACCGATTCGAACGCGACGGCACGCAGCCCGAGCGCCTCGCAGCGCGTGAGGTCCTCCTCCACGAAAGCGGAAAGGTCGCGCGCGAGCTGCTCCATGCGGAGCCGGCGGAAGCGCGGCGCGAGCGACGGGAAGCCGGGCATCGCCGCCGCCTCCGCCTCGAGGCAGGCCTGCACCCGCTCGCGCGCCCGCGGCAGCGCGTCCGCGGCGAGGATCGGCGCGCCTTCGGGCAGCAGCTCGGTGTAGAGGCGGCAGAGCGCGCCATGCAGCAGGTTGCCGAGCGCGGCGCCGTCGATCTCGCCCGCGTAGCCCTCCGCGGGCCGCTTCACGCCGAGCTCGCGCTGGAAGAAGAACTGGAGCGGACAGGTGCCGAGCTGCTCGAGCCCCGACGGCGACCAGCCCGGCCGCTCCGCGACCGCGACGCCGCCGCCGTCGAAACGGAGATCGCCGGGACGGTACGAGTCGATGGCGGCGATGCGCGCGAGCCCCGCCGCGGCGAGCTCGCCGTCGAAGCCGAGCGCGCGCACGGCGGCGCGGGCGTCGCCGGCGTCGGCGCGCGCGACCTCGGCGGCGAGCGCCTCGGCCGGCGCGAGCAGCCCGGTCCTCTCGCGCAGCGCCGCGACCTCGAGGAGCGGGCTGCGCGGGACGAGCGGGGTCGCCTTGGAGGGAGCGAGGCCGATGCGGCGCAGGAACGGCGAGGGCGAGGCGTCGCGGTCGTCGGCGTCGGCGCGCGCGAAACTCACGACCAGCTCCTCGCGGACGGCGGCGCAGACGGTGTCGAAGAGGAGCTCGTCGTCGCGGCGCGTCTCGCCGCGCAGCGCGAGCGGCGCGCCGGTCGCGTCGCGCAACTTGCGCCGGTCGTCGTCGGAGAGGAAGTAGTCCTCGCTCGCGCGATGCGGGAGGAGCCGGTCGTTGGCGCCGATCAGGACCGCGCGCCGGAACGGGAGCGCGCGCGCCTGATGGAGCTCGAGCACGCGCAGCCGGCCGACCTTCTCCGGCGCGAGGCGGCGCGCGTCGAGCCGCTGCAGGACGTAGCGCGCGAGGGCGGCGCCGCCGCCGGGGCCGCGCCCGTCGAGGACCGCCGCGAGTACCGGATGGCGCGCGATCTCGCGCTCCGCCTCGGCGAGCTCGGCGACGAGCGCGGCGTTCCCGCGGTCGCGCGCCCACGACGAGAGCGCCGCGACGCGCGCTGCGGCGTCGCCGCGCGCGAAGTCGCGCGCCAACGCGCGCCCGCCGGCCTGGGCGACGCGCTCGACCCGGTCGAGCAGCAGCGGCGACGCCGGGTCGGTCGCGAGCTCGACGATCTGCCGCAGCGCGAGCGCGTCGGGCAGCTCGGCGAGGGGCCGCGCGAACGACGTGTCGGGTGCGCATTCGAGCAGCGCCGCCTCGGCCTGCAGCGCGCGCGCGTGGCCGGCGCCGCCGCGCGCGAGGAGCGCCGTCTCCTCGAACGGGACGCCGTCCTCGTGCCAGCGCAGCAGCGTCCGCGCCGCGAGCCGCATCTCCTCGCGCGGGCCGGCCGTGCTGACGAGCGACTGCGCGCGCGAAGGCGGCGCCGTCGCGATCGCCTCGACGCGCGCCCCGAACGCCGCCGCGAGCTCGCCCGGCCGCTCCGACTCGCCCGCCGCCGCCACGTAGATCGACGCCACGCCGCCGCGCGCGAGCGAGGTGACGAGCTCGCGATGGATGCCGATCAGCTCGTAGGCGCCGTAATGGATGAGCCGCGCCGGTCGCGCGGCACGGTCCTTCGCCGCGTGCAGCGCCCGCGTCGCCGCGCGCGCGACGCCGGCGCCGTCGGTCGCGCCGTCGCGCTCGAGCGCCGCCACGATCGCCTCGTGCTCCGCGAGCAGCGCGACGACCTCCTTCCCGCGCTCGGAGAGGTGCGCGCGCCCTGCCGCCGCGGCGTCGACGCCGGCGTCGCGCAGGTCGCGCAGCGTCGCGCGCAGCGCACCGATCGCCGCGGGCTGCGCGGCGAAGTAGGCGGCGAGGGCGAGGCGCGCAGGCGCGAGTCGCTCGACCAGCAGCGCCTCGAGCAGCGCGTCGCTCGCCGGCGCGAGCGGCGCGGCGCCCGCCTGCTCGAGGACGTGCGCGGCGAGGCTCTGGTGGTGGAGGAAGTGGACGCCCGCGAGCGCCCCGCGCTTCGTCGCGAGCGTGAACGCGAGGTGGTCGAGCAGCCGCCGCGTCGGCGCGACGATCCAGGTCGGCGCGAAGGGATCGGGCGGCGGCGCGGCGGCGAGCTCCTGCAGCAGCCGCTCCTCGAGCGCGCGCGGATCGGAGGCGAGGAGGACCCGCGGCGGCGCGGGCGTCGTCGGGCCGGGCGCGCCCATCGCGGCCGTCAACGGTGCTCGACGATGATGAAGCCGCCGTGGCAGTAGTACCCGTGGCGCCAGTACCACGGGTCGTCCCAGTAGGGCGGGCCGTACCAGTACGGGTCGCCGTACCAGTACCCGGGCCCCGGATCGGAGTAGAGCGCGCGGCGGAACGTGGCGCGGCTCGTGTGGGGCCCGCCGCCGATCTCGACGACCCAGACCAGCTCGATCGTCTCGAGCGCGGTGTTCGACATCGTCGACGGATCGGGCAGGTCGAAGAAGAGCTCGAGGTCGCGGCGGTTGCCGGCTGCGACTTCGACGTCCCCGCTCGCCGGGTTGGGCGAGAGCGGCGGGACGCCGCTCGGCGTCGCCGTCGTCTGCGCGCCCTTGAAGACGAGCGGCTGCTTGCCGCAGTCGTCGATCTCGAAGCGGACGTGCAGGCGGCGCGGGCTGCCGTTCTCCGGGCGCAGGATGCCGGCGATGCGCGCGTGGACGCGGGCGCTCGCATCGGGGTCGCGCTCGCCGCCGAGGTGGAGCGCGTGGATCTCCTCGTTCGGCGCGTAGTGCCAGCTCGGGTAGTAGCCGCGGCATCCGACCACGAGCAGGGCGACGCACGCGGCGCCGAACGCGACGCGCGCCGCGCGGCGCGCCCGCGCGAGTCCACGAGGAGCGCAGAGCAGCATGGAATCGACCTCGGGCGTGGTCCTCGGCGGAATCCCTGCGCGCCATCGTAGCGGTCCGCTTGCTATGCGCGGTCGCACGGGATCGAATCCTCGGCTCCGCACGGAGCCCATTTGCAAGAGCGCGCTTCTACCGACGTGATCTGCCCCGGCTGCGGCCGCGTCGGTCCGCGCGACGCGCTCTTCTGCCCCGCCTGCGGCCACCCCGATCCGGGCGGGCCGCCGGTGCCTGCGGACCTCCTCGGGCGCCTCTTCGCGCCGGGCCGCAGCTGGGCGCGCGCCTTCGTCATGACGGCGCTGCTGGTCGTCATGCTGCTCGTGCTGCAGGCGCCGGAGACGGAGCGCGCGCAGGAGCTCGTCCCGACCGACCTCGCGGCGCGCGTCGGCGGCCTCTCGACGCACGCGGTGCTGCGCGACGGCGAGTACTGGCGCTGCCTCGCCGGCGCGCTCGTGCACGACAGCGGGCTCTCGCTCTTCGTCTTCGCGGTCGTGCTGCTCGTCTTCGGGCGCGTGCTCGAGCGGGCGCTCGGCGTCGCGCGCTTCGTCGTCCTGTTCGCCGTGCCGGGCGTCGCCGGCGCGCTCGGCTGGCTCCTGCTCGCGCGCGTGACGGGCGGCGGCGCGGAGCTCGCGGCCGCGGTCGACGCCGGGCCCGACGCCGTGCCCGGCTCGCTCGCCGCGATGTGGGGGGTGATCGGCGCGGTGTGGGGCGTCGCGCTGCGCGGCGTGCCGGCGCGCCGCAAGCTGGCGGTGCGCCAGATCGCGGCGCTCGGCGCGCTCGCCGGCGCGGCGGCGCTGCTCTGGCCGAAGCTCTGGCTCGGCGCGGCGATGGTCGGCGCGGCGACCGGTCTCGGCCTCTCCGTGCTCTACATGCGCGGCGGCGTGCCGCGGCACGAGCGCGCGCCGACGCGCTGGCTCGCGTTCGGGCTGCTGGTCGGCCTCGCCGGCGGCGTCGGTCGCGGCCTCTCGGAGCTCGCGCCCGACGCGGAGACGGCGGCGCGCGCGGCGCGGCCGGCGCTGCGCAAGGTCGCCGAGAAGGTGCGCGACGCTCCCGACGCGCTCGATCGCGCCTCCAAGGCGGAGCTCGCGCGCGAGCTCGACGACGCGGGCGCGGCGGCGGCCGTCGCGGGCGAGAAGCCGGCCGCGCTCGAGGCGCGCCGCCAGCTGCGCGAGCTGCTGATCGACGCCGCGGAAGGGGAGAAGCTGCGCGCCGCCGCGCAGCGGCTCCTCGACGTACTGAAGGAAGGCTGAAGCCCGTTCAAGGAGGGCGGAGCGCGTCGAGCGCGGCGGCGACGTCGGGGGCGAGCTCGACGTCGGCGGCCGCGAGGTTCTCTTCGAGCTGCGCGACGCGCGTCGCGCCGACGATCGCCGAGCAGATGCCCGGCCGGCCCAGCACCCACGCGAGCGCCGCGACCGCGGGCGAAAGCCCGGCCTTCCGCGCGATCTCCGCGGCGCGCGCCGCCTTGGCGACCGCGTCGGGAGTCATCTTCGGCTTGAGGAAGCCGTTGCGCTTCTCGTCGGCGAGGCGGCTGTCCCTGGGCACCGCGCCGTTCGCGTACTTTCCGGTCAGGAGCCCCTGCGCGAGCGGCGAGAAGACGATCTGCCCGACGCCGAGCTTCTGGCACTCGGGCACCACTTCGGCCTCGATGCCGCGCTCGAGCAGGTTGTAGGGCGGCTGGTTCGTGACCGGCTTGTACGCGCGCCACGTCTCGGCGGCGCGGCACGCGGCGGCGACCTGCGCGCCGCTCCACACGCTCACGCCCCAGTGGAGGACCTTGCCTTGCCGGATCAGGTCCTCCATCGCGCGCACCACCTCCTCGACCTCGACCTCGGGGTCGAAGCGGTGGCACTGCATCAGGTCGAGGTAGTCGGTCTGGAGGCGGCGCAGCGACGCGTGCACCGACTCGACCACGTGCTTGCGCGAGAGGCCGCGGTCGTTGACGTTGTCGCTCATCGGCCAGAAGCACTTGGTCGCGAGCACGAAGTCCTGGCGGCGCAGCGTCTGGAGCGCGGGCGCGAGCGCCGTCTCCGCGTCGCCGCGCCCGTAGATGTCGGCCGTGTCGAAGAAGTTGACGCCGCGCTCGAAGGCGGCGCGCACCAGCGCCTTCGTCGTCTTGTCGTCGATCGAGCTGCCGACCGTGAGCCAGCTGCCGAGCGAGATCACCGAGACCTTGCAGCCGCTCGCGCCGAGTCGACGGTAGCGCATGGAGCTCTCCGAAACGGGCCGGGGCGGCATCGTAGCCGGCGGCGGCCCGCTGGATCGGAGCGCGCGGCGCGCGGCGTCGCTCAGCGCGGCTTGACCTCGAGGTCGAGCGTCAGCTCGGACGAGCCGAAGAACGCGCGCTGCTCCTTGCCCACCGGCAGCGTGCGCACGTCGTCGAAGGCGCAGCGGCGCGCGCGCACCGTCTCGATCGCGAGGTGGTTCGCGTCGCCGAGGTCGAGCTTCTGCGGCGGACCGTCGAGGAAGTTGAGGACGCCGTTCGCGTGCACGACCGCGCGCCCGCGCGCGTCGCGGCCGATGCGCAGCCGGAGCGCGAAGCCGTCGACCCACGCCTCCATCCGCGGGTTCGGGATGAACGCCTCGTTGGCGACGTCGACGTCCCAGTCGGCGATGCGCGTGCCCTGGACGCCCGACCAGAGCGTGAGCGGCCGGTCCTCGACGTAGGGGACGCGGAAGCGGCCGAGCTCTCCGGCGGCCGTGACGATGCGGCCGACGAGCTCGCCGCCGGAGCGCCGCTCGAGCGCGGCCACGGCGTCGGCCACGGCGCTGAACGACTCGGCCGGGAGCACGGTGACGAGGTAGTTGCCCCACGGCGTGAGCGAGCCGGTGCCGGACTCGAGCGCCGGCATCGCGATCGAGTTGGCGGCGTCGCAGGCGCGGTCGATCGAGCGCTCCTGGTTCAGCGTCGCGAACCAGGCCGGAGAATCGAGGTTGCCCCAACCCGGGTCGAAGAGGCGCGCCGGGACCGGCTCGAGCTCGATCCTCCCGAGCGCCGAGAGGCCGAAGCTCGCGACGCCGATCTGCCGCGGCTCCCCTTCGCCGACGATCTTGGCGTCGAGGAGCGTGCGTGCGGCGGGGAGCTCGCCCGCGAGGCGCAGCTCGAGCGTGAAGGCGACCGCCCCGACGTGCGTCTGCACGGAGACCGGGAGGAGCAGCGCCCGCCCGTTCGGCAGGAAGGCGGTGCCCGCGTACGAGAGGAAGCCGAGCCGCGGGTGCTGCACGACGCCACCCGCCGCGCGCTCGTTCACGACCTGCTGCGCGACGATGGCGCCGCGGCCGTCGAGCGAGCGCACGACCGCTTCGGCGGCCGGCTCCGCCTCGCGTACCAGCAGCGCCACGAAGACGCCGCCCTCGGTCGGCGCGGCGCGCGCGATCACCTCGATGCCGGCGCGGACCGACGCGACGACCGGATTGCCGACCACGGCGCCCTGCGCGATCTCGACGTCCCAGTCGAAGACGCTCGAACCGGCGAGAAAGCTCGTCGCCGCGGCGGCGTTGCGGCCCTTCAACGCGACCTGCACGCGCCGCACGACCTCGAGCTGCGCGTCGATCTGGTCGGCCGCCTTGAAGTCGGGCAGCTCCGGCGCGTCGGCGGGCGGCGTGCCGCGCAGCACGCCGACCTGGAGCAGCACCCGCGGCGCGAGCGCCGGCAGGAGGCCGGCGAGCAGCTCCGCGATCCGATCCTGCGTCTCGGCCGGCGCCGTCACGAGCAGGCGCGTCTCCTCGGCGAGGTCGACGCGGGCGGTGCCCTCCTCCCAGATCGAGGGGTCGACCGTGTTGCGCACGAGGGAGACGACGTCCTCCCCGCTCATCACCGTCACCTCCCCGCCGTCGGCGTGGTCGGTGCCGTACGCCTCGAAGTTCGCCTGGCTGTTCGAGCCGACGCGGTAGGGGAGGAGCGCGAGCGAGGCCTGGGAATACCCCTCGTGCTCGACGAGGCCGGCGAGCGAGTGGATGCGCAGGACGAACGGCTTCGGCGAACTCCCCTCCGAGTCGTCGCCGCGCGCGGCGGCGCCCGTGGCGAGGAGCGCGAGCGTGACGAGGGCACGGACGGCGGAGCGGGCGACCATCGGGATCTCCGGGAGGAGGGGCGCGGCACGCTTGGACGTTGGTGCGGGCGGGATGACCATGTCCACCGCGGCCGTGGCTTGAAACTGGAGCGGACGTCGAGGGCGCGGGTGAAGCGGGCGCGGGGAGAAGGGGGCGTGGTTGAAAGCGCGACGGGCGGGAGCGGGTCGAGAGGGCGGAGGGGAAAAAGGCTCGATGTACGGGACACGCTCGCCCCAAACCAACGATGAACGGGGGGCTCGCTGCGCTCGGCGCATTCGAATACGACTCGCAGCAGTTCCGTGGTCGACCGCCTCACGCGGCGTCCCGTCCCTCGACCTTTTTCCCCTCCGCCCTTTCATCACCGTTGCAGACCGTCGCGCGACGACGGGAAACTTGCTCCCCGCGGCCTCTTCGAATCGACATCGCACGACGTCCGGACGTCGTTGCTGCGCCCCGGGAGAGGTTCGGCGCGCGACGGGTCGTGAGGCAAGTTCACGCGGTACGGTGAAACGCAGCGAGTGTGGACGTCGTGGGCATCCCGGGACTCAACCGCGCTTCATCGAGTCCGGGCCCTTCGCGGGCCGCGTCGACTTGGCATCCATTCCGCCGACATCGCTCGTGCGAGTCCGATGCCCGTCCACGGTGCGTCGGCATTTGAAAGCGAAGAAGGCAAAGGCGCGACCTCTCGTTCAAGACGGTGCCGTGACTCCCGGCGTCCAGTTACGACCCGTCTCCGATCGTGCGCGCGCCGAGAATCTCCCGTGGCGCAGCAACGACGTCGGACGTCTTTCGAGGACGTGGCGAATCGGTCGCGGGGAGCAGGTTTCCCGTTGTCGCGCGACGGTCTCGAACGGTGGTGAAAGGGCGGAGGGGAAAAAGGTCGAGGGACGGGACACGCTCGCAACAATGAACGTTGACCGGTGGCTCGCTGCGTGAGGCGGTCGACCACGGAGCTGCTGCGAGTCGTGCCCGAATGCGCC
>Ga0137425_1000017_pt1 | contig 58984 bp, 48 predicted proteins | sample EasRivERMZT640_2_FD_102318 | JGI IMG/M metagenome (GOLD analysis project Ga0137425, IMG submission 102318) | Soil microbial communities from meander-bound floodplain in the East River, Colorado, USA - East River MetaG ERMZT640_2 | ecosystem: Environmental > Terrestrial > Soil > Floodplain ...
ACGCCATGAAAGCGACCACCTTGTCCGCGGGGCAGCTTCTCGGTAAGGCCCTCGAACCCCTGCCGGCGGGAACCGGGCTGATCCGGGTCCTGATCGGAATGGACTGAGGTGAATGCCATGAGATCCATCATCGTCCTACTCGTCATCCTGGCTTCCGCCACGATGGTGCCGGCGCAGAGCAGCTCCAGCTATCGTCTGAGCGAGTCCACATTCAATTTGGGGGGACGTCCGCAGGAAGGACAGATCGCTAGCTCGGCAAGCTACGCCGTCACCCTGGATTCGATCGGAGAGGCGATCGCCGCACGCAGCCTATTCAGCTCCTCGTTCCACATGGATGGCAGCTTCCTGAACACTTACGCACCCCCCGGGGAGGTGGCGGACCTGAGACTCGATACCCCGACGCATCTCCTGTGGAGCGCCCAGAGCGCTGCCGGAACGTACAACGTCTACCGGGGAACGATCACGGCGCTTCCCGGCGATTATGGAGTCTGCCTCGAGCCTGGGATCCCAACGACCGAGACGACAGATTCCCTCCTCCCGGGAATCGGAGTGACCCACTTTTACGTCGTAACAGCTGCCAATCGACTCGGGGAGGAAGGGACCAAGGGATTCAACAGCTCGGGGGCCGAACGCCCGAACGTGTCTCCCTGTCCATGATCAGGCACCCCTTTCTGAAACCTTCCACTGACTCGGCCGTATGCCACTCTGGAGAGTCCGAGCTGAGTCACCGTCCACGGCTAGGGAGTTGCACGTGCGCTTGCTCCGCAGACCGGTCCCGCTAATCCTGTCTGTCGGGATGCTCGCCTTCGCATTGGCCGCAACCTCCCAGGATGTGGCATCCAGAATCCAGCACGAGATTGAGCGCCTGCAGAAGACCTTGAAAGACAAGCCCGTGACCGATCCAAACTTCGCCGAAGTCGGGAAAATGGTAGACACGGCCCTCCAAGCCTCCACCCAGGCGAGCGATGCGCGGCGTTTCTACTCGAGCCTGGAAAGCCTCGCGCAAGCTGAAGGCCTCGTGGGAGGCATCCGGGCAATCGTCGACAAGACCCCACTCCTGAAAGGCGGTCTGCCCGCGTTCGAGTCCGAATGGGGTGCCGCCAGCCTGCGCTTGACCACCTTCGACAAGGAAGCGCATGCGCGAAAATGGGACACTAAGCCGGTGGCCGTCCGTGCTCTGTCCGAATCCGCGCAGGGCAAAGCGCTTCCTCTGCTGGACGGTGCCCGCGGGTTCGCCACCGCGAAGGAGCCCGCTGACGGCCTGTTTTACATGGGTGAGGCGGAAGGCCAGGCGGAATTCGCCAGGTTTTGCGCCACCCTGAATCTCCCGGCCGCGAAATCGAAGTTCCCGCTGCGTTCGTATGTCCCGGAATTGCAAGCGCTCCAGGCGAAGACCAACGCGGCCTTTCAGCCTCCGCGCTCCATCGAATTACATCCCCGATTCATCGCCCTGAACTCCACGATCAAGCTGGCGGAGGAGCTCGACTCGACAAGGTTTTATGCCGGCTCCCTGTATCAGTATCTCGAAGCCACTCGTCACTTCGGCATGCTCGACGCGCCGCCTCTCGATGCTGAGAGCCAATCCCGCTTGAAGGAGGCCCTCGCGGCGGCCCGGAAGAAGCTGGCCGCATCCACCGGCGACAACTCCATCGCTCAGCTATTTCTGGAGCGTGCCGAGGTCCAAACGGCGCACGCGGACGGCTCCGCTCCCTCTGCCGACGAATGGCGAAGCGCGCAGGTGATCCTCGAACAGGTCCTGCCCGCGTACGATGCGGCGCGACAGCCCGCCTCGCCACTGCAAAAGGCACCGGGAAAGACGGTCGAGATTACTCTCGTCCGCTGGCCCTACACTTGAAACATATCCGACCCAGCAAGTTTGCTGGTTCAGGAAATTTCAGCCAGGTATTCCGGGCAGGTCCATTTTGTCAGTGAGAATTTTGGCGCGTCGAAACTGGCAGAGCGTTACGGTGTGAAGGGCTACCCCGCCGTTTTCGTGGATGACGTGCTGGTGGCGGTCCCCCGTGATTTCGGCTACTTCGGAGAGGTCGAAGGCACGGGCCGCTACGCGCCCTGGCGCAATGCCGACAATCAGGCCAAGTTCAAAGCTGACCTGATCCGCATGGTCGATCTGATTCTTTCCGGCCACAAGGACATCCTCCGCCAGGAACACGCCGGCGTGAGCGGCGCAGCCCAAGAAGTAGCGGCGCTTCCCAAATTCAGTCTTGCCGACCTCGCCGGCCAACCCCTGAATACCGATCAGCTCGCGGGACGCGTCGTTCTGGTCGAATTCTGGGCGACGTGGTGTCCTCCCTGTCGCTCCACGTTGTCCTGGCTGGGCGATCTGAAAAAGAAGTACGGAGACAACCTGGCGATTCTGGCCTTGGCCGTGGAATCGCCTGAGGAAGAAATCCGATCCACGGCTAAGTCTCTAAGCTCCGATATCCGTTGGGCCATCGCCGATGCCGCCACGGCGCAAGCCTTCGGCGATATCACCTCGGTTCCAACGTTGTTTCTATTCGATCGCTCCGGGAAGACCGCAAGGGTGCTGTACGGCGCCCCGCCGAACCTGCACCAGGTAGCCGAGACAACTCTGAAGGACCTGATGCAGGACACCACCGCAACGACGAGTGAGATGAAGTGATCCGGAATGCCTCAGGCACCTGAGGTTATCCCCTACCGTCTTGCCAAACCAACTGTCGCTGCCACGACCTTCCGATGCTCTCCACGAAACCCGAGACCCTCAGGGGGCTAACACCCCCACTGCTGACCCAGCGCTAGGCGACCCCACTCGGAGCGGATCCAGCCCCTTTTCCTCCAGCCGCACGACCGGATAAAGCGGGCCCTGGTTGGCCTGAAAGACCTCCTGCGACATCTGCTTGGGAGTGCGAGTCTGACCGGGTCGCGGAGCGCGAAGGGCTTCGCCGCGGCCGATCTCCACCGCTAGCACGACGTGCATCGAGGATCGCCAAAAAGGTGTCAATCGGCTGACAGATGGGGACGGTCTCTCGATCGGGATCGCGACACTCGGCCGGCCGACGACGGGGCGTTTGTCCGCATATGAAATCATTTTCGTATGAGGCTTGATTGACTCGTCTGAACCCACATATTCAAAAAGGAAACCATAGGTGCCAACCCCGTGGCGATGACATGCACTCGGGTGGCGCTACAGGTGGAAAAGCCCGGTCGGCTGAGGCGGATTTGCTTTGCCCGCCCGATCGCAGAGTCAGTAAGAGGAGGACGCCATGGCCCGATACACACGCATCACGAACAAACTCATCGTTGCCTTCCTGCTCTGCCTGGGCAGCGTCCACGGCTGGGCGCAAGAGAATAAGCAAAAGCAGGCGCCAAACAAACAACAGCAGGCAGCACAGAGCAAGCAACCGCAGGCGCAGCAAACCAAACCACAGCCGGCGCAGCAAAACGACCAGAAGCAGATGAGGGGCCTGGACGAACAGATCCAGGAGATCAAATCCGACGTCCTCAGCATCTCCGCGGAGCTGCGCGGGCTGGAGGAAAAACTGCTCTACCCGTCAGGGACACAGGTCGCGGTCTTCGTCTCGCTGACCAAGGGCGAAACGATGCGCCTCGACGCCGTGCGGCTGCAGATCGACGGCCAGCTCGTTGCGCACTACATCTACAGCGCGAAAGAGCTCGAGGCCCTGCGTAAGGGCGGCGTGCAGCGGCTCTATGTCGGCAATGTGGCCACCGGGGATCACCAGCTCGAGGTGACTATCGATGCCAAGCTCGAAAGCGGCGAGGACTTCAGCCGCACGGAACACTTTGGCTTCCGCAAGGAAGTGAAGCCAAAGATGGTGGGGCTGACGCTGGCCGGACCGGCTTCCGGCACCCCGATCGCGCTTGGAGAATGGTAATTCCAATGATACGAGCGCCACACCAGCTACTCGGGCTCAGCCTGGTCCTGGGACTTGCGGCTCTTCCGGCCGCAGGCGCTGACCTGAGGGACCTCTATTTCGGCGAGGCGCTCTATCAGGCCTACCAGGGACAGTACTTCGATGCGCTCGAGCGGCTCGACACCGAGCTCGCCCAGTACCACGGCCTGGATCAGCCCGCACTCGATACGCTCCACCATCACATCAATGATGCCGAGTTTTCGGTCGGCGATTTCGAGCTCAACTACCGCATGCACCAGCGCGCCGGGCGCGCCATCAAGGCGGTGCTCGAAGGCGCCGTCGATGAATCCGTGCGGAACGAGGCCGCTTTCAGGCTTGCCCGGATCCAGTTCCAGAAAGACCAGCTCGACGATGCGATGCAATCGCTGTCTCGGATCGAGGGTACGGTGCCCGAGGAGATAAGGGACGACGTCGAGTTCCTGCGGGCGAACATCGATATGGCGACAGGCAAGCCGGGCGAGGCCGTCAAGGTGCTCAAGCAGCTGCGGAGCGATGCGAGTCTGGGCGGGTTTGCCAGCTACAACCTCGGCATCGCGCTGTTGCAGGACGGTAGGCCCCAGGATGCGGTCGAACAACTGGACAAGGCCGGGCGGCTGCCGGCCGTCGATGAGGCCGGTCTCGCGGTCCGCGACAAGGCCAACCTGGTACTCGGCACCATGCTGTTCGAAGCGGCCAACTTCGAGCGCGCCAAAGACTCGCTGGACCGCGTCAGCCTCGAGGGACCGTTCTCGAACCAGGCGCTGCTGCGGGCAGGCTGGGCCGCAGCCACGGCCGAGCAGTATGACCGTGCGCTCGTTCCGTGGAACATCCTGGCGGAGCGCGAGCCGACGGATGTCGCGGTGCAGGAAGCCATGCTAGCCGTGCCGCATGCCTACGCCAGCCTGAAGCTGTATGGGCGCGCCGCAGTCATGTACGGGCGCGCGCTCGAGCTGTTCAGCAAGCAGATCGAGAAAGTAGACGCATCGATCGGAAGCATCACGGAAGGGCGGTTTCTCAAGGCGCTGATGCGCGAGGAAACCCGGCAGGACAAGGACTGGGTCATCCGCCTGCGCAGCCTGCCCGATGCGCCCGAAACCTACTATCTGATGGAATTGATGGCGTCTCACGACTTCCAGACGGCGCTGCAGAACTACCTCGACCTCGAGGACATCCGGTCGAAGCTCATGGCCTGGAAGACCAGCATCGATGCATTCGAGGACATCATCCGGCTGCGCGGACAGAACTACGAGCCGCTCCTGCCGGGGATCGACGCGCAGTTCCGGGCGCTGGATTCGCGGATCCGCCTGCGCCAGGAGCAGCGCAAACATATTGGTGAGCGCCTGCAGGCGATGCTGACCGCGCCACGGCCGGAGAATCTGGCGACGGCGGAGGAGCGAATCGCCGGCGAGCGGCTCGCATTGATCGAGAAGCAGCTTGGCGACTCGAATAGCCCCGAAGCGATCGCGCTTCGGCAGCGCGCGGCCCGCCTGCGCGGAACGCTCACGTGGCGGCTGGAGACCGAGTACCACGCGCGGCTGACCGCGGCGTATGAGCACCTTAACGAATTGAACGTGCACGTCGACGCTCTCACCCGGCAGTACGACGCATTCGTCAGGACGAGGCAGGCGGCGACGCACAGCTATGCCGGTTACGACGCCCAGATTGAGCGGCTGCGCTCGCGCGTCGGCGATTCGCTGCAGCGCATCGACATCGTGATTGCCCAGCAGGGACGCATGATCGAGACCGTCGCCATCAATCAGCTCGAGGCCCGCCGGGATCGCCTGGTGGCCCAGCAGACCCAGGCGCGCTACGCCGTGGCCGATAGCTACGATCGGGCCGTGCGCGCCCAGTCCGGCGCGGAGAAACCCTGATGCGTCGCTCGACCCTTCCCATGGTGCTCGCGCCGGCCCTCCTGGTCGGCTGCGCTTCGCATCAAAAGGTGGAGACGCTGGCGGAGCTGCGCCACGTGCGCCCGGACCTGCAGGAGGTGACGGTCGAGCAGGGCCTCGATCAGGCCATGGAGGGTTACCGGCGCTTCCTGGAAGAGACACCCGAGACTGAGATGACGCCGGAAGCCATGCGTCGTCTCGCGGACCTGCAGCTCGAGAAGCAGTTCGGCATCCGTGCGGGCGACGGCAAGCCGCGTGAGATGGCCGCCCCGGAGTCCGCTAAGGCAGGCAAGAACGGCAAGCAGCCGACGCCCAATCTGGCCGCGGGGACCGCCGGTGCCACACCACGCGAATCCGACAAGGACTTCGAGCAGCGCACGACCTCGCAGGGCGAGATCCCGACGGGCAGCAGCACCGGCGCCTCGGGGGCGGGCTTGCTGCCCGGCGGCGCGGATCCCGCGGGTCCGCTCGAGGCGATCGCCCTTTATGAAAAGCTTCTCAAGGACTATCCGAGCTACCAGGACAGCGACCAGGTCCTCTATCAGATGTCGCGGGCATACGACGAGCTTGGCCGTACCGAAGAGGCCATGGCGACGATGGAGCGCCTAATCCGGGCGAATCCGCGCTCCGTGCACATGGACGAAGTGCAGTTCAGGCGCGGCGAGTTCTACTTCACGCGGAGAAAATTTCGCGATGCCGAGAATGCCTATGCAGCGGTCATCGGCCTGGGCGTCGGCTCCTCGTACTACGAGCTTGCCCTCTACAAGCTCGGCTGGACGTTCTACAAGCAGGATCTTTACGAGGAGGCCCTGCAGAAGTACGTGGCGCTGCTCGACTACAAGGTGTCGCTCGATTACGACTTCGATCAGCTGCACGAGGAGGACGAGGAGCGCCGCGTCGCCGACACCTTTCGAGTCATCAGCCTGAGCTTCAGCAACCTCGGCGGGCCGCCGGCCGTTCGGGATTTCTTCTCCAACTTGGGGCATCGCTCCTACGAGGACCGGGTTTACAGCAATCTTGGCGAGCACTACCTGGGCAAGCTGCGCTACGACGACGCGGCGAAGACGTTCAACACTTTCGTGGAGCTCAATCCGTTCCACCGCTCCGCGCCGCGTTTCAGCATGCGCGTGGTGGAGACTTTCACCCAGGGCGGGTTCCCGAAGCTCGTGCTGGAGGCGAAGCGGGACTTCGCCTCCAAGTACGGGCTGAAGGCCGAATACTGGAAACACTTCAAGCCCGAAGAAGCGCCGGAGGTCCTCAGCTACCTAAAAGCCAACCTGAAGGATCTCGCCACCCATTATCACGCCCAGTATCAGAACAAGGACCTGGAGGCCGAGAAGCCCGCGAATTATCGCGAGGCCCTGAGATGGTATCGAGACTACCTCGAGTCCTTCCCTAAGGACACCGATTCGCCTGGCATCAATTACCGTCTCGCAGACTTGCTCCTGGAGAACAAGGATTTCGGCGATGCGGCCAGACAGTACGAGCGCACCGCCTACGGATACGAGCCGCATCCGCAGTCGGCTGCCGCGGGCTATGCCGCGGTCTACGCCTACCGCGAGGCGCTCAAGATCACTGGCCCGGAGCAGCTGGATGCCGTCAAGCACGCGACGGTCGCCAGCTCGATCAAGTTCGCCGACACCTTCCCGCAGCACGAGCAGGCCGCGGCGGTGTTGGGAGCGGCCGCCGATGACCTGTACGAGATGAAGGATTACCCCACCGGCGTCGCGACCGCCCAGCGCGTCGTCGATACCTATCCCGGCGCGGCAGCGGGCATCCGGCGCTCCGCCTGGATTGTCGTGGCGCACGGCTCGTTCGAGCTCACCCAGTACCCACAGGCCGAGCAGGCCTACAGCCAGGTGCTGGCGGCCACGCCCGAAGATGACAAGTCGCGCACCGGGTTCGTCGACAACCTCGCCGCCTCGATCTACAAGCAGGGAGAGGCCGCCAACCAGGCGCAGGACTATCGCGCGGCGGCCGACCATTTCCTGAGGATTCGGACGGCAGCGCCGACCTCCACCATCCGGCCGACGGCAGAGTATGAGGCCGGCGCCGCGCTGATCCGGCTGCAGGACTGGACGGCGGCCGCCAACGTGCTCGAGGCGTTCCGCAGCGCCTACCCGAAGCACGAGATGCAGCTTGAAGCCACCAAGCAGATCGCCCACGCCTACCGGGAGGGCGGCCAGCTGTCGCGCGCCGCTGGCGAGTACGAGCGCCTCGGGTCCGAGTCCAAGGATGAGGCAGTGCGCAGGGAGTCGCTGCTGGTCGCGGGAGACCTCTACCAGCAGTCCAGCGCCCAGGACCGCGCATTGGCAGTCTACCGGCATTACGTCGACGAGTTTCCCCACCCGGTCGATGCGGCCCTCGAAGCCCACTTCAAGATCGCCGAGATACACAAGGCGGCGAACGACGTGCCGTCCTATCACAAGGAGCTTGCGGAGATCGTGCGCATCGACGCGGGCGCCGGTGGGGAAAGGACCGCCCGGACCCGGACGCTCGCCGGACGCTCGGCGCTGGTTCTCGCGGAACAGGTCTACCAGAAGTTCACGACCGTGAAGCTGCGGCAGCCGTTCGAGGAGAGCCTGCAGGAGAAGAAGCAGCGCATGGATGCCGCGATCGATGCCATGGACGGGCTGGTGGAGTATGAAATCGGCGACCTGACGGCGGCCGCCACCTACTACATGGCCGAGACCTATTTCGATTTCAGTCGCTCGCTGACGGAGTCGGAGCGGCCGGCCGACCTGGCTCCCGCGGACCTGCAGGCGTACGAGACGGCCCTCGAGGAGGAGGCTTTTCCCTTCGAGGAGAAAGCCATCGAGTTTCACAAGAAGAACCTGGAAATAATGCGGGCCGGCACCTTCAACACCTGGATCGAGAAGAGCATGGGCAGGCTCGCCGAGATGGTGCCGGGGCGCTATGCGAAGAAGGAAGTGAGCAACGGCTTCCTCGGCGCGATCGACAGTTACGTGTACCGGAACCCCGTGCAGCCGGTTCCAGCCGCACCGCCGGGCGCTCCCGAAACGACGCCCCCAGGCGAGCAGGCCCCTGCGACGCAACCGGCAGCCCCCGAAGCCACGCCTCCGGGCGAGCCGGCTCCCGCGCAACCACCGCCGCCGGCTGAGGACCACTGAAATGTGGAGCATACGAATTCTCAATGAGGCCCGCTTCATGAAGACGATTGACCGCGCGATCTGTCGCCTCGCCGTTCCGGCGGTGCTCGCTCCGGCTCTCATCGTCGGCTGCGCGTCGAAGTCTCACAAGGCGACGACGGAGCCGGTCGCAGCGACGCGACCGGCCGTCGTGGAGGCGCAGGTCGTGCAGGATCCAGGCGGTTTCATGATCACGCAGCCGGTGAACGTCCCGGCCGACGTGCGGGCCGATTACGAGAAGGCGGTGCGCATGCTGAAGGAGGAGCGCTACGAGCCGGGCATCGCCTTGCTGCTCAAGGTGACCGAGCGGGCGCCCGACCTGACGGCGGCGCACATCGATCTCGGCATCGCGTACGCGCGCACCGGCGACCTGGAGCATGCGGAAGCCAGTCTGCGCAAGGCGCTGGAACTGAATCCAAAACACCCCGACGCCTACAACGAGCTCGGCCTGGTGCAGCGGCGCAAGGGGCAGTTCAAGGAGGCGCGCGCCAGCTACGAGGCGGCCCTGGCGCAGTACGCGGACTTTCATTACGCGCAAAGGAACCTCGCCATTCTGTGCGACCTGTACATCGGGGATACCGGGTGTGCGCTGGAGCATTACGAGGCGTACAGCCGGATGGTTCCGGACGACGCCGAGGTCGTCAAGTGGATAGCCGACCTGCGCAATCGCAAGAACGGAAAGGAGAAACCATGACCCGAAGCTTGATGCTGGTGCTGCTGCTGGCGACGGGTGTGGCGCTTGCGGACGACGCGCCCAAGGCCAAGAGCGCCAACCGTGCTACTGAGGCGCAGAAGAAAGCCAAGGCCGCGGCCGAGGAGAAAGCAAAGGCTGAGGCGGAAGAGAAGGCCAAGGCAGAGGCCCAGGAGAAGGCGAAGCAGGAGGCGCAGGTAGCAACGAAGGACGACCCCAACGTCAAGGAGGACAACCCGGACCTGGGCATGTCCATTCTGGGCAATCAGGAGGCGCCCAAGGCGCTGGTCATCGTTCCCTGGAAGCAGTCGGAGATGGGCAACGCCCTCGGCATCTCGACGCTGCTCGACGACTCCAGTCAACCCATCGACAAGGAGGTATTCATGCGGATGCTCAGTTACTACGACATTCGGTCGGAGACGGCGCCCCACGTCGGTGCGCCGGTGGCCGGCCGAGAAACCGCGCCTGCCGAGAGGAAGACGGCGCAGCCCGCCAGTGCGGCGCACAGGAGGAAGCCATGAGTTTTTCGGAACTGCTGGGTAACGTCGGCTTATTCGGAGCCGCGGTCATGATTTGCCTCGCCCTGCTGTCCGTCTTTTCGGTGGGGGTGATCGTGGACAAGCACCGCCGCTTCCGCACGGCCTCGCGTCAGTCGCAGGAGTTCAAGCCCGTGTTCGGGAAGTTCCTCCATGGGGGAGAGCTCCAGGAGCTGATCGGTGCCTTAAAGAAGCACCCGAACTCCCATGTGGTGCAGGTGGTCTCGGCGGGCATCCTCGAATACGACGGCGTGCGCCAGAGTGGAGGCGATCCTGTCGCCTCGCTCGAGCTCGTCACGAGCGCCGTCCGGGACTCCATGTCCGAGACGCTGGTCCAGATGAAGCGGGGCCTTGGGTTCCTGGCCACGATCGGCTCCATCGCCCCCTTCATAGGCTTGTTCGGCACCGTCGTCGGGATCATCAACGCTTTCCGGGGCATCGCGGCCACGGGATCTGGCGGGATGGCCGCGGTCTCGGGCGGCATCGCCGAGGCCCTGGTGGCGACGGCGTTGGGTATCTTCGTCGCGATCCCGGCCGTCGTTGCCTTCAACCACTTCACAGGCAGGATGGAGAATTTCCACGTCGAGATGAAGCGGGCTTCGTCCCAGCTCGTGAACTGCCTGTTCAAGGTGCCGGAGATCAAGCTGCGGGACGTCAGTGCCAAGGCGCCGGAGAAGGCCTATGCGGCTAGGTGAACCGGCCAAGATGAATGCGGCCATCAACATCACGCCGCTCGTCGACGTGGTGCTGGTGCTGCTCATCATCTTCATGGTGATGGCGCCGCAGATGCGGACGGGGCCCGACGTCGACCTGCCGAACACGACGAAGCCGGTGGAGCAGGGCGATGAGCGGGGCAAGATCCTAGTCACGATCGACGAGGCCGGTGGGCTGTGGATCGACGATCAGCCGATCTCGCCCGAGCAGTTCGGTGAAGGCCTGCGAGCGGCGGTGGGGGACGAGGCGGACCCCAAGGTCGTGATCAAGGCCGACGCGCGCCTCCACTTCCGCGAGGTCCGGCAGGCCATGGTCGCGGTCGAGGAGGCCGGCTTCCACGGCGTGGGGCTGATCGCCAAGCGCGCCGGAGACGAGGCGAAGGGAGACTGAGACCATGCAGTTCAACAGCGATTCCGAAGCCAGCCTGCAGTCCGAGATCAACATCACGCCGCTGGTCGACGTGGTGCTCGTGCTGCTGATCATCTTCATGGTCGTCGTTCCCCTTCTCCTGCAGGGCTACGACGTCGACATTCCCCGCACCTCCGCCGAAGTGGCGCCCGCGGAAACCGCGGACTTGCAGGTGGTCCTGAGCATCGAGCCCACAGGCTGCCGCATCCTTCAGCAGCCGGCAGGAGATGGTCTCCCGTCCGACTGCCTGGTGACCCTGAACGAGCAGGTAATCCCGGCAACCGATCTGCCCGCGCGCATGACGCAGCTCCTGGGCGGCCAGCCGGTGGACCAGCGTGTGCTGTTCCTCGCCGCCGACGACCGGCTGAACTACGAGGGGGTCCTGCGCATCGTTGATCTGGCGAAGTCGGGGGTCGAAGACTTGCAGATCGAATTCCTCTCGGCCGAGTGAGGTGGTCCCTTGGTGACAACCATGGAAGCCGGAAAAAACATGCTTAACACATCTGGAGCTCCGTCCAGCCGCAGCATGGTGACGAGCTTCGTGATCCATGTCGTCCTGCTGGTCTTGCTGCTGCTGGTGCCGACGGAGGCGTGGCGGCGGACTGCGCCGCCCAAGCGGCAGGTCGACATCGTCTTCCATAAGGCGCCGGAGATCAAGATCCCCGTGCCCGCCGCCCTGATGCCTCAGGCGAAGGTGGCGGCGCCAGCCGGCAATGCCGGAGCGCCCGCGCCCGCGGCCAAGCCGAAGCCGCAGGCCCCGCCGGGCCCGGACAAGCCCGGGAACCCGGAGCTCCCGGTTGGCCCGGGTGAGGGCTACCCCACGCAGCTGCCCACGCCACAGCAGAGAGTAGGCAATGTCGGCATCCTGGCGCTCAAGGACAAGTTCGCCAGCCTGTCCAAGGCGAGGATCGCGCCACGTCTGGGCGCTGATGCCCGCTTCGGCGCCGCCGATGACGTCGGCAATCCAGCCTCGTCGCGCTCCCTGTTGACGAGCAACAATCCGGGCTCGAGCGGAGGCATCAACGTCGCCTCGCTGAGCCGCACGGTGGGCGGCGGAGGCGGTGGTGGCGGTGGCGGCACCGGCGGCGGCGGTGCCGGTGGGCTCCAGGGCCTGGGCGTCGGCAAGGCGACGAGCTCGATTGCCTCGATCGGCGGAGGAGACCGGCCGCTGGCACGCGGCGGGGTGGGGCCTTCCCGCACCGACGAAGAAATCCAGATCGTGTTCGACCGCTACAAGGCGCAGTTCTACCGCATGTACAACCGGGCGCTGCGCAACGACCCCACGTTGAAGGGGCAGATGGTGCTGCGCCTGACGATCGAGCCGGACGGCAGCGTGTCGATGTGCAAGCTGCAGTCGTCCGACATGAATGCGCCGGACCTCGCCGAACAGGTCGTGGCCATCACCCGTACGATCAATTTCGGGGCGAAGGAAGGCGTGCAGGCCCTGACGATCTCGTATCCGATCGACTTCCTGCCGGCGGAGTGAGGCCGGCATCGGAACCAGAAGGCACGGCAAGCAGGAGGATTTGAACAAGCTGCAAGTTTGATTGCAGCGATTCTGAAAAAGGCAAAGCCATCGAAAGATGGCGACGCAAAGTCTCCGGTCTAACGGGCCCCAGGGGCCCCAGGACGGCGGGACCGCCGGAATCCAGTCCACGCTGTGGACGGCCTCGGTCCCTCCCAATGGTGAAACGCTTGGCGGGTGGAACGAGGGCAACGATGGCTTCTGGCAGCACGAAGAATTCGAGGGCGGGCGGCAGGTGGATCGGAATCCTGCTGTTCACCTTCGCAGTGTCACTGCTGGCCGCCTCCCCGGCACTGGCGCAGTCGATCGATTGCGTCGGCGATGCCGGCGGCATCGTCGACGGCTTCGTCAACTACCCCGTCCCGCCCTCCCAGATCAACATCGACGGCCCCTGCACGATTCGGAACTACACCGCCTCCAACCCGCTCACCAGCAACATCAGCTGGTTCGGAAGCCTCCCCGAGTCCACGTTGCTCATCCTCGACAACGTCGTGATGACCGGCAACATGTCGTGCAACCTCGCCGTCCAGGGGAACAAGATCTGGCTCGTCAACGGCACGTCCACCACTCTCAACCCCAATTGCCTGAGCCTCCTGATCCCGGTCGAGAAGATCGACAAGGCGAACCCGCCGGGCCCGCCGTTCGTCACCATCGGCGTCCCCTTCACCTGGACGATGAGGATCCCGATCCTGTACGACCCGGCCTCCGGCATCGTCATCAACAACCAGGGGTCACCCAACGACCTGCACGGCATCACGGTGATCGACGACCTCAACGCCACGGGGGTAGCCCTCACCTACGTGAGCCACACCATCACCTGGCTCGACGACGGCACGCCGGTCCCGCACACGTTTACGAACGTCGGCAACGTCCTGACGTTCGACAACTTCCCCATCGTGACGGCCGGCCGGCAGTTCGAAATCGCGCTCACCGTCGTCCTGAACAGCAGCGCCCCGCCCAACAGCAACGGGACGCAGTTCGTCAACACCGCCACGTGGGACTTCGGACGGCTCATCAGTGGCGTCTTCTATGAGCCGCTGCCGGGCGAGAACGGTATCAGTCCGCCGCTGACCATCTCGGCGCCGGATCTTGTCCTCGACAAGACCGGCCCGGCGACAATGAACCTCGGGCAGGACGGCGATTTCACCCTCGACGTCCGAAACATCGGGTCGATCGACGCCTGGGACGTCCACCTCAGGGACCTGTTCCCGGACGGCCCGACCGGCGGCATGTGCGATCTCCAGCCGCAGATCCTGAGCGCGCAGGTGTTCGCCGCCGACGGCGTGACCGCGGTCCCGGGCAAGGGCCCGCTCGTCGCCGGCACCGACTACACGCTGACCTGGAGCGGCCCGCCCACCTGCCGCCTCGACCTGACGATGCTGACGGCAGCCGCGCGGATTGGCGCGGACGAGCGGCTGATCGTCCGCTACCGGACCCAGCTCGACGCCAACACGCAGGACGGCATCGCGCTCACCAACTTCGCGGGAGCCATCCAGTGGTTCAACGGCGCCAGCAGCAACCCCCAGCGCGTCGCCACCAACAAGGCTGTGACCAACGGCACCCCCGGCGTCCAGGACCACGAGGACCTCTGGACCGTAACTACGGATCTGCAGGGGTTCTTCTTCGACAAGACGGTGGCGAATCTCACGAGCGGCGCCAACCCCGCCACGACCGCTGCGCCGGGCGACACTCTGCGCTACACCCTGACCTTCCGCACGACCGACCAGGCGATCCCCAACTTCAGGATCTTCGACGAGCTGGACGCGCTCAATGCGCCGCCGGCGTTCGCGGCCGGGACACTGGCGCTGGTCACCGTCCCGCCCGGCGCCAACACAGCCAACACCAGCGCCACCGGCGGCGCGAACGGCACCGGCGTCGTCGACATCCGCAACCTGAACCTGGCGGCCAACAGCCAGCTGGTGGTCCAGTTCGACATCACACTCAGGACGCCGCTCCCCAACGGCAAGGTGGTCTCCGATCAGGCGGTGGCCCGCCTCCCCAACAACACGGTCATCGCGCTGAGCGACGACCCGAACGTCAACGGCATCGCCGATCCGCTGGTCGCGGGCGACGAGGACCCGACGCGGGTGACCATCGTCTCGGCGCCTTCGTTCCTGGAGCAGAAGATCTCCACCGATCTGACCGGCGATCCGAGCGTGCTTCTGGCCGGCGAGACGCTGCGCTACACGATCACGGTCCGGAACGTCGGCAACGAAGACGCCGTTAACGTCGTGCTGCGCGACGCGGTGCCGGTGAACACCACCTACGTCGCGGGCAGCACGACCCTCAACGGCGCCGCGGTCGCGGACGTCGCCGGGCTGTCGCCGCTCGTGAACGGCATGCTGATCCACCCGCCGTCCGATCCGACGCCGGGCTCGATGCCCGCGGACCCGTCCGGCAGCCCGCCCAACACCGCCACCATCACGTTCGACGTGGTGGTGAGCCCGACCGTTCCCAACGGCACGGTGATCTCGAACCAGGGCTTCGTCACCGCCCTCGCCAGCGGGATCGTCGACCAGCCGTCCGACGACCCGGGCACGCCGATCCCTGACGATCCGACGCGCGACATCGTCGGCAACAACCCCCTGCTGTACTCCACGAAGACCGTCGCGCTCCTGGTGGATCTGGGTACGCCAGGGGTCGTCGATCCGGGGGACACGCTGCGCTACACGATCACCGTTCAGAACTCCGCAGCGATCGCCGCCACGGGCGTCGTCCTGACCGACGCGGTCCCGGCCAATACGACGTACATGGCGAATACCACGACGCTGAACGGTCTGCCGGTCGGCCAGCCGGATGGCGGCGTCGCCCCGCTCGCCTCGGGCATCGACATCTCCTCATCCGATCTGACGCCCCCACTGCCTGGTCCGGGCGCCGGCACCATTTCGCCCGGAGAGTCGGCGACGCTCCAGTACGACCTGCGTGTCAATCTCGGCACGCCCACCGGCACCCTGATCAGCAACCAGGCCGTGGTGAGCAGCGTCGAGCTGCCGCCTCTACTGACCGACGGCGACGGCAACCCCGGGAACGGCCCGCAGCCGACGGTCGTCGTGGTCGGCGCGGTCCAGCAGCTCTCGATCACGAAGCAGGTCACGGTGATCGGCGGTGGCCCGGCCGTCCCCGGCGCAACGCTCGAATACCTCGTGACCGTCTTGAACGTCGGCGCCGTGTCGGCCCTCAACGTCGTGATCACCGACAGCCTCCCCGCCGGGCAGCTCGCCTATGTGCCCGGCTCGGCGACGATGAACGGCTCTGCGACGGGCGTCAGCTTCGCCGGCGCGACGATCACCGCCGATTACGCCACCGCTTATGGTCCTCTGGCGCCGGGTGGGACGGTAACGCTGCGGTTCCGGGCCATTCTCGCCCCCGGCCTCGCGCTGGGCACGGTGGTCACGAACACCGGCGTGGTCGCCTGGAGCAACCCCACCCAGACGGCCAGTGCCAGCGTCTCGATCGTCGTCGGCAACATCCCCGGCTTCGGGACCCTGAGCGGCTCGGCCTGGCACGACGCCGACTTCGATGACGTGCGGGATGCCGGCGAACGGCGGCTGGCCGGATGGGCGGTCGAGCTGTACCGCAACGGCGTGCTGTGGCAGTCGGTCGTGACGGACGCCAACGGCGACTATCAGATCAGCGCGGTCGAGCCCAACGACCTCACCGGCGTGCAATACGAGCTGCGATTCCGGGCGCCGGGCGCGGGCCCCAACACCGCCATGCTGGGTCGCTGCGCCTCGCCGTTCACCAACAACATGCAGCGCATCAGCAACATCATCGTGACGTCGGGCGCCTCTCTGCAGGGCCTGAACCTGCCGATCGATCCGAACGGCGTCATCTACCAATCCATGGCGCGCGTACCGGTGGCCGGGGCCACCCTCACTCTGCTGGGTCCCGGCGGCGCCGCCTTGCCGGCGAGCTGCTTTCCCGCCGGTTCGACTCAGCAAGGGCAGGTCACGCTCGCGGACGGCTACTACAAGTTCGACGTCACCTTCGGCGACCCGGCCTGCCCGAACGGCGGGGACTACGTCATCGCCGTGACGCCGCCTCCGGGCCCGACCTACGTCGCGGGCTCCTCGCAGATCATCCCACCGGCCTCGGACGCTTCGACGGCGGCGTTCCTGGTGCCGCCCTGCCCGGGTAGCGCCACGGATGCCATTCCAAGCACCTCTCTGTTCTGCGAGGCGCAGACCTCGGAGTTCGCGCCACCGACGTCTGTTCCGCCGCGAACCGCCGGCACTATCTATCAGCTCCACCTGATGCTGAACAACAACCAGATGCCGGGCACGAGCGAGATCTTCAACAACCACATCCCCCTCGATCCCGTGATCGTCGGCACCATCGCGATCTCCAAGACGACACCGCAGATCAACGTCACCCGCGGGCAGCAGGTGCCCTATGTCATCACCGTGACCAACCTCGCCGGAACGCTGCTAGCGGCTGTGAGCCTCGTGGATCACTTCCCGGCGGGATTCACCTACGTCAAGGGCTCCGCGCTTCTCGACGGCGTGCCGACCGAGCCGACGGTCGCGGGATTGGACCTCACCTGGACCGGGCTCACCTTCGCGGGCCTCCAGTCGCGCACCGTCAAGCTGCTGCTCACCGTGGGTGCCGGCGTCAGCGAGGGCGAATACGTGAACCGCGCCGAGCTCCTGAGTGACATCACCGGCCTGCCGATCTCCGGTGAAGCGACCGCCAGCGTGCGCGTCATACCCGATCCCACCTTCGATTGCACCGATGTGACCGGCAAGGTCTTCAACGACATCAATCGCAACGGCGTGCAGGACGACGGCGAAGCCGGCCTGCCAGGCGTGCGCGTGGGGACAGCTCGGGGCCTGCAAGCGACGACCGATCCGTACGGGCGGTACCACATCACCTGCGTGATCGTTCCCAACGAGTTCCGCGGCAGCAATCTGGTGCTGAAGCTCGACGAGCGAACCCTGCCGACCGGCTTCCGGATGTCGACGGACAAGGTGCAGGTCAAGCGCGCCACGCGCGGCAAGGCCTTGAAGTTCAACTTCGGCGCCTCGATTCACCGTGTGGTCGCCATCGATTTCTCCGATGCGGTGTTCGAGCCGGGCACGACGGTGATCCGCGAGCAGTGGCGGCCCCGCCTCAACTTGCTGCTCGAGGAGCTGCACAAGGCGCCGGCGGTGCTGCGCCTCTCCTACGTCGCCGACACGGAGGACAAGGCGCTGGTAGAGCGCCGCGTGGAAGCGATCAAGCAGCAGATAACCGGTGCCTGGGATGCCGCGAGCTACTACCCACTCACCATCGAGCCTGAAGTCTTCTGGCGCCTCGGTGCTCCCCCCAAACGGCCCAACGTGCCCTCCTCGGGCGGCAGGTGAGCGGCATGATCAAACACCGCACTCTGCTGCTGATGGTTGGATTGCTGGTGACCGCCTCTGCGGGCGCAGCTGCGGTCGACGAAGCCAAGCCGGGCGAGCAGGTCGAGCAGCATCTCTCCCCCGACCAGAAACCCCGGCAATGGTCGCAGGACCCGAAAAGCCTCGATAGCGAGCAGGGCGATCGGCTGGAGGTCCGGCAGGTCCCCACGGAGAAAGTCGAGACCGTCAAGCTGAAGAATGTCGTGCCGCCGATCCGGTTCGAGTCGGGGGTTGCCAAAATTCCGTCCGGCTACGTCGAGAAGCTCGCCAAGGTCCTCGAGGGAATGCGGAACCGCAGAAACGTGCGAGTCCACTTCGTCGGGCACGCCGACTCGCAGCGACTCTCCGATTCGCTGGCGCGCATCTACGGCGACAATTCCGGCCTGTCAAGGGAGCGTGCCGGCGAGGTGGCCGAGTACTTCAAGAAGGCGCTGGCGTTGCCACCTGAGGCCATCACTTACGAGTGGCTCGGTGAAACGCAGCCCATTGCCTCGAACCTGACCGAAGAGGGCCGCGCGCTCAACCGTCGCGTCGAGGTGGAGGTCTGGTACGACGAGACCCGGGATGCCGTCAAAGACGAAGAAGTCGTCGTTACCGATGACATCAAGCGCATCAAGGTCTGCCGGATGGAGACAGTCTGCAAGATGCGATACCGCGAGGGTAATGCGCGGCGGGCGCGCGTCAAAAACCTCGTCGTGCCGCTGCGGTACGAGGATGAGAGCATTCCTGTCTCCGAGGACTTCATCAAGCAGGTCCGGCAGGCGCTCACCAACCTTCAAGATAAGCAGGGCGTGACGGTCCGGTTCATCGGATACACGGACGACGCGCCGCTGACCGGCCGTGACGAGCGCATTTACGGAAGCTCCCTGTCATTGTCGAAGGCAAGGGCGCACCGCGTGGCGCTCGCCATGCAGGAAGCGCTGAAATTGCCGTCCTCGGCGATCGAAAGCGACGGTCGCGGCGCCACCCACCCGCTCGCCTCCAACGAAACGCTGCAGGGACGGACCTTGAATCGTCGCATCGAGGTGGAATTCTGGTACGACGATCCTCTCCAGCAGCTGCCCGACGAGCCGCAGCTCTGTCCCGGCGACAGCGGAGAGGAAGTGGTGACCAAGGTTTACGATCCTCCCTGGGGCCCCATTGCAACGCTGCAGCTCGCCAACGGAGAGCCGATCATTCCGCCCGGCTACGCGGCCGACCTGCAGCGCGCGCTGACGGACATCGCGGATCGGACCAACGCGCGACTGCGGTTCATTGGTTACACGAAGAACGAGCGCCTCGACCGCCGCACCACGTCGGTGTACGGCGACGACATCGGCCTGTCGGCGTCGCGTGCGCGTCGCGCCATGGACATACTCAAGCAGGATCCGCTGTTGACGAGTGCCCGGTCCGAGCACGAGGGACGCGGCTACGTCCAATCCGACGACGTCGTGAACGCCGGCTTCATCCAGGGCGAAACGTCGTACGTGCGCGTGCAGGCGGTGTACGACGAGCCGGTGCCGCTCGACACTTACGAGGGTGTGGACATCACGCGTATCACCCGGGAGCTCACTCCGAAGAGCCCCTACGAGCTCAACGTGATGCGCATCACCGTGGACGGCAAGCCGATCGACGACCCGGGACGCGACACCTCCGACATCCAGCGCTGCACCGACGTGGCGCTCGACAATGCCAAGATCCTTTTCCGCTTCGACAATCTCGAGTCGCGGCCGCGGCTCGACGTCGCGGCGGCTTCGCCCGCCGTGACGGTGAGCCAGCCGGGCGAGGGTTCGGTCGCGCCGGTAGTGCGCTTTCAAACCTACGACAACTATTCGAGCTTCATCGAACGTGCCGAAATTCGCGTCTTCGAGCAGCTGCAGTCCGTGCAGGCCGTGCCGCTGGCAATCATCGCGGTCGACGAGTCGGGCCTGGCGGAGTGGCAGCCGACCGCGGAAATTCTCGCGGTCCAGGGGCGGCAGTTCAAGTACGTGCTGCGAGTCTATGACGCGAAGGGCCATTTCGACGAAACAGAGGCGCAGCCGCTTTCCCTGGGTGCCGACCCGGCTCCTGAAGGAATCGCGACCACCGGCACCGGGCAGTCAACGGACCCCCAGACGGCCACGTCGGACGCGCTGGGGTGTGGAGCGCCGTCGTGCGACCAGCAGCCCATCTACGGCGAAAGCGACCTGCTGCGCCAGCAGATTCCGATTACCGGCGGCACGGTGACGGTGCAGGGCAGCGGCATCCCGGCGAACCACACGGTATGGGTGGCGGGCCGGCAGGTGCCAGTCGACCCGCAGGGCAACTTCGTCGCGGAGGAGATCCTCCCGGACGGCGCGCATACGGTTGAAGTCGCGGTCCTGGACGATGCGGGCAACGGCTCGCTGTATCTTCGCGACCTGGAGTTCAAGAAGAAGGACTTGTTCTACATCGGCATCGCCGACTTCACGTATTCCCACAACCACGCGAACGGGCCTATCGACCAGCTCCAGGGAGAGGATGCGCCGCAGCCCTATGACTCGTCGCTGGATGGCCGATTGGCGTTCTACGTGAACGGCAAGGTCGGCGATAACTGGCGCCTGACGGCGAGTGCGGATACCCGCGAAGGCCCGCTGGAGGACATCTTCAGCAACTTCATGGACAAATCGCCCGAAATGCTGTTCCGACGCATCGATCCCGATTATTACTGGCCGACGTTCGGCGACGACGGTGTCGTGGAAGAAATGGCCCCGACCCTGGGCAAGTTCTACGTCAAAGCGAGTCGTGGCCAGAACTACGGGATGTGGGGCAACTTCAAGATTGGCTACATGGACAACGAGCTGGCCCAGGTCGATCGCGGCCTGTACGGAGCCAACGCCCACTACGGCTCCAATGCCACCACCAGCTTCGGCGAGCGCCGGGCCGCCGTCGACGGATTCGCCGCCGACCCGGGCACGGTGGGGAGCTATGAGGAATTCCGCGGAACGGGTGGCTCGCTCTACTTCCTGCGCCACCAGGACATTCTGCAGGGCTCGGACCGCGTGCGCATCGAGATTCGCGACAAGGACTCGCTCATCGTCACGGGGGTCATCAATCTCCGATACGGCATGGACTACGACATCGACTACCTGCAGGGGCGGATTCTGCTGGCCGCGCCACTGTCCTGGGTCGCTGAGGATAATCTATTGGTGCGCACCAGCGGCTTGAGCGGTGACGAGGCCTATCTGGTGGCGCGTTATGAGTTCACGCCAGGCTTCGACGAGCTGGACGCGGTCTCCTTCGGTGGCCAGGGCCATTACTGGTTTGGTGATTACGTGCGACTCGGCGTGACCGGCAATTCCAACGAGGAAGGGGACATTGACAGCAGCCTCGGCGCCGCGGATCTGACCTTCCGGATGAGCTCCGCTTCCTGGGTCAAGCTGCAGGCGGGCAAGAGCGAGGGTCTCGTTCAGACGTCACTGCTGTCCCCGGACGGCGGATTCCAATTCGTCAGCCGTGACGACCCGTCGTTCGTTGACGCGGATGCGGGAGCATACCGCGCCGACGTGAGCGTCGGGCTCGGCGACATCGTCGAGGGCACCGACGGCCGCCTCACCCTCTATGCACAGGACATCGAGGCCGGCTACTCGGCGCCTGGCTATGCGACGCTCAAGGACACCGAGCACTACGGCGGGACGTTCAGGATGCCCATAGGGAGTCGTGTGAGCCTGGCGGCCAAGGGCGATCAGAGCACCCAGGACCAGGGGCTAGAGACCCGGGCGCTCGAAGTGGACCTTGGTTTCAAGCTGACCGACCACTGGAACCTCGCCACCGGCGTGCGTAACGATCTGCGCGAAGACAATTCGCCGGTTGTTCCGCTGACCCAGGAAGTGGGCGAGCGCACGGACGCGGTCGTGCAACTGGGGTTCGATCCTGGTACTTCGTGGCGTGCCTACGGCTTCGTCCAGGGAACGGTGGCGTCGAAGGGCGATCTTGAAGACAACGGGCGCGTCGGCGCGGGCGGATCCTATCGCCTGACGAAGCGCTTCAGCATCGACGGCGAGGTTTCCGACGGGGACCTTGGGCCGGGCGGCAAGATCGGCACCACCCTGCAGTGTTCCGAGCGGACCAATCTTTACCTGAACTACTCGCTGCAAAACGAGCGGATGGAGAACGGTCTGCGCTGGCGCCGGGGCAACCTGGTCACGGGCATGAGGACGAGGGTCACCGACAGCTCCAGCGTCTACCTCGAGAAGCGTTACCAGGATGGCGGGCCGGTGTCAGGCCTCACGCACGCCGCCGGAGTCAACCTCATGGAAAAGGAAGCCTGGAATCTCGGCGGCAACGTCGAGTTCGGTACGCTGAGCGATTCGCTGACCGGGGCGGAGACCGATCGCAAGGCGGCTGGAGTTCGCGTGGGTTATAGCCATGATGATTTTCAATTCTCGAGTGCGGTCGAATATCGCCGGGATGACCAGGAGCTGCCTGACACGACACATGCCGAAAGGACCGCATGGCTGTTCCGCAACATCTTCAAGTTCCAGCTGACGCCGGACTGGCGCGTGGTCGGCAAGCTGAACCATTCGTTCAGTGACAGCTCGCTCGGCGAGTTCTTTGATGGCGGTTACACCGAGGCCGTGGCCGGCTACGCTTACCGTCCTGTGCAAAACGACCGGTGGAGCGCCCTGTTCAAGTACACCTTCTTCTACAACTTTCCGACCACGGACCAGCTGGGATCGCAGGGCGTCCCGGCCGAGGTCATTCAGAAGAGCCACATCGCGGCGGTCGATTTAACCTACGACATCACGGCCAAGTGGTCCATCGGCGGCAAATACGCTTACCGCATGGGGCAGGTGAGTCTGAGTCGCGATAATCCGGAGTTCTTCGACAACACTGCGCATCTCGGGATCTTGCGCCTGGACTGGCGGTTCCTCAAGGGGTGGGAGGGGCTGGTCGAGGGTCGAATGCTTGACCTCCCGGATGTCAATCAACGCCGCATCGGCGCGCTGGGCGCGGTTTATCGTTACTTCGGCGAGCACCTGAAGGCGGGCGTCGGCTACAACTTCACCGACTTCTCCGACGACCTGACCGACATGAGCTACGACAACCAGGGCGCATTCATCAACGTCATCGGGACCTGGTAACGCCCGCTTAGCGTTCACACCCCTACGATCCTCCTCCGTCATCAGCTGCGCTTCGCTTGATCCGCCGCGCCGGCGATTTCTCACAGATCGCCTGCTCAGAGCGGTGCCGGGTTCCAGTACCTCCATCTTACAGGTGGACGCCTCCGCAGGTACCGGCGTGGCCTGCTAGAATCTCGCGATGACTCACCTAGCCATGCAGCATGCCGAGCCAGCCCTGGCAGCATCGTCGTACGGGATGGGCACGTATGCCCTGCTCTGGGTCATCCTGGCCGCCGTGCTGGCACTTCCCTTTGCCGTGCACCGGGTCGAGCGCAATCTCGAGCTCTTTCTGCTCGTGATGGGCACTGTCGCTACAACGATCTCCGGGCTATGGAGTCCGGCGCTCATCGTCGAGGCGCTGCGGGAGCCGATCGCAATCACCTTGGTGGTGCTCGCCGCCGGACTCCTCTTTCACTATGGCCGGAGGACCGTCGAGCGAGGTTTCCGCGCCCTGCGCGCGCGGGTGCCGCTACGGTTGCTCGTGTTCCTGATCGTCGTTGGGCTGGGGTTGCTGTCTTCTTTGGTGACCGCTATCATCGCGTCGCTCCTGCTGGTTGAGGCCATCAATCTGCTGAACCTCGACCGCCACATCGAAGAGAGGCTCACGATCCTGACCTGCTTCTCGATCGGGCTGGGCGCCGCGCTCACACCGATCGGGGAGCCCTTGTCCACCATCGTGACGAGCAAGCTCCACGGCGACTTCTGGCTTCTAGCCAGGCTGATGGGCGCCTGGATCCTTCCGGGAGTCCTGGTCCTGGGTTGCCTCGCCGCCCTGATCCACCCCCGTCAAGACAGCGACACGCTCAAGGACGTGCGTCAGCACGAAGACCTTTCGGAGGTGTGGATTCGCACCGTCAAGGTCTTCGCGTTCGTGGCCGCCCTGGTGCTGCTCGGCACCGGGCTCACCCCGCTGGTGGACCGGTTCGTCACGCGGCTGCCGGCGGCAGTACTGTTCTGGGTGAATATGGTTTCCGCGGTCCTGGACAATGCGACGCTGGCAGCAGCGGAGATCAGCGTCGCGATGACCCGGGATCAGTTGACCGCGGCGCTGCTCGGGCTCCTCATCAGCGGTGGAATGCTCATTCCGGGAAACATTCCCAACATCGTGGCGGCCGGCCACTTGAAAATCACCAGCCGGGCCTGGGCTAGGACAGGCGTGCCGGTGGGGCTGATTACGATGGGACTCTACTTCGTGGTCTGGCTGGCGCTGCGCGCCTAGCCGGCCTGCTTCTCCTGGTGCGGCCCCATGCCAGCCTCGGGGATTGTAAGCCTGGCTCGTAACGCACTAAGTCGAGGCGCGCGCCGGGTGGCTGGAGGCAATCCGCCGGCAGGACCCGTCTCTTGCGGCGGACAGGACGGCTTTACTTTACGGTCGTCTTTTTCAGGTCAGTGAGCATCTGCTCGACACGGCGGTGGAGATCCACGTCCCGCACCTGCGGCAGCAGCTTTTCCAGGATCGCCCGCGCGCCAGGATAATCCCTCGCGTTGGCGAGCTTCACCGCCTGATTGAACGCGTCCACCTGGGCGGGAAAGTTGACCTGCGCTCGCACCCGCTCAATTTCCTCCTCCAGGCGCTTCCTGCTCTCCGGATCGGCGTCTTTCAGGGCTTTCTCCAGAACCTCGATGTGGGAACGCTTCCGCTGCTCGAAAAGCGCTTCGTCCGGGGGGATGGCGGGTCCTTTTCCCCCGAGCTTGTCGGTGGCTTCCGCACCGGGGGCCTGGTGAATTCTGTCATGATCTTCCAGTTGCATCCTCGCCCACCGGATAGCCCCTTCGTCTTTCTGGGGAACAATCACCTTGTCGAACAGCGCTTGCGCCGCGGCACGGTTGTCCGACTCCAGGTAGAGAAAGAAGAGATTCATGCTGGCGTCCAGCCGGGAAGGCATCAAAGTTCTCGCTTTCTCGAGCGCCTGGATTCCCCCCTTGAGGTCTCCACCGGGTAAATTGGCGAGGTTTCCCAGCTCGATATAGGCCTCCGCGAAGTTGGGCCGGATCTTGATGGCACGATTGAGGAGGTCACGAGCGCGAGCGAGGGTTGCTTCCGGAATCGCCTCACCGCTGTGTTCCCCGACCGAGCGCTCGCCCTCCTTGCGATGCAACAGGGCCCGGGCCTCCCGGTAAGCAAGCAACGGATCTTCACGCCGGCTCGCTGCGGCCTTTTCGTAATATGCCAGCGCCTGCTCGAACTCCCCTTTCGAGGCCATGAGCGTTCCCATGTTCATCAGCGCAACACCACTGTCCGGCTCCAGTCGCAGCGCCTCCCGAAGATGGGCCTCCGCGTCCGCGACTCTTTCCTCCTGGAGATGATGGAGCAGCTCACCGAGGCGGGCCAGTGATTCCGCCCGGCTCATGGGTCTGACCTTGGCGCGATCATCCACGTGGAACTTGTCGGTGAAGGTCACCTGGGAGTAGTTGAACCGCCCGGCCGCCACATAGGCCTGACAAGCCTGCTGCAGGGCATCCAGCGAAGTGTGGAGGGAGGCCCGAAGCGCGGCTTCCGGTGACAGTCCTTGTTTGATTCCATCCAGGAAATTTCCCGCCTGGGTCCTGCGCTCGGCGCCATTGGCAAGCAAGTAGTGCACCAGCGCCCAGGACTGGGCGTAGAAGGTCCCGCCTCGCGTCACTTCCGTGAAAAAGTCGGGGTCATAGGCTTGCTCGAAGAACTGCTTAAGGGGGATGAAGCTGTGGTACGAGAGCCACTCCACGTGCTCGGGAACCGGCTTGCCGAGCGCTGCGCGCCTGTCGTCTCCGACAAACGTGCTGTAGTACTCGGCCAATCCTTCATCAAACCATGCGGGGACCGCCGACAGGTTGCTCTCGACAAACTGATGCGTGAACTCATGATAGATGGTGGGGCGAGGATCCTGGTTCCAGGCCGCGGACATGATGATGTAGTTGGCGTCCCAACCGGAGTGAAACAGTCCGGAAATCTCCGCGAGCTTCCCGCCGAACCTGATGTTGTATGCGTCGAAGCTCTCCTGGTTCTTGAAGATATAGATGAAGTTGGGTCGCGGCGGGTCCATGCGGAGAGTCGTCTGAAACGCCGAAAGCACGGCTCGGAAGCGCTCCAGGCTCCTACCCAGCTCCAGCGCACGCCTTTCGGAAGTGTTCGAATAGATGGTGAAATGCGCCGTGTCGATCTGGATCCAGTCATCCTTCTCGGGAGGCAGCGAAGGCTTCGCAGGAGCGCCGCCTCCCGCTTGTTCCGACGCCGGAACCGTCAGGATGAGCGCAATGGAAATGATTACAAACAAGCATGCTCGAATCATCGTTGTTCCGAGAACAATCGAGGGGTTGTTTGTGACTATACCTCCGCTCCACTCGGACTCGCAACGCTCCTGATGACCGCGCTTGGCTCCTGCATGGCGGACTACCATCCATGGAGCAAGGCGAGGCGCGGTGCGCCGCTTACGTTGTCGCTGCTCGCGTGAACGCATAGGTAGTGTTGAAATAGCACGTCACCCAGGGACGGTGTCAATTCTACCGGGGGACTTAGCGCGACTTGGTTCAAATCGGCGTTCAAGGCTGCGAGGTACTTGTATTTTCGGGGCTCGCTACGCGCCAGTGCCTCCAGCTTGAGGTGGGAGCCTGGCCAAACAATGGTTCCGCCGCCGTGATGCTGCACGTCGGTGAGATAGATCATTGAACCGATCCGAAAGGGTCGCAGAAACGTCTCGTGCCGCAGTTCTGCCCTCGTTCCATCGAGGTGCGGCGCGTGGGATTGCCAGTCCTTGGACACTGGCACGTTATTGACCGTAAACACGCGCGTCGGCCGGCGGAAGCTGGCGACATGCTCTCCCGCTAGTTGTGCGGCGGCAGCCACCATGGAATCGGTATAGGTCGCTACGAGGCGCTTGTCCCGAAGCACCAGCGGGTGTGGTCCGAGGATGGCCCAGGTCTCCCTGACCTGCGCATCAGCCCCCACAGATAGCCATATTGCCGCTGCTGCCCCGCTCACGATGTTCTTAGGAATCAAGCCCGAGACGAGCAGGTAGCCGTCGCGATTGTATTGCTGGACCTGTTCTCCGGATAGGGGCAGCGAACGCTTTTTGTGCTGGAGCACGAACTGCAGCCTCGCTTCGCCGCGCACTACTGTCCGCTTGAGTCGGCGCAGGAGAGCGAGGCTCTGCAATACCGCTTCCGATCGTGAGGCAATCCTCATTCGCTTGATCCGCGGGTGGTCACCCGTTTCAGTAACAGTGGAAAAGCATCAGAAGAGGGTGGCGTAGCGAGTCACTGAAGTGGTCCCCGATCTTGAAGCACCGGCCTCCCCCTCCGGAAAGTCTCATCATATTGATAGGTCAACCTGGCGGGCAACCCCTCCCTGCATTCCTTTGAGAGGCTGATTATGGAAGGACAAACTATCAGCGCAGTACTTCGGGGATTAATCCTGCGACCGGAGGAACCGAAGCAATCCTAGGAGCCAATCTCCAGAAGGAGCAGGCTTGGAATGAAGTAGACCCCCACGAGGACGTCCTTAGAACCGTAGCCCTCCGCTAAACACGACCAGGCGCGAGTGTGGTGGTCCTCGCTATCGTCCTCTTCGCCCTCCGACTCATAATCATCATCCCGCTCCATCTCGCATCCCGGCAAGGCCCGCTCAAGCTCAGCAAGGAGGTCTTCAGGCTTGTCTCGAAAGCTTGTCACCTTGAGGCTGACCATTTCCAAGGTCGATTCCACATCCCATTCCACGATTCCCCCCACCACTCCTTGTGCTGACGGGAAGGCCGTCTCCAAATCGCTGTAATAGGAGATCTCATCGCTGAGAATCGTGCCCGGCAATTCTCCTTGAACGGACTCATCGCTGTCTCCGAGGCAAGGATGCACCGTACAGGTAAGTATGCCCTCCGCAATCTTGCCCATTGTGATCACCTGCTTCGCATGAACTTCCTCTGCATTAGCGCGGGCAGGGATTACCAAAGGGAACAACGTCATCACGCAGATCAGAATCTTGAAATCGTTTCGAAATTGATTGTCGCCCATGACTCCCTCCTTTTCTCGAATATACGCGGCTCATTCAGCTGAAGCTGCAGGGAGTTTAGAGCGCTGCTGAGCTTGAACCGCGTACCAAGGGTAGAGATGGGCTGCGGCACCTGATCCGCAGAGCCAGCGGATGTTGTTTACTACTGCCTGGATTCGACGTCTTGTACAGCTCCTGTGACGTTGCGGCCCAGAGGCGGACGCCACCCACCCCCAGCGCCAGTCTGAACGGGTTGGTGAAGGACTTCAGCAGCGAGAAGTTATGACCGCCATCCGTGCTTCGGTAAAGAGTGAACTTTCTTCTTGAGGTGTGCTGATCCACCGATCTTACAGATCGAGCTTCCCCCCAGGAAGCTCCACCCTGCTAACAGGATAGGGTGCCTTCCCGCCCCTTTACTACGGCCCTAATTGCTGGATCCGGTGCCAGGCAGGCAGCCTCCGTTGCCTGAGGGGGGGCCACAGGCCTCCTCGGAGGTGACCCCATTCGAGAGCGACCCTTGAATCGCGACGGGCATGGTGCGGCTCGTGGTGACGTTTCCGAGCCTGTCGACCACCTGAACGATGAAGTCATAAGTCGCAACCGTGGAAGAGTCGAATGCCAGGGGCGAAGTGTATACCGTGATGGTATGGCCCGACTCCGCGAAATCAGTCTTGAGGGCGCAATTCGCGACCGCGGCGGAGCTGGCTGTATTGAAGTAGAGCTCGCGCGTGAAGACCCCGTCCTCGGCGGTCTGATCCCCGGCGACGATGGGGATCGCCTGTCCATCGACCAGCACGGTACCCAGACTTCGGGACCCGGTATCGAACATCTCCAGGCTGATCATTTCGGGCGTGCCGCCAGGGGGCAGGAGACTTGCCGGCGGTGTCACGAACCTCACGAGCGCGACGAGGAGATCGGCGCCGTGTACCGTGGTTCTTATCCTGGCACTAACGGTAACCACGTCCATTTCGAGGGTTGTCGTTACGACCTCGTCCGGAACACAGCAGCAAGTGCACTGCGGCGGATCGATGCAGCACAAATCGGTCCGGCGGACGCACTCGAATTGCCGGCGCCCCTTGCCCACCTTCACGTTTGCAACGAGCGGGTTGTCCCCGAAGAAATCGCAGGCGTCGCCAGACCCATCATGGTCCCGGTCCGCCTGACTGGGGTTCGGGATCTCTGAGCAGTTATCGCAGAAATCCCCCGCCCCGTCTTCATCGGCATCGCCCTGATCCGGATTGTAGACGCTCTTGCAATTGTCCTCCTTGTCCAATATCCCGTCCGCATCGGAATCGTGGCTCGCACAGGGAGGCATCGCTCCCATGGATTCGCGTACGTAGGCCTGCAGCAGAGACTGGCAAGTCCCCGGAGATCCGGATTGCCCTCCTCCCTCGCAGGCGAGCACTTCACAGTATTGCCGGCACATGCTTCTGAGCATGGGCGAAGCTGCTCCCTGGCAGTCAGAACCGACGGTATCGCTGATGGTTCGTTGCGCTCCTATCGCGAAGCCTCCGACAGTGGTCACCAATAACAGGAGGACCCGTGGCAATGCGGTCGACGAAACCGTCGAAACAGTGGAGCGACGTGTGGTGTCCATGGGATTTGTCTCCTTACCTGAGGGACGGCAATTTCGGGGACTGGGGTTTGGCTGGGGACTAGGCATGCTCACAACAACCTAGCGAGGCAGAACTCGAATTACGGTGGCGATCTTGAGAGATTCTGCTGGGAATCTACACCCTTCCGGAGCGCTCGCAAGGAGTTTCCAGTCGGCTCTGCTGCATTCTCTCCGCACCCCATCTTGCCTCGCCGGTCTTCACCTTCGCGGGTTGTCGCTGCGCGTCAGCCAACTCCTTGCCGCTTTGCATGCACACGATGTCCTCGCCAGGTAAACCAGGGTCGCAGGCGCTCGATGGAATTGATGTTGACGATGGCACAGACGGGCCGGCCGGACTCGTAGACTTGACTAGGACCTCACCGAGTACTTACGGATGAATCTTCTTGCTGCGGCGGAATAAACGGGCAACGAAGGGATGTGAGTGGGATGGCCGAGGCCCCCGAAACTGATGCATAATTACGGGTGGCGCCCGAGCGGGGGCGCCCACTCAGAGACAGGTGGTGCCATGGTGACGCAACCGAAAGGTCCCCCTCCCAATGCTAAGAGTCTAGAGGATGCCTTTTTCGCCCGTCAGGACGCCGAGTTACTGGAAAAGATGAGGGAAGAGGCGCGCCTCAAGGAGCTGCGCGCCGCACTCCGAGAGGCCGCGCCGAAGGCCGACAACCTGGTCATCGACCGTTTGATCCAGCTTGGCATCGGACCGGAAACGGTTCTCGCTGTAACCCTCGTCCCGTTGATCGTCGTGGCCTGGGCCGACGGTTCGATCGACCCCAAGGAGCGAGCCGTGCTGATCCGGTCCGCCGAGGAACGCGGCATCAAGCCAGGCACGCCGGCTCACCAGATGTTCGAGCGCTGGCTCGAGCGCAAACCCAGCCCGCACCTTGTCGAGGTATGGAAGCAGTTCGTTCGAGCGCTCAACGCGGCATTCGAGGAACCCGAGCGCCGCGCGATGCAAGCGGCCCTACTCGGCATGGCGCGCAGCGTCGCCGAGGCGGCGGGGGGATTTCTGGGCCTCTCGAAGGTCTCGGCCGCTGAGCGCGCCGCTCTAGAGGATCTGGAAGCAACGCTCCGCTGAATCGGCTAAGCACTAAAGTTTCGCTGCATCCTCCTCCGGCTTCAGGAGGTCCCGGAACTTGGCCCGCAGCTTCGACACCTTGGGCGAAATGACTGCGACACAGTACCCCTGGCTGGGGTTCTCGCGGTAGTAGCCCTGATGATATGCCTCCGCCTCGTAAAACGGCGCGTCCGGCTCGATGGTCGTGACGATAGGACGATCGAACACCTGTGCCTGCGTCAGCTCGGCGATCAGCGCCTCGGCGGTTGCCCGCTGCTCGGGACTATTCGGGAAGATCGCCGAGCGATATTGCGTCCCCGTATCGGCGCCCTGGCGGTTGAGCGTCGTCGGATCGTGGAACGCGAAGTACAACTCGAGCAGATCGCGATACGACAGCACTTGCGAGTCGAAGGTCACGCGCACCGCCTCGGCATGTCCGGTGACGCCCGTACACACGGCTTCATACGATGGGTTGGGATGCTTCCCGCCGATGTAACCCGACACGACCTTCTGAACACCGTTAAGGCGCTCGAACACGGCCTCGAGGCACCAGAAACATCCGCCCGCCAGGGTGGCGGTTTCGATTCTCTGGGTCATGTTCCCTCGATCAATGTCCCTTCTGCATTTCGGCCATGCGGCGATGCATCTCGTCGCGAGAAACTTCCTCGACCACCGCGCAGATTGTCCACTTGTTCCCGCCGACGTCCTTCACGGTCGCGGTTCGATAGCCATAGAACTGGTTTTTCGGCTCGGCCACCGCTGTCGCTCCGGCGTCGAGCGCCCGGCGGAAGGTCCGATCGACCTGATCCCCGTTGTCGACGTAATACGATAGCGAGGCGGGCATGGGTTCCATACCCTGCATCGGCTCGCCCAGCATCACCACCGAGTCTCCGATCCGGACCTCGGCATGAGCGACTGACCCGCCTGGCCCATCGTAGCGGTCGACCACCTTGCCGTCGAATGCCTTTTCAAGGAATTGGATCACCTGGCTCGCGCGAGGCACGGCAAAGCCGGGGGTAATCGAATGATGTCCGTCGGGCCGCTTGAGCTGTTGCATCTCGCACCTCCTTGCAGTGGGGCATTGATATTTGTCGTTTCGACTCACGATAACACCTCCTGAGTCGGCGGAGTAGGGGAAAACTCTCTACAACGCTCCCCAATCGAACAGGCGCGCGGCGAGGAGATTGGCGGGGCCATTTCGCCGTTTGTGGTATCAATAAGGAACATTGGTGTAGTCTACGGTACTTTTACTCGGAGGATGCCGATGGATCCGATCGCACAGTTCAAGGATGGCCAAAAGGCCGCGTGGGCCAGCTTTTCACCGCTCGAGTCCGTGACCGGGAGCGTGGCGCCGCGACTGGTCGAGTTTGCTGGGATCTCCAGAGGCGCCGAGGTACTGGACGTCGCCTGTGGAACCGGCGTTGTGGCCCTGACCGCGGTCCGATTGGGCGCGCGGGTAACGGGGATCGACATCACGCCCGAGCTGGTGTCGCGGGCGAAGGAGAACGCGGCGATCCTGCAAGTAGAGGTCACCTGGCACGAGGGGGACGCTGAGGCGCTGCCCTTCCCCGACGGCAAGTTCGATTTCGTCGTCAGCCAGTTTGGCCACATGTTTGCCCCGCGCCCAGACGTCGTGGTCAAGGAAATGCTGCGGGTGCTGAAGCCGGGCGCGACGATCGCTTTCTCCACCTGGCCGCCGGAGCTGTTCATCGGCCGGATGTTTGCCTTGACGGCACGTTACGCCCCACCGCCTCCACCCGGCGTCTCGCCGCCGCCACAGTGGGGAGATCCAAACATTATCCGAGAGCGTCTCGGCGCGGCGGTCAAGGATCTCACCTTCACGCGCGGCACGATGCAGTTCCAGACACTGAGTCCGCAACACTACCGGCATTACATGGAAGCGAATGTCGGCCCGATCTCCAAGCTGGTGCAGTCGCTCGAGACCAGCGACCCTCCCAAGCTGGCCACCTTCCGCCGCGAGCTCGAGGAGCTGGCCGCCATCTACTTCGAGCCCAACTGGCTTCGTCAGGACTTCCTGATTACGCGCGCCACGAAGGCGTAGCGCCGGCGGGAGCAGAATCGGTAGCGGGGGCTGCGGGCCTTTAGCGAGGCTTGCCGGCCCTCGTTCTCACCCTGTGACGCAGCAACCAGCCATAGACCCCCAGATTAATACCCAGGACGAAGAGCCCCAGCGCCACCTGGTAGGTCCGTGTCAGTGAGTCCGGGTAAAGGACTGGGAGAAGATAGTGTTCGACGAAACCCGTACGGTAACCACTACTCCCTCCTCTCTCACGTAGCCAGTTTTCGAGCGGAGTGAGGGGGCACACCCATCCCAAAAACTCAATAAGCGCGGCCCACAGAACTGCTGGGAGGTGAACCCAGGCGCAGCGTTTCCATAAGAAAACCAGGATCCCACCGAATACCGCGAACAGGATAAAGGCCAGATGTACCAGAACGACGAGGTCGGCGAGAATACGATAGCTCATCATCGGTTCTGGCCTTTTTTACTCCGATCTAGCGCGATTCCTGCGTCTTGGATGCCTCGATGGAGAGCTCCCTCTTCGCCTCTGCCATGGAGGTGAAGACCACCAACATTCCCGGGAACACGACGGCGAGGGTCAACTCTGGCAGCGGCACGGGCGAGAGGATCCGGGCGACTACCGTCAGCACCGCTGCAATCAGTACGGCGACCAGGGCCAGCCCCCCGTTCCGAAAAAGAATAAGAGTGGCCACAGGGATGGCGATGGCCACCAGCACCAGAACGAGGATGGTGCTTCCCGCGGAAAATGCACCGGAGTCCCAGGCCTGGAGAAGGCCCAGCACCGCGGCGAGGGCAGCGACGATCGGACGACTAAGTTTCATGGTGTTCTCCCGCGCCTGGGTTGGGACCCGGCGCTCAATAGGTGGCGCTCACTTCTCTGGCTCGAAAATCTCCTCGATCCGCAGCGCGAAGAGCGCGGCCATCCGGAAAGCCAGCGTCAGGCTCGGATCGTATTTCTCCCTCTCGATGGCGTTGATGGTCTGCCGAGACACCTCCAGCCGATCCGCGAGCTCCGACTGGGACCACCCGTGCTGCGCTCTCAGGGTGCGGAGCCGGTTCTTCACCGGTAGCGCCTCCACGCGAGCGCAAGGCCCAGCCAGTAGGGAAGCACCGTGAGTGGCCAAACGTCTCGCAACCTCTCGAAGCCCGGCACCTGGTAGCCTGCGCGTTCCAGAAAACCCAGCCCGAAGACAAGCAGAATCGTTGTCGGGTAAGCAACCGCCAGAGCCTCGAGCTGGACCCGCTGCTGCATCTCGTCCAGGCCGCGGATCAGGCGCACTTCAGCCACAATAAAGAGGACGAAGCCCCCGAGGGGCAGGAGTACGAGAGCCAGACGTCCCGTCCCCCCCGGCGCGAGCACCTTGAGTGCGATCACTGACACCAGGTACGTAACGACCAAGACGGCTGCCGCGACTCCGACGAACCTAATTGAGGATGACCCCTGGGGATTGGTTTGCTTCATTGGAACTCCTTCGATTCCGGCATGAACTGGTCGAAAATGTAAAATATACTTGACATAATGTCAAGGTATATTTACATCTGCCGAGCAGTAGCAAGATAACTAATTTATTGTGAATGAGTTAGAAAGAGTCTATCAGGGTCATTGCGGGTTCGATGAATTCACAACCGCGGGGGGTACGACGAACTCCATCTCCATCACCATATCGGAGAACTGCAACGCGCTGGCACCGCTGAAATCCACGCCACCCGGTAGAACAGACTCCCACAGGAACGCCGTGATCACAGCGCCTTTCGCCAACCGCTCGACGAGGAGAGACCGCATCGGCGGGCATCCAGCCTCGGCGGGTTTTCGCACCGCATCGGCCTTCCCTCCGGGCGGAGCCGCGGTCACGATCGCCTTATTCAAGTCGAGCTGGGAGACCTTTTCGACGGCCGCGAGGCTGTCCGCCAACACCGCTCGGACCAGCTCCGTCCTGGACACCTTCCCGGCACCCCACGACGTCAGCCAGCGTTCCCGGTTCTTGCGCGCGGAGGCGAGGACGGCGGCGGCGAGGCCGGGCTCGAGCACGTTGACGCAGTCGGCCTCGAAATAGAAGTGAATGCCCCCTTCGCCCTTCGAGTAGCCGTTCCAGTCCGAGGTCGCGTGGTACGGCATCGCCGTGTCGCCCGAGTAGTGCGACAGCACACCGAGCTCGTAGAGCCCGAGGTAGACGCGCCGGGCGTCCCCATCCCCGATCGCGCCCGGCTGGTAGCCACCCTTGGGCGCCCGAACCTCGTTCAGCTGCGCCGCGGCACGATCGAGGAACTGCCCGATGCGGCGGTCGACACTCCCCGCCCTCGCCGCGCCGTCCAGGTACAGGTAGTGGGTTGGAGCTTCGGTTTCGCCGTTGTTGCCGTCGATGTGGCGAAACCGAGCATCAGGCAGGAACGCGTACACTCCAAGCTCGAAGCGGTGGCGCGCAAGAAGCGGGCCCCACGTAGCCGGAAGATCATCCTGAACCAGGAGCGCTGCGGTCTCGGTGACCATACGGTGGCCGATCGGCCCCCAGGCGAAGGTGGGAGCGGCTGCCGCCAGGAAGACCACCGTGCCCAGCGCGGTTCGGCGCAACCAGCATGCTCGATTCACTCGAGCACCGGCGCACCGCCAGGTCGATTTCTGAAGTGAATGCAGGGGTCCCCCCGAATAGGTCTCAATTGCGCGCGAATCTCGCTGGACTGGATCAGCTTGGAATGATTGCTTCCAGTAAGCTCACCCTAGCACGAGGATATGCCTTAGCGTCGCATTTTTGCTAGTCCCGCGTCCGTACCTCGACGACCGGGATGCTGGTATAGTGGCGGACGGTGTGCAGTCTAGAGGAGATAGGTCAATGAATCCGAACCAGGCGCTATGGGAAAAAGGCGACTTCACGCGCATCGCGGCGAGCATGCGCGAGAGCGGGGAGGCAGTCGTCGCCGGACTTGGCATCAAAGCGGGAATGAAGGTGCTGGACCTGGGTTGCGGTGACGGGACGACGGCCCTGCCAGCGGCCAGGCTCGGCGGCGACGTCCTCGGCGTGGACGTCGCGACCAATCTTGTCGATGCCGGGAACAGACGCGCGCAGGCAGAGGGCTTGACGAACTGCCGGTTCCAGCATGGCGATGCCACCGACCTGAATGAGCTCGCCGATCGAAGCTTCGACCTGGTGGTCAGCATCTTTGGAGCCATGTTTGCACCCAAACCGTTCGACGTGGCCAAGGAGATGGGGCGCGTCACTCGACCCGGCGGCCGGATCGTCATGGGGAACTGGATTCCCGGCGATCCGACGCTCGTCGCGCAAATCCTGAAAATCAGCTCCTCTTACTCGCCACCGCCGCCCGAGGGTTTCATCAGCCCCATGACCTGGGGTATCGAGACCCACGTCATCGAGCGGTTTGGAGCAGCAGGGGTGCCAGCCGGGAATATCTCCTTCTCCAGAGACACCTATACGTTCAAGTCTCCCCTCTCACCAACCGCGTTTGTCGCAGATTTCAAGAGCTACTACGGTCCGACCATGAATGCGTTCGCCGCCGCGGAACAGAACGGCAAAGCTGCGGACCTTCAGAAGGATCTCGAGGCGCTCTTCGAGCGCGAGAACCGGAGCGAGGTCAAAGGCCAGACGACGATTCCTGCGACCTTCCTGCGCGTCACAGTCTCCCGTTGAGCGAGTTGAAAAATAGAACCTAACACCACCCGTCACCGTACTACTCCTATAGAACTCCAACAGAGGAGCTAGGCATGACCCAAAAGCATTGGCTTGATCTGGGCCCCAGCTTTGTCGTGGGGGTTGGAATCATCGGTGCAACGCTGATCGCGGTGCGGACCGCAGAATCGCGTTGGCTGGTCCTGGCCGGCCCGTTCCTCCTGGCGCTCGTGGTGGTGGGCGCCGACGCATGGGCCTCCCGGCTCAGAGGTAAGTCGCCAAGGGCGTCTCCGGCCGCATGGTTACTGGGGGGCACATTCTTGTTGGCAGGATTGATCGTGACGCTGCGCGACCCGGGCCTGGTCAAGACGTTCGTTCCGCTCATGGGCTCTGCCAGCTGGGTCACGCTCCTGCTGCCTGCCGAGAACCGACGCAAGGCATGCAGGGACATTGGCTTGCGGGGTTAATCCTGCCGCGCTAATAGCTCCTGGATGGTTGCGTCGAGGGCCTCGTAGGCCACGTTGCACTCCCGGTGATCCGGCCCCCCTCCCCGATGGTATTCTCCGCCATCGTGGACGAATCGGATGATCCCGTTCCGATCGATCAGGAAGCTCACGGACGTGAACTGCTTGAAGTGACTCCCCACGCCGTAGGCACGCAGGGTCGTCCAGGCTTCGTCCTGACCGATGGGGAAATCGAACCCCAGCTCCCTCGCAGCGCGGATCACCTGCGCCGGATCCTGCGCTCCCTCCGACTTGGGATGGTGCAAGCCGACCACAACCAGACCCTGGGCTCGATACTTCGACCAGAGCTCCCTGAGGGCGGGGGCTGTCTTCTCGCAGTACGGACAGTCGATGAGCCAGAACCGGAGCAGAACCACCTTCCCTCTCAAGGCGGGGAGATCGAGGGGGCCGCCCTGGATCCACCGGATCCCTTTCCACTCGGGGGCTGAAGTCCCCAGCAGCTCGCGCCCTTCGCGCGGGTGCCACGCGGGGACCGTCGTCGCGCCAAAAAGGAACGCGGCGCAAAGCATGGCGGCCAAGCGGCGGCTAAGTCTCACGAAGTTTCCCTTGGTAGAAGACTGAAAACAGCATCCAGATCGCGGGTCCTGGGGATTGTATCGCCTCGAGACGACCGAGGAAAGAGGTCGGGACTCTCGGCTTACATCTGGGTAACGCGCCAGGTGCGTTCTTTGGTGGAGGTGTCCGGCACGACGCGGAACGGCAGCACGGAGATGGTGCGGCCGTCCTCGGTCTCTGTGCTGACGCGCCAATGGCCGGTTTCGAAGTGGGATTTTATCGCGAACCCGCGGTAACCCTTCGACCGCCCGCCAGTCACCTGAAGGGGGATCCGGTCGGTGGTGACATATTTGCCACTCTTCTCCAGTTTCATTTCCCAGCGAATCATCACCTGATGCCTGAAGCGCGCGGGCGCGAACACTCGGACGAAGAAGAAAACCTGGTCACCGGGTTGCGCTCGGAACGGCCGGGAGTCGCGCTTCCAGAACAGATATAAGGGGGGCTTAGGTGTGCTCAGGGCATAGTGTCCGTCTTCCCTCTCCACCCTGTGGTAGATGCCCTCGTACTGGACCGAGAGCGGCACCGGCGGGATCAGGCGAAGCGCGTAGAGCGCGAGAATCACGATGAGGACCGCGGCCGCAGGCCTGAAGAGCCGCATCTGCACCGCCTTCCGGTCGTCCTCGGTCGAGGCCAGCAAACCCGCGATCTTCCAGACCAGATAGCCAGCCCCGGCGAGCGACAACACGAAGGTGAACCAGCCCATGAACCCTAGAATGATTGGCACGAAGTAAATAAGGAAGGACGCGACACAGAACGCAAAAAGCCCCAGGCGCAGGCGGTGTCCAAAGCGCCGGATCATGGGCATTTCATTGATGCCCATGAGCGCTGCCAGCAGCAGGAAGAACACGATTGGACGAGCGCCGGAGCTGCTTTTCAAATAGAGAACGACGTAGGCGCTGAGGAGTCCGCCGTAGAAAAAGTGGAGGATCTCGATATTGTAATGCCACAGGCGGGCGACCAGCGCCGGCGGGGTCCACACGCCGCGCACCTCGCGGTACTGGTAGACCAGAAGAAAGGTGATTCCGGAGAGGTAAAAAAGCTGGATGCCCAGGTCGGTCCAGGAATCAATCCGGATCATCGTGACAAAATCGAAAAGAAATCCGCCCATGAAAACCAGGACGTTCCGGTGGCGCGTGACGAACGATCTGGACTTTTCCATGTATGAATTCTGATTCACGTGGGCTCCCGCCTGGAACACTCCACTTGTTAATATGTTGAGCTGCCAGCCAACCTGCAACCCCAGGTACGTTCTGGAGGCTGAAAATGCATCATTCCGTCCAGTTCCGTCTTCTTCCTCTGCCCTTGGGCTGGCCCCGCCGAGTCCGCCTGACAATCGTGCCCTCACCCCTGGGCGACTGGACCCCTGGGTTTCCGATGCCCGAGCACTGGGCTGGCCCTTCTGTTGGTGGGTTATGCTGGCGGTCGACCACTACTCGCGGTGGGTGATGGGGTTCGGTGATTGTCGCCGGGAGCCGAACTTGAGCTTGCAGCTTCAGCCGCTCCGTCTAGATCTGCCTCCACGCTGAGACAGCCTGCACCCGACGAGCTCGACAAGTTCACCGACCATGTCTTCCTGCTCGATCAGTGCTTCCTTCTGTACCTTCGAAAGTTTCTTGATTTCGCTTTCCACTCTTAGCGCAAGACCCTTCGAGCCGATTACCTTTACAAGGACAAGCTGGAGCGGTTGTTTGCCTCGAAGATACTTAGCGCCTTTACCGTTGGTCTTCGCATGCTCCGAGATCCGCCGATGCACATCGGTCGCGATTCCTGTGTAGAGAGCTCCGTCACTACACCGTACGACATAGACGGACCATTGAGCCATTGACCAGCCCCTACCTGCCCAGGCCGAGTATGGCCTCCCGACGCTTCAGGCTCTTCGCGGGCCAGAGCTTCTTGATGTCGTAGTAAACCTTGAACGACGGCACCCCTTTGGGAATCCGAACCCAGGACACCTTCGAGCGGGTGAAGATATGGGCCTTCGGCTTTATCCCGTGTGGTCGGTCGATTGTGCTCACACGGAGGAACCGCAGCGCCGGACGTCTTCCGTAGTCGCTCCAGAGCGCGACCTTGCACTTCCTGCATCGATTGATGTCATGCGGCCGGCTGTTCTTGGGCGACATGGCGGTCCACTCGAGGGCTCCCCGGGGGGGCCGTTCGATTTCGTTGTCGCCGGCACCCTTCTGTTTGGCACGGGTCTCACGTATGAGCTGGTAGCGAGGCGGATGGGCAGTATCGTGTACCGAGCTGCCGTCGGCGTTGCGGTCGGGGCAGCGCTCCTCCTCATCTGGATAAACCTTGCCGTTGGCATCATCGGGGACGAGGGCAACCCCGCCAACTTGATGCATATCGGGGTGCTCGCCGTCGGAATCATCGGCGCCATCTTCGCGCGCCTCCGGCCACTTGGAATGGCGCGCGTGTTGCTCGCGACAGCGGTTGCTCAGATGTTGGTCGCCATGATTGCGCAAATCGCCGGTTGGAGTCCATGTTTATCCTGAATGGGTGCTTCGCCGCGCTGTGGGTCGGATCGGCTTTATTGTTTCGGCGCGCCAGCGCCACGGACTCGAAGTGAAATCGACCCCTTGAGTGGCGATTTAGAGAAATAGGCTCAGAGTCCTAGTACACTTCGGTCCTGAACACCCGTCCCGGGTTCGGCTCACCTTTCGAGATCCTGAACCGCAGCCGCGCGATCTCCCGTCCGTCCCGGGTCTCGACGATCGCGCGCCAGGCACCGGGCGTGTAGTTCTCCTTCGTTGCCACGCCGCGGAAGCCCTTCTGGCGTCCACCCGTGATGCGGATCGGAATGCGGTCCGAGTCCGTCCACCCCGACTTGCGATCGAAAAGCGACCAGCGCACGAACACCGTGTCGTCGAAGCGAGTCGGCGCGAAGATCGCAAAGAACACGTGCACGACGTCGCCGGGCTCGGCGACGAAACGCCGATCGTCGGATCGCCACGGACTCCACCACGACGGGTCGTAGGACAGCTGGAACTCATCGCCAGCGCGCTCGACGCGGTGGTAGACGCCCATCGTCCGGGCGGCGATCGGCACCGGCGGGATCAGGCCGACCCAGTACATCAGCAGGAACAGCACGCTCACCGCGAAGCCCGGCATAAGGAGCCGGCGGACGAGACGCGTCCGGCCAATCCGCCGCCCCAGCACGGCCACGAAGCACGCCAAAACCGCGAGTGTCGCGGCGAACGACAGCAGAAACGTAAGCCGGCTGATCGAGTGCAGCAGGATTGGAATCAGGAGCGACCAGAAACAAAAGATGCAGAGCACATAGAGCGCGACTTTGACGTCCAGTCCACGGCGGATTGCGTGCAGCTCGTTGAGCACGATGGCGCCGAACAGGATCGCGACGAAGACGATCGACGAAAAGAGTGACGCGCTCATCAGGAAGAAGATCGAGTAGAGATTCATGAGGGTGCCCAGGCAGAAGTGGAAGACGAAGCTGCGGTAGGCCCACAGCCGTTCTATCCACCGCGGCATCGTCAGCGCGTCGGGCTGGGCTTGCCGGACGAAATCGACGTACAGGATGCCGCCGATGATCGCCAGGTAGACGACCTGCTGGACGATCATCACGGTATGGTCCACGCCTGCGCGCGTGGCGAAGATGTCGAAGACGAAACCCGCGACGAAGAACAGCAGGTTCCACTTCAACGGTGTGCCACGGCGGAGCCGTTCCCGCCAGTCGAGGCTCTGTTGCATGTCGGTCATCGGTCCTCCGAACCCCGTCGGCTCGTCAGCGCGGCAGCCGGCGGCGCAGCAGCCTGTGTGTCCATGTCCCGTAGGTCTTGTGCTGATCCAGCGAGTCTTTCAATTCCATTTCCCTCCGGCAAGCTCATCATACTAATAGGTTGAGCGTGTTTTTGGCGAACATTGCGCCCAATTTCGGTCGACCACTTCACCCTCCACCTTTTTGTCCGTTCAATTCCCGGTGTGCCTTCTCGATTCGAAGGGCACTCAACCATCAAAGGGGGGACATCCATGCGGCGGAAGAGGGGAGTTTATCCAGCGGTAAGCTTGGCGATGGCCTGGCTGCTTGGGGTTGGCGTCGCGACAACAGCTCAACCCGAGAAGGCGAGGGAGAGCAAGGCGAAGGTGAGCCTGGATGGCCGGACGCACCGCTTCGAGGTGGAGACCGTCCCAGGCGGCGGGACGATCCGGAAGCGCTCCTTCAAGAAAGCCATTCCTTGGAACGAGTATCTCGAGGCGCTCGCGGCGGAGCAGGGGAAGGATGCATCCGGGTTATCCGTGACTGCCGACACCTTCATCGACCCCGTCGACGAGCCGCCGGGCGGCGGAGGTGGTGGTGGGACGTCCGCCACCTGCACGCCTCCCGCCGACGGAGATTACGATGCCGACGGATTCACGGCCAGCACCACGCCCGTCGACGAGAGGCCCTTGCGGCAGGGCCCTTACGTGGCGGACCGCCCCCGGGTCACCGCCGATTTCACCAGCTTCATCGAGCCGGGCATCACCGTGAAGTACAACGATCAGATTGACTTCACCTACGAATTCAACCGCTTCCACGAAGAGGACATCAAGATCACGACGACCGTTCACGACCAGACGGAGATCACCAGCAAGTTCAACACCGGCAGCGGCATCAAGCTCAGCCTGGGATTCAAGGACAAGAAACCCTTCATCTCGCTGGGGGACGTGAGCGTGGTGTTCGAGACGGAGCGCAAGCGTACCTTCACCTGGACGCGAGACACCTCGCGCACGGTGGAGGACAAATTCACGATCATCCGGAACCGCAAGGAGACCGGATCGATGACCGTGGCCGACGATGCGGGGAAGGTCACCGGTCAAGTGACGCTGCACAATCTCTCGGAATATCCGCTGGACCTGGACGTCTCCAACGTGATCATCGCCGTGGTCGCCTACAGCCCCTTCACGGGCGTCAAGCACGCCATCGGCGATTTTCACTTCACTGACGTCTTTCACCTGGGATTTGGCGTCGGGAACGACACCGACTCGCGGACCCTCATCATGACCGGGCTCAACGCCCTGGAGATCATGAACGACATGGCCGAAGGCTGGGTCTTCGATTTCGAGCTGGCCGGAGGCTTCTCCGCGGTGGAGCGCGGCACCACGAACGACATCGCCGGGAGAATTTCCCTGATCAACGGCTCCAATGCCCGGATCTCCATCGTTTACGGCGACTCCACGCCGCGCCAGTGGGGGCAGGTCTCGGTGTTTCAGCCGGGAAGCTCCTGTCTCACCGCCAAGGACATGCTGACGCAGTACGTCGGAGCCGCCAACGTGGAATTCGACCACCTGCCCGACGGAACCATGATTGTGAAGCGCATCAACCATCGCACCAACGCTTACGCCGACCAGGATTTCGACTCGCTCACCCCGGCGCAGCAGGCGGCGTACGGGCGCTGGGTGGTGGGATTCCGCTTCGCGACCCAGCCGCTGACCCAGCTGGATCTGGAGAACACGATTCTGTACCCGGAGGACAAGGTCTACTTCTATTTCGTCACCGGCGACGACTTCCGGGACCTGGAGCCACCCGCCGACGTACGTCCGGTTTTCAGAGTGGCGAACGACGGGAGCGCGCCCACCGAGCAGGTGGTGCTCAACGGGGTGAACACCAACGATCGGCTGCAGATCCACATGCTCGGACAGTTCAAGATCGAACAGGCCTACTCCCAGTACGTGGGAAACGTGGTGGCTTGCAACCGCGTCATCTACGGGGCGACCTATTACGGACACCGCGTCCAGTACGATTCCCGGAACAGCAACATTACCATTCCCAATGCCGACTACTACGGCCTTCAGGTGAAGTTCGGCGGGATGAACTGGTTGAAGATCGCCGACATCATGGCAGACCCCACGGCCAAGCCGAAAATGCTCTCCTTCCGGGGATTCCCGTACTACGACTACCTGCTGGAGTTTCGCGCCAGCCCGGCGCTGCTGGGCAACTATCCCACGCGCAACCTTCAAGTCAGGAACGCCAACGCCAAGCAGTACTTTCCCCAGGTGGGATATTCCGGGTACGACGTCCTGGGGCGGAAGACCACCTGCTTCCATTCCGAGTACGGTGGTTCCTTCGTCACCGCGGGCGATGTTGGTGTCTGGTACCAGCTGAGTAACGCCGACCTCGACCTGGATGGATACCCGAAGGTGGCCCGGACCGGTCTCGACTTCGACGATGCCAACGATCACCGTTTCCCGCTCGCACCGGAGCATCTGGACGGACTCGACAACGACGGGAACGGACAGGTGGATGAAAACCCGCTGATCTGTCCCGTCTCCTTGATGAGCTTCGAAACGGGCACTTGCAGCCTGGACGACCGGATGGGCTGGTACGGCCCGGCCGCGAACATCGCCCTGGATCGACGGTTCCGCAGGATCGACGGCACATCCACCGCCTGGGAGCCCCTGGGAAACAGCCGGACCTACACCTTCACCATGACCTCGGACCCGACGGTGGCCTCGGTTGAGATCCGGCTCACGCATTACCCGCCCGGCGGGGGGACGTTCAGCGGATCGACCATCGTGGCCCATGGGGCCGGCGGCGCGCCGCCCGTCTACTCCGTCGGCCAGGAGTTCGAGGCCGAAGCAGGAGTGCTGACCGCCCCCTTCGCTGTCGCCACCAGCGGCAGCGACAGCTACATCTCGGTGCCCGCCGGCTCTCCCAATTACGCCGCGGCCACCGCCGAGTACCTGGTCCAGATCACCGCCTCGGGGGACTACCATATCTGGTCCCGGGTCTTCGGCGCCGACAGCTCCGACGACTCTTTCGTGGTGGAAGTCCTGGATCCCGCGGGCGCGCCGGTCAATTTTGGATTCGGCACAGCGGCCCATTTCCGCTTCGAATTCTGCAACCCGGCCTATGCCCACGGCGCCTTCGGATGGACCCGCGTCGGGCATTACAATGCCTACGTGACCCCGGTGGAAAACGCCAACCCGATCACCTATCACCTGACGCCGGGGACCTACACGATTCGCTTCCGCCCGCGGGAGCTTGGAGCGCGCCTCGATAAGCTCCGGGTCGATCGGTTCTGCCCCGACAACGACGGCGACGGCGTCACCGTCTGTGCCGGAGACTGCGACGACAACAATCCCAACGTGCGCCCCGGGCGAAGCGAGTCGTGCTCCACGCCGTACGACGACGACTGCGACGGTTACGTGAACGAGGGGTGCGGCGGAGGCGGCTCTCCCGTGTACATCAAGGTCGTGGATTAGAGGCTCTCTACGCCTTGTCTTTTTTCGGCCCCGGCCGTGCCTTATGGTGCGGCCGGGGCCTTTTGCTGAGGTTGTTCGGCATGGGCTGTTCTGCTACTCTCCCTGCAAGCCATTCTCAATATGTGCGCTGGGCAGGAAGGGGGCATCGAGCCTTGCCATCGGAGTCTCCATCACCCGCAGTCGCGCTTCCCGGGGAGGGGTCGAAGCGGGAAGAAGCGATCCTCGCCAGGGTGAAGCGGGAAGGAGCGGGAGCCTGGGAGGAGTTCCTGGAGGGGTTCGCGCCGGTCCTCTTCCGCGTTGCATCGCTCTTCGCCGACAATTATGACGACCGCATGGACTTCTTCCTCCACATCTGCGATCGCCTGCGTGAGCACGACATGAAGCGGGTGCGCGCCTTTCAGCGCCGCGAGGATGCTCCCTGCCGCTTCTCCACGTTTCTCATCGTGATCGCCAAGAACATGGCGGTGGATTTCCTGCGCGCGAAGGAAGGGCGATACCGCCCGTTTGGCCGGGTGGCATCGATGGATGAGACGGATCAGCTTCTGTTCGAGTATCACCTCCGAGACGGATATTCCCTGGAGGAGGCGCGAAGCCTTCTTCAAGGCCGTCATGGGATACGGCTGAGCCTGGAAGAGGCGTCCCGGCGCGCGGGGGTTGTCGACGCCGCCCTCTCGGCGAACCAGCGCTGGAAGCTCCTGGCGCGTCTTGCTTCCCGGCACCGGGCCCTTCCGATCGATCCAGTGGAGGATGCGGCGCTGCAAGGCACCCGGCGGCCGTTGCCTCTGCAAAGCGGCCGCGGCGATCCGGAGGGCCAGCTGCGCGAAAAGGATGCTCGACGAATCCTTCAGGAGGCCCTGGCCTCAGTGGAGCCGCGCCAGCGTCTGGCGCTCACCCTGCGCTTTAGAGACTCGCTGAGCCAGGAGGAAGTGGCGCGGACTCTCGCGGTACCCCTCTCCCAGGCCGAGACCTTGATCCGGGAAGCGGTGATGCGGGTCCGGCGCCGGCTCATCGACTCCGGTGTCGACCGAAAAGATCTCGACATGGGCGGATGGACATCGTTCTGGTCGGAAGCATGAGGAGAGGCGCGTGAGCGAGAATCGGACCGCCGGGCACCCGGACGACACCGTCACCGCGTCATACCTCGACGGCACTCTCGAAGCTCAGAGCCGGGAGCGCTTTGAGATGCATCTGGCCGAGTGCGATCTCTGTCGCGACGGGATCGCTCTTCTGCGCTCGACCGAGGGTGAAGCCGCGCAAGTCCCCGCGGAATTTCTGCGCCGGGCACGCATCTCACCACCCCGGCGCGGCTGGGTGCCCCGGGGCCGGCTGCTGCTGGGCGTGGCTGCATCGCTTCTCCTGATCGCCGCGATCACCGCCGGAGTGCTACGTCTCGGATCCCTCGAGCGGCAGGCTCCATCCCCCGTCCGGGGAAGCTCTCCCACCTTCACGGAACTTTCCCCTTCGGGAGACACCCTGCTCCCCCCCTCGCATGTGTTGTTTCGCTGGTCGCCTGTGGAAGGAGCGGATCGCTATGAGCTGAGTGTGTTCGATACCGCCGGCAGTCAGGTGGCGCAGGCTCACCTGGGTGCCGGGGAGACCTCGACGCCCTGGCCGGCGGATGCTCCTCCGCCCGCCGCGGGACACTATCTCTGGAAGATTCGGGCCATGGCGCTCGATCGCGTCGTGGCCGAGGGCGGCCCGATCCCCTTCGAGGTGGGTCCATGAAATCCCATGCTTTGCGCGCACTCCTCTGCGCGCTGCTGCTGGCCGCATGCTCCATCTGGCCGACCGTGCCCGGAGAGAACGAAGCCCCCGCCTTCCTGGAGCGGGCCCGTGTGCTTCACGATCGCAACGACGGGATCGGGCTGCTGGCTCTCGTGAAGGGAGATCGCGGGACCACGTATGAGTCGGTTAACCTGCTGCTCAATGGCAAGGACGCCGACGCGAAGGTGCTTTCCGAGAGCCTCGCTTCGCTCTATGTGGAAGCCTTCGGCGATCGCTCGCCGATGGAGCGCGTCGCGCTCTTCCGCCGCTGGACGACTGCGCAACGGGCCACGCGGGACCAGGCGGTCAAGCTCAAGAAGGAAGGAATCTCCGCCTACGGCAACGGTAATATCACCCAGGCGATCGCGAAGTTCAAGCAGGCGGCCGCACGGCTCAAGCAGACGGGAGATTCGCTGGAGGAAGGGCGATGCCTGGCCAATCTCGGCAGCATGGCCGCCGTCCAGAGGGACTCGAAGGCGGCCGGCGCCTGGGCGACGGCTGCCCGCTCCACGATATCCCGATCGGGCGATCTCGGGCTGCTGATCTCTCTCGAGATCGGTCGTGCTTTCGTGCTGGAGGATCGCGGAGAGCTGCAGGAAGCGCGGCTGGCGCTGCAATCGGCGCTGCAGGCGGCGCGGGACTGGAACGATCGCGAGGGAGAGGCGGCCGTCCTCGTCAACCTGGGAGACCTCGCCCAGAGGCTCGGGGAAATCGACGAGGCGCTTCGGCTGGCCCGGGAGACCAGCGTCGTGGGGCACGAAATCGGCAACGCTGAAATCGAGGCGACGGCCTGGAACAATCAGGCCGCCCTGCACAGCAAGATGGGGGATCTGGAGCAGGCGCTCGAGAGCATCCGCAAAGCCGTGGCCACCGCGCGCGACGCCGGCCTGAAACGCCCGCAAGCCGATTTCGAAGCAAATCAAGCCCACATGCTGATGAAACTGGGCCGGTACGACGAAGCGCTCGACCACATCGGGCAGGCACGCCAGGCTGCCTCGTCCCTGGACATGCCCACCATCCTTGCGAGCATCGACCTGGAAGAGGCCCATATCCTCCAGGAACAGGGCCGCTACCGCGAGGCTCTTCCCTTGCTGGATTCGGCGCAGCGCAGGCTGCGCGGCCTGGATGCCTCCGAAATCCGCGCGACCATCCACGAGGTGCGCGCGATTGCCGACTATTATCTGGGCCGCTTCTCCGAAGCTGTCGGCGAGCTGCATGCCGCCATCCGCGAATACCGGATCGGCGCGCGCGTGGGGGACGGGGCGACGGCACACCGCAATCTGGGGCTCCTGCAATTCTTCATGGGAGAGACGAGCGCGGCACTGGCGCAGATCGAGATTGCCGCCCGCATGCACCAGCAGGTGGGATCTCCCTACGACCGCGCCATGGATCTGGATGCACTGGGCGTCTTGAAGCAGCGAACGGGCGATCTTCCCGGAGCGCGCCAGGCCTTCGAGTCGGCCCTGGCCACGCTGCCCGCGGATAAGAGCGCAAAGGGCCGCGGCGATTTGCTGGCCGATCTCGCGACGGTGGAGCTGGCCTCGGGGGCCGGGCGCCGGGAAACCGGCATGGATCTCCTGCGGCAGGCCTCCGCGATCTTCGAGGACGAAAAGGACGTCATCGGATTGGAGCAAACCGCCACCCTGCTGGCCGACTCCTGGCTCGAGTCGGGGGAGGTCGCCGCGGCGCGCGCCGCGCTCGAGAAAGCGCGGGCGCTCTCGGGGAATCAGCGGCCCGCCGAATACGAGTGGAAGATGCTCTATCTCGAAGGCCGCGTGCTGGAGGCGGCGCGTCAAGAGCAGGCGGGTCCACGCTATGCGGAATCGGTGTCGGAGGTGGAGCGATTGCGCGGCAACCCGGCTCCGGCCGAGTGGCGGGCCGCCATCCTGGAAGATCGCATCGCTCCCTACCGATCGCTGTCACGCTGGCATCGCCTCCGGGGGAACACCGAGGAGGCGTACCGTGTCGCCCGCATGGCGAAAGCCCGTACCTTCGTCGAGCGTCTTGCTCTCCCCTCTTTTTCCGTTGAGGCGCCGGCGGAGGGAGCCCCGCGCGAGCTCATGCCCGCGGTCGTGGCTCCGCTGGCCGCCATTCAATCACGTCTGGGGCCGCAGGAGCTGCTCATCGACTTCTTCTTCGATGATGGCGGCATCGTGGCTTTCAGCGTTGCACGCGATCATCTGGAGGCCTTTGAAATCGCCGGCCTCGAGGCTGCCAAATCACTCAAGGGAACTCTGGAGATCCTCAGGAACCCGGGCCGGCCCACCCCCGAGCTCAAGACGGTCACGCAAGCCTGGCGTGCTGCGGCGCGGCGCGCGGGGCAGCGTTTGTTCGAGCCGCTGCTCGATTCCATGAAGCCCGGAGACCGGCTCCTGATTTCCCCCAACGGGCCGTTGCATGGAATTCCGTTCGCCGCACTCGAAGTGCAAGGCCGGCCTCTCGTGGCGAGTTGGAACCTGTCGCTGCTTCCAGCCGCGGAGTCTCTCCTCGAGCGACGTGGCGAGCCCGACCTGATGAAGGGGTCGACCCTGGTGCTGGGAGATCCGGTCTGGGGCAACGGCGAGGGAAGCATTCCCGGCGCCGCGGATGAGGCCAGGCGGGTGGCGGGGATGATAGGCCCCTCGGCCAGTCTGTATCTGGGAAGGGCCGCCACGGAGTCTGTATTTCGCGAGGAGGCCGCCGGGCGTGTCCGGATCCATCTGGCGGCTCACGGCCGGTCGAACTCGCTCTCACCGGCCCACTCCTACATTCAGCTGGCTCCCGGCCGAGGCCAGGATGGACGGCTCGAGGCATCTGAAATTGCTTCCATGCGCTTTCCCGCTTCGCTCGTCGTACTGAGCGGATGCGAAACGGGCCTCGAAGGGGGGCTCAGCTGCGGGAGCGCGGAAGGAGACGAAAGAATCGGTCTCGCCAGGGCCTTTCTCGCGGCGGGCGCGGGCAGCGTCATCGCGTCGCTGTGGGAGGTCGACGATCGTGAGGCTCAATCCTACATGCCTGAGCTGTACCCCTTACTCGAAGGTCGCTACCCGTCCGAAGCCCTGGGGGAGCTGCAGCGGAGTCTCATGAGCGGCAAGATTCGCGGCCGAGACGGCCGCTCGCTCAGCCATCCTTATTATTGGGCGGGGCTCGCCGACTACGGCTCGCTTTAGGATGACAGGGCGAGTAGTGCGCGCAGTGTAAGAAAGCTGGATCCGGCCTGCGGGGGTTCGGCGCCCGGGACCCTCCAGCAGCCGTCGGCGCTCTGGTATCGCAGGATGACTTCGAGGGAGCGACGCCGCAATCCGGTCCGGTCCAGTCCCGGCAGCTTCGACGTGGCGAGGTTCGCCCATTCCAGGATGTCCGAGGCCCGCTCCCGGCCCGCGGGTCTCGCTGCAGCCCAGGTCTCCATCGCCTCCTCCACCTCGGCTCGCAAGGCCGCAGGATCGACTGCATTCCCCAGATCCTCAGATTCCGCCAGCAAAAGCCCAAGGTGGTAGGCGGCGTAGAACGCCTGACGGCCGGACGGGTTCTCCGTGTGATACGAGCGGAAGTCCGAGATCACCCGATCGAGCACGCGCCGCGCCGACCCGAGGCCGTCATTTCCGAGCGACGCCAGCAGCCGCAGGCACCAGCATTCGTCCGCATCGCGGCGGAACCGCTGCTCCCTGTCGTAGAGTTCCTCCGGGAGCCAGGCATCGCCGTCGAGTGCCTGCGCGGCTGCCTGCGCCATGCTTCGATCGCTTTCAAGCCAGCCGACGATGCAGAAGGTATCCAGCGCAACGCCGTCAGCCCGGGGGCTCCGGCGCACATTGCTGAATCCCCTGCCGTTCCACAGACGTGGAAGTTTCCCGAGCACTTGGTCGGCCCGGTCGACCGCTGGCTGAAGCGAGGGGGGAATGCTACCTTCCCGCGTCAGGAGGACGAGCATGATATTCGCATCGATGGCGCGGTAAGTGAAGCCCGGCTCCACAGCAGGCCCTTCGGGCGCCGGCAGCTTCTCGTCCGGATAGACATAGGTGAGATAGGGGTCGCGGAATGCACGTCCGTCGAAGTCCCGCGCCAGGCACGAGGCGGCCTGGTTCCTGGCTTTCACCAGGGCCGAATCACGGATCGGCGCGGCGCGCGGCTCGCCGCGGATTCCCGCCGCACACAGGATTCCCACCACCATCGCGCCAAGACGGACCCGTCTCTCCATGTCCTCATTGAACGGACAAAACCAGCCGCCAGGCCCTGGAGATTCCGGCACGGCTCCGACCCGTGGCTATCCGGCCCATCACACCACCCGCACTGCTCCGGCCGATGCACCTGCGCGGCCAGGCTGGACGCTTGTCAGTGCAGGTACAGAAGGACGGTGACAGTCGCCGGCGTCCCCAGATTGTCTGTTCCGAAGATCGACACGACCAATTTGGGGCCGAAAAGCGCACCGCTCTGGAGCCCCTGGTGCGGGGCATTGTTCGAGACACACATGCCATTCCCGCCTGAGAAGCCATATGGGATCTGGGCGAGGTTTTCTCCCAGCCCGTTAATCTGATCGAAGACGACGCACCGGCTCGCATCGTCCGGCGTTCCATTGGGAGCGGGCAACTCCCCTTCGTAAAACAGGGTGAAATGTTGCCAGCCGGTGACGTCGACCGGGACATCCACCTGCTGCCCCGGCTGAATCGACAGGTGATCGGCGATGGTGAGGAGAGAGGACGGGGGCGGGGGCGTGACACGGTTTGGAGGAGCTCCGACGATGGAAGCTCCTACGGTCAAGAGGCACAGGAACCGATGAGCGAGCTGGTGGGACGCCTCATGGGGACCTCCATAGAAGGGATTGACCTGCACCCAGTATTCGGCCGAAACCCGCCTCACGTCAAGGGAATACCCGGTGTGCTAGACTCGCCGCCATGCCATCTGGAACCGAAGAGGATCCGACTCTCTCTCCCGAGGAGGTCCGAGCTCAGCTGCCTGCCGGGCACCTGACCCGGATCGGGCGCTACCGATTGGTGCGCGTGCTCGGCGAGGGAGGAATGGGCACGGTCTACGAGGCCGTGCAGGACCATCCGCATCGCACCGTGGCGCTCAAGGTGGTGAGGGGCGGGCAGCTCTCGCCGCGTCTAGCGCGACGCTTCGAGCTCGAGGCGGAGTTGCTGGGTAGGCTGCAGCATCCCGGCATCGCGCAAATCTACGAGGCCGGCACAGCCGATGTCGGCGGCGGAAGCGGAGCGCAGCCGTTCTTCGCGATGGAGCTCATCCGCGGCGCAACGCTCATCGACTACGCGAACAGCAAGGCGCTCGGCACGCGCGAGCGCCTCTCCCTGGTGGCTCGCATCTGCGACGCAGTCCAGCATGCGCACGAGCGCGGCATCGTACACCGCGACCTCAAGCCCTCGAACATCCTGATCGACGAGACTGGCCAGCCGAAAATCCTGGACTTCGGGGTGGCGCGCGTGACCGACGCGGACGTGCGCATGACCACGGTCGAGTCGGTCGTCGGCCAGATCATCGGCACCCTCGCCTACATGAGCCCCGAGCAGGCCGAGGCCGACCCCGCCAAGATCGACGGCCGGAGTGACGTCTATGCGCTCGGAGTGGTGACTTACGAGCTGCTGACCGGCCGGCTTCCGTACTCGCTGCAAGACAGGATGCTGCTCGACGCGGTACGCGTGATCCGCGAGGAGAACCCGACGCCGCTGTCGAGCATCAACCGGGTCTTCCGCGGCGACGTCGAGACGATCGTCGGCAAAGCGCTCGAAAAGGAGCCTGGGCGGCGCTACGTCTCGGCGGCGGAGCTCGGCGCCGACCTGACGCGCTATCTGAGCGACGAGCCGATCCTGGCCCGGCCCGCGGGGACCGTCTACCAGCTGCGCAAGTTCGCGCGCCGCAACAAGACGCTGGTGGGCGGCGTCGCGGCCGTGATGGTCGTCCTGACGGCGGGGGCCGGAGTCAGCGCCTGGCAGGCGGTGCGCGCCACGCGGGAGGCGGCGAAGGCGCGCGCGGTCCAGGACTTCCTGACCACGATGCTGCGCTCCGCCGATCCCGAACAGACTCGCGGCGAGGCGCCGACGGTGCGCGAGCTGATCGACAGCGCGGCCGAGCGTTTGCGGTCCTCCAGGCTGTCGGACCAGCCGGCGGTCGAGGGTGCCGTCCAGGCGACGCTCTCCGAAGCATACGGCGCGCTGGGCGCCTACGAGGAGGCCCGCCAACAGGGGCGGCAGGCTCTGGCGCTGCTACGCGACCCGCGCGGGGGACCCGCGACGGGCGCCGACGTGGACGATCTGGTCCATGCCCTGATGTCGACGGGGGACGCCGAGTACCGCCTGCTCGACAACAATGCGGCGGAACGTAACTTGCGCGAAGCGCTCGATCTCGCCCTGCGGGCGCACGGCCCGGACGCAGTTGAGACGGCCGAGGCGCGCGTGAAGCTCGGCTTCTTCTTCAACTCGATTGGACGCAGCAGCGAAGCCCAGCCACTGCTGGAAGCCGGCGTCGCCGCGTTCCGCCGCTCCGGGGACCAGGAAGCGCTGGCCGGGGCGCTCATGGAGCAGGGCCTGCTGCTCATGAACGAGGGAAACCTCGAAGGCGCCGAGCCGATGCTGCGCGAGGCGCTCGAGGTGACCCGGAAGACGTGGGGACCGCGGCATGCGCGCGTCTCGACGGCTTCCTGGCTGCTCGGCAGCGCCCTGTCCAGTAAGGGCGCCTTCGAGGAGGCTGGTCCTCTCTTGAACGAGGCGCTGTCGATCCGGCTCGAGGTGTACGGACCGGACCACCCGCATGTGGCGCTGGTGCTCGCTTCCCTCGGCGACTGGCACCTCGACCAGGAGCATTTCGAGGAGGCCGAGGCTTCCTACCGGCAGGCGCTCGAGATCCGCAGCAAGCATTTCGGTTTGCGCCATGCCGCCGTCGCCTCGTCGCTAAAGAACCTCGGCTGGGCGCAGGTCCAAAAGGGAGATCCCGCCACGGCCGTCGGAACGCTGCGCTCCGCGGTGGACACGTTCCGCGCCACCCTGAGCCCGAAATCCCCCGACCTCCCCCCGGCGCTGAACAACCTGGCGATCGCCCTGCAGCAGAGCGGCGACTTGCCGGGCGCCTTGGGCGTGTGGGAGGAAACGCTCGCCGCGACCCGCGCGGCGTACGGAGAGGAGAGCCCTGAGGTCGCCAAGGCGCTTCTCAACATGGCTGGCATCTACTACCCGATGAACCGCGTCACGGACGCGGAGCGCGTGACGCGCGAAGGTCTCGCCATGGCGCGGCGCACCTACCCGCCGCGCGACCAATTCTCGCGTACGGGGCGAGTCAGATGGCGTTCCTGCTGAGGAAGCGCGGTGCCTGGGCGGAGGTGCTCCCGCTGCTGCTCGAGGTCTACGATATCGACAGGGCACAGCGCGCCGAAGGCTCGGCCGAAAACGGCCGGAACCTCAGCGAAATCGGCGAGGCCCACCTCGAATTGAAGCAATATGACGAAGCCCGCAAGGCGCTCGAGGAAGCTGTCACGCTGCGCCAGAAGGGGCTGCCCGCCGGCGACTGGCGAACCGAAAACTCGCGGTCGCTGCTGGGCGCGGCTCTGGCCGGCTTGGGCCGCCGGCCGGAGGCGGAAAAGCTGCTCGCCTCCTCGGCCTCGGCTCTTGCAGCGTCTTCGGAAGCGCCCGCAGAGGTCAAATCAAAGGCGCAAGAGCGCGCCTTATCGCTGCTGCGCTAGGATGGCTCTGTGATGGCTTAGGGACAGCCTGGGAAGGTGCAGCTCGCCGGCGGGCAGCGCTCCATCAGCAGATTCGCTTGCACCTGGCAGGGCAAACCGTTTCCGCAGTTTCCCGTGCCGGAGACGTTGATTCGGCTGGTGCCGCTGATGACGCTCTGGTCGCCGCTCTGCACCGATCCCGATTGAACGGTCTGGATTCTCAATGTGCAGTTCGGAGTCACGGGAAGATCCTGCGTGAAACTCACGGACACGGTCGTGCCGTTGATGGTTCCCACACCCGTAGCGATGGGCGCCCCGCAGGCGCTGAACACCGTCGCATTCAGAATCGCATCGGATTGGGCAAGATCTTCGACCTGCACCCCCGCCAGAGAAGGAACACGAGAGCCGCAATCGTTAGAGGTAACGGTGGTGCTGGCACGCCAAACCCCGTCGACGTTGAGAGCCTCGCCAGGCTCCCCCGGCGATCCTCCTCCGGGGGACGTGCCGGGGTGCACTACGCCCACGGCATCGAAGGTCGTGCCGGAAACCTCGTTGTCGGAATCTTTGCAGCCGAGCGAGAGGATGGTGAGAAGCAAAAGAGAAAGTGCGGCCGCGGAAAGTGCATGTCTCATGACGCGATGCCTCCGTACTCGGGTCCAATCCATGGATGGTTTGTACCTTCCATATACGCTCAGAATCGGCGCCAGGCAAGGATAATCTCGAACTGACACCACCCGCAGGCACCACACCCTCTCGGTTCCTGGGAAGTCAGCTGATGGCGTTTTCGTCCAATATGGGGTCGGCGACAGCTGCGACCTCGGCGGCTGACGGGTCGGCCATCGGAGCCCGGTCCGGCTAGCGAAATCAGCTTGGAGGGAGCTATGACCGAAATCATCGTCGGAATCGGCCTTGCTTAGACCTCAGCTCTTCGGGTCCTCGGCCCGTTCGAGGGAGCTGCGATCCCATTTGGCCAAGTCGGCTGCAGCGCGATACGTCGTTTCCAGGAATTCGAGCAGCGTGTCATCCGGGGATTCCGACTGGCGGACGGCATCGTAAGGAAGAATGAACTCCCGCAGATCCTTGCTGTAAAACGCCTCCCGCGGCTGGACCCCTGACTCCGCGAACCCGGCCGGCTCAGGATAGGCATAGGAATAAAACGCGGCGTAGGGAATTGGACCGCCGCCGGGCCAGAATCCGCAACTGCTGACCTCCTCCGAGTAAGCTTCCTGTGTCACCCAGTCCGGCAGGTTCGGAATTCCACCGGGATGTTTGGGGGCCCATCGTCCGGAGAACCGCGTTACGGCCAGATCCGGGCCGCCCCAGAAAAAGTGCACTGGACTGCATTTGCCGATGAACCGCCCACGAAACGCTTTGAAGACCCGGTCAGTCTGCACCAGGATGCGCCAGAAGCGGTTAGCGTACCCACTGTCGTACGTTCGGTGAAGTTCGTCCTGATCGAAATGGATCGGGTCAGGAACCTCGTTGGGCTTTTGGTTGATTTTCACGTGCAGGTCGAGTCGGTCCATCTCTGCCATCAGGCGCTTGTAGAAAACTGCCACCGACTGCGGTTCGAGCGCAACACCGCCGGTCAGTCCATCGCTCGTCAGGACAGTGAGCTGATGGCCGATGAAGTCGAAATCGATCTGGAAGGTGCGGCTCCCGTGCGGAACGGGCGATGTGGTCAGGCCTCTGGCTGTCACGTAAAGCGTGCAGTGCCATCCATGATTCATCCAGGGGCTTTGAACGAGACGGATCTTCCCAACGATCTGGGTCCACAAATGTAAGGTCGCGTAGGTCTCGCTCCAAGGCTCGAGTGGGAGGGTCGGCCACGCTTGGGACGAAGTGGTCCTGAGCCGAGGGTCCATCAGAGGAGCTCTACGATCATGTGAACCGGCCCGTCGACGTCGAGGTGCGATGACCTAGTGGACATCCTTGGACGTCATGTCGATGGTGATCATGAAGCCGTTCGTGTCTTTGAACTCAAACGGCTTGGGCCCGACACGGTATGCGTGGGACTGCGTAGGCATCAAGACAAAGCCATCGTTTCGGGCCGCGCCAAAGTACTTGAGGTTTGAGATGACCGTCTGGTCACCGCTCATCGCCGTGGGATTGTGTACCAGCACTATTTCGCCAGCCTTGCCACCGTCGAGACGCGCTTCCGCCCGCTCCTTCGTGGCCTTCCATTCCACGGGAGCATCCTTGCCCACCGTGAAGGAACTCCATTTCCAGGGGTAGATGTGTCCGGGACCCAAAAGGATGCCAGCAACGGCTTCGCGCTGTTCCTTCGTGACCGAGGGCTCGAAGGTCACCTCGGCCCATTCTGTCTGGTTGTCCCCAAAGTCGTCACCCAGGTCACCGGCGATCCAGAACTTGATCCCATCGAGTTTGACGGTGCCGTAACTTCCCCGGTTGACCTGGTAACCCATGTTGAATTGGCAGTAGTGCTTTCCGCCGCCCCCGTGCGCTGCGTGCTGGGGCGACGGCTTCGTGCTGAAATAGCATGGACAGAACATGGAACAACTGCAGGCCTCGATGATGGTGGCGTTGAAGGACCACTCCGGCGTGGCGGGTTTCGCCTGCTGGGCAAGCACGCGACTGTGAGTCACAGCCAGCACAACCACGAAGATCAGGACACTGACTGACAGCAGGACGGGTCTCTTGAGATTCGTCATCTCTACTCCTTCTGAAAAACGGGATTTCTTTGAGGTTGTACACCCACTTCGCGCCACGCTCTGCAATCCCCTGGATCACCTCATACTCGCCTGCTCTGGGGACCGGGCCACGATTGGACGAGATTGTAGGCCTCAACCTAACGGATGTCTATATAGATGATGGCCCGCCCGCATGGAGCCTCTTCCTCACGACGACTGTGTACACGCATCTGAAAGCAGACCTATTTGGGACTGAAGAGCGCTTTTTCGAGGCCGACCTGACTTACAGCGAACAGATTTGCAACACGAACCGGGGCCCGCGTCGTCAGGTCATTGACGAGCAGGATGACTTGGTCGAGAGCCCTTGCCAGATGCGCGCGCGGTTCCTACATTCTCTGAGTCGATGGGTTGCGGGACCGCCGCCCCGCCACTGGTCCGCTTCAGTGCTTCGACGGAAGGGAGGATTCGAGGGGTGCTCAATTCAAGGAATTCACGAGGGAGCCGCGACGCGGCGCCCGTCCGGGCCCTGGCCCTGCTCGCGTTCGGTACGATAGCCATCGCTGGCGGGGTCTCGACCGCCTGCGTCTCCAGGAGCCGGTACACCGAGGTCGAGCAGCAACGGAACCTCTGCACGACGCGCTTCGAGCAGCTCCTGACCAAGGTCGAAAGGGCAAACCGCACTGGCGAGACACTTGCCCAGGAGAAGACCACGCTCGCGACCGAAAAGACCGTCCTCGAGGCGAAGGTGGCGACCCTGCAGACGCAGGAGGAGGAAATCGTCTCGAAGCTGCGTGAGCGCGAGGAGGAGGCCCGCAAACTGCAGGCGACCTACGACGGGTTGGTCGACAGCCTCAAGAAGGAGCTGAAAGCCGGACAGATCGAAGTCAAGCAGCTCCGCGACGGGCTGCGCGTCAACGTCGCGCAAGACATCCTGTTCGACTCAGGCTCCGCCGCCCTGGACAAGAGCGGCATCGAAATTCTGCAGCGGGTCGCCTCTCAGCTCAAGAAGTCACCCCACCAGATCCTGGTCATCGGGCACACCGATAACAAGCCGATCGGCCCGGCTCTCATCGAGCGGTACCCGACCAACTGGGAGCTGGCCGGCGCCCGCGCGGCGAGCGTCGTCCGCCTCTTCGATGGCTCCGGGATTTCGGACAAGCGCCTGCTCGCCGTCTCGATGGCCGACGTCCAGCCGGTCGCCTCCAACAAGACCGTGGAGGGGCGAGCCAGGAATCGCCGCATCGAGATCCGCCTGCGCCCCGTCACGACCGAGGGGTAAGCTCGGTCAGGACTGCCTCAACGCAGTCAGCACCAGCACCGCGAGGATGGCGACAGCGGGTAAAATCACGGCCGCTACCGCAAAGGCCATAGGATCGTTCGGCGAAACGCCGAAAAATATGGCCCAAAACATGATCTCCGTCGCTCTGACTCCCATCCGTATCGTCCCCCTCGCTTGACACGGTGGATATCCCCTCATAGACTGACGCCCCCTTGCAATAACAATCACAAACGAATGCGACGCACATGGAGGGTGCCGTGTCGAAAATGAAGTGCGTGCTAGTGCTTATGGTGGTGCTACTGGCACCGGCCCTGGCTATGGCGCAGGACGAGGCGCCGAAGTGGGGCTACATCGAGGGCGGTTGGATTGACTTCGATCCCGACGACGGGGTCTCCGACGACGGATGGTTCGCCGGCGGATCGATGAAGCTGGGCAAGAACTTCCATCTGGTCGCTGAATACGACGATATCGGCCTCTACAGTTTCTGGGACGCGGGCGGCGGCTGGCACGGCCTGCTCGGCGAGAAGGCGGACCTGTACGCACAGGTCGTCTGGTCCAACATCACGGTCGATGAGGACGACATCGACGAGAGTGGCTACGAGATCCAGGGCGGCGTTCGCTGGAAGATCATCAAGTGGTTCGAACTGAAAGGGCAAGTAAACTGGGTCGACTATGGCGGCGACATCGGAGACGAGACGACCGGCGAGATCGGCGCGCTCTTCCTGTTCGGTCGGTTTGGCGTCGGCCTCGACTGGGAAACCGGCGACAACGAGACGACG